>OGOV01000019.1_pt1 | contig 179932 bp, 128 predicted proteins | sample 1552711 | NCBI WGS metagenome assembly OGOV01 (sample SAMEA2580216, study PRJEB22360) | human gut metagenome | biome: human gut; feature: human-associated habitat; material: faeces | place: Denmark | collected 2008/2010 | reverse complement strand
TCCGCGATTGCTTCGGAATATGGGATGACCCGAAGATGCCCGTAGAGGACATCCGATTGAGGTTCAGTGCCTTGGATGGCCGCTTCATCAAGACCCTCCCTATTCATTCTTCTCAAAAGGTAGCCGTTGAGACCGAGGAATATGTCGAAGTGACTCTCCGCCTTAAGATAACCAACGATTTCGTGATGGCCCTTCTCTCCCGAAGCTCTTCCGTCGAAATCCTCGCACCCCAGTCCCTCAAGGACCGGATGAACGCTATCTGGGCGGCAGCGTTGGAACGGAATAAATGATTGTTAACTATTTAAACTATATGATTATGGCTGATATTGATAAGATCAATGATTTCATTCAATCTTATTTGAAGAAAAACAAATTGTCAAGTATTACAGTTGTTGAGATTGCGTCACATCTGGATAAGCAGGGTTTGTTGAAAGATAGGGAAGATCGAAGAGGGGCTCCGTTGAGAAGTTTATGCAGGAAGGGGAAAATCCATTGCAGTAGTCAACCAAATTGTAGGAATTGGATTATAAAATATGATCCGAATTATGAATTACGCTCAAATTCAAATGATCTTGAGTCGATTATACATGGGCAACAATGTGCCACATTACAACAAGATGGAACGACCATAGGACAAACACTTGAAAAGCTGAATGTTCCGGATGACTATAGTGAAGAGTCGTTGATCAAATGTGGTTTTGTTGGGTTCCGGCCAATCAAGAAATGCCGTATGGATTATGCGGTTTTTCCGAAAGTTCTTGGTGTTTATATTGTCCTAAGGAGAAGCAAAAAAAGGCCGGAGTATCTGACAATTGGTTCTGGAGGTCATTTTAAAGATGAAGATCCGAATGTAAGTGATACCGAGTTGTCTGACAATTGGGTAGAAGGGGCAAGCGTGGTTTACATTGGAATGACAACAACTACTTTACACAAAAGATTATCGGCTTATATGAAGTTTGGTGAAGGCAGAAAAATCGGCCATAAGGGCGGGCGTTATATATGGCAATTGGCAGATCACGAAGATCTGATTGTTTGCTGGAAAGAAATGCCGAATGGATCACCGAAAGAGTATGAAACGGAATTGATTCTTGATTTCAAGAATAAACATGGGAATAGAAGACCGTTTGCTAATCTTCAAGATTAAGATGAAGTGACTCTTTTACAGATGATTAATAGGGACGATGTTATAGAATTTATCCCTAATCATTTTGTTCGATAATAAGATGTTCAAGGATCCCGATGAGACATATTCATTGAAAGAGAAGTTGGCGGTGGCGGCGGTGCTGCTTCTGCCGGTGGCGTTGGCGGTGGTGGCGATGATTGGGGAGAAGCGGCATCTGAGGGAGGTGGAAGCGATGAAGAGTAGGCCGGTGCGGTACTATGAATATGCCATCCGGCCGGTGGATACGGTTCTGAACCATCCGGTAGGTCTGCGGGGAAGGTCGTTGTCTGATGGTGGTGGACGGGGAGATGGTGTGGTGCTGAATTACGGTGGAAGGAGCATCGTAACCGGCCTTTCCTCGGAGGAGATTCTGGAGCAGCTCAACCTTGACTATCAGGATGTCTATGACTATTACGGCGGCGCCGAGGAACTTTGGTGAATAGGAATGTTGGGGGTATTTCTTTTTCGCCGTCCCCTGTCTTGCCGGAAAACCGTTGGTACGCCAGAGGGCTCTATCCTGTACCGGTCGTGGGTTTAAGTCCCTTTGGTACGCCAGACAACTGTTTTACGTACAGGGAGCCTGTTTGCCTGCTATTTTTGAACTATGCTTTGGAGGGAATATTCCCAGAGATTCGTCCGCTCAGAATCGTTCTCATATCCTTTGGGGTATCGCCCTTCCGGACATTCAGGATAAATCTTCTTTATGTACAGGATGCAGTACTTTCTGTTTGAGTACTCTGAGTTACAAGGAATCACCATGCTCCTGAGATTCATTGAAGTGTAAACATCGATTCTTTTTTCTTCTCCGGAAATCATGAATTTTTTGGAGATGAAAGTAGGTGCCTTGACTCCTTCCTCTTTGAAATGGATGAACAGTTTACATTCTCCGGTTCCTTCTATGTGATATTCCAGAACCTCGCTTTCCAGATTCTTCCCGTCATATGCTTTCATTTCACCGGACGGCAAGGTGATCTGCACTCTGATGTCAGTGACCGTCTTGGCGTTATTCTCACATTTGATTGTGACCGGCACCTGTGCGCCTGACTCCAATGGCCTTATAAAAAACAATAAAGTAAATCCGATTGTAAGTAGCAGCTTTCTTAACATATTTCTTGTTTTTTGTCTAGTTAGCGGAGTCTGAAGGTATCTATTTCAATATTGCTTTTTGTCAATGGTAGTTTATAATTATAAACATACCTTTTAGTGTTGTTGTCAAAGAAGATGTTCTCTGAAATACGAATCTTATTTTCAAGAACCATCTCTGTTATGGAGGGTGTGCAACTAATTAGTGCATAAACAAACAGAACTAGTACAGGATAAATTTTTATAATGCGTTAAAAGTCTTAAAACGTTCCAAATATAATGATAATTTGCAAGAGATACCGTCACTGAAATAGTCACAAACAATATTCATTACGCTGACGGTTTTGCTTAGTGTCGTTCCGGCGTTTGCCCTACCGGCGGCTGGAACCCGGACTCAGGCCACGGCGGCGTTTTCGGTACCGGCTTCTGAGGTCGGGGACGCAGCCTCTTATTACGTGTGAGTTGCGCAATTAGCGCGACTATTTTCTATAGAGGGCGAAGAGTGCGGAGCCGGAGCCAGACATCGAGGCATAGACCGCTCCGGAGTCATAGAGGGATTGCTTGATGGCGGCAAGTTCCGGATGCGCCTTGAAGACAGTGGCCTCAAAGTCGTTGACAAGATTGTCTTTCCATTCCGTGACCGGCACCGCAAGCACTGTTTTCAAATCTGAGAGTCCTGTTGGGCTGGGGCCACTCATCATTCGCTTTCCGGGAAGGTCTTGGTATTCCTCTGACGATTCTGTCATGCTTTGGTCGATGAGTCTGCGATGATCTGAATTTTCCGAAGTGTCGAAGCACCCGGGCTTCAAACTTTCCCGAGGCACTATTCCTTTATAAGCCTCCGCTGTGGAGACCACAATTCCCTCCGGAATCAGAACCTTGATCTCGTACTCGGACAGGTCAATGTCGTAAGACTCAAGGATTTCCCCTCGCCCAGACCCGATCATAGGGCGATTGAAAACAAAGAAAGCGCAATCGCTGCCAAGTTTCGCGGCATATTCAGAAAGCCTTTGCTCGGAAAGGTTCAGGCCGCAAAGCTCGTTCAGCGCTTTGAGAGTGAAAGCCGCGTCCGCCGATCCGCCGCCAAGCCCGGCACCTACCGCTGCCTTCTTTTCCAGGAATATCTTGACCGGCGGCAGGTCAAAATCTTGTGCCAGAATGTTGTACGCCTTTGCGCACAGATCCTTGAGCGGATTCCAGTCAGCACCCTCCTCCCGCGCGATCGTGATCATCAGTTTCCCGTCCTCGGATATTCCTTGCACTAATCTTCCATCCTCTGATGCGGTTACATTTCCCGAGAGAGTCGTTTCTTTTCCGTCTTCTTTGGCTGGTTCGTTGAGCCTAGTTGGTTCGACAGGCTCACCAACCGATGCTTCTTGCCGGTCGCTGAGCCTGCCGGTCACTGAGCCTGTCGAAGCGTCAAAGCGTCCGTCCGGGGCTCCATACTTCGCGAACAACGCCGCCGAGCTCCGGCTGTAGTCATCTCCCGTAATGATCTCAATAGTGTCCCCGAAATCAAAGCACGGCACAAACAGCGTCTCGATGTCGTGAAACCCATCGGCACGTTTCCGCAGGACACTCAGTCCCAGATTCAGCTTGACATTCGTCTTGACAATCATATTTATCCAAATTTGCGGTCGTGGCGTTCAACTCTTTGAAAATCAGTCTAATCCTTGGCAGCCTTCGGTTGGAATCACCTTAAGGAGAAGGCTTATTGCGCTGTGTTATAACCACTTATGCGCCACGCTCTTACAGTCCCCTGATTGCGTTCTCGACAAGTTCAGCGACGGCGGTCCTGGCTGGAGTGCCGTCTGTGGAGTCTTCCGGGATGTTTTCCAGTACCGGGGCCACGAACGAGATCATCTGCAGCACCTTGGCCTCTTCCTCAGGAATGCCACGGGAGCGCATATAGAACTGCTCGTCTTCGTTCAGTTTCCCGACCGTGGCGCCGTGCGAGCATTTCACATCATCGGCATAGATCTCCAACCGTGGCTTTGTGTTGATCCTGGCCGAGTCGGAAAGCAAGATGTTGTGGTTCTCCTGGAACGCCTCGGTTCTCTGCGCCTCGGGCGCGATCACAATCTTGCCGAAGAATCCGCACTTGGCCTCCCCGGTAGCCAACCCGTTGAATGTCTGCCGGGAACGACAGCCTCCAGTACGGTGATGCATCGTGATGTCGAACGTCACCTCATCGTGGCCGGAGCAGAGGTATATTCCCGAAAGGCGGACTTCGGAATGCGCTCCAGTCAAGTCGATCGTCAGCGGAATCCGAGCCGACACTCCCGGCAGCACTATAACCGTCAGATCCAGCGCCGCATCCGCCCCCACCTCGATGTTGGACGGAATCTCGGTCACTTTGGTGGTTGGTGAGCCTGTCGAACCAACTGTCGCTTCGACACGCTCAGCGACCTCGGCTCCTGCGGCGACATCATCGGCGGAAAGCACAAAGACCTTGCGAATATGCTCTCCGTCAGCGACTTTCATTCCCGGCAAGATGGGCGAGGGAATATAATTGCCGTGGTCTATGTTTTTAGAACTGTTCAAAGCCATCCTTTTCAATCTTGTCAATCAGTTCGTAACCGCCGGTAGCCACGATACGGCCGTCCTTCAAGACGTGCACGACATCCGGCCTTACATATTCAAGAAGCTTCTGGTAGTGGGTGATGACGATCGCAGACTTTTCCGGAGTGTGCAGGGCGTTCACTCCATCGGCCACGATCTTGAGCGCGTCCACGTCCAGGCCGCTGTCCGTCTCATCGAGGATAGCGAGGGTCGGATCGAGCATCGCCATCTGGAAGATCTCGTTCCGCTTCTTCTCTCCACCGGAGAATCCGACGTTTACCTCACGCTTGGCGAACTCCGGCTTCATCTGCACGAAGGCCATCTTCTGCTTCATAAGCTTCAGGAAATCACCGGCTTTCATCGGCTCTTTCCCCTGAGCCTTGAGCTTGGAGTTGATCGCCGTCTTCATAAAGTTCGTGATGGAGACTCCCGGAATCTCGATCGGATACTGGAAGGACATAAACAGTCCGGCCCAGGCCCTTTCCTCCGGCTTCATCGCCAGCAAATCCTTGCCATCGAACTTGATTGATCCGGCCGTCACCTCGTAGTTCGGCTTGCCGGTCAGGACAGAGGACAGGGTACTTTTCCCAGCCCCGTTCGGACCCATCACGGCGTGAATCTCACCGCGGCGGATCTCAAGGTCGATTCCCTTCAGAATCTCCTTGTCTCCGACACTTGCGTGCAGATCTTTTATCTTCAGTAATATGTCTGTCATATTCATCGTATTTTGTTTAAGTTTGTAAGGTCACTTCGACAAGCTCAGTGACCGAAATGTGCTACCTTTCCTCTTTGTACAGCCGGTACCAAGTCCAAAGGGACCAGATGCCGTTGAGAAGGTACAATGCGCTGACGATCGGCATAAACACGAGGCCGGCGCTGAGGTAGAGGGTGATGTTCGTGATGTTCACCACCAGCCACACGATCCAGCAGTCCCACTTCTTTTGGGCGGAAAGGAACTGCGCCAACAGCGTCAGCATCAGGCCGTACGAGTCAAGCCACGGGGTTGGATCAGGTGTGAATATGTCCGTGAACCAGGCCGTGCCCAATTTGCTGAGCACGAATCCCCAGGCGGCTCCGGCAAAGGCCACGACCGTGAGAGCAGTGCACCAATCCCGCATCGACAGATGTGTCACCTTCAAGGCCGAGGCGTCTTTCGAACTCTGTTCCTCCGGCCTGGGATGTGTCCACCTCCAATGCCCGAAGGCATTGATTCCGAACGCTATCGGCTGGAGAAGCATCGCCGAGTAGAGGTGCCGCTGCCAGAACAGCGTAAACAGCAGGATGTTGTACAGGTAGCCGACCCAGAAGTTGTACTTGCTGTTGCGTCCGGCCATCACCACGCAGGTAAGTCCCGCGATGACTCCGATCAGCTCCAGAAAGCTCACTCCCGTTCCGCCAAGCGTGAACGCAATGTTTTCTATATCAAAGAACTTCATAAATGTTCAAGTCACCGCAAACCGGCAATCGTTTGCTGAAGAATTATTAAGGTGATTGCCCACCTGTTCAGGCACTTCCGGAATATTCAGAAATGCTTGTGAATATATTCATTAACCCACCGAACCTTCGAGGGAGACCTGAAGCAGTTTGGTGGCTTCTACGGCGAACTCCATCGGGAGGCGGGAAAGCACCTCGTGGGCATAGCCGTTGACGATCAGGCCGACTGCATCCTCCGGCCCGAGCCCCCTCTGGTTGCAGTAGAACAGCTGCTCGTCGCTGATCTTCGAGGTCGTCGCCTCGTGTTCCACGATCGCGGTCGGGTTGGCGCTTTGGATGTCCGGGAACGTGTGCGCCCCGCACTGCGAGCCGATCAGCAGGCTGTCGCACTGCGAGTAGTTGCGCGCTCCGGCCGCTCCGGCGTTCATCCGGACCAGACCACGGTAACTGTTCTGGCTGTGACCCGCTGATATTCCTTTACTTACGATCCGGCTCTTCGTGCCGCGGCCGATGTGGATCATCTTTGTTCCGGTGTCCGCCTGCTGATAGTTGTTGGTCACGGCGACCGAGTAGAATTCCGACGAGGAGTAGTCTCCCTTCAGGATCGTGGAAGGATATTTCCAAGTGATCGCCGAACCCGTCTCGACCTGCGTCCAGCTCAGATGCGAGCCGCTGCCCTTGCATATTCCCCTTTTGGTCACGAGGTTAAGGATTCCTCCGCGCCCCTGCGCATCCCCTGGGTACCAGTTCTGCACCGTTGAATATTTCACGTCGGCGTCTTTCTCGACCACGATCTCCACCACCGCCGCGTGAAGCTGGTTCTCGTCACGCATCGGAGCCGTGCAGCCCTCCATGTAGCTCAGTTGAGACCCCTCGTCCGCCACGATGAGCGTCCTCTCGAACTGGCCTGTGCCGGCGGCGTTGATCCTGAAGTAGCTTGAAAGCTCCATCGGGCACCTGACCCCTTTGGGAATATAGCAGAAACTGCCGTCGCTGAAGACCGCCGAGTTGAGTGCCGCAAAGAAATTGTCCCCTACCGGAACCACCGAGGCGAGATATTTCCGCACCAGATCCGGATGCTCCTTGACGGCCTCCGAGAAGCTGCAGAATATGATTCCTTTCTCAGCCAGCGATGCCCTGAATGTTGTGGCCACGGAGACCGAATCGAAGACCGCGTCCACGGCCACGACTCCGGCGAGAGCCTCACGCTCCCTTACCGGGATGCCAAGTTTCTCGAACGTCTCCTCCAGCTTCGGGTCGATCTCCTTCGGGCGTTCCGAATTCTTTTTTGGGGCTGCGTAGTAGATAATGTCTTGAAAATCAATTACGGGCATGTCCAGATGCCCCCACTCGGGCATCTCCATTTTCTGCCACTTCCGGAAAGCGCCCAGCCGGAACTCCAGCATCCATTCCGGCTCTTCCTTGAGCCGTGAGATGGTACGGATGATGTCCTCGTTCAGCCCTTTTGGAATAAAGTCCTGGCCGACATCGGTGACGAAGCCCTCCTTGTACTCCTGTCTGGTGACCTCCTGAATTATCTTGTCTTCTTCCTTAATGTCCATTCCAATAAGTAGTTTCACCCTCATAATCCGCCGTGTTTGAACACAAAACGGCCTTTTGAGGATATTACTACAAAGATAGCATATTTTATTCCACAAGAAAAGTGTATTTTTGCAAGGACGGACTTATTAATTTTTGAATATACAATGAACGCATTCGGACGTAATTTCAGGGTGGAGATCTTCGGGGAGTCGCACGGGGCGGCGATTGGTGTGGTCGTGGATGGTGTCATGCCGGGGATAGAGCTTGGTGTAGAGGACTTCATGCCGGACATTCTTCGCCGCAAGAGTGGAGCGAAGGGTACCACACCACGCATCGAGGCGGACGAGCCGGAGATTCTGAGCGGAGTCTTCGATGGACACACAACCGGAGCACCGATCGCAGTTATATTCAAGAACAACAACACTCGGTCTTCTGACTATGAGGCTCTTAAGGCTGTGCCGCGTCCAGGGCACGCCGACTATGTCGCTTCCGTCAAGTGGAACGGCTTCAATGACCCTCGTGGAGGTGGGCATTTTTCGGGCAGGATAACCCTTCCGCTGGTCGCCGCTGGAGTCATCGCAAAGAAAATGTGTCAGGGGCTCAGCTTTGAGGCCGGTTTGATAGAGATCGGAGGAGAGACGGACAAGTCCAAGTGGGGCGATCTTCTGGACAAAACCTCCAAGGAAGGCGATTCGCTTGGCGGCATTGTCGAGTGCCGGGTCTCCGGAGTTCCTGCCGGTCTTGGAGAACCGTTCTTCGATTCGGTCGAGTCCCTGATTTCGCATGCTGTGTTCTCCATTCCTGGAGTCCGTGGCATAGAGTTCGGTGACGGTTTCGCATCCGCCCGGATGAAAGGCTCGGAACATAATGACTCTCTTGAGCTTAAAGAAGGTTCTGTGACCACCGTGAAGAACGGTTCCGGCGGCATCAACGGCGGTATCACGAACGGCTCTCCGGTAGTATTTCGTGTAGCCTTCAAGCCGACCTCCAGCATCACCAAATCCCAGACCACCCTCAACATCAAGACCGGCGAGCAAGCCACCCTCAACGTCCCCGGCCGTCACGATGTCTGTTTCGCCCTCCGCACCCCCGTCATCGTCGAGGCCGTCACTGCCATCGTCCTCGCCGACCTAAAAGGCCGTGGCATCTAACTCCTTGAAAATGAATAAAAACAAAGATGTCCTGGTGCGGAATCCAGCACCAGGATATCTTCGTTTCGCTTGAAAATCAGCCACTTACCTGCCACGGTCCCAAGAGAGAGTCGCAAAGAATTCCTGGCAACCTTATTGGACAGAGGGACGGTAAAAGCGAATCTTCATAAATGGCTTTGCAATCTCAAGAGATTTTCTTATTTTTGTGTTGTGAGCGACAGGCGGCTCTGCCTGTCCGGTAATTTTCAATTCATAAATATTTTGGCAGTGGTTGTCGATGACAAGGACGGCTGCCGAGGACGGCGACTGTTTTTGTCTGACACCAAGGCCGGTAACAAAAACAATGCTTATGAGGTATCTTATCTTTGCGGCGTTCTACAAGAACGCGGACGACTTTGAGGCCCGGTATCGTGTGCCTGTCAGTGTGAGGGAGTTTCAAGATCTCAGTTTCCTGAAACCGTATGGACTGGAGGTCCATATTGAGACGAACGGTTATATGGATTTCCGTAGAGAGGTGGGAATCAATGAACTGGTGGGATGGGTCGAGGACGGTTACGAGGAGGTGTTAAATCTGGTCCTGTCACAGTCATATTCATTTGAAAAGATTCTTATCCAAGTTGTCGAGATGGATGAGGAATATGGATTTGTAGGGATGAGGATCTGTGACACGAAAGTAGATTTCACGGGAACCGAGGAATTGTCAAGGGTGGAGTTTACGGACACAAAGGGAGACGGTCCGAACTTTCATATTCCTTTACACAATCTGAAGATGTACTTCAGTGTGCTGACTTTGTTTGAAGTGGTTGAGAGGTTGAAGTTTTTTGGCTCCGGCACATATTGGAGCACAAAGGATCTCAAGGAATATTTTGAGTCCGGGATTGATGAGGCGGTGGCCATCGCATCGACTGTCTTTCGCAACAAGAGGGACCTTGACGGCAACCCCGACATCCTCCATTCCCTCGCCGTTGGCATCGCCGGGCAGACCAAGAACGAGAAAATAGTCGGCTTCCTCCACGATGTTGTCGAGGACTCTGATGTCACCTTCGAGGATTTGGATGAATATGGTTTCTCGGCGGAAGTGCTTGAGGCTCTGAAGCTTCTGACCCACGACAAAAAGCGGATGTCTTATGATGAATATGTCCGGGCGATCATCGCTTCGGGGAACTCCACCGCCATCAATGTGAAGATAAATGACCTCCGGAACAACATCGCCCGAGCCGGAAACCGTCATAAGCGCATTTTGGAAAAGCACACGGCCGCCCTGGCCCTTGTTCTGGAGTCAATTCATAAAGCCGAATAGTTGGTTGGCATTCCAGACGTACTAACGCTCAAGGAGGCGGTAGGTGCCAGGGAAGGCCGGGAAGGACTTGGCTACGCAGGAGATGTCGTCTATGAGGATCGGGGAGTCGGCGCACCAGGAGGCTACGGTGAGGGCCATCGCCATACGGTGGTCGTGCGAGGAGGTATATTCACCGCCCTTGAGGAGGTGACCGTTCAGGAGGCGGCTCTCGACTGATTCCCCGTCGATGGTGAGGGTGTCGCCGGAGGCGGAGGCGCTCACGCCCATCTGGGTCAGCATATTCAGAATCGCGGTGCCGCGGTCGCTTTCCTTGCTTGCCAACCTCTTGAATCCTTGAATATTACTGCGTCCGTGGCAGAAGGCGGCGAGGATGGAGACGATCGGAAACAGGTCCGGGCAGTTGTTGAGGTCGGTGTCGAAGGCGCGGAGCGGGGCTTTCTGGGCGGTGATCAGGCCGCGGTGACCTTGCGGGGCATTGGCCTCCGGAGCGTCTTCATTGTCTGAAGTTTTGTTGGAGGCAGCATCGGTCGCTTCATTTCTGGAAGAGCCGTCGTTTGTGATTCCGTCCTGCGGCCCATCATCAATCTGCGAAAGGCTGGCTCCGGCTTCCATCAGGATGTCCATGATCGAGATGTCGGCTTGAAGGGAGGTTGTGTCGAGACCGGTCAGTTTCACGTCTCCGAACAGCGCTCCGGCCACCAGAAAGTTGGCGGCGGCGCTCCAGTCGCCCTCGATGTCGAAAGCGGCCGGGGAATATTTCTGCCCGCCCTTGATCTTGAATGTGATGCCGGTACAGAGACTCCAGTCCTGAGTCTCAAGAAAATCCTCTCCACCCTCCATCTCGGAGCCGATCTTGATGCCGAAACGGCGAAGCACGTCCGCTGTGATGAACATATATGGAATGCTCTTTGGGTCATGAATATGCAGGGTCGAGTCTCCCGGAAGAAGCGGCAGGGCCATCAGCAGACCGGAGATCAGCTGCGAGCCGCCTTTGCCGGAAACGCTTGTTTTGCCGGAAAGCAGAGGACCCTGGACGGTCAACGGCACGTGGACTTCGGGTGCAGGGTTGAGTGGTCTCAGGACTGTGCCGAAGCCGGCCATGATTTCGGATGCGCCTTTCAGCGGTCTGGTCGGGAGGGTGCCGATGCCGTCAATTTCGATTTGGTTGCCGTTGCCGAGAGCGGCGGCGAGAGGGATCATCAGGCGGGTCAGGAGGCCGGACTCGCCGACGTTGATCTTTTCGGGGATATTCGCTGATGAGCCTATGCCTTCTATGATTAGGGTGTTTCCGGTCGCAGAGCCTGTGGTTCGGCAGAGCTCACCAACCATCGAAGCGACCGGATCGGTTGGTCGCTGGGCCTGTCGAAGCGCACCAACTTGCAAAGAACTGCCCTCACTCTCTATCCGAACCTTGGCCCCGAGCGCCTTGGCGACCGCTATCGCCGCCTCGTTGTCCCCGCACGGAGAGTAGCCGCCGAGCCGGGATTCTCCTTCGGCCAGCGCCGCCGCGATGATCGCGCGTTGGGCGAAACTCTTTGAGGCCGGCATATTCAAGGCAGTGTCGCAATGAAGAGGTCTCCTTTCACCATAGACGGTGGCAATCATCTCAGAGTAAGTCCATTGTCCAGGAGCGGCGGCCTCGTTCTCGTTCAGGGCGGCATAGGTGAACGGGCTGCCTAACTTCAAGCAATCCAAGCGACTAACCTTGCCGATCTCTCCCATCGAGAACGCAACCAATTCCACAGGTCGCTGTGTTTCGGCCGCTGAGTTTGTCGAAGCGATCGATGAATAAAGCGCAAGCACCCTTGCTACATCCTCTCCCGATTTCGCCATAGCCGCGATCTTCACAATCTCCCCGCCGAACTTCCTGCATTTCTCCACTGTGTTCCGCAGCACATCATCTGACGGTGTCCCGGCAAAGAAATGACTCGAACGGATCATCGTGGTGCCATATTCAGTGCAAGCCCTCCGGAGCCTTTTGCCGATCTCTTTCGGAGCTTCGATCTCCAGATCCAGAAACGCGGCACCGGCCTCGACCGCGGCCGTGAGTTTCTCCTCGGCCTCTTCCCAAGTCCCGTTGCCGTCATCAACGACCCGGCAGGTGGCCACGAGCGGAGTGTCCGAGGATGAGAACAGGTACTCGATCTCCTCGATACTCAGCGGACATCTGTCCAATCTGATTTCGGCCATCTGAATCCGTGGCTCGCTGCTTTCCAGCAGGTTCATTATCTCTTCCAGGGTTCGGTTCTGGATTGTTGTGCAGATCATAAACTGAATATATTCAATTACTTGTTAATGTTTGCGAGTCTCGATGCGCCGCTCGTCTCTGAAATGGGCGTTGCCGCTGTCTGAAACGCCGTGACTTTATTCATCCTTCAATGCGCTTACCGCCTCTTCGACCCGAAGTTCCCGTGTCTCAACGTGCCCTATGCCCAGCGGCAGCACGAAATGAACAAACGCTCCATCCGCCTTTTTGTCTTTCTTCATCGCATCCGCAAGAGTTTCAACGCTGTACGGACACTCGACCAGCAAGCCACAGGCTGTGAAATCCGCTTCCAGACGCTCGGAAAGACCATCCGTCAGCCCCAAAGACTCGGCCAACCGCGCTGCCAGGATGATGCCCATGGAGACTGCCTGCCCGTGCGGGATCGCCTCGGAGGAATTCTTCTCGATGGCGTGCGCGAAAGTGTGTCCAAGATTGAGCAGGCGGCGCTCCCCGCGCTCGTTCGGATCCCTCCCCGCAATGCCAGCCTTGACCTTCGCCGCAGCGGCGATCAACTTTCGGAATGTTTCTGAATATTCCAGGACAGCCGCCTCGGCAGCCCCTTCCGACGCACGATCGTGAATATTCATAAGCATATTCACCGCCCTTTCATATTCACCGTCTTCATTGTTGATTATGAAGGTTTTGAGCAGTTCGGCCGCACCCGACAGAATCTGCGGGTAAGGCAGCGTCTCCAGCGGTTCCGGACAGATGAATGTCATTTCCGGCTGGCGGATCACCCCGATGATGTTCTTGTAGGAGTCGAGGTTCACGCCGTTCTTTCCGCCGATAGCGGCATCCACCTGTGAGAGCAGGGTGGTCGGGATGAATCCGAACCTCACACCACGTTTGTAAACGGAAGCCGCGAACCCGACCAGATCAGTTGTGATTCCGCCGCCGGCACCCAGCACAAACGCCTCTCTGTCAGCTCCTTTCTCCAGCAGCCACTCCTCGATTTCCAGCACGGTGGCGAGCGTCTTCCTCTCCTCCGTGGCCTCGATCGGGAATATTCCTTGAGCCTGAACGCCAAGCCTTTCCACGATGCCGCCTACGTTGCGGTCGTGGATTATGAATATGTTCCCGTAGCCGCCGAGGTGCTTTCCAACCTCCCCCAGCGGGCAGTCGATGATGTTGATTCTCTCCATCCGGTTATCCTTTTACCGATTGCTTTGGCGGCACAGACTACAAGGTGTACAGATTAAGTCCCGTCTCCTCGTCGAAGTGTCTGCCAACCTTGCAGTTATAGCGTCTGATGAACACCTCGCACGCTCCGTTGATGATCGCTGTGAGAAGGTGTCCGCCCACAACCGTGTAGTCCGCCCGCCCGAAGTTGGCGTGAAGATGCAGATAGACCTTTCCGTCCTTCTCGGAAATATTGCCCACAAGGCTTGAGATCTCCATCTGCTCGTCGAATGTCTTGTCAACATAATGCTTCGTGACAGGGTTGAGGAACCTCAGCGTCGCGTTGTTCACCGCTCCGATTCCGCTCACCTCTCCCGCCAGAATCCCCTGCTCCTGACAAAACGCCGCGATCGCCCCCATCAGTTCCTGATGGTTGTCAATGCTGACGACAAACCTGTCGCCATCCTGCTTGAATGTGTACATCGCTCAAAATTTTTTGTGAATATACTAATTTCCCATGATATCATGAAGAATCGTGGTGGCCTTGGCCCGAAATTGCCAAAACAACGACATTATTGTCCTTTGTCGAACTTTACATATCGGCATAAATTTGCTAATTTTGTCTCTACAACCTTTAGGCAGAGAACAACGCTGCAAATCTAAGGTTAATTAAGTTTGTTTATGGCGAACAGTGATAAAATACGTGCTGGCCGGAATCGCACCCTGACTGTTTCTGAAGAAGAGATTCCAGATCTGAAGAGGATTATTACCTTCCCTGAGGAACTCTCTGGTAAATCCTCTTTTGTCGATCTGCTTATCAATGCTGACGCATTGACCGTTTTGGATAAGATTCCAGATGAGTGCGCGAGTCTGATAATCATTGATCCCCCCTACAACTTAAGCAAGACATTCAATTCCTCGAAGTTCAATGCCATGTCTGATAATATGTATGAGGAATATTTACGGACATGGTTCAAAAAAGTATGTGATAAGCTAAAGCCGGATGGCTCCCTATATATGTGCGGAGACTGGAAGTGCTCCTCATCGCAACAAAAAGTCATCAGCGAAGAGTTGACTGTCATCAATAGAATAACATGGCAGCGGGAGAAAGGGCGTGGTGCGAAGACAAATTGGAAGAATGCCATGGAGGATATTTGGTTCGCTGTCAAGGACAAGGATAATTACTACTTCGATGTGGATTCGGTGAAGATGAAACGTCAGGTCATCGCTCCATATAAAGAAAACGGGAAACCAAAAGATTGGGAAGAAACGGATGAAGGCAATTTCCGAATCACTTTCCCCTCGAATTTTTGGGATGATATCAGCATTCCTTTCTGGTCAATGCCGGAGAACACTGATCACCCGACCCAAAAGCCCGAAAAACTGATAGCAAAACTAGTTCTTGCATCCTCCCGTCCTGGAGATATTGTCTTGGATCCATTTGTCGGAAGTGGAACCACATGTGTTGTGGCAAAAAAACTTGGCCGACATTATTTAGGGATCGAGATTGATGAGGAATATTGTCTTTGGGCGGCAAAACGTTTGACGCGAGCGGATAAGGATCTGGAGATCCAGGGCTATAACGGCGGCTTTTTCTGGGAGCGTAACACTTTGAATCTACAAAAGAAATCCACAAGTGTCAAACACCCTCGTCCCGAAGAATATAATCAAACGCTATTCGGTTGAAATGAATGGTAAAATGTCGAACCAGATCTTGAACGATGAAGCATTTGTGAACAAGATTGATTCACAGAAGGCTACACAGTATTTGACAGATCTCTTAGCCTGGTAAGTTTATATTTTTGGAATATGAGAAAAGACATCACGAATGTTGTTTTTGATTTCGGCGGGGTGGTCGCTCCGGCGGATCTCAGTATTGTGATAAACAAGTTCAAGGCGTTGGGACTTGAGGATATAGAGAAATATCTGAACATGGTCCGCCAACAAGGGTTCTTTGGCGATTTCGAGACTGGCTTGATAGACAAGGAGGAGTTCCGGATCCGTGTCGGCAAGGAGGTCGGAAGGGAAGTGAGCATGGATGAGTGCCGCGACGCCTACATGGGATTCTTTTCGACCGTTCCGGAAAGGAATCTTGAGCTTTTCAGGAAACTGCGCGCCGAAGGCTACCGCCTTTCCCTCCTTTCCAACACCAATCCTTTCATCGTCGAATGGGCTCTGAGCAAAGAGTTTGACGGCCACGGCCACTCGCTTGATGAATATCTTGACAGCATGTACCTCAGTTATGAACTGAAGGTCATGAAGCCGGATGAACGAATATATCGCCTTATGCTTGAGTCCGAGAAGGTGGCGCCGTCCCAGGTCCTTTTCATCGATGACGGCCCCAAGAACATCGCCGCTGCCCGCCAGATCGGCATCAACGTCATCCAGGCCACCAACGGCGAAGACTGGACCGAAAACGTTCTCCGTTTCCTGGCGTAAAACCCTTTCAGTAGCTCCATTACCGGTCGCTGAGCCTGTCAACTGGGTGTCGAAGCGTACCGAGTGTCCGAAAGGTCAGAAAAAAAGAAAATTCAAAATTTTGCACGTTACCAAAATTTTGAATTTTATTTTTCTGACCCATTACAACAAGATTGGTATCTCCTGGATGAAGTCAATATATGTTAACGAACGTCAGGAAAGTGTTTTAATCAGTACAAAGATAGTGACCTGGATGAAGTCAATATATGTTAACGAACGTCAGGGGGAAAATCAAATGGCAGTTTTTGGTAACGTGCAAAAACTGCCATTTGCCTTTTTCCCCCTGTCGTCACACATTATTTCACAGCATGACCTATATTTGATATTGCCTTTTTTCGGCTGCCGCTCGATCAGACTACTTCCCCTCCACCTTCTGGATGCGGATAGCGAACCCGCCGGAGCGGGCCAGATGCATCTTCAACGTGGTCTTGGAATTGACTTTCTTCGTGGTGATGGAATATGTCTGCACCGAATCCTGCACCTTGACATCGCCGATGCCGTCGGCCTCAGGGGTGTCGGCATAGATCGTGGCGGTGTACTTGACGCCTTTGTCAAGGAAGTCCAGAGGAAACTCCAGATCACGAGCGTTCTCATCGGTGACTCCACCGATGAACCAGTCACCCTCCTTGCCTGCCTCCTTCACCTTGGCCTGACGAGCGATCACGATGTAGTCTCCCGGCTCGGCCAGCAAGTACCTGCTCTGTTCCCAGTCAACGGCCACATCCTTGATGAACTGGAACGCGTCCATGTGCTCCTCGTAGTGCTCGGGAACATCAGCGGCCATCTGCAGAGGCGAGTACATCGTCACATACAGGGCTAATTGCTTGCAGATTGTCGAGAACACACGCTGATGATCCTCAGGGTTCATCTTCGACATGTCCATCTCGAATATTCCCGGAGTGTAGTCCATCGGACCGCCCTGAAGACGCGTGAACGGAAGTATGGTCACATGATGAGGCATGATCTGGCCACGGTACTCGGTACCCTTGGCGGACTCGTTGCCGATGAGGTTAGGGTAGGTCCTGCACAGACCGGTAGGGCGCACCGCCTCGTGGGCGTTGACCATGATGTGGTGGTCGGCTGCCTTCTTGACGCAAAGCATGTAGTGGTTGATCATCGACTGGCTGTAATGATGCTCGCCGTAAGGGATGATGTCGCCGACATAGCCGCTCTTCACCGCATCGTAACCATATTCATTCATAAGATCATACGCCTTGTCGATCCAGCGCTCGTAGTTCTGGGCTGAAGCGGAGGTCTCGTGGTGCATGATGAGCTTCACGCCCTTCGAGTGGGCATATTCATTGAGAGCCTTGATGTCGAAGTCAGGGTACGGGGAGATGAAGTCGAAGACGAAGTCCTTCTGCTTGCCGTACCAATCCTCCCAACCTTCGTTCCAGCCCTCGACGAGTACCGCGTCGAAGCCATGCTCTGCCGCGAAGTCGATGTAGCGGCGCACGTTCTCGTTGTTGGCTCCGTGCTTTCCGTGAGGCTTCGCCTTGGAGTAGTCTGAAACTCCGAGCTCGATGGTCGGAAAGTCATTGGTGTAGGACCATTGGGTCTTGCCGGTGATCATTTCCCACCACACTCCGATGTACTTCACCGGATGGATCCATGAGACATCCTCAAGGACACAAGGATCGTTGAGGTTGAGGATCAGTCTGGAAGCCAGCGCCTTGCGGGCGTCGTCCACAACCATGACGGTTCTCCATGGTGACCTGGTCGGAGTCTGGACGCGGCCTTTCCACCCTTCCGCGTCAGGAGTCAGCCAAGTGCTGAAAGTCATCGTCTTGTCGTCCAGGTTGAGGTTGGTGGTAGGGTAGTCAACCACAGCGGCCTCATGGATGTTGATGTAGAGCCCGTCATCGGTCTTCATCTGAAGTGCGGTCTGCACTCCGGTTGGGGAGAACGTCTGCTGGGAGGCGTTTCCCTCCGCCTTTGTGGATGATAGTGATAGTCCGCGGATCTCGGAAAGACGGCTCACCGTGTAGTTATATTCCTGAGTGTCATAGTCTCCGGGAATCCACCATGCGGTGTGGTCGCCAGCCATAGCGAACTGGGTAAGCTCATCCTTGATGACGAAGTACTTGAGCCTCTTCTGCTCCGGAAACTCGTATCGGAACCCGAGACCGTCGTCATAGAGGCGGAAACGGATGACCATCACCGCCTTTGGACCGTTCTTGTTCACCGGACCCTGCTCAAGAGTGACAGCCAGTTCGTTGTAGTGGTTGCGGATGTGGCTTTCCTCACCCCAGACTGGCTCCCATGTCTCATCGAGGGAGTCACGTTCCACCCCGGTCACCTTGAATCCGTCGTGGAGACTTTCCGGCCCGGCGTAGAACCTGCCGGACTTCTCCTCAAAAGTGCTCTTCAGGCGCTTGCCGCGAATCTCGTAGCCAAGCTCGCTCGGTAGAATCACAGCCTTGCCGCCATAGTTCAATGAATATGTCGGTGTCCCCGCGGCGGTGATGGCGAACCTGAGCTCAAGGTTGCCGTCCGGACTTTTAAGAACCTCGGCATCGGTTGGATTCTGGGCGAATCCTGAGAATGTTGTCATCACAGTGGCGGCTGCCACAATCATGACCTTGAAAAGTTTTTTACGTATCATAAGCTACTTAGCTAAACATTTTGTCCGTCAAAGATAAGCCTTACTGGTCAGAAATCCAATTTATTACCCCTGTTTCTGATGAACTGTGCAAATGTGCTCACCGGAAGTCCATGAGCGTTGTGATTAATATTTTTGTTGTAAATTTGCAATGGAATTTCTTGAATATGAAGACTTTTGGATTACGAATATTTTCACTGGCCTTTTGCCTGTTCCTGACCGTGTGGCCACATGCGGCAAAGGACAGGGAACCGGTTGTCAAGACCGGACATTCCTTTGTGCCGTTCCCGATGGTCGGATTCGACGGGGCTAAGGGCTTTCTGTTCGGCGGGCTGATGAATGTGTACAACTTCGGGGATGGTTCGACGTATCCGAATCCCAGAAGCAGCGCATATTTCGAGGTCTCCGGCTACACCGGAGGCAGCAAGACTTTCGTGGCATCATACGATTCAGGAAGGCTTCTGCCTGAAGTCCGGATGAATCTGGCGGCCAGCTACTGTGCGGACAACGCCATGGAGTTCTTCGGTTTCGGCGGCCGGAGGACGTTCTACGATTCTTCTATGGCTGATGGATTCTACAAATATGACAGGGCTACTCTCAACATCAAGGCGGATTTTTCCGGAAAGATTTCGGATCATTTGTCCTGGGAGGTGGGCTATCATTTCAATCAATTCAAAGTCAAGGACTATCATCCTCAGGATTCCGATCAGGAAATCTCCTTGTTCGGGCTCTACAAGGCATGGGGCATGGTTCCGTCCGAGGAGGTTTCAAAGGAATATTCATCCGCCGTCCGTGCCGGCCTTGTCTATGATTCGCGTGACTATGAGGGTGTACCTACAAAGGGAGTTCTGGCCGGGGCGCATGTCTTCGCCGCGCCTGGTTTTCTGGGCTCTTCGGAGTCTTACCTAAAGATCCATGCGACGCTGAGGCATTATATTCCTATAATAAAGGAGAATCTTGTCTTTGCCTACCGCCTTGACTATCAGGGATTCCTGAGCGATGCTCCATGGTACGCCATTCCGTTTTATACCCCGGGAGGCCCTGTTTACGACAATGCGGCTCTCGGTGGCTACAGGACTGTCCGCGGCCTCTTGTACAACAGGGTGGCAGGCTCATCGACCGGTTTTGTGAACGCCGAGTTGCGTTGGAAGTTCGCCGGATTCGGCATTTGGGGACAGGATATTGGCTTGATGCTCAGTGGCTTCTGCGATGGAATCAGCACGTTGAGGTACTTCGATTTGACCAACCGTACCGGAGCGTTTCCGAAACTTTACGACAAATACATCGACACCTCCAGAGGCGACAACCTCCACCTCTCTTCCGGTGCTGCCTTGAAAATCATCCTCAACCGCAACTTTGTCCTGAACATTGAATATGCCCGTGCCCTTTACGCCCAGGACGGCGCCGGGGTCATGTACTTCAACACAGGCTTCTATTTTTAGCGGACGATTATTCCTGAGCCGCCCGGAAATATTCCTGAATTTCTTCGTATGATTTGATTAACTTTGCCTCGTGATGGTCAGATTGTGCCTTCCTGATTAGGTGATGAGCCGATTTAGATTGTCATATATTAAGTAAATATTGTAACTTTATAGATAATTATAACACCTGCGGCCGCTGATTCGATTGACCGGATCCGGCCGGCCGCCGACCAAAGAAAAAGTAAAACATGAGATTAATGTATATTGCGGTTCTGGCCGTGGCGACGGTTTTCTCCGTTCCTATGTTGGCCCAGTCCAACCGGGACGATGTGTCTTCAAAGGCAGGTATCACCGCCAACAAGGTGGTTATCAATTCGTTTTCTGATCTGCAGGAATATTTCAGGTACTCTCCGGACAGGGATATCATCATCAGCGGACATCGTGGAGGAATGATGCCGGGCTATCCTGAGAACTGTGTGGAGTCCTGCGAGAAGACGCTGTCGATGATGCCGACGTTCTTCGAGGTGGATTTCAGCTTCACCAAGGACAGCGTGATGGTTCTGATGCACGATCTGACTGTGGACAGGACAACGAACGGGAAAGGCAAGGTGGAAGACTACACTTTCGAGGAGATTCAGGGACTGAACCTGGTGGACAGGGCCGGCAATGTGACCCCGTACAAGATCCCGACCTTGAAATCCATTCTGGAGTGGGGCAAGGACAAGGTGGTCTTCAACTTCGACAACAAGTACATCAACACAAAAGGCGTGAGCCCTGAAGTGAAGAAAGCCAGCCTTGACTATTACATCCGGCAGTTGAGGCCGGGAGGGGACTGGTCTATGTACCACAACATCATGCTCAGCGTCCGTTCTTTGGACGAGGCTCTTTACTATTGGAACAACAATGTCCGTGACGTGATGTTCTGCGTGGAGATCAGTTCGGAGGAGCATTTCGAGGCTTATGACAAAAGCCCGATTCCGTGGGACCACATCATGGCGTATGTCCGTCTGGCGGTCAACCCGGAACTTTCGGATGTGTATAGGAAACTTCACGACAGGGGAGTCATGATCATGACATCCATAACGGGATCCTCCGACAAGGTGAAGAACGCCAAGGACCGCAGGGTCGCTTACGAGCGTGAGCTTTTCGCCGAGCCGGACATCATCGAGACCGATTATCCTTCCGAGTTCATCGGCTTGCCATGGAGCAGGAAGGAGATACATGAACTTCAGGACAAGGCGATAATGAACAACCGTCCGTCAAAGCGTGGACACCGTGGCAGATAAATCAATGTATATGAAATCATCACTATACCGTGTCGCCGCCTTGGCGTTGGCGGCTTCGTTTTCAGCGTTCTTCGCGGTGTCTTCCGAGGCGCAGGTCACACTTGAGAAAATCAAAGCCGATGCCTTCGCCGGCGCTGGAATCTATCACATTTACAGAGCCGGGAATATGACCGACACCGCTGCTCCCGAGGGCTATAAGCCTTTCTACATCAGCCATATCGGTCGTCATGGCTCGCGCTACCATAGTTCGGACAAGTCCTTTGACGCCCTCGCGGCGATGTTCATGAAAGCTGACTCGCTTGGGATACTGACCGAGAAAGGAAAAGCCCTGTACTCGGATCTGTACAGGATAGACTCCGTTTCCGTCGGCAAGGCAGGTAAGTTGTCCGCCAGAGGCAAGAATGAGCACAAGGAGATAGCGGGCAGGATGTTCCATCGTTTCCCGTCTGTGTTCAAGTCCGGCTCCAGAAGGTATGTGGATGCGGTCTCCAGCACGGTCCAGCGTTGTCAGGAGAGCATGTTCAGCTGCACCGGTGAACTCAAGAAACTGAACAAGAAACTGAGGGTCAATGTGCACAGCGGGGATTCCTACATGTCCTACCTTCTCAGGAAACCTTCCTGGTTCAAGGAGGTGGTGAGAACTTCGGCTCCGGAGATAGACTCTTTGTCAAGGACTTGGATCGATGTCAGCGATTTCATGAATTCCATATTCAGTGACCGCAAGACGGCTGATTCCATTGTCGGCAGGGAGGACATGTTTGCCCGGGAGCTCTACACATGGGGTTCCATAGCGCCGGACATAGATCTCAATGATATATTCGTTTCCTCATATTTCACTCCTGAGGAGCTGTTTTCTTTGACGCGTCTGAATTCCTGCCGAATATATTCCGAGATGGTGAACGCGGCGGAGTCGGAAGGCAGACGCATCGCGATGGCGGATGACTTGCTGGAGGATTTCATCGTAAAGGCAAACGCCGCGGTGTCGGCCAAAAGCAATGTGGCCGCCGACCTGAGGTTCGCGCATGATGTCTCGGTGATGCCTCTCGCCGGGCTTATGGGAATCGAAGGTTGCAGCGAGATTTGGCCTTTGGAGGAGGTCTGGGAGCATTGGATGGCATCGGACTTTACCCCGATGGCCTGCAACCTCCAGATGGTGTTCTACCGCAGACCCGGCTCCAAGGATATCCTTGTGAAGTTCCTCCTGAATGAGCAGGAACGTCTTTTGAACGGAGTGGATCCTGTCTCGGGACCGTATTACCGTTGGAAGGATGTCAGGCGGCATCTTTCAGGACGGCTTGCCTATGCCCGCAAGGTGGACGCCGGTAACAGGTAAATCAAGCCGGTGTGGCGATGACGGAAAAGGACTACTTGAAGATGATAGCTGAGGGTGACAAGGAAGCCTTCAGGGTCATCTTTGACAAGTATTATCCTAAAGTCCTCGCGTTCCTGCAGTCATTTCTCCAGTCTTATGATGATGCGGAGGATGTCGCATAGGGTGTGTTTGTGAGGTTATGGTTTGTCCGCCACACGCTTGTGGATGTCACAAGGATCAGCGCCTACCTGTTCAGGATGACAACGAATATTGCCATAAATTGGTCCAAGTCCAGGAAGACGCATCTGGATCTTGCCTACGGGGATCTTCCGTATCAGCCGCTGACCGAGGAGAACCTTGACACCGACCTTCGTTTCGCGAGGATTGTGTATGCCGTCAACCACATGCCTGACCGGCGCGCCGCCTTCATTATTCATGGCCGAGATGCTGCCCCTGCACAGGGTCGCGCTGACCAGACGGCTGTCACTGTAGGCTGATACGTTGAATCTGGTCCCGTGCACCTTGACGTTGAGGTTTGAGGTCTTGACAACGAAAGCCTGTCCAGTGTCCCCCGTGACATCGAAGACCGCCTCACCGCTCAGGTACACCTCCCTTCCTCCTGCCCCGAACCGTTCCGGGCAGATGAGCACGGAACCAGCGTTGAGGATCACCTTGCTGGAATCGGGTAAAGTGACACGCCGGATCTCGCCGTTGCTGGTTGAATATTCCGTCATATTCACCGGCATTTCCTGAATATGCGCGTAAAGGCCGCGGTTGTAGGCCTTCTTTGACACACTGGTGAACGCGAGTGTGACACAAATGACCGCAGCCGCGGCCACAGATGAATATATCGCCACTTTCCGGAAGACGTACGATCCGGATTTCCTGTGTGCTTTTTCGTTTTCCATGACAGATTCCACACTGTCAATTTTTTTCAATACTTTGGAAAAAGCGGTGCCCAGTTTTTCTTTATCCAGTTCCAATGGCTCCTGCCTTTCCCATTCGTTGAAGAGATCCTTCCTTGTCATAACCTGTCGAGTGTTGGTTGATCCATATTATAGACATGACGAGGACGCCACATCCCCTAATCCGGACCGAAGAAATTTTCGACATGGATAAATTCTTTGGCATGTGCTTGTTTTCGATGGAAAATTCGTATATTTGCAGTCCGTTTCCTGTTCTGCGGAACAGAAACGGGGCACGGTTCCGTAGCTCAGCTGGATAGAGCAACAGATTTCTAATCTGTGGGTCTAGGGTTCGAATCCCTACGGAATCACAAAGGGCTGGATCATTCCGATCCAGCCCTTTGTGATTATATACTAATCTTGCTTCAGTTGGCCTTGGCGTTCTTGTGGCCGAACCATTCAAGGGCGACGACGAGGAGGGCGCCGATGAGCATCCAGATGAGGGCGGAGAAGATTTGCGGATTGATGAGCGTGGAGAGATCCGTGCCTATGTCAACAAGTGCCTCGACGCCAATCCGGGCCTCTTCGGCGGTCTGCCCTTCACGCATCCATTGGGCCATCATCACGCTGAACTTGTCGCTCCATGGCCAGACCTTGACAAGGGACCCGAGCGTGAAACCGATCAGAGTGATCAACGTGGGCCTCTCGTAATGCGCTATCAGCCAGTGCAGGAACTTCGAGAACGCGGCGATTCCAAGTACGCAGCCGACTCCGAACAGAATGAGGACCGGCCAGTTAAGCTCGCTGATCGCTGACATAATATATTCATACTTACCAAAAAGCACGAGAATGAAGCTGCCGGAGATGCCCGGAAGAATCATCGTGCAGATCGCGATCGCGCCGCATATCATGATGAACCAACCAGCGTCTGTCGTCTGGGTAGGGGAGAGCAGGCAGATCATAGCCCCGAGGAAGACGCCGAAGACCAGCCAAAGCCCGTCGGCGATTTTCCAGCCCTTGATGTCGTAGAGCATGTATGCACCGGACACCACGATCAGGCCGAAGAAGAACGCCCAGGTCTGGATCGGATGGTAGGCAAGCACATATTCCATCAGCTTGGCGAGCGAGAAGACACTCACGATCACTCCGACTCCCAACCAAAACAGGAACGTTCCATGAATATTCTTCCAGAACTCCTTGACCTCGCCTTTGAGGAGAAGTTTCCACGAAGACACCGACAGGATGGCGTTCAGAGCCTCGATCAGCTCATTGAATATTCCTGTGAGCAGGGCGATAGTGCCTCCGGACACGCCAGGAATGACATTTGCCGCTCCCATCGCGAAACCTTTCAGGGCGACAGCGGCGTTTTTGATGATATTTGACATAGAATTATTGAATCTTTGTGAGATAGCCTTTGATGGCAGTGAAGCAATCCAGCTGGCTGACCTCCTTGCCGGCAGGGTCGCTGATGACAAGGTCGAACAGGTTGCCGTCCATCTGGGCGCGTCCTATCTTGAAACGGGCCTTGGAGGTGCGGGCCATATATTCAATGGCGAAGTCAGGATTCTTGATAAGCGAGATGAAAAGGTCTGGAGCCTGTTCCTCCAGCACGTTCAGTTTGTAGCGGGAAGGTCTTCCGATCCAATCCAGGTCCTTTTTGGTGATGGTGGTCTGGATGCTGGTGATCAGCCTGTCCTCGCTGCCTATCTTTCTGAAATCCTGGAAGAAGACGCTACCCTTGATGTTGTGGGACCTGAAAAAAGTCATTATAGCGGTCTTGCAAGTGTCGAAAGACTGCTCCTCCACATCGATGATGGCCACGTATGAACGGATTTTCCCCAGCGGAAGAATTTCTGTGGGAACTGTGCTGGAATGCTTGCGCAGACTTCTCTTTCTGAAAAACGTCTTTATGAAATCAAACATAATCTACTGGTTTACAGAGGCTATCAACTCTCGTATCTCACGCTTCGCATCCTTCCATCTCGGGACATCGATCTTGGTGCCGATAACCTCGACGACCTTCGCAGCAATTATCGAGCCGACCTCGCCGCAGACCTTCAAAGGCATTCCCAGAGAGTGCGCGTAGAGGAATCCGGCGGCGTAGGTGTCTCCCGCTCCCGTCGCGTCGACCGTGGCGGCTGGCCAGGCCTCAATGTAATGATATTCATCGCCCTGCTTGACCATCGATCCGTCCTTGCCGACCTTCACGACAGCGATCTCGCACTGGCTTGCGAGCGTGTCCAGAGCATCGCGTGGCTCCTGCTTCGTGAACGCCCTCGCCTCGCTCTCATTGGCGAACACGATGTCCACATAACGGTCCACCAGATTGTGGAAGAAAGCCTCGTTGGACTCAACTACATTGTATGAAGCCATGTCGATCGAGATCTTGCATCCAGCCTCCTTGGCCATCTGCACTGCCTTGCGGATAAGATCCTGATTCTGCACGAGATAACCCTCGATGTGGAAATAGTCGTAACCTTGGAAATATTCGGGCTTCAGATCCTCCGGGACAAGTTCCAACGCCGCACCCATATAGTCAGCGAAAGTTCTCTCGGAGTTGGCTCCTGTGATGAAGCACATCGCGCGGCCGGAGCCTTTCGTGCCGGTCAGCAATGTCGTTTTCACACCGTACTGCTCAAGTGTGCTCTTGTACAAGTGCCCGAGCTCATCGTTACCGATCTTGCCGATGAATCCCGAAGGCATTCCGAATATGGACGTGCAGGTGATCGTGTTGGCAGCCGAGCCTCCCGGAACGTACTTCACGCCGAACTCCTTCAACTTCGACCAGATGCGGTCACCGGTCTCCAGATCCACGTGCTGCATGCTTCCCGGAGGAAGGTGGTACTCACGAAGCATTGTCTCGTCGGGAAACACCGCCAGGATGTCCGTCAGAGCGTTCCCTATCCCTAAAATTGATTTCATATCTTTGTATTTTGATATTCATTACGTGCCAAATCACAAAGTTAAGGATTATTTGATTAAATTTGTAACCATGAACAAGAAGGTCGGGAATATTCTTAAATACGGGGGCTCCATCGCACTCGCGGCGGCGCTTCTGTATTTCTCTTTCCGCGGAGTCGGCTGGGCTGACTTTCTGGAAGGCCTAAGGGCCTGCCGCTGGGGATTCGTCATCCTTTCGATGCTGTTCGGGCTTTTGGCGTTCTGGTTCAGAGCCTTGCGCTGGCGTGAGCTGCTTCTTCCGATCGACAGGAGCACCACCCGCCTGACCTGCTTCAACGCCGTCAACATCAGTTATCTGGTGAATCTCGTCCTGCCGCGCGTCGGTGAGTTTGTCCGCTGCGGCTACATCACGGCGCATTCCGAAAAGGATTCCAAGGACAACGGCCGCCGCCTCGCCTCATACGACAAGGTTTTGGGAACCGCGGCGCTGGAACGCTCCGTGGATATGCTCGCGCTGGTCGCCGTGCTTGCCGTCTTCCTGCTTTTCACCTGGAAACGCTTCGGCGGATTCTTCTCCGAGAAGATCTTCGGAGCGGCCTCCGGCAGCATCAGCGCCGGCAAGATCGCGATCTTGGTCGCAGGAACTTTTGCCGTGGTTGCCGCCATTTTGTGCGCAATCCTTTTCGCTGACAAATGGAAGCCTCTTGCCAAAGTGCGGGACTTCTGCAAAGGCATCTGGACCGGATTCCTCAGTTGCCTCAGGATGAAGGGCGGTTGGAAATTCCTCCTCCTGACTGCGGGAATATGGCTCTGCTATTGGATGATGAGTGCCACCATCCTATGGGCTCTTCAAGGAATATCCCCGGACTCCGTCAGCCCTGAGCTGGCCGCGGCCGTGGGCACTTTGCAGACCCTGAACCTTACGGACGCGATGTTCCTGATGATAGCCGGAAGCCTCTCCTCCATCGTCCCGGTGCCGGGAGGATTCGGAGCCTTCCACTTCATAGTCTCCTCGGCGATTTCCTACGTTTACGGCATCCCGGCGCAGTTCGGAATGATCTTCGCGACCCTGTCGCACGAGTCCCAGGCCGTGAACCAGATCCTGTGGGGATGCGTTTCCTGGATAAGTGAATCTTTACGAAAAACAAATAATCAATAAACAAAAAGAATTATGAAAGTCAAGAATTTATTCCTGATCGCAGCTGGCGTCTTTATGCTGACGACCACATTCACAGCGACCGCCAAGAAACTTCCTAAAGAGGTCAAGATGACCAAGGAGGTTCTCATGGACAAAATCAAAGGTGGCTGGGCCGGCAAGACCATCGGCTGCTCCTACGGCGGACCGACAGAGTTCAAGTACTCCGGCTTCATGAACGACGAGATCGAGATTCCGTGGCACGAGCACACGATCAAATGGTGGTTCGACAATGTCCCCGGGCTTTACGACGATGTCTACATGGACCTCACTTTCGTGGAGGTGTTCCAGAAGGAAGGCCTTGACGCTCCGATCGAGTCCTTCGCCAACGCGTTCGCCCATGCCCCATACCCGCTCTGGCACGCCAACCAGCTCGGACGCTACAACATCCTGAACGGTGTGATGCCTCCTGAGTCCGGCCACTGGCGCAACAACCCTCACGCCGACGACATCGACTTCCAGATCGAAGCCGACTACGCCGGTCTGATGGCTCCGGGAATGGTCAACGCCTCGTCCTACTACTGCGACGAGATCGGCCACATGATGAACTACGGCGACGGCTGGTACGGCGGCGTGTATGTCGCCGCGATGATCTCTCTCGCATTCATCAGCGATGACATGAACTTCGTTGTCAATGAGGCCCTCAAGGCAATCCCTGCGCAGAGCAACTACTACAAGGCGATGGCTGATGTCATCAAATGGCACAAGCAGTACCCTAAGGACTGGCACATCACCTGGGCTTTGTTCAACAAGCACTATGGCTACGACATCGGCTGCCCGGACGGGGTTGACAACCAGTTCAACATCGACGCCGTCATCAACAGCGGCTACATCCTCATCGGTCTCCTCTACGGTGACAAGAACTTCTACCGCACCATCGACATCTCCACCCGCTGCGGCCAGGACTCTGACTGCAACCCTTCGTCGGCCGCCGGAATCCTCGGAGTAATGATGGGTTACAAGAATATTCCTGAATATTGGAGGAAGCCTTGCGAGGTGGTAGAGGACAGACCTTTCGTCTACACAGACATCTCCATCAACAAGGCCACTGAATATTCCCTCAGCCAAGCCCTTCAGGTGATCGAGCGTAATGGTGGCTCAATTGATGGTGACAATGTGACAATCAAGGTTCAGAAGCCGGAGGCCGTGCGCTACGAGAAGGCTTTCGAGGGGCACTATCCTCAAGTCAAGGTCAACGTCAAGAAGACCATCACAAATATCGGCCAGATCAAGTTCAAGGGCAACGGCATCGTTGTGAAGAGCCACTACTACAAGGGAGCCGGCTACAACGACAACACCGGTTACGTCGGCGAGGTCGAGATATACCTCGACGGCAAGCTCTCCGCTGTGGCCAAGAACCCTATCAAGGGCAACGGAGCGGCTCCGGACCTCTACTGGAAGTACGATCTTCCTGAAGGCGAGCACACTCTGACCTTCAAGTTCCTCAACAAGCAGGACAACATGAACATCGTCATCGACAACTATCTGGTATATTCAAGCAAGCCGAAGGTTGTAAATCACGTTGACGAATAGGAACATGAAGATATTCAGATTTTTAGCGGCAGCATCTGTTGTTTTGGCCTCCTTGGTTGCCTTCTCGTCCGAATCTTCGGCCAGGACGACATCCAAGGATCTCTACAAACAGTTCCAGAATCCGGACAGCCGCTACCGTCCGTTCGTGCGCTGGTGGTGGAACGGCGACCGCGTTGAGGCAGAGGAGCTTGTGCGTGAGCTGCACATCCTCAAGGATGCGGGAGTCGGTGGAGTGGAGATCAATCCGATCTCGTTCCCGTACGGAGCTGACGCGATGGACACCAAGCCGCTCAAATGGTTGAGTGACGAATGGATAGACATGCTGAAGGTCGTGTTCGACGAGGCCGAAAGCCTTGGAATGACCTGCGACCTGATCATCGGATCAGGATGGCCGTTCGGAGCGGAGACCCTGCCTCGTGAGGAGCGTGCCTCCGTGATGCTCACCTACGCGCAGAAGGTGACGGGGGGCGAGAGGTTCGAGATGTCCAAGTTCAACATATTCAAGAATATAGATCCCGGGGTGACGAAGGTGAACACCGGCCGTACTCCGGAACTTGTGTCGGTCTGTCTCGCTCCGGATCCGATCAACGACCTCAGCGAGGCGATTGATCTGTCGGGCAACATCGAAGGCGATGTGATCACGGTGGATGTGCCTAAGGGCAACTGGCAGTTCTACGCTATGGTGAAGTACGATTCCTTCGCCTGCGTGATCAACGGTGCTCCGGGCGCGGCCGGTTCGATCCTGAACCATATGGACGCCGAGGCTGTGCGCCGTTATCTTGACAATATGACCGACACGATTGAGGCCAAGTTGGGGCCGCTCTCAAAGCATCTCAGGGCTTTCTTCGTGGACAGTATGGAGCTTGAGGGCTGCAACTGGACGGGCGACTTCCCTGAGGAGTTCAAGGCCCGCAGAGGTTACGACCTGATGCCTTGGCTTCCGTTCACGATGTTCAAGGTCGGCAGACTTGGCAATGTGGAGAGCTTCGACTATGGCTCAAAGAAAGGCGATAAGTTCCAGGACCAGGTGAACCGTGTGCGTTTCGACTTTGAACTCACGAAGGCCGAGTTGCTCAACGAGCGGTACATGAACACGTTCCTCTCCTGGTGCAGGGAGAAGGGTGTGAAATCCCGCTCCCAGGCCTATGGCAACGGCTTCTTCATCGAGGAGTCTTCCCTTGGCCAGGACATTCCGGAAGGGGAGTCCTGGACGACCAACTGGCTCAAGCACAGGATCGGTGAGGAGATGGGCGACGAGGACTACCGCCGCGGACGCGCCTACACGATGATTGACAAATATGTCTCGTCGGCGGCCCACCTTACCGGCAAGCGTCTTGTCAGCGCCGAGGAGATGACCAACACCTACAAGGTGTTCACGACCAGTCTTGAGTTCCTGAAGGTCGGCTCCGACATGAGCGCGATCTCCGGCATAACCCATTCTGTTTGGCATGGTTTCAACTACTCCCCGCTTGAGGCCGAGTTCCCGGGCTGGGTTCAGTACGGAACCTTCCACAACGAGAGGAACACCTGGTGGCCTTACGTTAACAAACTGAACGACTACCGCGCGAGGATCGCCAGCCAGCTCCAGAACGCTGATATGTACACCGACATCGCAATCCTCCCTGCCAACTACGATATGTGGAGCACGATGGGCGTGCAGACCGAGCCGTTCCCCGTGGCCTTGAATATTCCTTACACCTCCTTGATCTGGGAGGCCATCCACAAGAACGGCGGCGGAGCGGACTATGTCAGCGAGATCATCCTTCGCGACGCTACTGTCCGTAACGGCAAGCTCTGCTATGGGCCTAAGGAATATGGTACCCTGTTCATCGTTGAGGTGACAAGCACCACTCCGGAGACCTTAGCCAAGCTGGAGGAGTTTGTCAAAGGTGGCGGCAGGGTTTTCTGCATCGGAAAATATCCGGAGAAGTCGCTGGGACTCAAGGATTTCGAGGCTCGTGACAAGCAGATCACCGAGACCGTAGCACGTTTGAAGGAGTATAAGGACAATTTCGTCCTGCTTGAGAAGCCTGCTGACGGGAAATATCTTGAATGGTACACCGGCGTGATGGAGAAGTACAATCTTCCTCACACTCTGACGATCAGCAATCCTGACAGGTTCCTGCTCCAGAACCAGTACGTCACCGATGACGGCAGTGATATGTTCCTATTTATGAACGCTCACATGAGCGAGGCTCGTGAGACGGACATAATATTCCCGAAATCCGTGACCGCAGGGAAACACGCCTGGCTTTATGATCCGGCTTCCGGCAAGAGGTTCGTCCTTCCTGTCGGCAAGGACGGCAGGATGCATTTCCGTTTCGGTCCTTCCGAGACTTATCTGTTCGTATTCAACAAGATGGGCGGCAGCGCTCCGGCTTGGAAACAGCTTCCGCTTGATGGACAGGACGAGATTCAGGTGACGGGAGCATGGGATCTTAAGATGCACCACACCTGGCCGGATTCAACCTGGACAGCCAGTCTGGACGTTCTTCAGGATTTCAAGGACATGAAGGACACCACGTTCAAGAACTTTATGGGCAAGGTGACCTACACCAAGACCGTGACACTGTCCGGAAAACTTCCTAAGTACTTGAATCTCGGCAAGGTGGCTGACATCTGCGAGGTTTGGGTCAACGGCAAACCGGCGGGAGTCAAGTGGTTCGGCGAGCGTGTGTATGACATTACCGGACTGCTCCGCCCGGGAGATAACACCATCGAGATAAAAGTCACGACCCTTATGGGCAACTATATCCAGACCCTCAAGGACAACAAGGTGGCGCAGCGTTTTGTCATCAAACGCAAGCAGCCTTACGTCAGCGCGGGACTGATAGGACCAGTGAAACTATATTAATAAAACATTAATGATGAGAAATTTACTTGGAATCGCGGCCGCAGCGCTGCTCTTCGCCGGTTCGGCTCTCTCGCTTGGAGCCACGGACTTTTTCGCCCGTGATTTCGGTGCGAGGCCGGACGGGGTCACTCTGAACACCGCCAGCATTCAGGCCGCGATAGACTTCGCTTCCTCACGTGGAGGCGGTCGTGTCGTGCTAGACAAAGGGGACTACATTTCGGGTTCCATTTATCTTAAGAACAATGTCACCCTTCACATCGAGAAGGATGCCGCGCTTGTCGGCTCTCTGAATCCTTACGATTATGTGAAGGATCCGGACGCTAAATGGACCGCGCTTATCCTTGCCGTGAAGCAGGAGAACATCGGTCTGACGGGAGAGGGCATCGTTGACGGCCGTGGCTTCGATGTCGGAGTCCGTTTCGTGGATTTCGTCCACATGGGACTCATTGACGACAAACTCGGCAACGACCGTGTCAACGAGACCATCAGGCCGGAGAATATCCATATGTACCTTTGCAACAACGTTACCATCAAGGACATCACCCTCAAGGATCCGGCTTGTTGGACACAGCAGTACGACAAGTGCCGTGACCTCTTGATCGAGGGGATCACGGTTGACGCCAAGTGCTACTGGAACAACGACGGTCTGGACGTGGTGGATTGCAGCGATGTCATCGTGCGTGACTGCTACATCGACTCTTCCGACGATTCATATTGCTTCAAGAGCCACAGCAACGATGGCGTGAGCGAGAATATTCTTGTAGAGAACTGCGTCGGACGAAGCAGCGCCAACGGCATCAAGTTCGGAACCTACACCCGTGGCAAGTTCAAGCACTTCAGGTTCAAGAATATGACCATATTCGACACCTACCGCAGCGCCATCACCATCGCTACCGTGGACGGAGCTCAGATCGAGGATGTGGAGATAGACAGCCTCCGGAGCCTTAACACCGGCAACCCGATTTTCCTTCGTACGGGAACCCGCAATGTCAACGGCAGTCAGGTGCCTTGCCTTAAGGATGTGGTGATCAAGAATATGTATGCCGAGGTTCCGTTCGACAAGCCGGACGCTGGCTACAGCTATGAGGGCCCTGTCGAGGATCTGCCTCGCAACGTCTGCCCGAGCATTATCGCCGGTCTGCCTGGCCTTCGCATCGAGAATGTCCGTATGGAGAACATCGAGATTGTCTATCCGGGTCATGCCGATCCTGAATATGCCTACGCAGGTACCTCTAAGGAGGAACTTGACGCGATCGAGGAGCAGGAGACCCGTTACCCTGAGTTCTCCAACTGGAAGGAGCTTCCGGCATGGGGATTCTACGTCCGTCACGCTGACGGCATCGTCTTCGACAACGTGAAGCTCACGGTTGACGGCGAGGATTACCGTCCGGCCATCGTGACCGATGACGTGAACGGCCTTCGTATGAAGAACCTTCAGATCAATCAGGAGACCGCTCCCAAGGGCAAGAAACAGATCATTACAAAGGACACCAAGAACATCAAGAAGAAATGAAAAGAATATTGTTATTGACGGCTTTGCTGCTGTTTTCCGTAATGGGATTCTCCCAGAATGTCTATAAGGCGTCCAATTTCGGCATCAAGAGCAATGGTGTCCATGACAACACCACGAGCATCCAGGGGGCGATTGATTTCATCGCCTCCAAGGGTGGCGGCACGCTTGAGTTCAGCGTGGGACGTTATGTCACGGGTGCCGTGCAGCTCAAGTCCGGGGTCAGCATCAGGCTTCGCGAGGGTGCTGTGATCGTGGGCTCGACGAACATCTATTCCTACAAGGGGCACAAGGCTATCTTCTGGGGAGAGGGTGTCGAGAATATGTCCATATTCGGCACCGGTGTGATTGACGGTCGTGGTCCTGCCCTTCTGGATGACATTGCCGCCCAGATCCGGATGAAGCATATTCCTGAGGATGCGGTCGTTCCGACGCTTGTCTATCTCAAGGACTGCAAGAACGTGATTCTCAAGGATTTCATTCTGCGCTACCCGGCCACAAAGGATGATCTTTACATCATCGAGGGGGGTAACGTCACCGTTGACGGCTGCTACTCGGATATGCGATAGATTAACATATTGTCGCCCCAACTTGCCACAATTAATATGTGACGGCAGGGGAAAAAAGGCAAATGGCTGATTTTGCACGTTACCAAAATCAGCCATTTGATTTTTCCCCTGCCGTTCGTTAATACATACTGGTGGAATTGATCTGTTCTTTGGTTTAATTGGGGATGGTCAGAAAAAAAAGAAAATCCAAAATTTTGCACGTTACCAAAATCAGCCATTTGATTTTTCCCCTGCCGTTTGTTAATACATACTGGTGGAATTGATCTGTTCTTTGGTTTAATTGGGTATGGTCAGAAAAAAAGAAAATCCAAAATTTTGCACGTTACCAAAATTTTGGATTTTATTTTTCTGACCTGAATTTTTAAGACCGACATATCAGATGGTGGTTCTATGGGACTGCGATGGTTGTGAGTTCCTCGGTATCTATAATCTATTATAATCATGGAATCTTCGGTCGCTGAGCCTGTCGAAGCGATCGGAAGCTGGCAAACAACAAAGGCATCCACCTTGCGATGAATGCCCTGTTATATTCAATGAATATATTCTAGAACGAGAAGCTAAGGCCGCCTTGGATGGAGAACTGCCAGGATCTGGCTTGGTCCGTGAAGTCGCTTTCCGTGCCGGTTGGTGTGGTGTAACTTTTATTGTTGACCTCTCTGTAATTGTCTGTGATGAAGTAGTGCACTGACGGGAGGACGCTCAGTTTGAAGCGCCAGATGTTGAATGACAATCCAAAGCCGGCGTCGGCGGTGAGGCTGAAGCGGTTCTTGATGTACATATAGCTTTCTCCTTTGACTCCGCCGTATGTGCCGTGTCGAGGGGAATCATCATTTGGGCCGAAAATATATCCTGGGGTCAGGCCGGCGAAGAACTCGATTCTGTTGAACAGTCCGGTGAAGAAACTGCCGACGACATTATCTACTGTAGGGTTCTGGTTGTAATAGTACTTGTTGTGGTAGGCGTTACGCAAAGTGTTTTCCAGACCGTCCTCCAGTGTTTGTTTGAACGTGCGCCGTCCACTGCTCCAGGACACGGACAGAGGTAAGCCGAGGTAATCATTGATGTCCATATTCTCGAACATCCACTGCACTCCGCCGTGGAATCCAAACCCTTTGTCGTTGTACTTTCCGTAGGTGAGGCTCATAACCTCTCCTGAATTAGCCCTTGAATGTTCAATCGGAATTCTCACACCAGCCGTGAACCGGATGTCCTGATTGTCAGAATGCACCTTCTGAGCGGATGCCACGCTTCCCGTCAGCGAAATCACCGCCAACACCACAAGTAACTTTTTCATTTCATTGATAGTCAGTCAGGCCTCCAGCCTATCCAAAGAATATGCCAGAGGCAATCCGTGGTTTGTCCGGTGAGAAGCCTTCCTGCCGGAGAAAATGGTCAAAATCTGCATTTCGTCCGGCAAAATATGGGTTCTGCCGGACAAGCGGATCAATAACAATAGTTTATCCGGTGAAAGGGCGTTTCACCGGATAAAGCGATTCCCTTAAGAGATAGTGCAAGGGGCAGACGAAGCACTGGCGTGGTTACCAGATTGCCAGGGCTGTTTACTTAACTTTCAGCGGCAGGGGAGTGAGGTCGGAGTCTGATGAAGAGGAGCCGAGGAGGATGGTGAAATCTCCCGGCTCGACGGACCACTTCTCGGAGACACCCCAGCACTGGAGCATCTCAGGTGTGATGTCGAACTCGACCTTGGTGCTTTCACCGTTCTTGAGGCTGATGCGACGGAATGCTTTCAACTCCTTGACCGGACGGGTCACGGAACCATATTCGTCACGGATGTAGAGCTGAACCACATCATCGCCGTCGTACGGGCCGTTGTTGGTGACGGTCACGCTGGCTTTGAGCGATTCGGAGACTCCGATTTCTGATTTTGAGAGCGTTGCGTCTGAATATTCAAACGTGCTATAACTCAATCCGTAACCGAATGGCCAAAGGGCTCCGGTCTCGTTGGTGGCGAACAGGCGGGAATATTGCGAATGCTTGTAGTTGTAAACAGTCTGGACCTGTCCTACGTTGCGAGGCACTGTCACAGGCAGTTTGCCGGAAGGATTCACCTGCCCCGTCAACACCTCGGCGATGGCTTGACCACCCATCTGACCTGGTTCCCAGGCGTTCAGAATGGCGTTGACATTCTCTTTAGCCCAACCGATGCTGAGTGCCCTGCCCGTCATCAGCACGACAACGGTCGGCTTGCCGGAAGCCACGACGGCCTCCAAAAGCTGTTGCTGCATCCCCGGAAGGCTGAGGTCGTCACGATCGCAGTTCTCACCGCAGGTGCGGCCGAAAGCTGAATATCTCTGCGAATTCTCACCGACCACTACGATGTTAACGTCAGCCGCAGAGGCCTTGAAACGAGCCATCTGGACACCTTTTGCATTGACATTCGAGATCTTGCCACCGAAACATAGCGTGTCGATCGAGACGTTAGGCATAGCGGCCTTGAGACCGTCCAGAACCGTGATGACATTATCGTCTGATTGCGGCACTGCCCAGTCACCGAGAATGGTCTGGCTGTCAGCGTTCGGCCCGACGACGAAAACCCGGCGTGGATTCTTCAGCGGAAGCGTTCCGTCATTCTTCAGCAGCACAAGTCCCTGACGAGCTGCTTCAAGGGCTGTCTGACGATGCTCGGCGGCACCGTCCAGGACCTCAGGAATCTCCGGTACAGGCTGTTCAAACAGCCCGAGGGCGAACTTCACGGCCAGAATCTTGCCGGCGGCCTGGTCGATACGGGACTCCGGAATCCTGCCGGATTTCACGGCTGCGACCACAGCCTCGAAATATTTGTCTCCCTGCATGTGCATGTCAATACCAGACTCCACGGAAACCACGAATGCCTCGGTCGAGTCCGGTACCCAATGATGCATGGAATGAAGCCTCTCAATGTCCATCCAGTCACTGACCACGAATCCGTCGAATCCCAATTCATCACGAAGCAAATCATTGAGCAGCCACTTGTTACCGTGGCATGGAATCCCGTTGATCTCGTTATGTGCCGCCATCACCGTCCCGACTTTAGCGTCACGGATCGCCGCCACAAACGGAGGCAGATAAAGCTCACGCAACTTGCGCTCGGAGATGTCCATCGGCGCTGCGTTCAGTCCACCGGCCGGCTCGCCACCCGCGATCAGATGCTTGGCGCAAGCCACCACGTGATTTCCTGAATATTTCCCGTCACGCCCCTGAAATCCCCAGATGGCATATTTCCCCATCTCGGAAGTCAGCAGCGCATCCTCGCCGAACGTCTCGCCCATCCTTCCCCAGCGGGCGTCACGGGCGATGTCCAGATTAGGAGCGAATGTCCAGAACAACCCCCTCTGACGCATCTCAAGCGCGGTTTCCTCTCCGATCTTCTCCATCAGTTCCGGATTGAAAGTGGAAGCCATGTTGATGTTCGTAGGATAGACCGTGCACCCTTCGATCAGCGCGTTCCCGTGGATCGCGTCGATCCCCAGCAGCAGCGGAATCCCCAACCGGCTCTCCTGAGCCAACTTCTGAAGCGCCACCGCCTCCGTGGAAGTCATCACGTGCAGGAACGCTCCCACTTCCCCTCTGCGGACTTTATCGGACAAATCCTTGTTGCCCAGATTCTCATCAGTCGCGTCGATGTTCTTGCGAGCCGATCCCTTCCCCGGCTCCACATAACACGGAGCCACGTACTGGCACATCTGTCCGACCTTCTCCTCAAGGGTCATCTCCTTCAAAATCAGTTGTACCCTCTCCTCCGCAGGCAACGAAGCGTCCCGCCAGTCTTTTCTGGCGCACGACATCACCACCGCAGCAAGTCCTAATACTATCGCGATTCTTTTCATATTCAATAATAAACTCTTTTTGCCGCGAGGCGCTTCCCCCGAGTGACCATTCACCCGGACAGGGCGCGAAGCGCAGATCCCTCGGAAGTATGCGCCTCGCGGCAAAACCTAACTGGAACTATCTAACAGAGACAACGATCTTCTCGCTAATGCCAATCTTCCCCGCTGACAGACAGACCATTCCGTCCTCGTAGGTCCAATCCTGAACGGCGGCGCCGTTAAGCGAAACCGAAGCCGGACGCGAATCCCTTTGGATGCGGAAGGAATATTCCCGCTCCGAAGGCATTCCCTTGAACGATCCCTGAACCGGGTTCACAACAACCTCTACACCGCCATCCCTCTCATGCGACTCGAACAGCGTCGAGGCGATACCGCCGTTCTCATATTCATAAGACTCTCCGTCGTCGTCAAGCATCGTGTACGCGCTGTCCCCGTGAGAATAGACTTTCAGGATGACGCGGTCGAACGGACGCGCCCCAAGATATTCAACATCAGGCTGCGTCGGAATGATAGCGCCCTCGCGGATGAAGAGCAGCCCCGCGCGGTTGGAAGGATATTCACGAGTGAAAGTCTCCCCCTTGCTGACAATCTTCTCGCCGCTCCAGGCGTCCGTCCAGGTTCCCTTCGGCAAATAAATCTCGTTTGTGAATATACCCACGCAGAAATTGTCGCCGAACATGTACTGGTAGGTCATGTCGTCGCAGTTGCGGTCGTCCGGGAAGCAAAGCGGCATGGAGCGCACGATCGGCATACCGTTCTGCGCAGCCTCAAGCGCCATCGAGTAGATGTATGGAGCCAATGAATATCTCAGCTTGACGTAGAAACGGTAGATGTCCTGCTCCTCCTTGGCGTAGTAGAACGGATGCATCATCGAGAACCAGCTGTTGATCTGCACCCAAGGCAGGAAGAGACCGAAATGGAGTCCCTGCATCTCAAGCTCGCGCGGAACGCTCATCACGTCGCAGGAGGTGTTGAGGAATCCGCTCATGCCGAGGTTGAGCTGGTCGTACAGAGCGGTTTTGCCTCCGCCGTTGTCGCCGGAGGTCGAAGCTGTCCAGTGCTGTGTCCCGGACCAGCCTCCGCAGTAGTGATGCCATGTGCGCTTGCCGTTGTACTTGCGGCCAAGTTCACGCATCTGTTTCGGGAGAAGGACCTGGTTGAGGTTGTGCATCTCCTTGTCGGTGCGTCCGTTGTAATATTCCCAGTTCGTGTGGTTGTCGATCGTTCGGGCAGGATCCAGCTTGAATCCCTCCACACCCTGATCCATGAACACGGTCAGGTGATCCATCCAATGCTCCTGGCCGGAAAGCTTGCCGCCCGTGCGCTCGGCGATGATGTCCTCCTCCTGGATGCTGAGGTCATACTCCTCGCAGAGCCAGAGTCCGAGGTGGAAGCCCATGGAGCGCAGCTTGCCGATGAAGAGGCGGTTGTGCATCGTCTTAGGGTACTGATCCTGAAGCCAGTAAGGTTCCGGAGAGAACCTGTCGTAGTTCCATTTCTTCTTGGTCGAGAAGTCGTAGCGCTTCTCCATCCACTGAGGCTCAAGCCAGAACACGTCGCAAGGCACGTCGAACTGGCGGAAGCGCACCGCGTCGTTGAGGATGTCGAACTGCTCCTCGCGCATGTTCGGTCCGAAGCAGAGTCCGTAGGCCCATTTCGGCAGGACATAGGTACGGCCCGTGACGAGGGTATATTCATTAAGGATTGCAGGCATGTCCTTGCCCATCATAAGGTAGAAGTCGGCCTCGTCGAAGGTGTTGATAATGTTGAACTTGCTCTTCTGCTGGTTGCCGATGTCGAAGAAACTTTTGCGGGTTGAGTTGTTGTAAACGCCCCAGCCGCGCGAGCTCATCATGAACGGCATCGGTATCTCGGTCTGCTGGTAAGTCGTCCACATCCTGAGGAATTCGCCCCTGTGCTGGATGTGGTCGCGGCTGGTGCTGCCGCCGCCGTAGAAGCGCTCGCCGTCCTCCATGCTGATGCTGAGGATGCTGACCGCGTCCGCAGCCGGAATCTCGTGCTTGTCAACCTCTCCGAATTTCCCGTTGTCGTCGCCGATGATGCCTCCGCCGTTGTCGGCGACCTTCAGATCGGCGTATTTCTCGTTGATGAATGACCTCATCTCGCCGCAGAGCCCTTCCTTCTCAGGCAGGAACCTAACCTCGCGGATCACCTTCCCGCCTTTGGCATCCTTCACGGTCATCACTCCCGTCTTCTTGTTGATGGCCAATGAATATTCCGGAGTCTTCAGCGTCCAGACTCCTCCCTTGTCGGAAATGTCGGTCTTGACCTCACTCCAGTCGGTCTTGATGAGCTCGTAGCGCTCCATCAGGGACTCGGTGAAATCCTTCCTCGGAGACACCTTGATCCTGAATATGCTCTCGGAGCATGCCTCCACACTGACCGTGAGGCCATCATTGATCTTCACTTTGTGCGTCGGATTCGCCTGGGCGAGAAGTGTCATCGCGCAGCAGGCGACGGCAAGCAGAATTTTCTTCATTCGTCGTTGTGGTTTTATTTCAATCTTACAAAGATAATCGTTTTTTCTGTCGCATAGGGTTTTATTTTTGGCATAATTCCATAGAAAATGACGAAATTTGCCTGCGGAGCAAAACATCACTCAATGACTGAAAAGTTCACAAGAATAATCACCTCTTCTGAGGAAGGAAGTCTGGAGCGCCAGTGCGGCGATGTTCTCGGCAGGATCGGCAATGAATATGTCCCTGTCAGTGTCGTCTACTTCTTCGCCGCCTCGGGGACGGAGGCCTACCTGTCGTGTGACAGGATTCTTCGTTCTATGACATCCGCAGCGTTTCCGGAATGTCCGCTGGTCAGCCTTGTGGCGCAGAGGCCGATGGAAGGCCGGCTTGTGGCCGAGGTTGTTTACTTGAAGGATGTCGGGGAGGTCGAAAGGCACGGTGACTATCTTGTCATTCGCTCCGGAGAATGCTCCGAGCTTCTTACCGGGGCCATTGGTTTCCCGTTGGCCGCAGACACCGGGGAGCAATCCCGCAAGGTGTTCGCCCGAATCAAGGATGTACTTGACACCGAGGGCTTTGCGGTCTCGCAAATCGTCCGCCAATGGAACTACATCGAGAGCATCACCGCCGTGAACGGGGGAGTTCAGAACTATCAGTTGTTCAATGATGCGAGATCCGCTTTCTATGCCGGAGCCGATTGGTCGGACGGGTACCCGGCGGCGACAGGGATAGGCTGTGACGCCGGAGGGGTTATGGTTTCTGTGTATGCGGTGAAGGGATTCGATGGGGTGTCCAAGCCTGTTGACAACCCGTTGCAGATTCCCGCTCACAGATATTCAGAAAAGGTTCTTGCCTCCGGGAAGGAAAGTGTCCGCACCACCCCTAAGTTTGAGAGGGGAAGGCTTCTTGGGAATGTGATGTTCGTGTCGGGGACCGCGGCGATAAGGGGGGAAAGCAGCGATTTCTCCGAGGATCCTGTGGCGCAGGCTCACGGGGCGATTGATGTCGTGGAGAGTTTAGTGTCTCCGGAGAACATCGCCTCTGGATGTGAAGCTTTTGACTTTGAGATGATTCGGGTCTATGTTCGCCGTCCGGAGGATTTGAAATGCGTCAAGGGTGTGTTCTCGGATCATTTCAAGGATGTTCCGACGCATTTTCTCGTGGCCGATGTGTGCCGTCCGGAACTGCTTTTAGAACTGGAGGGAGTCGGGCGCATAGTTTAAGGTCTGTCTGGACGGTTGGTTCACGCTTTTCGTAGGCCGATTGTAACTGTAAAATCATTATCTTTGTACTCCTTGGATCATTTATCACCGGAGTATGAAGCGGGTTAAGTATAACAATCTCATTCTTGCGCTCGTAGGCTTTGTCTGCGCGGCCTTTTTCGCCTTCTACTTTTGCTCCTCTCAGAAGTGGGTGCTGCTTTTCAGAGGGCATCAGGAGATGTTTCTCTTTGACTGGACGTACATCAAAGGCATTCTGCTTCATCCTGGGGGGCTTGCGGAACTTATCGCTAAGTTTTTAGTGCAGTTCTTCACTGTTGGCTGGGTCGGGCCTGCGGTCACGCTTGTGACACTTGGGCTGAACGCCTGGATGGTCTGGAGGATAATGGAGCGGACCGCCTGTACGGGGGGACGATTTGCTGAATATGGAGACGGGGCGCTTGGGCAGGCTCAGTCGCTTCGACAGGTTGGTGTGGTTCGACAGGCTCACCAACCGGTCGAACCACAGCGACCGGAGGGGGAATCTCGGAGGCCGGTGGTGTGGGGAATATTCCCGCTATGTCTGTTGCCGTCGGTGTTCTTAGCGGTGTCGTTGCTGGACTACTACAGTTTTTATCAAGGGCTTATCGCCTACGTCGCGGCGGTCTTCTGCCTGATGGAATATTCCAAGATCAAAAGCGACCGTGTCCCGCTGATAGCGGGCTGCGCTATGACGGTCGGGCTTTTCTTTTTAGCAGGGTCGGTGGCTCTGCTGTTCGCCGTGCGGGCGCTGCTGTTCGATATATTCGTAAAACGCAGAAACGCTTTGCTCTCAGTTGTTTATCCCGTGCTGAACATCGCTCTTGGACTTTTGATGATTCACTCTGGGCAGATCGCCACCATTCTTGACGCGTTCACGCCGAGGATGTACTACGAATTAGACATCCTGAAGATGCCGGAGATTCAGTTCGTCAGCTGGGTGATGCTGTCCGTGTGCATATTCATCGCCGCCGTTTCCCGCAGGATCATAGTGAAGGGGGGCGTGGCGAAGGTCGGTGTGAGCGTTCTGTGCGCGGTTGTGGTCATCTTGTCGCTCGTGTCGTTCACCGACGCTTACAAGTCTGACGCGAAGACGAGGCTCTACAGGCTGGAGTGCCTTGCCACGAACGAGGACTGGGACAGAATCCTCAAACTGTACGGTAATGACGTACGGTCGCAAGCCGAGGCTAATTACAGGAATCTCGCATTGGCTCGAAAGGGGTTCCTTGTCGAGGATCTTTTCAAGTACCGTCAGAACGGGCCGCTTTCGCTGATCTGCGACGTGAAATCCCAGAACGACATCGACTTGCTGAGGCTCAGCAGGGTACTCTTTGCGATGGGGAATATGGCGGCGGCGCAGAGCACGGCCTTCAACGCCGACCAAGCCTTTGGAGACCACGTCCCGTCGATGCTGCGGATGGTGCTTCAGATAGACCTGATGAGAGGGTCGTATGCCACGGCGGGGAAGTACATAAGGCTGATGGAAAAGTCATTGGGACATTCCGAATGGGCAACTTCTCAGAGACGTTTCTTAGGTGATGACGAGGCGGTTATGAATGATGAGCTGCTCGGAAACGGAAGGCGTGATCTTCAGTGCGAGGACGCTTTCGTGCTCTACACCAACCCGATGGACGACCTGTTCAGAATAGTCGATGCCAATCCGTCTGACCGGATGGCGATGGAATATGCTCTCTCTTATCTCCTGCTGGCCAAGGATATGGACAATGTCGTGGAGTTTGTGGCGAAGCATTACGGAGATCCGGCGCTGCGTGAGCTTCCGGCTCCGGTTCAGGAATGTCTGCTTTTCTATTCGGACTATTACGGGACGATGGATGTGGACTTCGCCGCCAGCCACGGAATGCCTGCCGAGGAGGTCGCGCGTCGTCAGTCCTATAATTTAGACTGGTGTCTGGCGCACGGAGTCACCTCAGAAAGCCTTGCCGGATTTCAATCCTTCAAGGAGAGGTACGGCAAAGCCTTGCGGAGTTCTGATCCGAAATCCTCTCTGTCTTCTTTCAGGAACACGTTCTGGTACTATCTTCTGTTCACTCAAATCTCTGAAAACTAATGAAAACCATACGTTTGACATCATTGGCTCTGACATTGCTTCTTGTCGTTTCTTGCGGCAGAAAAGTCAGCGTTTCCGAAACATCTGAGGACACTCCGGAAATCTTTCCGGACTACGCCGGGGTGACAGTTCCTGTCAACATCGCTCCTCTTAATTTCTCTTATGTCGGTTCGGACGAGCCGGCGGTTTTGATTGTCAGCGGCAAGTCCGGAGACCGTCAGATAAAGGGAAAGAAAGGCCTTTTCTCTTTCCCTTCGAGGACCTGGAAAAGTCTTATGGCCGAGAACTCGGGGGATGACATCACACTCACCGTCGCAGTCAAGAGAGGGGAGAAGTGGGTGTCGCTCAAGCCGTTCACAATCAGCGTGTTGCCGGACGAGATCGATCCGTACCTCTCCTACAGGCTCATCCCTCCCGGCTATCAGGCTTGGAAGAAGATGGGGATTTACCAGAGGTGTCTGGAGACATATTCACAGACCGCTGTTTTCGAAAATTCGCTGACCGGAGGCAACTGCGTCAACTGTCACACCTATTGCCAGAGGGATCCCTCCAGAATGCTTTTCCATGCGAGATCCGAGTTCGGCGGGACAGCGATGATCCTGAATGACAAGGTCGAGAAACTGAACACCAAGACCGATTCCACCATCAGTGCCCTTGTCTACCCCTACTGGCATCCTTCGGGGAAATATGTCGCTTTCTCGGTCAACAAGACGAACCAGAACTTCTTCAGCCACAATGAGAACCGCATCGAGGTCTATGACTCCGAATCTGACGTGGTAGTCTATGACGTGGAGAGCCACGAGATCTTCTGGTCGGCGCTGACCCGCTCTGAGGACTCGTTCGAGACCTTCCCGACCTTCTCGCCAGACGGACGTAGCCTTTACTTCTGCTCTGCCAAGGCGGTCTCGCCGATGCCAGATGAATATTCAAAAGTCAAGTACAGCCTCTGCCGCATTGACTTCGACCCCGAGAGCGCCACGTTCGGCGATGCGGTGGACACGCTCTATAACGGAGCGGCGAACGACAGAAGCGTCTCATTTCCAAGAATATCCCCTGACGGCAGATTCCTTGTCTTCACTCTTTGTGAATATGGCAACTTCTCAATCTGGCACAAGGACGCCGACCTCTGGGCCGCGGATCTTTCGTCCGGTGAGATATTCCCGCTTGACGCAGCCAATTCCGACGATGTGGACAGCTACCATTCGTGGAGCGGCAACAGCCGTTGGCTGGTCTTCAGCAGCCGTCGTCTGGACGGCCTTCACACAAGGCCTTTCATCTGCCACATCGACGGTGACGGCAAGGCTTCCAAACCTTTCCTTCTCCCTCAGAGAGACCCTCTGGAGTACTACGAGTCCCAGATGAATTCCTACAACCTTCCCGAACTGATGGAACGCAAGGCCACAGTCAATCCCCACGACATCGCCACCGCCCTACGAGACACGCCCGGTACGGATGTGGCTGTAAGGTAGTCCGGTTATTTGTCAAAAGGGGTCTTTACGGGAAATGTTGTCCCGATAAAGTCGTTGTACACGACTTCCTTATTTTTCTTTACCTCCTCTCTGCTCTGTTTTATCAGTTCGTCGGGGAGGCAAAGTATGTTGCGGAAATCCTCGTTGAACACCGGTCTTTTCTCAGCCATACTCATAAACCTGTCGTATAGGTAGATGTACCTGAAATCCAACCTTCTGGTGGCGTTCGACGTGTCTTTGAAGGCAGCCGTGAACTGAAGAAGGCAGATGCTGTCGTTCTCATAGACTATTTTCAGATCCTCGATTTTGGGATCGCTGAATCCGTTCACGAATTTACTCAATCCGTATTCAAGAGAGACAGGTAACTGCCGCTTGGCTCTTTTGGTTATTTGGCACTCTCGTTCGCAGCCGCAAATCATCATTAGGCCTGCGAGCAGAATCCCTGTGAAGAATGTTCTCATTTCTTTAATATTGAATATTGCGTACATAAATCAAAAGGAGGTGCGGAAAACTCCCCGCACCTCCTCTCTGATTGATTTATAGACTATTAATAGCCAGGGTTCTGAGGATATTCAACCTTGTTGTTAGACTGGATAACCTGAGTAGGGATAGGGAACTGATAGTTCCAAGGATGGAAGGCTGAGCGATGTCTTGTCTTTCCATACTTGTCCACGTAGGTCTCCCTTGGGTTGTTGGCCATATTCTCGAATCCGAATCCATACTTCTGAACACGGGCGTAGGCGGTGTTTGAAGTAAGGGCGTCCTGAGTAGGATACTTGCTTGTGACATAAGATCCGCAGTTAGGGTTGCAGGACAGACGGTTGAGAGTAATCATACGATGCTCCTCTCCGAAGAACTCACGAGTACGCTCGTCAAGGATGTAGTCGATGTCAACATCGCTTGCTGAGCAAGGTTTGGCATTGGCGCGCGCCCTTACCTCGTTGATGTCATCGGCTGCCGCCTGAGTGTTGCCCTGTGCGAGATAGGCCTCGGCTCGGAGCAGGTAAGCCTCCGGAACACGGATCATATACCAGTCTACATCGTAAGCCTTGTTGCCGTTTGTGGCAAAGTCAGGATGCACGTCGTCAGAGAACTTCCAGAGACGAGGCCAGAGCATAGTCGTGTCGCTGGCGTTGACCTTGTAGGCGTTCTTCTTTTCTTCTGTGTTAGCTCCAGGGCCAGGGAAGGTCTTGGATCTTTCGTACATCTCTTTCTTGGCCTGAAGCCATCCTTCGCCTCCAGGGAGGTAGAAGTTCTTCTGCATCATAACCTCAGATCCACGGAAGTCGTTAGGATCGTCCCAAAGACCGTCCTCCACAAACTCGCCGGCATTGTAAACGTACTCGACAGGGATGCAGGTGGTTCCGATGTAAGCCACTCTACCACCGATGGTGTCCTGTGCGATGTTGGCGAGCTTACGGTTAGGAAGGATTGGAGAGTAGGCTGATGTGGCGGCAGAGCCAGGTGCGAATGTGGCTGCGTCGTCACCGTAGAAGTAGAATGTGTAGGTACTGTCTTCGCCAGCCTTGTTCTTGAGCGGATTGGTTCCGGCCTCGTCAGAGCAAACCTTGTAGCTGCGTGTTGTCTGTGTTCCCATAATGACATTAGGAAGCCAGTTGGCCTCGGTGCAGAGGCTTCTTACACGCCACCAGCCGTCACCACCACCACCGGTGGAGTAGGTTCCGTAGTTGTACTGTACGACCCAGATGGCCTCTTTGTTCTCAGCGCTGCTTGGGTTGTCGATGTCTGCCTTCTTGACGGCATTGCCGCTGGCGTCACGTCCCCAGGCCTGACGGAAAAGATCCCAATAAGGATTCAGGGTGTTGCCGTAGCGGTCTGTAGCCTCGTCCTTACGTGAACCGAAACGGGTCTTCATAATAGAGTAGCTTCCGTCTGTTCCGTTGATCACGCGTGTCGCGGCCTCTTCGGCGCCTTTGAAATCACCAAGGGCAAGATTTACCTCGGCAAGGTAAACGTCAGCGGCAGCCTTTGTGGCGGTTCCGGTAAGACGGGCAACCTGTGGAAGGTGTTCTGACGCCCAGGTGAAGTCGCTCTTGACAAACTCCCATACCTCCTGACGTGTGTTAGGAGTGTAGCCATAGTTGGCCTCTGTCGTGCGGTGCTCAAGGATTACTACATTACCGAACATTCCGGCCAGAACCCTGTAGGCCCAGCCCCTGAGGAACACGGCCTCTGCTCTAAGCTCATCCTTCTTTGTGTCGGTGGAATAGACAATGTTCGAACGCTCGTCGATCATATCGATCACCGTGTTCGCCTTGTTTACAAGGGTATAGACATTGTCGAACCAGTGACGGGAGATACCGTTGTCGGCATTGATGTCCCAGTTACCGAAGGTCGATGTCGATCCGGTGGCTGAGAATGTGTCCATTCCCATACCTGTGATAGCATAGGAGTGTGTGCCGTGCGGCTCACCCAACATAAGGTACTCTACGGTGTTATAGCACGGGTTCAGAGCCATTACGATGTCCGATTCCGTGTTGTAGAATGAGTTGTCATCGTAGTTGTAGGAGTGCTCCTTGAGGAATTCCTCATCGTTGCAACCAGTGAACCCGGCAAGGGCTACTGTTCCCGCTACAATGCCTGCAAATATTTTGTTGATTTTCATATAACTATTCCTTTATTTCAAATTAGAATGTCAGGTTTACTCCGAATGTGACGGTCTTGTAGGTACCGTTGCTTCCGAAGCGGGTTGAGCCAGTGTCTCCAGCGATAGTACCTCCGGTCTCAGGATCAAGACCTGACCATCCGGTGATCGTGAAGAGGTCTGTGGCGGCGACATAGACGCGCGCTCCGCTAAGGCCTACCTTCTGGATGAGGCCTGGATTCACGGTGTAGGAAAGTGAGAGATCCTTGAGCTTCAGGAATGAACGTGAGTTCCAGAACATATAGTTCAAAGAGTTGGAGTAGTCACGTTTAGGGTATGTCTGTGAGTGATTGGTCTCTGTCCAAGGATCAACGGCTGCCAGCTGAGCGCCACTTGACTGGTTCGTTCCGAAAGCGTACGGGTCGAATCTGAGGAAGTGGGTGTCGTCACCCTGCGCCCAACGGAAGTTGAAGTAGAGTGAGAAGTTCTTCCAGCTGATGGTGTTGCCGAAATTCAAAGTGAAGAGAGGGTCAGGAGAGCCAATGAAGTGGCGGTCTTTCTCATCGATCACACCGTCCTCGTTCCAATCCAGGAACTTGATGTCACCTGGCTTGGCGTTAGGCTGGATCATATTGCCATCCTTGTCTGTGTAGTTCTTGATCTCGTCCTCAGAGTTGAAGATGCCGAGTTTCTTGAGGTCGTAGGCTGAACCGATAGGGTGGCCGACCTGAAGAGCGTAGTAGTTGTCGAATCCGTAAGCCACAGCGTTGGCAACGTCGTCAGCCTCTTCACCCTTGTAGTCCTTTCCGTAGAGTTCCTTTACGCAGTTGGCGTTGGAGTCGAACACGATTGAGGATGTCCAGCGGAATGTCTTGTCGCCGTCGCCATTGATGTTGACTGTGTTGAGTGTGACCTCAATACCGTTGTTGGTGACGAGTCCGACGTTGTCATAGATTGATGTGAATCCAGTCATATAAGGAGCTGAACGGCTCACGATCATATTCGTGGTTCTTCCGGTGTAGCCGTCAATGCTACCGCTGAGTCTTCCCTGAAGTGTGGTGAAGTCAAGACCGAAGTTCAGTTTCTCGACAGTGGCCCAGGTCAGGCTTCTGTTAGGGATTCCGAGAGGCTCCACACCGAGGTTGCCCTGGTTGCCGAGCCAAGCCCAAGACATTGAACCCTGCCTTGTGCCGACGATGCCGACATTGGCGAGAGTCTGATAAGGAGACACGGAGCTGGCTCCGTTCTGTCCCCAGGACGCGCGGAATTTGAGGAAGTCAAACCAGCCGAGATCCTTGATGAAGTTCTCGTTGCTGAGAACCCAGGCAGCGGAAGCTCCATAGAAGTTATCCCATTTGAAGCCGTCCGCAAGGCCTGAATAACCGTCACGACGGAATACAACGCTGGCGTAATATGTGTTCCTCCAGTTGTAGTTGGCGCGGGCGAGGTAGCCGACACGGCTCCAAGTGGTGCGTGAGCGCTTGAGGATGGTGTTGGAGTTGTCCGCTGCGTCCATCTTGTAAACACCGAGATAGGTCGGGCTGCTGAATCCCTTGAATTCAACGTTGAGTCCCTCGGTATTGTACTTCTCACGTGTGTAACCGGCCATTAGGTCGAAATGATGCTCTTTGATGTCCTTGGCGTAAGTGAGAATGTTATCCACGTTCCAAGTCTGTGAGTAGCTCATCGCGGAGCTTCCCTCTGCGTTGACGTTGTACTTGGAAGGATTCTCCATATCCGCTGTGTTGTTTGTGTCGACCCAGAGCTCAGGGTTGTTGAACACGTCGCTGCGGCCGGTGTTGTGCTGGCCCTGGACAGTGATCCTGTAGGAAAGGCCTTTCAGGAACGGGAAGTCGATCTGAGCGTAAGCCATACCGTTGGCGTTTGAGCTGAAGCCTGAGCGGTCGGTGTAGAGGTAGGAGTCATCCTTTCCGGCGCCGATAAGCGGGCTGGCGGTCTTTCCGTCAGGATAGTAGTTGTACCAGTCCTCGTAGCCAGGAGTCTGAACCATAACGTATGAATATGGTGACATCCAAGTCGCGTTCTGGATTCTGGCGGTCTGTCCCCAGCTGTTGGCTCCGAGGTAGCTTGCCTTTGCGCCGACTGTGAGCCAGTCAGTTACGTTTATGTCAAGTTTGGCGAGGAAGTTGTACTTCTCGTAGTCGTCTCCGAGACGGATGCCCTGCTGTCTGGTGTAGTCACCGGAAACATAGTAGGCCACGTTCTTGGATTTTCCTGCGATGCTGAGGTCGTATTTCTGACCGACACCGGTGCGGGAGATTTCTTTGAGCCAGTTGGTTCTGGTACCATCCTTGAAAGCGGCGAGCTCAACGTCTGTCATAAGTTCGGCGGCCGCTGTCTCAAGAGATGAGTAGTCAGACCACTCCTTGGTCTTGAACGCATCCCTGTTTGCCTTGTAGGACTCGAAACGGTTCCTGAGGAAGGTCTCGTCGTCGGTCACCATCTTAGGCATACGTGTCCAGTCTGACAGGCTGACGCTTGCGTTGAAACTGACAACCGGTTTTGCGCTGGTTCCCCTCTTGGTGGTGATGATGATGACACCGTTGGCGGCGCGGGATCCGTAGATCGCGGCTGCGGAAGCGTCCTTCAGCACGTCAATGCTCTCGATGTCCGTCGTGTTGATCGTGTTGATCGAACCGTAGGAGATCACGCCATCGACGATGAGCATAGGCTGGTTGACACTCTGCGCTCCGTCCGATGCACTTGAAGGGATGGAGTTCTTACCACGGATTGTCATTGTTCCGGTGTTGTCACCAGACGCGCTGCTTGTAGGAGCATAGCTGAAACCGGCCACCTTGCTGGACAACGCCGAAAGGGCGTTAGGGTTAGGCAAAGTGCTGATGTTCTTGTCGCTGGCGTAATTCACGCTGGCGATAGAACCGGAAAGATCCCTTCTACGAGCCGTACCGTAACCGACGACCACAACCTCGTCAAGGTAGTTGGTGTCGTCCTCAAGCACAACGTTGATTGTTTTCTTTGATCCCACAGTGATTTCCTGAGTGGAGAATCCGATGGAGGAGAAAACGAGGATGGTGTTGGTCTTCACATCTGGGATGTTCCAATTTCCATCCAAATCTGTCATAGTACCGGAGTTGGTGCCCTTGATAAGGACATTGACTCCGACCAGTGGTTCTCCAGCCTTGTCCGTCACCTTGCCGGAAACAGAGGACTGGGCGAATGCCTGCGCCCCGATTGTCAGGAGCACAAGCAGAGTCGTAATTAATCGTTTACCCATAACTGCTTTTTATAATGGTTTTGTTAAACTACTGATTTAGCAAAATCACAAAATCATAAATATTGTACATAAAGCGCAAATATAAAACTAATAGTAGAATATATCGGAAAATTTTTGGTGAAAGTACTTTGAAAAATGTTCCTGCCCTCCTGTGTCGTGTCCTGATTTTCAATCGGATTTTTATCAAATCAGTAGATTGACAAATTATGAGACCGCAGTATGATTTTGGTCATAAATTTCACATTACGAACCCATTTTGCGCTGTTTTGCGAAAAGGTTTGCGTAAAATTTTAGGTGTAAATCAAATTTCAAAGTATTTTTATCAATATTTCAAAAAGCGGGGGATAATATTCCTTACTTTTGCCAATGTTTTTGGTTTAAATGTCACAGACGTATAATAGCACAAGGTAAACTATGACCATATTCACACTTTCCGCCGTTTTACGCCGCCGTCGGCATGTCCGGCAATATGTCCCCACATATTCGTGACACTGTTGCAATCCACTTGACAAGACTGATTGAGAAAATCACAAAACCATTATTAAAAACACAGTTTATGGGTAAACGTTTCATCACAGCTTTGCTTGCGCTCCTGTTAGTCGGGGTGCAGGTATTCGCCCAGTCAGCCGTTTCCGGAAAGGTCACGGACGAGACAGGAGAACCACTGGTCGGAGTCAATGTCCTCATAAAGGGCACGACCTCCGGCACAATGACAGACTTTGACGGTAACTACAGTCTGCCACACGTGAAGCAGGGAGCCATCCTTGTTATCTCAAGCATTGGTTACACCACACAGGAAGTCAAGGTTGGCTCCTCGGCTGTCATCAATGTAGTTCTCCAGAGTGACAACAGGTATCTCGACGAGGTTGTGGTTGTCGCCTACGGTACTCAGAAAAAGAAGGATGTGACCGGTTCCATCACCGACGTGAAGTCCGAGATCGTGGCCATTCAGAACACCACGACCGTCTCCAGGGCACTCGAGGGAGCCGCTCCTGGTCTTCAGGTCTCAATGGTCGATGGCCAGCCTGGTTATGACATGGCTATCCGTCTGCGTGGTGTCAGCTCCACCAACGGAGCCTCTGCCGCCGCCCTCGTCGTGATCGACGGTGTGGCCCAGCAGACCAACTCCACTTATGAGAACCCTCTTTCCCAGTTGGACCCTAACGACATAGCTTCCGTGACTGTCCTCAAGGATGCGGCGTCAACCGCTCTTTATGGATCAAGGGCCGGTAACGGTGTGATCCTCATCACCACCAAGAGAGGCTCCGAAGGCAAGTCAAAGATCTCCTTCCAGAGCCGCTGGGGATGGAACTCCATCGGAAACTACAACGTCAACTCGATCGACACCGCCGCTGAGTATTATGAATATGCCTGGCAGTCAATCTACAACTCTTACCGTTACGGCGTGAACGGAACAGGTCTTCCTGGAGTTGATGCGAACGGCAACTACTACACAAACATCGCCACTCCGAACCACACAGACGAGGAGGCAAGGCTATTTGCCAGCCAGCACCTGTTCGACTACAACGGAAGCGAGACCCAGTTCCAGAAGAACGCACTCGGCAACAATATGGCCTACAATGTTCCTGGGGCGATCTACACGCCTACGGGATCCGGCTCGAACGCATCCGCGACTATGAGCGGTGCTTACCTTGTCGATCCAGTAACCGGAAAAATCAACAAGGACGCAAGGCTGCTCTACAATGGTGACGCAGCTGACATTATGTTCAAAAAAGCTTTCCGTCAGGAATATAACCTTTCGGCCAGCGGCGGATCAGACAAGATCCACTACTACGCTTCCCTAGGTTATCAGGACGAGCCTTCATTCTTGATTGCGAGCTCGTACAAGCGTTACAGCGGACGTATGAATGTCGATGCCCAGGCTCTCAAGTGGCTGAAGATCGGCGCCAATGTCGGCTATTCAAAGACCAGCACCAGAGCTCAGGCCGGTAAGTGGGGCTCCCGTCAGATCGGTGGAGCGTATGGCAACGCCATGCTTCACGTCAAAGGATGGCAGCCAATCGAGCCAGTCTACACCATTGACAAGAACGGTGACTATGTTCTCGATGCCAATGGTGACAAGATTCTGAACACCAAGAACGCCTCGTATTCACCGCTCGGTGTCGCCACAAGTCCTTATGGCAGTGACTTCAAGTACATCGCCGAGACCAACATCGAGCGTCAGGACATCTCAACATGGACAACCCGTCTGTTCGCCGATGTCAATTTCCTGAAGTATTTCAACTTCAACGTGAACTTCAATATGGACGAGTCACACTGGAAACGTACGATGTACGTGAACAGTGTCGCGGGCCGCGGAACTCCTAACGGAGGATTCGGTATCAAGACCTACCAGCGCCGAATCATCAACACCCAGCAGATCCTTACCTATAATCAGGACTTCGACAAGCATCACGTTGACGCTATGCTAGGTCACGAGTATGAGGATCTGAACAGGGATGACCTCAATTTCGGTACTGGTTACGAGCTGATTCCGGGTTATGCCATCGCCGGAAACTTCATCGGCCGCTATGTCAACGCTGGTGGTGAGAACTCCACTACCCCTGGCTTCAGTACAAACATCTACAGGACAGAGTCTTACCTGAGCCGTTTCAACTACAACTACGACAGCAAATATTATCTGTCTGGATCCCTCAGGCGTGATGCCGCCTCCAAGTTCACAAAGGACAACCGCTGGGGTACATTCTGGTCAGTCGGAGCCGGTTGGCGTTTCTCAGAGGAAAGCTTCCTTAAGGAGATGAAGACATGGCTTGACAACGCCAAGCTGCGCGCCAGCTATGGTGTGACGGGTAACTCCAATGGTCTTACCTCTTATTATCTCAACCACTACTGGTACTACGCTGTCGCCACGTGGCAGACAAGCTCAAGCGGTACCGGCGTTCCTGCCTCAACCGCCATCAGAACCGGCAACGACTTGGTTCGTTCCGACCTGACTTGGGAGAACATCCACCAGTTTGACCTCGGCCTTGACTTCAGTGTCCTGAGGAGCCGCATCACCGGTGCGCTTGACTTCTATGACCACAAGACTGTCAACTCTCTCTTCAATCAGTCAGTCTCCCCTCTCGCCAGCGCCGGCTACACCACCGTTCTTGGAAACGCTGCCAAGGTCCGCAACAGAGGATTCGAGATAGAACTCGATGCTGACATCATCCGCAAGAAAGATCTCACCCTCAGCGTTGGCATCAACGGAACACACTACCGCACCACGCTTCTGAGCGTTCCTGCCGACCAGATTCCGAACTACGACGAGACCATGGATCTCCCTAAGGGCTGCTGGACCGTCGCGACTGAGGATATGGCGCAGGCCGGAACTGCAAGCCACGCCGGACGAGGAATATTCTACCTCCGTGGAGAAGGGAAGGATCTTTTCAACCTCTATATGCCTAAATATGCCGGTGTGGACGAAAAATCCGGTCTTCCGCTTTATTGGCACAGAGTCACTTACTATGATGTGAATATGAACGAGACCACAGGTGTCTACGAGCACGGAGGACGTTACGCCAACTATAAGGTGGGTGACAATGTCAAGACAGACGTGGCGGCAGACGCATCTTACTACGAGGTAGGATCAGCCACTCCTGATTGGATCGGAGGTCTTACCCTCAGCCTGAAATGGAAAGATTTCGATTTCAGCGTCGTTTCCGCTTACCAGATCGGAGGCAAGTTCTTCTCTATGGAGTACTCCCAGCATCTGTTCCGCGGCTCATCTATGGGCAGACAGCGTATTCCTGTCTCAAAGGATCTCGTGGGCAACACCTGGAATCCGGACAACACCAGTGCCTATTACCCTATGCAGTGGTTCCCAAGTTCAGGCGCAAGCAGTTACTATCTTGATGGATCTTTGCTGCCAGGCTCTCACAACTACACAGACATGAGCCTCTTTGACGCAAGCTACTTCCGTGTGAAGAACGTGACCATCGGCTACACCCTGCCTAAGAAACTCACAAAAAAAGTCAACATCAGTGCCCTCCGTGCGTTCGTCTCAGCTGACAACGTGTTGATTTTCTCTCAGCAGAAAGGTGTGGATCCTACTTTCTCAACAATCGGAGGAAAAGAGGTTGACACCTTCATCTACCCACAGATGCAGACTCTCACCATCGGTTTGAATCTTGATTTCTAAAATTAAACGCGAATAAATATGAAAACATATAAAAGTCTTTTGGCTGCCGCGATCCTTGGCTTGAGCTTTTCATCCTGCACCTCACTGCTGGATGTCAACAATCCGAACTATTTCACGGATGATGAGATGGCAGAATTCATCAATGGAAGCGAGGAAGCTGAGCAGCAGGTTCTGACAGGTCTCGTTGGTTCTCTGCCGGGTTACATCAACATCTACAACGCTGCGATCGCCGGTGGCTATTCCAACGCTTCCGCTTACGAATCCAATTTTGAGTTTCGCCGTTTCTGCCAGTCTGGCGATGTGGTTGAAGGAGATAGACTGAATCAAGGAACATACTCGACTTGGTATCAGAATCTTGCAAACAACACTTATTGGAGAACAGATCAGGAGATCCAGAACTATGGCTACTATCTCGCCCCTGTACTCAAGCTCGGACCCGCACTCAAGGCGCTTGACTTCCTTACCGAGGAGCGTGTCGAGAAGTATCCAAGAATGGGTTCCAGCCGCGCCCAGGCACTGACAATGAAGGCTATCTGCTACATGATGCTGATGGAGCGCTACACAGACCTTCAGGATGTAACCTCCACTACAAAGCAGGGCTGGCCGATCTACGATGCCTACACCTATAATGCCGCCAAGGCTCCGCTTTCGGTCGCCGAGACCTGGAGTTGGATCAACACTACGCTCAAGGAGGCAGTGGATCTTTTCCACGATTCCACGCTCGGAGAGAAAGGCTATACCATCGGTAACGAGGCTGCCCAGATCTACGACATAGACTGTGCCGTGGCACAGTACTACCGTTGTCGCGCCGCCCTCGACAGCAAGGACTGGAAGACCGTGATAGAGGCGGGGAATGACCTCCTCAGCCATTTCCCTAACCTGATCAACGCCGAAGATTATGGTATGAAGGCAAGCTTGTTGGCCTCTGTGAACTCTCGCGCTGGTGTCACCGCATCCCTGCCTCAGGGAACATCTTGGAACGGATCCGACTTCAACGCCACACAGAACGCCTTCTACAATCTGGAGAAGAATCCAGAGGCGATTTTCGGCGGTGCCAGAGGCTCATCCAACATCTTCTGGACTAACGCAGGTCTCAATGCCCTCAAGCGCAGCCCTTCAGGCTACTATCAGGTGGACAAAGGAATCTATGACGCACTTTCGGATGATGACTGCCGCAAGGCTTGCATTCTCCCTGAGGATTTCGAGAATTTCCACGTTTACACCAACGACGGAGCAGACACGACATGGTACCAGTACACTATGCCGAAATACACGTCTCTCAAATGGGCGGCATCCTCGGCTATCGGTTACAAAAACCACACGAACGAGGCTACCACATCCGACAACATATACCTCCGTTCCTCAGCCGTCTTGCTGATGGTCGCTGAGGCATACGCTCAGGGTGGGCAGGACGCTCAGGCAAAGGCATTGCTTGACAAACTGCTTGCGGCCCGCACAAAGAGCGGCGCCACCGCCATGACATGCGACAACACGATGCCTGGCAAGAGTGTTATGGAGATGGTCAAACTTCAGTGGCGCATCGAGATGTGGGGAGAAGGCGATTGGGCGTTCTTCAACCAGAAGCGCTGGGGCGTTCAGAACGCTCGTGGAGCGAACCATTGGAGCGAGACTCAGATTCCTGCCGAAGGCTTCACTTGGGAGATTCCTCAGAAGGAGCGTCAGGGCAATCCTTACTGGAACTAACAGTCATTATCCACAACTAGAATTATATTCAGATGAAAAAAATATTATTGACATTCGCTTGCGCTCTTTCCGCAATGGTAATGTTCTCAGCCTGCGACAAGGGAGAGGATGTGAAGGAGTTCAAGGATGAAAACGCTACCGTGAAGGCCTTGACAATCGAGGCTACCCTTCTGTCCGCACAGGGTGAGGGCATGAAGACTGCTTTCACAGCCAAGGATTTCCTCCGTATACGTTTCGCGAAGGCTGACGGTACTTCAGTGGGAAGAACCCAGATCCTCAGAGGCGAGGCGGCAGAAGGCAAGACCGCGTCATTCAGCAACCGTGTGGCCGTGCCGAATGACGCAGAAACGGCTTTCGTCTATGTTGACAACAACGAGACTAATCTCGTGAACTATGGATCCGCTCCGACATTTGTGAATTTGAGCGGTCAGAAAGGTACGCTTGCTGATGCCATGGCACATCAGGTGATTGTTGGCTCCACCCCTGTCAGCGGCCTGTCAGGAGGTAAGGGCTCCGTATCACTCGCCTACAAGACCGGTATCGCAAAGATCGTGGTGTCTTATCCGGAGGGAACCAGAGTCAAACAGGGCGAGACCACAATAACGCTTGGTGGAGACGCACAGTACAACAAGATTGAACTGATGCTTGATTCTCCTGAAAAGTCAAGCACGAAAGGTGCAATCACCGTCCCTGCCATTGTTGACACGGTGAAATGCACCTCCACCGCTTACGTCGCCATCTGGCCTGTAGGTGGAGAGTACACCAACACCAACCTCATCTCCCACATCCAGACTACCACCTACGGCAATGCGCTTGAGGTCACGAACATCACGGCAGGGAAGACGACCGAGATCGTTCAGGGTGTTGACGCCAAAGAGTTCAACTATTGGATCGGCGATGAGGAATATAAAGTCCATGATGTCTATGCGAAGGTTGAGAGCGCTAGCAAGTGGATCACAGTGAAGGATGGTGTCCTTACAGTCGGGGAGAACAAGACCGGTAGCGTACGCGTCGGAAAGGTTGTGCTTGACAACGGTCACACCTACATCTTCACCCAGATCGGAGCCAACGACTTCAAGGGAAGCTGGACGCTTTACTCGAAATTATTTGACCCTAACAAGACACTGGGTAAGGGTAACACCAATGCGGACAAAACTGTTGTCACATTCGGTGAGCCACGTCAGCGAGAGACCTTGAAGGATGCCGCTGGCAAAGAGCACACAAACAACCTTGGCATCAAGGGCCTTTATCTTGATTCGGTTCTGGACGCTTGTGTCGAGATTGACTACAATGAAAGGACTGTCAAATTCGGTGTGTTCTTTGACCGCCGCGCAGCCCAGAAAGCCGCAGACGGAAAGTTCTGCACATATATTCCTGAATGTTCTGGCGGAAACGGTTGGGGCAACTACAACTTTGCTCCTGGTGACAAGGGATTCTCCGATTCCAACTACGAGTGGCTCTGGTTCACGGTAAGCGAAGACCTGAAGACCCTAAAGTACCAGTACTATGGTGCAGGTCAGATGACCAGTAACGGCAAGTACTACATCTGCGGAATCTCTATTCCGAAGGCCACTTCAACCGACAAGGCTTCCATTGCAGGCAGCTATGACGTGATTTATCAGGCCAACTACAACGGAAGCAACGAAGAAAGCATGTACTTCAAGAAGTAATCCTGCATTCAGTCAATCCAACAAAAGAAGGCGACCGGAAACCCCGGCCGCCTTTTTTCTTTGGCAATGGCAGTTAAAAACATCACCTTAAAGCCCCTATCTGCTCTTTGGTAAGCCCGGTCAACTGTAGGATCTGCCCTATCGGCATACCGATTTCAAGCATGGCCTTGGCTACTTCGGTCTTACCTTCGGTTATTCCTTCAGCCTTACCTTCAGCCTTACCTTCAGCCTTACCTTGGGCCATACCTTGGGCCATGCCTTCAGCCATACCTTGGGCCATACCTTGGGCCATGCCTTGGGCCATGCCTTGGGCCTTACCTTGGGCCATGCCATCTGCGATTCCTTTGGCCTCTCCGTCGGCATAGCCTTTCTCGAAGCCCTTGCGCTCGGCGAATACGCGCTGCGCCAGAATGTCCCTCTCGTTCATCTTGTCGATCTCGTATTTAAGTTTCTTCTCCTTGTCGAACGCCGCCACCTCACACGCCTCGGCGAGCCGTCTTGAGATCCCGCCGGCCTCCTCGATCCATTCGGGGATCCTTTGGAAGCCATCACTGTTCTTGAATATGTAGAACAGCCTGTCGAACTCCGTCACGCACTCCTCCAGCGTCTTGGTGAACAGCGTCATCTCCACAAAGATAACACTAATTGTCTGATCCGCAACCATTCCGGTGCGTTTTTCGGTGAACCTCCAGTGGGAGATGAAGTGGTCGGTGTCCCAGAGCGACTCGTCGTCGTGTCTCAGGCGATAGTTCAGGAAGGAGACCACATAGACCGGGTGGAGCTTCCCGTACAGATCCCCCTCCGACAGTTCCAGATGGTACAGTCCTGACGCGTAATAGACGCACCTCTCGAAGAAGCTGTCCTCCTCCGAGGCCTGCATCTCCACGATGAACGTCCTGTCGTCCTTGTCCACACAGACCAGGTCGAGCACCGTCTTCTTCCCGTAGATCACATCCTGTTGCTGCTCCCTGTCGGAATACTCCTTGATGTCCTCGATCCTCGCCTCGGGAGGCAGGATCTGGTTCAGCACCCCGATGAGGATGTCCTTGTTGTTCCTGTCCGCGAACACGGCCTTGAAGCCCACGTCGCTCCGCAGGTTGACGAACGGAGCGAGCTCTTGTCTCTTTTCATTGAAATACATAGTTCAAATTTTAAATAAACATTTGAACAGCAATAATATGCACAATAAATGTAAAAAACGAAAAGAAACATATACGGATTATAAAAAACAGAAATATTTTCGGTTGTTACTCCCTTAAGTAACATGAAAAAAATAAGTTGCTTCAGATTAAGAGAAGATTTTCGAGGATAGATCTTTTTTTGAAGAAGGAGTGTGCCGGTGGCACATGACTGATGAGAAAAGAGATATATACCGAAAAGATTCCTTAAGATGATGCAGGTTATTTTTTGAAGGTTACTAAATACCACTTGGAACCTATCTAAGCGGCTAGCCCGATGGTTCGGGCTCACAAACCATGGTTCGGCAGACTCTGTTGCCGTACGCTGGCAGACGCTTTGACGAGTTCAGCGACCACCAGCGTATCAGAACCGAAGAACTGCACAGCGCCCAAAAACTTTCTCCGAACGCAGTGGGGAGTAAGCGATTGAAAATCAATTACAAAAGCGAAGCCCTTTAGCTGATATCAGCTAAAGGGCTTCGCTTAATATGCTGTGAAACAGAGGCTTACCCTCCGCGGAAAGTTACTTTGCTTTTGCGGAAAGCGAGTATGGCTTGTCGGCAGGCTTCTGGCCGCGGGCCTTGTTCGGCTTGGAGGCCATGACGAACTCGAGGGTGCCTCCTTGGAGGAGGTCATCGTGGGTGATGTAGAGTTTCTTGAACTCAACGCCGTCGCGCAGTACCTTCTTGACATAGCGGTTCGTGTCGCTGACGCCGTCGGCCTTCACCTCAAGGGTCTTGCCGTTAGGAAGGGCGATACGGGCGTACGGAAGGTACGGAGCGCCGAACACGTACTGGTCGCTTCCGGGGCAGACAGGATAGAATCCAAGCACGCCGAAGATGTACCAAGCGGACATCTGACCGCAATCGTCATTCCCTCCCAATCCGTGAATATCAGGACGATACATCCTGTTGATGATTTCCCTCATCCAGTACTGTGTCTTCCACGGCTGGCTTGTCCAGGCATAGAGATAAGGAATATGATGGCTCGGCTCGTTGCCGTGTACATAGCCACCGATCAGGCAGTCTTTCGTGATGTCCTCGTTGGTTGCGTAGGCATATTCAGGAAGATCGTGGTAGAAGAGTTCGTCCAGCGCGGAGATGAACCTCTTCTCGCCGCCCATCAGCGCCATCACGCCGAAAACGTCCTGCGGGGCGTGGAAAGAGAAGTTCAGCGAGTTGCCCTCGATGAAGCCCTCGCCCATCGTCTGCATGATGTCGAAATCCTTCTTGAAGGAGCCGTCAGCGTATTTCGGACGGGCGAAACCGAGTTCCGTGTCAAAGACATTCCTATAATACTGCGCGCGTGCGAGATATTCATCGGCCACCTTGTCATTACCCGCGAGCCGGGCGGTGTGCCAGATGGTCCAGTCGTCGTAGGAATATTCCAGCGTGTTGCTGGCGGCGGTGGAGATCTTGTCGTAAGGCACGTAGCCGAGCCTCATATATTCCCCAAGCCCGGCGTACCAGTCTGCCTTTGAGGTGGTTACCATCGCCTCAAGGGCGCGGTCACGGTCGATGTCCAGCCCTTTGGTGATGGCGTCGGCCAGCACAGGCACGGCATGGTAGCCGCTCATGCACCAGTTCTCGTTGGCGCAATGGCTCCAGACCGGAAGGAAGTGCAGCACGTTCTGGTCGTAATGGGCCAGCATCGACTCCACCATGTCCCTGTCACGGTCCGGCTTGAACAGGGCCAGAAACGGATGCTCGGCACGGTAAGTGTCCCAAAGTGAGAACACTGTGTAGTTCGTGAAGCCGTCGGCCTGGTGGATCTCGTGGTCGAGGCCTCTGTACTTCCCGTCCACGTCCATGTAGACTGACGGGTTGATCATCGTGTGGTAGAGGGAAGTGTAGAACATCCTCTTCTCGTCCTCGGTTCCCTGGATCTCAATCTGGGAAAGCTCTTTCTCCCAGGCGGATGTCGCCTCGGCGGCGATCTGGTCGAAAGACTTCCCGGAGGCCTCCGCCGCAAGGTTCTTCAGTGCGCCCTCCGCACCGGTCGCCGACAGGGCCACCTTCACGGTCAGCTCCGGGTTCCTGGAAGTCGCGAACTTGAACCAGGCCACCAGCTTGCGTCCGGCCATCGCCGGGAAGTTGTGGTACTGGTCGAACTTGCTCCAGCCTCCTTTATAATTGATCTTCTCCCGGTCCGCGTAGCCATATTCAGAAATAGGCTGCGAGAAGGAGATCGCGAAGTAGGTGTAGTTGGTGCGGGCCCAGCCGTTGGTGATGCGGTAGCCGGTCAGGAGGGTGTCGTTCCGCACCTGAACCTCCGCCCAGAGGGTCTTGCCGTCGTAGTTGTAGATTCCGTGGATGAGATCCAGAATCACCTGTCCGTCAACGCCTTTAGGGAATGAATATTCATGGATTCCGACTCTGGTGGTGGCGGTCAGACGAGCCTTTACGCCATAGTCGTCCAGCGTCACCTCGTAGCGTCCCGCCGAGGCTTTCTCCGTGGAGTGCGAGAAGCGGCTGCGGTAGCCGCTGTCCGGGTTGTCCGCCGTGCCGGGGTTAAGTCTCAATGCTCCCGTGGTCGGCATCAGGAGGATGTCGCCCAGGTCGGAGTGTCCCGTGCCGCTGAAGTGGGTGTGGCTGAACCCGACGATCGTAGGGTCTGAGTAACGGTAGCCGGCGCAATATTCATAAGCCCTCGGCTGGTATTTCCCGTTCACATTGTGAGGGATGGTGTCCGTGTCAGGACTAAGCTGTACTCCGCCGAAAGGTACGCACGCCCCCGGAAAAGTGTGTCCCATTCCGTCGGTGCCGATGAACGGATCTACATAACTTGCCTTGGAGGAAGGCTGCTGCGCGGCTGCCCCGACGCAGAGAAGCAGGAACAGTCCTGCGTTAAACAATTTAAATTTCATAGGTCAAATATACGTAAAACTATTGTTTTTTGTTAAATTGTGGCTAAATTTGTTTTCATATCTTTGCGCCAAGAGTTTTTGGTACGCATTGGTTAAATCGGTTTATCATCAAAGTAGGACTCATATATTAAAGATAGGTAACACTTTAATTAAACAACAAATTTTATAAAAACGTTTATGTCTTTCAAAAAGATCGCAATGACGCTTGCGCTCATCCTGAGCACCGTTGCGGCCGTGGCCCAGACCAAGACCGTCAAGGGTGTGATCTACGAGGAGGAGACTGGCGAGCCTATGCCGGGAGCGACGGTCTCCGTCGAGGGTTCCACCCGAGGTGTGATGACCGACCTTGACGGCTCGTTCGAGCTGACCGGTGTCAAGCCTACCGACAAGCTAAAGTTTGAGTGCCTTGGAAAGGAGACTCAGGTTCTGCAGGTCGGTACTATGACCAACTTCGTCGTGAAACTCAAAAACGCGGCAAACGAACTTGACGAGGTGACTGTGGTCGCCTTCGGTAAACAGAGGAAGGAGAGCGTCATCGGCTCCATCTCCACGGTTGATGTCAAGACCCTGAAGGTTCCTTCCAGCAACCTCACCACCGCCCTGGCCGGAAACGTGGCCGGTGTGATCGCCTACCAGCGTACCGGTGAGCCTGGACAGGACAACGCCGACTTCTTCGTGCGTGGTATCACCACGTTCGGCGCGAACACCAGCCCTCTGATCCTCATCGACAACATCGAGCTTACCTCCACTGACCTCGCCCGCCTTCAGCCGGACGACATCGAGAGCTTCTCGATCATGAAGGACGCCACGGCGACAGCCCTCTACGGAGCCCGCGGAGCCAACGGTGTCATCTTCGTGACCACAAAGCGCGGCCAGGAAGGCCCTGCGAAGATCTTCGCCCGTGTCGAGACCTCTATCTCCGCCCCGACCGATGTCGTCGAGCTGGCTGATCCTGTGACCTACATGAAGTCGTACAACGAGGCCATCTCCACCCGTGACCCTCTCGGAGAGTTGATGTACACCTACGACAAGATCGAGCAGACCGGAAAACCGGGCGCCAACCGCCTCATCTATCCGGCCAACGATTGGTACGATATGCTTTTCAAGGATTTTGCCAATAGCTACCGCGCAAACGTTTCAGCGCGTGGTGGAGGCAAGGTTGCGACCTACTATGTGTCCGGTGCCTACACCGAGGACACGGGTGTTCTGAAAGTCGATAAGCGCAACAGTTTCAACAACAACATCGACGACAAGAACTACACCCTGCGCTCCAACGTGGACATCAACGTCACCCCGACAACGAAGCTGGCTGTCCGCCTGACCGGTAACTTCAGGGACTATCAAGGCCCTCTGAACGGAGGTAGCGATGTCTACCGTCAGGTCATGCACTCCGACCCTGTGCTCTTCCCGGCCTACTACCCTGTGGACGACGAGCACGTGGGGATCCAGCACATCATGTTCGGTAACTACGAGGATGGCTCCTACATCAACCCTTATGCCAACCTTGTCAAGGGCTACAAGAACTACCAGCGCTCCCAGATGATCGCCGCCGTACAGCTTGAGCAGGATCTCAAGTTCATCACCAAGGGTCTGTCGTTCATGACATTGTTCAACCTCACAAGGTTGTCCGAATTTACAGTGAACCGCCAGTTCAATCCTTATTGGTACAGGCTGGATCGTTACGACTCCTACACGGGAGAGTACCACGTCAACCGCATCAACGAAAACGGAACGGACTACCTGACATATTCCGAGAGTGGGAAGACGGTGAAGAACACGATGTACTCCGAGACCCGCCTGAACTACAACCGCTCATTTGGAAAGCACGACGTGACAGGACTTCTGGTTTTCACCGCCAGCGAGTCCCTGACCGCCAACGCCGGCTCACTCCAGCTGTCCCTGCCATCGCGCAACGCCGGCCTTTCCGGACGTTTCACCTACGGCTACGACAAGAGGTATTTTGTTGAATATAACTTCGGCTACAATGGTTCCGAGCGTTTCCACAAGTCCCACCGCTGGGGATTCTTCCCTTCGGCGGGTCTCGCGTGGATGATGTCCAACGAGAAGTGGTTCAAGCCGTTGACCAAGGTGGTCAGCAATCTCAAGCTGCGCTACTCCTACGGTCTTGTCGGCAACGACAACATCGGCTCAAGCTCCAACCGTTTCTACTACCTGTCGGAGATGAGCATGAACAACAGTGGTTTGGGAGCATCTTTCGGCGAGACCAGAAACGTGAGCTACAACGGTATCGGAGTCGTGCGCTACGCCAACGAGGCCATCACCTGGGAGAAGTCCTACAAGAGCAACTACGCCCTCGAGCTGGGTCTATTCAAAAAGCTCGACATCATCGCCGAGTACTTCACCGAGCACCGCACCGACATATTCATGCAGCGCGCCGACATCCCTAACACCATGGGTCTCCAGGCCGCCGTCTACGGCAACATCGGCCAGGCCCGCTCTAAGGGTATCGACATCCAGGCCGACTACAAGCAGGCCTGGGCCAGCGGCCTCTGGGCGTCCGCGAGGGCGAACTTCACCTACTCCACCGGCAAGTATGATGTCTATGAGGAGCCTACCTACCCTGAATCCTACCGCCAGCACGCCGGCAGGTCGATCAGGCAGACATGGGGTTACATCGCCGAGCGTCTGTTCGTCGATGACGAGGATGCCGCCAACAGCCCTTCGCAGGCCGCTTTCGGTAGCCAGTACGGTGGAGGTGACATCAAGTACACCGATGTCAACGGTGACGGTGTGATCACTAACGCGGACATGGTGCCGATCGGCTATCCGACCTCCCCGGAGATCATCTACGGGTTCGGTGTGTCCCTCGGTCACAAGGGCTTCGATTTCTCGGTGTTCTTCCAAGGTCTGGGACGCGAGTCTTTCTGGATTGACGCCACAAGCGCCTACAGCACGAAGTACAACAAGTACGGAACAGCTCCGTTTGTCAACAACGGACAGCTTCTGAAGGCCTATTCCGACAGCCACTGGAGCGAGGACAACCGTGACATCTACGCCCTCTACCCACGCTACAGCGCCTACGAGAACCACAACAACACACAGGTCAGCACCTGGTGGATGAGGGACGGCTCCTTCGTCCGTCTCAAGCAGATGGAGTTCGGCTACACCCTTCCTCAGAAGCTTACCAACAAGATCCACATCGACAATCTCCGCGTTTACTTCCAGGGCAACAACCTCCTGTGCTGGAGCAAGTTCAAACTCTGGGATCCGGAGCTCGCCGGAGAGGGATTCAACTACCCGATCCAGAGGACTTTCAACATCGGTGTGAACGTGACATTCAAATAATCTTCGACTATGAACATGTGCAAGAATATTCATAAATCAATAGCGTCCTCCCTTGCGGCCGCGGCCTTGCTGCTGGGGTCGGCGGGCTGCAACGACTTCCTCAACGTGGTTCCTGACGACGGTCTGCCGTCGATCGAGACCGCGTTCAACCTCAGGTCCTCGGCTATCCGCTATCTGGCCACCTGCTATTCCTACATGACCCTTGAGGGTTCTATGGGCAACGACCCGGCCATGCTCGGAAGCGATGAGTACTGGGATCTTTATGGCCGTACCACGACCAACACCACCGGCCGTGTGCCGTTCACGATGTCCTACATCGCCAGAGGCAACATGACCGCCAACAGCGTGTTCGCCAACGACTGGGCAGAAATGTACAAAGGAATCCGCTGCTGTGACATCTTTGTCGACAACATCGGTAAGGTCCCGGACATGGATGAGACGGAGAAGGCGCAGTGGATCGCCGAGGTGACATTCCTCAAGGCCTACTTCCACTTCAACCTTGTCCGCAAGTGGGGACCGGTCCCGATTGTACGCGAGAGCCTCCCTATCGACTCCTCTGTCGATGAGGTTCGTGTCCACCGCAACAACATCGATGAGTGTTTCGACTTTATCATTGAACTTCTGGACAAGGCGATGCCTGACCTTCCGCTCATCAATCCATCGGTTGATGAATATGGTCGCGTCAACAAGGCCATCTGTGCCGCCTTCAAGGCCAAGGTAGCGGTCTACGCCGCCAGCCCGCTTTTCAACGGCAACTCCGAACAGGCGGCTCTCGTGGACACCGACGGAACCACGAGGCTGTTTCCGGAGAAGACAGATGATGAGAAGCTTGTCCGTTGGACAGCCGCCATGGAGGCCTGCCGCGAGGCCATCGCAGTCTCCGAGGAGGCCAACATCTCCCTCTACGAGGGCGATGACATCACCTACCGCATGACAGACTCCCTCAAGACCACTTTGACCCTCCGCAACGCATTCAACCAGAAGTGGAACAGCGAGCTCATCTGGGGCAACACACAGCCGAATCCCGGAACAATGAATATGTACCACAAGCTCTGCATGCCGATCCTCAACGGGTACACCGACATGCTCGGAGGCTACATATTCATCGGCGTTCCGCTCAAGATCGCAGAGCAGTTCTACACCGTGCACGGGCTTCCTATCGCCAACGATTCCGAATGGGCGAACATCAACCCGATGGATCTGCGTGTCGGCGATGACCAGCATGCCTACTACATCAGCAAGGGCTACACCACCATCAAGCTCAACTTCGACCGAGAGCCGAGGTACTACGCCTCTCTCGGATTCGACGGAGGCAACTGGCTCGGGCAGCTTGGTAACTTCAACGACCTCAAACCGGAGGATGTTCACTATGTGGCCTGCAGGATGGGTGGTACACATGCCAAGAGAGGCAACCAGACAGGTCCGGTGACGGGTTTCTTCCCGAAGAAGCATTTCCCGATTCAGGCGACCTGGACTGGCAACAACACATTCACCGGCTCCGGCACCACATGGTACCCTTGGCCGATGATCCGTCTGTCCGACCTCTACCTCCTCTATGCCGAGGCGATCAACGAGGCGGAAGGCCCGAACGGAGCGCACAGTGATGACCTGTTCAAGTACATCAACGCCGTCCGTGAGCGCGCGAAGATCCCTGACGTGAAGACCGCCTGGGACACCTACAGCAACAGTCCTGGCTACTACAACACCAAGGTCGGAATGCGTGCCATCATCCACAGAGAGCGTCTCAACGAGCTGGCTTTCGAGGGTCAGAGGTTCTGGGATCTTCGCAGATGGAAGGAGGCCGCCGCCGAGTACCAGAAAGGAATATACGGATTCGACATTGTATCCGCTTTGCCTGAGGACTACTACGTAAAGAAGTTCATCTATGAACAGAAGTTCGGACTGAAAGACTACTTCTGGCCAATCCCGACAAGCTACATTGAGATCAACCCTAACCTTGTGCAGAACATCGGTTGGTAACTTAAGAATCATCGCAAATGAAAAAAGTAATATTATTATCAACAACATTAATCGCATCTTTGCTGCTGGTTTCCGGCTGTGCCGAGGACAACCACGGCAGAATTGACCAGCTCGACAAGGGCCTCCCGGCTCCACAGCCAGTTGAGGTCACCGGTGTCAAACCAACGAGCGGTGGGGCTGTCCTCTGGGTCAGGATCCCTGATGACAAGAACATAAAAGGCGTTGTCGCCACCTATAAACGTGGCGGAGTGGAAGTCGAATCCAAAATCTCCAGATATGTCGATAGCCTGGAGGTTGAAGGCTTCGCTGACACCCAGGAACATGAGATTCAAGTCTGCTCATTCAACATCAATGAAGATAAATCAACCCCTGTCACAGTCAAATTCAACCCTTTGAAACCGGCGATACAGACTGTCTCCCCGACTATCATTTCAGCCGCGGGCGGTGTCAAGGTGAAGATCACAGGCAATGAGAGCAAGGCGAACATCGCCGTCTGCATCCTTCGTGACGGGGATGTCAACAATGCCGGTAAGCCTGTCTCTGAAATCAAATGGAAGGAGGTCACGACTCTGTTCACGGCCAGTGACAGCATCACTCTAACAAGACGTGGAATCGAGCCTAAAGAGGCAATCTTCGGAGTCTATGTCAGAGATCGTTGGGGCAATGTGTCCGACACCCTGACCGCAGTGCTCACTCCGGCGCTGGAAGTGCAGATTCCTAAGTCCGGGTTCAAAGGTGCGTATCTTGAGGATGACAATGTCTTCTCTATGGAGGATGAACGCTCAACTTATCCTCTCAAAGGCCTTTGGGATGGATCCGGCGCATCTTCGACAGGCCACTTTCTGGCGGTTGACAAGGTTCCTATTCCTTGCTGGTTCACGATCGACCTCGGCTGTGTGGCTGCGCTCAGCCGTATCGCGACACTCCCGCGTATCGCTTATCCGGAACTTTTCGGTGACGCGCACCCGCGCAACTTCGAGTTCTGGGGCAGCATGAACCCTTCAGGAAAAGAGGGCAAGGGCGAGCATGGTTTTGACGACTCTTGGTTCTGCCTTGGCAAATTCGTTCAGTACAAACCTTCCGGCTATAATCCTGACGGTTCAGTCGGAATTGTCACACCGGAAGACGTGGAGGCATTCAACGGAGGCAATGATTTTGAGCTGAACAGCGATGAATATCCTCACGCCTATGATCAGATTCGTTATTTGAGGGTCGTTCTCACATCTTTCGCCTCCTGGGCGATGCCTGACGCTACTGTCGGTGCTCTTCAGTTCGGTGAGGTCACACCTTACGGTGAGGTTGTGAAAGAATCCTTATAATACTTAAAGACTATGAATATGAACAAGATAGCATTCAATATTCTGACAGTGCCGGTTTTGGCCGTTTTGGCGGTCTCTTGCGGAGGTCAGGATGAAATCTATAAGGAATGGGTCAAGAAGGGCGGCTATGACTACCCTGCGAAGGCCATTAACCTGTCCTCCGTCATCGGCTACCAAAATGTCATTGTCAATTGGGAAAAACCGATGGATCCGGCGGTCCGGACAGCCACTCTGTTCTGGGATAATTATGCGAAATCCATCGATGTGGACTATGCTGATTACCCTGATGGCAAGGTTTCCATAGAAGTTGGAGAGCTCGAGGACAGATCCTACACATTTGACATTGTCAACTATGATGATGTAGGCAACAAGTCCCTTGCCGCAGAGATTACGGTCTCTCCGTACGGAGATGGCTGGATGGTCTCCCGCTCCGAGCGAACTGTCACTTCCGCAAGGATGGAAGGCAGGGACGCAAAAATCGTGATGTCCAAGGCCACCGATGAGATGGTCGCTACAAGATTCCGCTACAAGAACCTTCAGGATGAATGGGTTGAAAGCGAGACTGTCCTCAAACCAGGAGAGAACGAAGTCACTTTCAAGGATGCCATGAAGGGCAAGAGGTTTGAATATTCTTCCTCTTTCTGTCCTAAGGCCGGAAAGGATACGGTCTGGCGCACTTGGACAAAGTCTGTTGACGGCATCTCCTATCAGATTGACGGCAGCCGTTGGAATGTTACCGCCACAAACGGACAGTATTTCGGAATCAACACTCCAGAGAAGATTTTTGACGGCAGGTATGATCGTCCGGCATACAGCTGGCACAGCTCCAAATCTGATAATAACAAACAAGCATTCCCAAAAATCCTTTCTGTTGACACTCAGACTTCCGCCGGAGAAGAGTTCGCTTTCACGGGATTTACCTTCTGCGAGAATAACACGGCGGCATCACTGCGTTATATCAAGGATTACACAATCTATGTCGGTTCATCCTACTACAATCCTGATGATGCTGATTATCTGAAGAATTTCGGTATCCCGTTCATCGGCGGGACACTCTCCACATCTGCGGACCAATATTCAGTGAATGTGACCCAGGGCGCCACCGGCCGTTACATGGCTATTGTGTTCAAAAACTCTTGGAACGCCGATGACGGCTTCATCGATCTTTGGGAGTTCATTCCTTACGGTTATATCCCTTCGTTGGCTGATTAACGGCGGACCAGATGAAAATGTATCATTCAATACTACTCTCGGCTCTTGTGCTTCTCTCTGCGGCTGCATCCTGCAAGGAGAAGCAGGAGCCGACTCCTGAGCCGGAACCGGAAGTGAATGCCGCCACATTCACGGCCACGCTTGACGCTTCCGCGGCCACACCGTTCAAGACATCCTGGACGGACGGTGACGCTATTCATCTCATCGGAGTCAAGGACGGCCAATCCACATCCGAGACCATCACCGCCTCATCCGTGTCTTCGGCAAGCGCTACCTTCACATCGAAAGGAAGCATCAAGGAAGATTGCGATGAATATTACGCGTTCATTGCGGAGACCGGTGTCAGCGGATGTGATCCCGCTTCCTCTTGGACAGTCTCGTCATCGACCTCGTCAACCCGTTCAATCGCCGTGGCAAAGTGCGGCAAAGGCTCTTCAACCTTGAGCTTCAGGAATATATTCTCGTTCCTTAAGGTTGAGGTCTCCGACGCTTCCGTCAAGTCCATCGAACTGAAAGGCAACAACGAGGAAGATCTGAACTACGATGTCACGGTCTCGACTTCCGACTATTCCGTTTCCTTGGCCTCAAAACCTACGTTCGAGGCACAGAAAGTCATCAAGGTCAATGTCGGCGGGTCTGGAGACTGCTACATCAGCCTTGTGCCGGGAACCGTACTTGGACAGGGTTACACCGTCACCGCCTATGACGCTTCGGGCAAGGTTGTCAGCAAGTCTGTCTATTCCGACAAGCTCACAGTCCCGAATGGAAAAGTCATGGCAGCCGGAGAGCTTCAGCCGGAATCGGTTGAGTTCACCGCCTCGTTTGAGGACACTACGACTCCGGAATTCAAATCCACTTGGACAGACGGTGATGTGATAGAGGTCGCTTGTCTCGATGGCGAAACACTTGTAACAGAAACCATCAAGGCCACAGACATATCATCAGACGGGCGTACCGCCAAGTTTGTTTCCAACGGTACTCTTCCTGCCGGAGCCTCCGGTTATTATGCAATGATTCCTGGCACGGGAATAGACGGCTGCCAGAAAGCCAACTGGTCAACCAGCAACCTTGACGGCAACACCATTGAGAAGCCGACTGTCACCGTGGCAAGCTGCGCGGACGGTTCCGGCACGCTTGCCTTCAAGAACATATTCTCGCTCCTCGCTTTCAAGGTTGACGAGCCTGCCTCTTCATACGTGGTGCTCGAAGGCAACAATTCTGAAAGGATCAGCAAGAATATGCTTGTGTCTTTCTCCAGTCAGAATGTCAACGGCAACACAACCCCCGCGTTTGAGTCCACGACATCCCTGAAGAAGACCATCGAACCGGATAAGACCTATTGGTTCGGGCTTTACCCTGGACTTAAACTCTCAAAGGGATATACCTTGAGGGTTTACAACAGCGCCGGAAAGGAGATCGGCTACTCCAAGAACAATTCATCGCTTACAGTTGAGAAAGGGAAGATCTACAACGCCGCCAAGTTCGTCATAACAAAACCGACGGACAAGACAAAGAACTTTGACGCAAGCAACATTGTCCTTTCGCTTGGTGTGGTCAGCGATGTGCACGTCAACCAGCAGGCACAGGCGAACAAATGGAAGTCCGCTCTCCAGCAGTTCAAGGCCAAGGCTCTTGAGAACGATTCCAACGGAATGGCCGGAGTCCTTGTGGTCGGTGACCTGATTGATGGTTCCAAGTATTACAGTGAGGCTAGTTTCGACAATCAGCTGAAACTTTTCAAATCGACCCTCGAGTCCGAGATAGATGTGACCAAGACCCCGATGGTCTACACCATCGGCAACCACGACGTGCCAAACTACGCCTGGGCCTCGACGATGGTGTCTGACGTGGCGTACATGAGAACGGTTTTGGGAGACCAGTACTTCCAGGCGGACATCGACCAGGATGCGCGGCTCAAGTACGAGGCACGTCACTGCGTAATCGGGGATTATCACATCCTGTGCGTCTCTCCGAACGGAGACCAGCCGATTGTCTATGACCCGACGGTCGTCACTTGGCTTGACAACCAGTTGGCCGCCATCACCTCGGCCGAGCCTGAGAAATATGTCATCGTGCTCACCCATCCGATGATCAAGAACACCGTCTATGGCAGCCGTCTGGGCGAGGAGGGTGGAATATGGGACTCCACACTTTCGCATTACTGGGCGACCGATGCGTTGACGCCGGTACTGAGGAAATATCCTCAGGCGATTGTGTTCGGTGGCCACCTCCATTTCCCTCTGAACGACCCTCGCAGTGTATGGCAGGGCGATTTCTCCGTCTTCGGATGCGCCTCTGTACGTTATATGGCGCTTGAGAACGGCAAGTACGAGGATATGTCCAGCGCCACCGTGATGAAGGACTGCAACGACTTCTCGCAGGGCAATCTGCTCCAGTTCGATGCCAGCGGCAACATGCGTGTGCTGAGGATGGACTTCTACAACAAAGATGTCATCGGGGAACCTATCGTGTCCTCTTATCCGACATCCGACAAGGGGCACCTGACGAAATACAATCACACGACACTCAGCCTTGCCAACGCGGCTCCGTCGCTGTCAACGTTAAACGTTGATGTTACAGATGGAATCGCCACGGCTAAGTGGGCCGCCGGCACGGATGACGAGTTCGTGCATCATTACGTGCTCACCCTCAAGAAGGGTGGCGCTGTCGTGACGACCATGAAGATCCTCGCCGACTTCTACAAGAGCGCCAAGACCTCCGGGATGAGGAAAGAGTGGACCCGCTCACTCGGCAACGTCACGGATGGGACTTACGAGCTGACCCTTGAGGCTTTCGACTCTTGGGACGCAGCCGCGAAACCGCTCAAGAAGACTTTTCAGGTTGGTTCTACATCCAACAGTCTTTGGACAAATGATGAGGCTGGAAGCAAGTCTGTCTCCGGAGGCAGCGGCAACGCTTCGGAAGATTGGCTGACATATTCCAATGGCACGCTCTCTTGGACCGCCAACACCACCGGCAAGCCAAGAACGGCGACCATCACGCTTCCGGACGGCACGGCATATTCTGTGACCCAGATTTCGGTGGAGGATTTCAAAGGAGAATATACATTGACTTCCAAAATGTTCAACAACGAAGGCTCCAAGGCTGTGGCGACGGATAAGAAAGTTATTGATGTAACAATTGGAGGTGCGCTGAAAGGGGAAACGTTGAAGGATGGCACAGGAGCCTCCCATACGAACAATCTCGGAATTGACGGTCTGTACCATAAGGGATTGATAGCCGAGGCTGCTGTGGAGATTGACTATGAAGCCAAATCTGTCCGTTTCGGTGTGTTCACAGATGCGCGCAAGGCTCAGAAAGATCCGTCTCCGGTTGATGCCTCCGCGCCTTATGTCGCATTCCTTCCGGAGATGTGCAAGACATGGACTCCTGGCAGTTTCAAGGCTCCTTGGTACTTCAACACGCCTGACCTTGGTGATCCTGACTACGAATGGATCTGGTTTGATGTGAATTCCAGCTTCACGACATTCAGTTACACGCCGGCAAAAGCCCAGACCTTGTCAACAAGCAATCCTAAGGGCTATGGCCCGTACATCATCGGGATTTCTGTCGTGTCGTTCAAGGCTGAGGATGTGACTGCGGCCAACTCCAAGTTTGGCAGCAATCTGACAGGCTACAACTATGTTTACCAATTTAATGTTGACAACGGCAACATTGGGGTCGTATTCAACAGGAAATGATATTCAGAAAACATTAATCTCTAATCACAAATTTTATTCACAATGAAATCACACTTGTTAACACTGACCGCAGCGGTTCTCGCGATTTTCGCGTTTTCCTCATGCAAAAAGGATCCCGGCTACGGCGATCCTGCAGTTAAGGTTAATCCGGGTGAGCTGAATTTCAAGGTGGACGGAGGTTCCGAGACAGTGAACCTCACCGCCACGGTCGAATGGACCGTTGAGAACTCGGCGTCCTGGGTTAAGGTTGAACCAATGGCGGGAGATCCTTCCAAGGAACTCCAGCCTGTGAAAGTCACCGTCTCAAAGAACGAGGATGTGGAACGCACCGCCACTGTCACATTCAAGCAGACCGACGGTGCCCTCACCGCGAAACTCACCATCAATCAGGAAGCATATATTCCTGAGGTACAGACCATCGACGTTTCGTCGATGAGCAAGTTGGCGAACATCTACAAATACCAGCGCTTCCAGCTCACCGGAGTTGTGAAGAGCCTCAAGTCCGATGGCTCGTTCAACCTCGTTGACGGCACCGGCTCCGTTCAGGTCGCAGGTCTCAGTGCCTCTGAGGTCGCTTACGGCACCCAGGGCGGCAAGCTTGACAATGTCAAGGAGCGCGGCACAGTCACGATCATCGGTTACTATGAGGGCGGCAAGTTTGTCTATGCCTACCTTGTGAAGTATGAGGAATATTCAGAGCCAAGCCCTGACACGGCCGCTACGAAGGCATTCCCTTACACCGCCGACTACAAAACCGCCGAGAACGGGGTGGTTGTCAACAATGCGATATTCCCTTATGCGTTTGACGCACTTTGGTCTTGGAGCGCCTCGACAGGTTGGAGAGCTTCCGGCTACAAGAACGCCGACTACACAACCGAGGCCACTCTCTACACAGAGAAGATTGACCTGAAGAACGCCGAGAAGCCTATCCTTGTGTTCGATCATATTGTCAGAGATTTCGCCGGCATCGAGCTTGCAAAAGAGCAGACTTCCCTTTGGGTAAGAAAGGATGGAGGCAGTTGGAATCAGATAGCCATCACATTCTCCTATCCTGATGAACTCGGTTCAGAGGTGATGACTTCCGAGGAGATCAAACTTGACTCTTACATTGGTTCTGTAATCCAGATCGCTTTCAAGTATGTCAGCGACGAGAGCAAGAAGGCCGGTACCTGGCAGATCCTCAAGGTTGAGGTCAAGAAGAGCGAGGAGCCAACCCAGCCGGACAACTCATCCGGTACAGAGGACTATGACAAACCGGGTTGGGACTGGAACAAGTAATCCTTAATTGAATACAAGATGAAAAAGACTATAAAAATGCTTTTCGTGGCCGCTCTTGCGATAGCTTCAGCGGCTTGCGCCCGTGAAGAGGTTCTCGATGGCGGGCAGACCAGAGGAGAGCTCAGGACTTTCACCTGCTCCTTTGACGAGGAGACCCAGACAAAGACCGACATCACCAAGCAGGGTAAGACAGTCTGGTCAGAGGGTGACAAGATTTTCGTCACCAACGGAACAGAATCAGACACCCTTACGGTTGACTCCAAGTTCGCCGGTCAGAGATATTTCGAGTTCAGCACCACTCTTGAGGGTAAGATATATGTTGTCTATCCTTGCACCGCCGCCAAAGAAGTCAAGGACGGGAAGTTCACTCTTGAGGTTCCGAGCAACCAAAATGGATTGTTCGGCAGTGCCAATATCGCTTGCGCCGTCGCCGAAGACCGCTATGTGAAGATGAAGAACGTCACGTCAGTCCTTCGCTTCAAGGTTTCAGCCGATGCCGCAGCTGCGGTGAAGGTTGTGTCTATCAACTCTGTGAACAACAAGGTTTCCGGACTTTTCAGTGTTGACATGACATCAGGTTCTCCTGTTGTCAGCACAATCGAGGGTAACACATATTCATCAGATGTCACTGTCGCTGTCGATGGAAACAATGGTAACGCTTTCTATGCCACCGTCATTCCTGGAACTTACACGGCAGGTTTCACTATGACCGCCGTTACACTTGACCTTCACAACGCCAGTGAGAGTAAATCCACGGTTTCCGACAAGGAACTGGCTGTCAATGCCTACTATGATCTCGGAACTATCGGTGATGCTCTTAAGCCACTTGCCGGAGAAGGCACACAGGGTAACCCTTGGCAGATCTCCAGCCTTGCTGACTTCCTTGCTTTCGCTTATTATGTGAACGACGGTAACAATATGAAGGATCAGTATGTGAGACTGATGGAGAACATCAAGAATGTAACCACTCCTGTCGGTTACTACGATGCCTCCATCAATGTCAAGAAGCAGTTCATCGGTGATTTTGACGGTAACGGCAAGACCGTAAGCCTCAACATCAACCAGACAGCCAGAAAATCCTGCGGACTCTTCGGAGCCATCGCCGAGGGCGCCAACATCCACGATGTTACTGTAGAGGGTACTGTCAATTCAACATTTGATGACGCTGCCGGTGTCTGCGGTCTCGTCAATGCGGATAACGGTGCTAAGATCACCAATTGCGTCAACAAGGCTAATGTGACATCAACAAGCAGCTATGTCGGAGGCATCGCCGGTTGGGTGGATTCCAAATCTAACTTCGCTATTGATAATTGCTCAAACGAGGGAAACATCAAGGGTGGCCGTTCTGTAGGAGGTATTTGCGGTTCTGTCAGGACAGGAAACATCACCAATTCAAAGAATTCCGGAGCGGTTGAAGCCACTTTGACCAACAATAATATTTCTGACAAGGGCGTTGATTTAAATGGAGTCGGCGGTATCGTCGGCTTTGCGAATGGCTCTTTTGTAAGCCGTTGCTCCAACTCAGGGACTGTCACTTGTGTCAACAAGGGTGGCGGTATCCTCGGACACGGAAGCTGGTTCACTGTCTCCTATTGCTCGAACACTGGTACTGTCTCAAGTAACGGATTCGGAGTCAATGGTGGTATTGTCGGATCCGCATGGGACAATGCAAACATCCTGAATTGCCAGAACGATGGTGAGGTCAATGGCACATTCAAATCTGGTTGGACCGGCGGTATTGTCGGTTCTGCAAGGTCGGCCAGCAAGACAGGAAAAAGAGTCATCGCGATCAAGAATTGTGTGAACAACGGTAAGGTCAATGTCGCCGGTACCGAGGGCAGCACCCAGGGTGTAGGTGGTATTGTAGGCCATACCTGGTCTTACTCAAATGCGCCGAACAGGGTTGAGATTTACTATTGTACAAATAATGGTGAAGTCACTGTGACCGGTAAGGAAGGTGGTTCCGTAGCGCAGTCTGGTATTTATGTAGGTGGTATTGTAGGTCAGTCCTATGATAATAACAATTGGACACAGATTCCGATTTACACTTGTCTCAATACTGGTAAAATTCACGGTGGTCAGTTTGTGGGAGGTATCTTAGGCTGTTTTGACGGACGAGCCACAAAGTCTCGCACTGACATCAACAATTGTGAGAATCGTGGTGAGATCATCACTAATTCAGACCGCGCCGGTGGTATTCTTGGCGGCGGACGCACCAATCAGACAGTAGGTGGTTGCGGATCTCGTCTTGACAATTGCCTGAATACAGGTGCTGTCAAATATGCGAATGCCGAAACAGCAAAACCTTTAGTAGGAGGAATAGCAGGTGCATTCAGTGGTGGACGTATCTACAATTGCTACACAAGTGGAACCGTTACACCTGTTTCTGGTTCACCTGTAGAGAATGTAGAACTCACTTTAGGTGCAATTGCAGGTAAGTCTTTGAATGCCAACGCTGAATGCTCATATTCATACTATCTTGAAGGTGTGGCCGCGAATGCGATTGGCACGGAGTCAGCCAGAAAGGTTACAGAAGGTACAGTCTGCTCAGCGACCGCTGAAGGTGTCTTGGCTGCTGCGGTTAAGGTTAATAACGTAAGTTGCACCAATGTTGTTGATGCTCTTAACGCTATGTGGCCGACAAACGACTTCTATTATGATTGGACCACTGGACCTAAATACTCTCTTACCGGCAAGGTCAGCATCGGCGACGGCCTTGACCTTGGCAACGGTGGTAAACTTTAATCTTGGAGGATAATACTATGTACAAGAAAATATTGACAATATTCGCTCTCGCCGCTTCGCTTCTCGCCTGCAACAAGGTTGAGAACGAGGTCGTGGCTCCTGAGAACGGTGCGAAGACATTGACGATCACCGCCACTATCGGGGATCCTGACACCCGCCTTTCATATTCAGAGGCGACGGACGGCAGCTACAAGGCAAGTTTCAACAACGACGATGTGGTTTGGGCATACTTCGCCAAGGCTGACAATTCGGTAGCCGGTCCGGTGACGAAACTTGCCATCGATCCGAAATCTATCTCTTTTGACGGTAAGACGGCTTGCTTCCGCCAGCCCGCTGTGTCCATCCCTGAAGGCTCCACAAAGATCATCGCTTATCTTGCGAACACCGCCAACACCACGAACTTCGATGGTGGTGACGACATTGTGTCCGACATCAGCTCACAGGCCAACCTCACCGCAGCCCTGAACAATCAGGTCATCTACGGAGCCGTTGACTTCAAGGATCTGACCTCCACTAACCCTGACGCCCTTGCGGCCAGCATTCCTTTCTCCTACAAGACAAGTCTGCTGAAGTTCAGCCTCGCTCTTCCGGAAGGGACCGAGGTTGACCCGAAGGCCGCTGTCTCTGTAACACTGTCCAACGGCAAGATCCACAATAAACTCCACATCTCCGGTGGCGTTCTCGGCGCCAAGAGTGAGGAGGGCGAGTTGAAGCTCGGCGCTACCGTCGCAAACGGCATGGTTTCCGCCGCCGCGGCAGTCTGGGCAGCTGATGACCTGAACTCCAAGATATTCGTGAATATCGGTGAGGACACGTTCATCGCTGACTTCAAACCGGCTGCTTCCATAGTTGCCGGTAAGGTTTACACTGTTGAGAGAACGCTTGCCAAGGTTTCTATGGCGAGCCAGTGGATTTCTGATGAGGCTGGTTCCGTTGATTTCCCTGACGGAGGCTCCGCCGCCGTTACCGAAGGATTCCTTTCTTACGCCAACGGTAAGATTTCCTGGACGAAGAACGAGACCGGCAAGCCACGTTCCGCAAAACTCATCTTTGCCAATGGTTCCACCTTCGAGGCCGTCCAGATCGGTCCGGATTCATTCAAGGGAGACTGGTCATTCACTACCAAGATTTTTGCCAGTACCGGTGCATCTGCAAAAGCCGCTGACCCAGGTGTAATGTCCGTGACATTTGTTGATCCACTTAAACCAGTGACTCTCAAGGATGTTGATGGTGTGGAACATACAAATAACATTGGTCTGAAAGGTTTGTTCTTTGATACTATACTTGACGCTTGCGTTGACATCAATTATGAGGCTAAAACCGTGCGTATAGGCTTCTTCCTTGATGCAAGAGATGGTTCGGGACAGGCTGTGAATGGAAAATACGCAGCTTATGTTCCAGGTATCGCGACAAGAACCGACAAAGCATGGTCTTCTCCTTGGCAGTATGCAGAGACAGAGCTTGGTGATCCTGATTATGTTTGGTTCTGGTTCTCGGTTTCAGAAGACTTCAATACCATTCAGTACACAAACAGAACGGAGAACACACCAGTCGAATTCCAGACTTTGACTCAGTATTTGAATAAGACGATGAATCAGATTTGTGCCATAAGTGTTGTTCTTTCTGACACAAATGTGTTCAATCATTCCACGGTAAGCACTACTGGTAATAAAGGCATTGGAGTTTACTCTAATGTTTTCCAGTGCAATCCTAAGGGGCATGTCGGCGAGTTCTTCACAAGAAAGTAATCTGAGACATAACGTGTGTTGTCTAATCAAAACCAGATAACCCACCACATTCCCGATTCGGGCGGCCACAATAGGCCGCCCGTTTTTTCCTTTCACATACTTTGCTTTCCCACACAACGTGAGACATCGTTTCATTTTCATTCGCACCTAGAACTCTACATCATTGACGAACAGCTATTTGCTATTCTGGGTATGAATATATTCGCACACTTAGAAGTCATAGATTCCGTTGTAGGCCATTCTGTGGCTCATTAATTCTCCCAAGTGTGAATAATCGCGCACACTTAGAAATGCATTAGTCTATTAATCACCGACTTGCAAGTCCAGGTGTGAGAATATTCGCACACCTAAAAGTCGCTGCCTTCATCGCAAGGCATCCTGTTGCCTATTTGTAAAGTGAAAAATCTTCCACACCTGAAAACATATCTGCTTAATAACCAGCAACTCACTGTTCTGTGTGCGAGAATACTCACATATCCGAGGGAAGCTTTCTCATTGTGGTACTTTCGGCGGCTTCCAGAAGTTCCCTGAGTGGATCGAGGAGACCGGAGGTATCTCCAGAGGGCCGCCTGGATAGGTGTGAGATCATATCCATTTGACTATTATGGAGAATGTGTTATATTTCCTCTATAAAAATGTTTCTTTCTTATGGGACGGGCGTAAAAATCGCAGATTTTATGTAAGTTTGCAGGTAATACTGGAATTGTAAGATTATGATAACCGATGATTCATCACTGTTTGATTCTTTGAATCAGGATATATTGAATCTTGTTTTTCGCCTCTATTATGCGCAGGTACAGTCCATTTAGTTTCTCTTTTAATTCATCGTTATCATCTTCGACCTCACCACGTTGATGTTTTATTGCCAAAGAATCGTCTTTCATTTTTAATGTCAAATAGGGCTTGGGCACATCAAGATTATTGTCAACGAGCAAGAACATGGTATTATCTTTGGCATCAGTTTGGACATAAAGTTTAGTCCAACCAACATCTTTTAACCTAACTTGTATGTACATATCTCAATTAAAATTTAGATGCTTTAACCATCCTCATACATCGTTATATTCGGTTTTAAATTAATGGCAGAACCATTTTTGAGTGTAACGACAGGCGTGTGATGATCATATAGCCTATATGTGTTTATTGCAATAATAACATTTTAATGGAAATATCAAAATTCTTTTTACTTGTTAATATGCCGGCATCATCTATCGTCCATCAGTTCACGGATTTGTAATATTCATTGAAAATCATTTTCTTTGCAGTTATGAGAGAAGATTTGTCACAGGTGCTTGATCAGGTGCGGAAGGTCGCCAATGAGACTGTTCCGCAGGGCGGGCGCGTCTTTCTCTTCGGATCACGGGCACGGGGCGACTTCAGAGCAGATTCGGATTGGGATTTTCTGGTCATTCTTCAAAAAGACAGAATTGAGAAAAGCGACTACGACAGTGTGATATATCCATTGACCCTCCTTGGATGGAAGTTAGGTCTTGATTTTGTGCCTGTCATCTACACGGAGAACGATTGGAACAACCGTAAGGGCACTTTGTTCTATCATAATGTTCAAACAGACTCAATAAAAATTATTTAACCATGAATGAAGAGGAGAGACGGGTGATTGTTGATCAGGAAATGGTGAAAGCTCTGAAATTTCTGACTGATGCCGAAGAATTGGCAAGGTTGGAAATGTGGAACGTGGTGGCGAACAGGGCGTATTATGCGCTTTATCACGCAGTGATGGCGATGATGGTTAATGATGGATTTTTGCCCAAGACTCATAGTGGCCTTATTACCGAGTTTGGCCGGGAGTATGTTATTACAGGAAAAATTGATCCGAAATATTCAAAGGTTCTTTCTCAAATGAGGTCTATAAGGGAGAATTGTGACTATGATGTCTTTTATTATACCTGTAAAGAAGAAATGGAGCCTGTTTTGATCACCGTAAGGGAATTGATCGAACTCATCAATGAACGGATTAATGACAGCGCTTCGAAAAGATGACTTGTAATATTTAACGATGTCACCGCATTATCTGAACGAATTCCACAAGCGCAACAGTCAGGCCTGTCGAAAGGATCTACAGTCCTTACGGCGGCAGCGATTATCTGTAGAGGATGTCCTCCGACAGAGTCGGATGTTCGGCAGATCTACGACACGGATGATCTTGTCGGAGACGGTCGAATCCAAGAACGTTTAGTTGAGTTAGATATTTCATCTATAAGCCAATTGAAGCAAACTCTGCGGTAAGCCCATTTTTTATCGACTTACCGCAGAGTTATTCATAATAAACCTTGCGGAAAGTCGATTTTTTTAACTTTGCGCAAGGTTATCAATAAATATCATGAAGGTAATAGGCAGAAAATCAGAGATTGGGCAAATCCGGAAGTTGTATGATTCCGGAAAATCAGAGTTTGTTGTTGTCTATGGAAGACGGCGCGTGGGAAAGACTTTTCTGGTGAACCAGTTCTTTGACAATAAATTCCTTTTCAAGGTGACCGGGCTTGCGGTCAAGGACAAGGCCGCACAACTTGTCAATTTCGGAGAGGCTCTCAAAAAACAGGGCTCGCCCCTTTGCCCTTACCCGAAATCCTGGATGGAAGCGTTTGGCTTCTTGAAGACGCTTATCGAAAGTTCAAAGGTGAATGGCCGCAAGGTTGTGTTCATCGACGAGTTGCCGTTCATGTACACCAATCGATGCGATCTGGTTGTGGCCCTCGAGCACTTCTGGAATGACTGGGGATGCACGCAAGACAATCTTATGCTGATTGTATGCGGCTCCGCCACATCGTGGATAACAAAGAAGATCCTCCGGAACAAAGGCGGTCTGCATAACAGGGTGACAGGAAAGATCTACCTCAGACCGTTCAATCTGGCGGAGTGCAAGGCCTATTTCAAGTCGGCCGGCATCAGCCTTGATGAGAAGGATATCGCGGAATGTTACATGATCATGGGCGGGATTCCTTACTATCTCAGCCTCTTTGAGAAAGGAAAAAATCTCGCGCAGAATGTGGATGACCTATTCTTCAAAAGAAAAGGCAAACTGGATGGTGAGTTCGACAACTTGTACGCCTCCCTGTTTGAGAATAGCGAGGATTATATGAAGGTTATCGAGGCGCTCAGCCGCAGAAACGCCGGCCTGACCAGAAAAGAGGTCATCGCGGCGACAGGGCTTCCTGACGGAGGTGGCCTTAGCACTATCCTGTCTGACTTGGATGACTGCGACATAATCCGGAAATATAAGGCCTTCGGTAAAAAAGAAAATGATGCTGTCTATCAACTGACGGATTTCTACACAATCTTCTACTACAAGTTCATCAAGAAATATGGCACTTCGGACAAATCTTTCTGGTCCTACCAGACCGGCACCACCCTTCATAATGCTTGGGCAGGAATCGCGTTCGAGAGACTGTGTATGTACCATCATGTTCAGGTAGAAAAAGCGCTTGGTATTCAGGGTATTATGACGGAAACTTCGTCTTGGCGCTCGGAGGGCGCTCAGATTGATATGGTGATAAGCCGCGCCGACCGTGTCATAGACCTCTGCGAGATCAAATTCTGGGAAGGCCCTTTCTCAATCACAAAAAAATACCGTCAGGAACTGGACAACAAGATCAACTCCTTCCGCGACTCCCTCAAGCTTCGCCGGACCATCCACCTTGTCTTCATCACAACCTATGGCCTGAAGCCCAATGAATATAGCGGCGTGGTCCAGAACGAGGTGACCTTGAAGGATCTTTTCGAGTGATTATTTAACACAACGCCACCCGCCGCCAAGGTTCTTGCCTTTTCCCTTACATACTGTTCCGGAGAAAGGAACGTCTGCCGCTTCGCGGTCTTTTTCTTCTTCGCCGTTTTATGAATATTTCCGTAAAGATACGGCAATTAATTTAAGGAAATTATATAGGAGTTGGCTAACATTTTCCTTATGATGCTGATATTTAAGTAATTGTGATTCGTTGGTATCCCTGCATAAGAATCTGTATGTAAAGGGCCCAATCTCCATCGTAGTCATATAAGACAAGGTGTGGCGGAAGATCCCGGGCTTATGCATCGGGTGAAAAAAGAGGCTATCCTCACCCGACTCCAATCAGGTATCTCTTTCCGGGTGTCTAACCACTCCTTTTTCACCCGGAATAATAGTTGGGGAATATATACAAGTTGACTACCTTCCTTCGCATCGTGCCGACATATTCACAAAATGCGGGTGACGCCAGCGCGTATGTAACTGCTTGGCGACCGCTTGCATACCACGTTAGTCAACTGCTATATAGTTACCTAATTTTATGGCCGATTTATGGCCGAAGGATCGGCACGATTCCATAAATTGATGAATATCAAAGGATGGTGCCCCACTGATTAAGCAGCAGTGAGTTACGGAACGCTGCCCTCTGAATTTGACTGGCAGGATTTGCGAATATATTCAAAGACATGTAGTTATGATTTACAGAAATATTCGGTAACTTTACGGGGAAAATGAAAATGATTGTTGTTATGAATATTCGGAGAATGTTTTTGGGCATGGCGGTGCTGTGTGGGTTTTCAGTTTCGGCGGCCGCGGAAGGGCGCTTCGACAAGCTCAGCGACCGCGTTAAGGAGGTCCCTGAGCCTGTCGTCGAAGGAACCGTGGTTCGACAGGAAGGATCCGGCAAAGGGAAACTGATCGATGACGTGAATGTTTTCGTGGGGACGGACGGGTTCGGGAACGTGTACCCGGGGCCGCAGGTGCCGTTCGGCGGGATCCAGATCAGCCCGGACTGCGACGACAAGGACTATGACTGCGCGGCGGGGTACAAGTACTCCAAGCCGTTCATCCAGGGTTTCAGCCTCACGCATCTGAGCGGAACCGGAATCCCGGACATGGGCGATTTCCTCTTCCTGCCGGGAACCGGATCGAAGATGGATCCGTCAACCTACGACCACAACCAGGAATGGGGCGAGCCGGGTTACTACGGAGTGGTCCTGAAGGACTACGGAGTCAAGGCCGAGATGACGGCAGCCCCGCGAAGCGGAATATTCAAGTTCACATTCCCGCAGTCGGACAGTTCGTTTGTGATGATCGACCTTGACCACACCCTGAAATGGGATTGTCTTTGGTCAACGGTCCGTCTGCTGGACGAGCGCACGATCATCGGCAGCAAGGTCGTCAACGGCTGGAACCCGGGACGTTATGTCTATTTCGTGGCCAGGTTCTCAAGGCCGATCGAGGAGTTCAACATATTCCAGGACGGGCAGCCGGTGATCTACAACACCAAACGGTTCCGCAGCTCGCTTGAGGCGTGGGGACAGAAACTGAAGGCTGTCGCAAGGTTCAAGACCGGAGCCGACGAGAGCATATTCATAGACGTCGCCGTGTCGGCTGTAGGCACTGATGGTGCTCTGAACAACCTCAAGGAGCTGGAAGGCAAGGACTTCGCCGCTGTAAGGACCGAGGCCGAGGATCTCTGGGAAAAGGAACTCGGGAAGTACGAGCTGGATTCCGACGACAAGACGCTCCGGGAGACATTCTACACCAGCGTCTATCGCACAGCCCTCCATCCGTTCCTATTCGAGGACGCGGACGGACGTTTCCGCGAGCACGACGGCACGATCGGGAATGCGGAAGACTTCACCAACGTCACGACATTCTCGCTATGGGACACTTACAGGGCTTTCCACCCGCTTCTCAACCTCGTCAACAAGCCGCTTCAGGCAGACATCGCCAACTCGATGCTAGCCCATTTCGACAAAAGTACCGAGAAGATGCTCCCGATCTGGTCGTTCTACGGCGGCGAGACCTGGTGCATGATCGGCTATCACGCCTGCTCTGTACTGGCAGACATGATGCTCAAAGGCGTGCGTGGATTCGACTACGAGCGCGCCTTCCAGGCGATGAAGACCACCGCCACCAACCCTCACTACGACTGCATTCCTGAATATACCTCCCTCGGCTACGTGCCTTTCGACAAGGAGAAGGAATCGGTCTCCAAGACTCTTGAATATGCCTACGACGATTGGTGCATTGCCCAGGCAGCCAAGCTTCTGGGTCACCGGGAGGACTACGAGTTCTTCCTCAACCGGTCGATGAACTACCGGAATCTCATCGATCCCGAGACCGGCTACATGCGCGGAAAGGATTCCGCCGGCGACTGGCGCGACCCGTTCGCCCCTGTCGCCTATCAGGGTCCGAACTCGGTCCACGGCTGGGGAGACATCACGGAAGGATTCACGATGCAGTACACATGGACAGTGCCGCACGATTTCGGCGGATATGTCGAGAGAGCCGGCAGAAAGTTGCTGCTGAGCCGCCTGGACAGCCTATTCACCATCGAGCTGCCCGAGGATATTCCCGGAGCGCACGACATCTGGGGCCGCATCGGCGGCTACTGGCACGGCAACGAGCCTTGCCACCACGTCACCTATCTGTACGACTGGTTCGGCCAGCCGTGGAAGTGCCAGAAATGGGTGCGCTACATCGCCGACAACTTCTACGGCAACGAACCCGGCTCGCTGAGCGGCAACGACGACTGCGGCCAGATGTCCGCCTGGTACATTTTCAACTGCCTTGGATTCTATCCGTTCTGCCCCGGATCCGATGAGTACTACATCGGTTCTCCGTGCGCCAAGGGCCTGAAGGTCAGGCTCTCGGACGGAGGTCTGCTGGAAATGACAACGGAAGGTTGGAGCAAGGAAGCGGTTTACATCAAGGCCGCCTACCTCAACGGAAAACGTCTTGTCTCCCCTGTCATCCGCTATTCTGACATCAAGGACGGAGCCCGGCTTCATTTCGTGATGTCCTGCAGGCCGGTGAAGAATGGTTTTCGGCTGCGACCAAATTGATTGGCGAAGGATTACTTGGTAAGCGATAAACAATAAGTTGGTTATTATTTAAGGATTACTTAGGGGGTATCATCCGAAAATATTTCTGTTTTTTATAATCCGCATACGTTTCTTTTCATTATTTACGTTTTTAGTGCATATTATTGCGGTTCAAATATTCATTTAAAATTTGAACTATGTATTTCAATGAAAAGAGACAAGGACTCGCTCCGTTCGTGAATCTGCGGAGCGATGTGGGATTCAAGGCCGTGTTCGCGGACAGGAACAACAAGGACATCCTCATCGGGGTGCTGAACCAGATCCTGCCTCCGGAGGCGAGGATCGAGGACATCAAGGAGTACTCCGACAGGGAGCAGCGGAGGGATGTCCCCTACGGGAAGAAGACGGTCCTCGACCTGGTCTGCGTGGACAGGGACGACAGGACGTTCGTCGTGGAGATGCAGGCCTCGGAGGAGGACTTCTTCTTCGAGAGGTGCGTCTACTACGCGTCGGGACTCTACCATCTCGAGCTCTCGGACGGGGTGCGGTACAAGGGGCTGCGGCCGGTCTACGTGGTGTCGTTCCTGAACTATCGCCTGAGGCACGACGACGAGTCCCTCTGGGACACCGACCACTTCATCTCCCACTGGAGGTTCACCGAAAAACGCACCGGAATGGTTGCGGATCAGACAATTAGTGTTATCTTTGTGGAGATGACGCTGTTCACCAAGACGCTGGAGGAGTGCGTGACGGAGTTCGACAGGCTGTTCTACATATTCAAGAACAGTGATGGCTTCCAAAGGATCCCCGAATGGATCGAGGAGGCCGGCGGGATCTCAAGACGGCTCGCCGAGGCGTGTGAGGTGGCGGCTTTCGACAAGGAGAAGAAACTTAAATACGAGATTGACAAGATGAACGAGTGGGACATTCAAGCGCAGCGGGAATTCGCCGAGCGCAAGGGCTTGGAGGAAGGGTTGCAGAAGGGGCTGCGGGAAGGCCGTGAGGAGGGTCTGGAGCAAGGACGTGAGGAGACAAGACTTTCTATCGCAAGAAAGCTTTTCGAGGCCGGGACACCGGTTGATGTGATTGTCAACTGCACTGGAGTTGATGATGGAACAATCGCATCGTTCGCTCATCCCGAGTAGCATAATGGATGGCGATCCGCAAGTCCGGGAAGGAGCTTGCGGATGCTTTCTTTGAAGTTGCCTGACACATTTTGAAGGCGTTATTAAACGAGTCTGCGCAGCGGGGCAAAACGTGTCCTCCACTCTCTGGCCATGTTCCTTTTAATTCTTATTGATGTGGCAGTCGCCAATCTCAAGAGTCCTTGTCTTCTTTTTACTGTTCCTGGTGTAGGAGCGTCTGCTTTTTCTTGGCCTTTTTCTTTTTGGCCAGTGGATGTAAATTTCTGTTAAGATACAACAATTAGTTAATTGTATGCTGAAGGAGCTGCAGAGGCTCTGCAAGTTGATGAATATTCCCGTGCTGCGGGATGCGCCTGACTGTCAGGCGGCAGTGAGCGTTTACCCATTCCGTCAAACATCACTGCCATGGGGGGACTGTCTAAAAGTATAATCACCCCCAGTTAGGATTGAATATTCGTTGTTACTCTGCATGCGGGCGATACTTTTCCATTTTCGTCGATACCTTTCAGACAGTCTGGGGGAGCTACCCCTCACTGCCCGGTGCCCGCTTCACTGCCAGGTGGGAATGTCACTCTTCGGAATTGCACGAAAAAGGGCCTGGGGGCTGTTAAGTCGCAATTCTGTGTTGAAAATTAGGCTTTTCGGGCGAAAAGGCCGCCAGAATTGCAGCGGAAGAGTGGCTGAATGGCTTTGCAGACGTGTCCGCTATGCAATTCTGTCAATGCTAGCGGAACGATACGTCGCTGAGGTCGAGCTTCAGACCTTGACTCAGTACGGTTCCACGATAAATCAGATCTGCGGTTTCGACATTGTCGCAAAACAGAAAAACAGCAAAACAGCAAAACAACATAACGACAAAACGGCAAAACAGCAGCAAAATAGTTGAAGATCCAAGTTTGGAAGAGCAACATCCGCGTGGCGGCGGAGAAGTTCGTTGGGATATTCATTGATAATGTGTTAAATTTGTTGCCGCAAGCTTTTGCGTCGGTGTCGGCCTGGAAGGGTGGGCCGGTCGCCGGAGGTTATGGCTATTCGTAAAATGAGAAATGGTATGAAATTCATAAGTTGGAATGTGAACGGGCTTCGCGCCTGCGCCGGGAAAGGGTTTGATGAGGTGTTCAACACGCTGGACGCAGATTTTTTCTGTCTGCAGGAGACGAAGATGCAGCCGGGGCAGCTGGATCTGGAGTTCCTGGGCTACACGTCGTACTGGAACTCGGCGGAGAAGAAAGGCTACTCCGGCACGGCGATATATTCAAGGCACACGCCATTGTCGGTGACTTACGGCATCGGCGTTGAGGAGCACGACCACGAAGGACGCGTAATCACTCTGGAGATGCCGGAGTTCTACCTCGTCTGCGTCTATGTGCCGAACTCTCAGGACGGTCTCCGGAGGCTCGACTACCGGATGCGGTGGGAGGATGATTTCCGGGAATATCTTGCCGGCCTCGCCGCGCGGAAGGGTGTTGTGGTCTGTGGTGACATGAACGTGGCCCACAATGAGATAGACATCAAGAATCCGGACACGAACCGCCGCAACGCCGGGTTCACCGATGAGGAGCGCGGCAAGTTCTCCGGGCTTCTGGACTCTGGTTTCACTGACTCCTGGCGCTTACAGCACCCGGACGAGGTGAAATATTCCTGGTGGTCGTACCGATTCCACGCCCGCGAGAAGAACGTCGGGTGGCGGCTGGACTATTTCCTCGTCTCCGACTCCCTCAGGGACAAGATCGCAGCCACCGAGATCCACACCGAGATCCTCGGCTCAGACCACTGCCCCGTTGAGCTCGACCTCGATCTGTAAGACGAGGCCGTGCGCGGGAACAGGCCATCTGCTCACGAGGGCGCTATATTCATTGGTCTCGTGCGCGAAGAGGGCATCTTCGCTCACGAATTCAAAGCTGTTTTTGGGAGTCTGAATATTATTGCGTAAATTGCGCTGCGATAATTACGTAACGATAATTACGTAATAACAAATATGGCTACATTGAACAACCCTTTTGTCATCTATGGTTACAAAGGTTCTGAGTATTTTTGTGACCGTGAGGAGGAGACCGAAAAGATGATCTCCGCCCTTCATAATGAACGCAATGTCACTCTTGTGGCTCCTCGTCGGATGGGAAAGACCGGACTCATCAAGCATGTGTTCGCCAAGATGGAGAAGCAGGACAAGGACATCAAGTGTTTCTATCTGGACATCTATCCGGTGAAGAATCTGGATCAGATGGTCGGGATGTTGGGCAGTGAGATCATCGGGAAATTGGATTCTGTCTCCCAGGCGGCCATGCGCCGTGTCCAGAGTTTCTTTAGCAAATGGAGGCCGACTCTTACAATAGATGAAGTAACGGGCCGCCCTACATTCTCCCTTGATATTCGGCCTTCGGAAGGACGTGAGACCTTGAAGCAGATATTCGAATATCTGGGACAATCGGGAAAAAGATGCTACATTGCCATAGACGAGTTTCAGCAGATACTGGATTTTCCGGAATCCGGGGTCGAGGCTCTCATCCGTTCATATATTCAATTCTTGCCTGACGTGTATTTTGTGTTTTCCGGCAGCCAGCAACACATGATGGAGGAGATGTTCCTTTCGGCGGACCGCCCGTTCTTCCAGAGTTCTTCCATGATGACACTTTCCTGCATAGACAAGGAGAAGTACCTTGATTTCGCCAACAACTTCTTCAAAGGACAGTCAAGGGCGATGGATGAAGATACTTTTGAATATATTTACGATGTCTCTGATAAAGTCACTTGGTATGTCCAGGCGATTCTTCATGGCATTTACGAGCATTCCAAGGATGTGATAGACAGACAATTGGTTGATGATGTCGTGCGTGAGATAATTGAAAGCCAATCCACGGCTTACCAAAATTATTGCGCATGGCTCACCGAAAACCAGCAGCGTCTTCTGACGGCGATCGCCAGAGAACGTCTGGTCGCTTCGCCGTTAGGCCAGAAATTTGTCAGATCCTATAACCTTCCCGCTGTCAGCAGCGTTAAAGCGGCCTTGAAATCCCTTGTTGACAAACAATTGATCAGCAAGACACCCCAAGGTTACTATGTGTCAGACCGCTTCTTCGCCAAGTGGCTCTCCGGGCATATTTTTTAATTGAATATTTAGTCGTAACTTAGCGGACTGCTTGACAGGCAAAGAATTTGTGGGGAAGAATAGCCGGTCGCTTGGATGCGGTCGCCGGGTTTGCCGGAGTGGATGGTGTCGAAATGTCGGTAGAAGTGCCGGTGGATGAAGTCCGGTAAAGGAAGGACTGGAGCGGGGAAGTGCCGGAGCTGCATAATGAGTGGAACATTTATTAACACTAATGAATATGAAAACAAATAGATTTTTAGGCTTCATCATGTCTGTGACGGCGCTTGCTTTCGCGGCCACGGCTTGTGATGACAAGAAAGAGGACTTGGGCGCTCCGTCGGTGGAGGTCGAAAAGTCCGAGATTTCATTTGAGAAGACCGGCGGAACCGAGACCGTTCAGGTGACGGCCACCAGGGACTGGAAGGCCACCACCGAGCAGGACTGGATCTCCATCGGACCGAGGGAGGGGAAAGGCTCCTCGAAGGCTGTGACAGTCGAGATCAAGGTGATGGAGAACTCTGGTTTGGATCGTGAAGGATCAGTTAAGTTCGACATCGGCTTTGACTCCAAGACTTTGACCGTTAAGCAGAAAGGAACAGGTTCCGTGGCTGACATGACCGTCTACAAGAACGACTTTGACAAGGCGGAAGCAACAAAGACCTATGGAACAGGCACAAGCTGGCCATATCTCGATCAGTTTGACGGTTGGAAGAACGCGACTGGAACGGGAGCGGGAAGTGAGGAATATTCGTTTAAGGCGATGTCGGCCAGGGCGAACTCCACTTCCAACAGCAACTATTCCGACTATGCCGGATCCGGAAGCAACAACCTGTTCTTTGGTTCGAACGCCTATTTCTCCGTGACCGGCATCAAACTTCAGTCAGCCACTGACTATTCTTTGACTTTCGGAGCGGAGAAATATAGCCAGGATAATGGTAGCCTGTTCAAGCATAACGAGTTCCATGTCTATGTCAGCAATGACGGAGCTAAGTGGGTCGAGCTTGAGTATTCATTTCCTAATGGCGACAAGGAAGGTCGCTGGGATCTCGCGACCTCTAATTTCACGGTTCCGTCAGGAACAACGACGCTTGGCATCTATGTAAAGGTCGATGTGGCTAGCTCTTATCGCCTTGATGACCTTTGCCTTGCCGTCTCTTCCTCAGCCGGCACCGTCATCGACTTCTCCAAGGGCGTTGACCTCGGCACCGGCGGTGGCGGTGGTGGAACGACCACTCCGACCGAGGGAACCGTGGCTTCTATCGTTTCGGGCAAAACCGATGCGTCCGTGACTCTGAAGGATGTCCTTGTCACAGGCGTGACGAATAAGAGTGCTGTTGTCACCGACGCTACTGGTAGCATCCTTGTCTTTGCCAACGCTACTCCGGGAGTAAAGGTTGGAGACAAAGTCACTGTGACCGGTACCACGGGCAAGCACAACGGACTTATGCAGATTACTGAGCCGAAATTCCAGATCGCATCGTCAGGCAACACCGTGACCTATCCTGATCCTAAGGCTATTGACGAAAGCAATGTGTCTTCCTATAAGAGTGATGTGGTTGAATTCGTCACATTCAAGGGTAAGGTGAAAAAGAACGATGTTTACTACAACATATTCATAGGAGGGGTTACGGACAAGGATTTGTCGTTGTCTTACTTCCCTGGTGACATGGAATCTTTTGTGGACAAGGAAATTACCGTCAAGGGCTACTTCGTGGGAGGTGGAACCCACTACCAGATTGTGGCGGTCAATGTTGACGGTAAGGACATCACCGAGGCCGTAGAAAACGGCGGAGGCAATCCTGGAGGCGGCGACAATCCTGGCGGAGAGACTCCGGACGAAGGGAAATTTGCCAGCAATGTAAAATGGACATTGGGAGAGAATGCCTATGATGGTACTTCTCCAGACAAAACAAGGCAGACAGCCACGATTAATGGTGTGAAGGTGGTGACCATCCTCAAACTTGGAACATCGAAAAAACCGGGAAAGGCCACATTGACAATCCCTGCGAACACCTCCAAGTTGTCCTTCTATGCGGTTGCGTGGAAAGGTAAGACAGCCACTTTGGTCGCTTCTTCTGCTGGAACCGAAGTCGGAACGCAGGCGGTGGCAGGTAATGTCGGTGCTACGGGAAATCCAGAGTATACAATCTCGGTTTCTGACTCCGATCATTACACTATGTCCCTGTCGCCTCAGGCTTCAGAATCAAATATAGAGATCACCACTAAGGAGAACGTGCGTGTGATTCTGTTTGGAATAGTGGCGGAATGATGGTGTAGTCATAGAATCTTGATTAACAAAGACTAAGGGATGCCCGGAAAAGCGGGCAGCCCTTTTGCTCTCTAATAATACGAACACATGAAGATAACGTTGAGCAGGTTTTGGATGATTTGCGCCGGGGTTGTAATGCTGGCGCTATCATCTTGTGGCTCAGGTGGTAAGGAGGATGTGCTTCCGCCGATAGTCGAGGTGAAGACCGCGGTGGTAGAGGCGGGAGGATATTCACAGTTCATTTATGTGAAGGCCTCGTCATCCTGGAGGATCACTATAACTTCGGTGGACGGCGGCGAGCCTGTGGATTGGATTATTGCTGATCCGAGCTCTGGCAGCGGCGACATGGATGTCACCCTGAAGGTGGAGGAGAACAAATCGGAGAAGGAGCGCTCGGCTGTGATCACGGTGGAGAACAGTGCGGGCAAGGCTTCGAAGACTATCAGTCAGAAGGCTAAAGGGTCAGAAGTGAAGCCTGATCCGACACCATCCGGCGGCAATCTCTCTCCGAAGACAGGGTGGATGGAACTTCCGGCTATTCCGGAGGGGATGGATGCGTTCACGCATTCGATGACTGTCGGGTCGGTGAGCACGCGAAATTATTCATTCCTTTGGGATTACAGCAATCTGGTGGCGCCGTGGGTGGCCTATCCGCTATGCGTTTGGAATATGAGCGGAAAAACCGGAAGGACTGACGCCTGGGCTTTGGATCCCCTGTTGCCGGCGAACAAGCAGCCGGTTCTTACAAGAGGCTTTTCAGAGGGTAACGCCGGCTGGTTCGCAAGAGGTCACCAGATTGCCTCGGCTGATCGGCAGACATCCTACTCCTCGAATGCGATGACTTTCTACGGCACGAACATGACACCTCAGATCAATAAGGGCTTCAACGCTGACATCTGGGCGAATCTGGAAGGTAAGGTCCGTGGATGGGCAAGAGATTCCGACACCCTCTATGTCGTGACCGGTTGCGTGATAGACTACAAAGACGGAGAGACCGTCAAGTACGCCGTGGACAACTACGGCAAGAAGGTTACCGTTCCGACAGCCTACTACAAGGTCGTCCTCCGCTACATGAAGAATTCCACGGTTGGCTATTCGGGCTATTCGGCCTGTGCCGTCTGGCTGGATCACAAGGTATACAGCACCAAGACCATAGATTCTTCCTATTCGATGTCAGTCGATGACCTTGAGGAGAAATTGGGTATCGATTTCTTCGTGAATCTGCCGGCGAAAGTCGGTGAGGACGTGGCCGCCAGGATCGAGGCCGAGGAGCCGAAGAGTGTCACCTGGTGGTGGAGGTAGCGCCCCGGCGGAACCGACATATTCATGAATAATAATACAAAACTGATATGCGTTTGAGAAAAATACTTTATTCCGCTCTGCTGCTTCTGGTTGTGGCCGCCACGGCCTGCGCCAAGGGGGACAAGGGCGCGAGGGGGTATGTCATCGGCTTCTACAATGTCGAGAACCTCTTCGACACCTACCACGACGAGGGCAAGAATGACTATGAATATCTCCCCGACGGGGCAAACCGCTGGACTGACGCGCGGTACAACCGCAAGCTCCGCAACATCGCCACGGTGATCAAGGCGATGGCTGATGAGAACAAGGCTTTCCACACGGTTCTGGGCCTGAGCGAGGTTGAGAACCGCCATGTACTTGAGGATCTTGTGAGCCAGAAGGAGATCGCCGACGCGAACTACCAGATCGTGCACTATGACGGCCCGGACAGGCGAGGCGTCGATGTGGCCCTGCTTTACAGGCCGGAGCAGTTCAAATTGATTGAAAGCAAATCCATTCCGTTTGATTTCAACAGTAAGGACATAAAGTTCGACATGGACGAGGAGTCTCAGGGACACTTCCGCACCCGTGATGTGCTGATGGTCAGGGGCGAGATCAAGGGCGAGATGTTCGCGTTCTTCGTCGCCCACCTTCCATCCAGGATCGGAGGCAAGGGGAGCGACCTTAGGAGCCGTGGCGCGGAAATCATCTACGAGAACTCCGCCAAACTGATGAATGAATATCCCGGGATCAAGATCGTGGTGATGGGTGACATGAACGACAACCCTACGGACGAGAGCATGGCCGTCTATATGCACGGCAAGGAGAATGTCTCCGAAGTCGGCAAGATGGACTTCTTCTCTCCGTTTACCTCAATGTTGAAAGCCGGTTACGGCTCTTTGGCCTATCGTGGCGAGTGGAACATCTACGACATCATCCTTGCGAACGAGGCGCTTGTGAACGCTCCGAAGGGGACGCTCAGGATTGTTCCGATCGTGAAGGGCAAGTACTACGGACGCGTCTTCAACCAGCCGTTCATGGTTCAGCAGACAGGACAGTACAAGGGTACGCCGTTCCGGACATATTCATCCGGCTCCTACGTCGGCGGCTACAGCGACCACTACCCGACCTATATTGTCATTAGTAACAAGTAGTTACTTCAGTCGCTTCGGCACTTCGACAAGCTCGGTGACTGAAAGTGCAGTGACCGCAGAGGCTCGGTCACTGAGCTTGTCGAAGTGACCCTCCAAATGGATATAATAGTTAATATTCAATAAATATGAACAAAAGAATATTCCTTGCCGCATCGGCTCTGTTTCTGGCTCTGACTTTATCGGCCCAGAACTACACCGGTGGCGTGAAAGGTACGGTCGTCAGCCGCTTGAGCAAGGCGACCATTGACGGAGCGGATCTGATCCTGTATTCAGAAGGAAAGGAAGTCGCCCGTGTGAAGGCCGGACAGGACGGAACATTCCAGATCGGGAACCTGAAGGACGGAATGTACGACCTTGTCATCGAAAGCCCGGACTATCTCCAGTCCAGAGTGAACGTGACCGTCAACGACGGCTATGTCAAGAATATGTTCAACCTCTCCCTGACTCCGGTGACGAAGGTCGCCGAGGTGGACGACGCCAGTTTCTCTGAGTTCGACATGGACGATTCCGGCTACCAGGACAGCCCTACCATCCTTTTCGGCCAGAACGATGTGTTCAACAACATGGCCGGCTACAATTTCAGTTCCGTGCGCTTCCGTGTCCGCGGCTATTCCAGTGAGTCTCAGGATGTCTATCTTGCTGGCGTGAGGATGAACGACGCGATCACGGGTTACACGCCGTACTCCCTCTGGAGCGGTCTCAACGAGGCCACCAGAAGCAAGGAGTCCGTGAACGGAGCCGAGGTCTCCGATTTCGGATTCGGCGGATACAACGGCCTCACGAACATCATGCCGATGGCCTCTTCCGTCCGCACAGGCTGGAGAGGAAGCGTGCTGACCAACAGCGCTCTGTACAGGCTCCGCCTGATGCTGACCTACGCTTCCGGACAGTTGGACAACGGCTGGTCCTACGCTTTCAGCGCATCGGCGAGGCTTGGCGGAAATGACTGGATAAAGGGTGTTTTCTACCGCTCGTTCGGCTACTACGGAGCCGTGGAGAAGAGGTTCGGCGAGGAGCATAAGCTGGGATTCACATTCATGGCCGCCCCTGGCGAGCGTGGAGCGCAGAACGGTTCCACCCAGGAGGTCTACGATCTGATGGGCGACAACATGTACAACTCCAACTGGGGCTACTATAACGGCAAGGTGCGCAACGCCCGCGTCCGCAAGACCCACGAGCCGATCGCCATCCTCAAGTACGACTTCACACCGGAGTCCCAGAAGTTCTCGGCCTCGGCCACAGTGCTTTACAGATTCGGCAAGAACGGCTACACGGCTCTTGACTGGTATGATGCCCCGGATCCTCGTCCTGACTACTACAGGAACCTTCCGAGCTATTTCTACATGGACAACACGGACTACAACCGTCGTAACTTCGCCAAGTACGCATGGGCGAAGGAGGCTTGGGAGACCGACCTCTCATCGACCACCCACATCAACTGGGATCGTCTCTATGCCGTGAACTCCTTGAACTCCACCGCCTCAGGCAACCGCTCGAAGTACGTGATCGAGGAGAGGCGTGTGGACCAGAACGACCTCAACTTCGCTGTCAACGCCAAGTGGAATCCTGTCAAGTTCCTGACAGTCAACGGAGGACTATCCTACAAGTGGAACCGCACGGAGTACTACAAGATTCTGGACGACCTGCTCGGAGGAGACTACTATGTCAACATCGACCAGTTCGCCGAGAGGGATTTCGCCGCCTATCCGACGATGATCCAGAACGATCTGGACTACTATCTTAAGAACGGAGCCGCCCAGACCCTTGCCCAGGGCGACAAGTACGGCTACGACTACTATGCCCACGTCCGCCGCGCGGAGGCCTGGGCCTCAGGACGTTTCACGTTCGGCGGCTTCGAGGCGACGGTGGCCGGAAGGCTGGGATATTCGAAATTCTGGAGGGAAGGTCTTTTGAGGAAGGGTCTTTTCCCGGGACTTGACGACAACGGCAACCCGTTCACCTACAATGGGGAAGTCATCACCAAGTACGACCAGATCGACGGCAGGCCGATAACCTCGAAGGGTGAGTCCGACAAGAAGGACTTCCTGACGGGATCCGGAAAGATCAACCTCGGCTACTTCATCAGCGGAGGCCACAGGATCTACGCCGACGCAGCCTACATCACCGAGGCCCCGACATTCAACCAGGCGTTCATCTCCCCGAGGACGAGGAACACCGTGATGCCTGACCTCAAGACCATCAAGACATTGACGGCGGACATCAACTACGCCTACAGCAATTCCGGCTACGATGTTCGTGTCACCGGATTCTACACCTCCATCAAGGATCAGACGGACGTGATGAGCTTCTACGATGACTCGCAGAACTCGTTCACCAACTTTGCGATGTCCGGAATCGACGAGAGGCACGTCGGAGTCGAGCTCGGCTTCAAGGTGCCGACTCCGGTGCCTAACCTTTCCCTTCAGGGAGTGTTCACCTACGGCCAGTACATCTACACCTCCAACCCTACGATGTACCAGACCTTCGACAACAGCTCTGAATATGTCGCCGGAACCTACGGAGTGACAATTCCTTACTGGAAGAGCCATCCTACCGTGGACGGAAAGACCGTGCAGCACTATGTGCCTAGTACCCCGCAGCTTGCGACCAGCCTTGGTCTCGCGTGGAACAAGAACTACTGGTTCATCGACGCGGATGTGGATTTCTTCGGGAACTCCTATCTGGACATGAATCCTCTCTACAGGACGGACATGGCCACAGCCGGGCCTGACGGTCAGGTGACCGCCCAGGAGATCGAGTACATGGCCGCGCAGGAGAAGTTCAAGAACTTCATGCTCGTGAACGCCAGCGTGGGCAAGTCATGGTATATTCAGAGAAAGTACCAGCTCGGCTTCTCGATGCAGGTGAAGAACCTCCTGAACAACAGGGATGTACGCACCGGCGGCTACGAGCAGACCCGCCTTGTGGACAACACCGTCAGCAAGGAGAGATTCTACAGGTTTGATTCCAAGTACTTCTACATGAGCGGAATCAACTACATGTTGAACATTTATTTCAGATTCTAAGGATTCCAAGGTATGAAAAGAATATATTTCGCGCTGATCGCCGCCATTTTCGTCCTCGCCTCCTGCGAGGGATGGGACCAGGTCTTCACCACGGACTACGGCAAGGCTGATGTCTATGAGCCTGTGACGATGACCCCCAACACGACCATCGCCCAGCTCAAGGCTCTGTACAAGTCCGGTCCGGTGAAGATCGAGAAGGACATCGTCATCGGAGGACAGGTGGTCTCCGAGGACCGCAGCGGCAATGTTTACAAGAGCATCTACATCCAGGACGCCACGGGCGGCATAGAGTTGAAGATCGGCAAGAACGCCCTCTACAACGACTACAAGCTCGGCCAGTGGGTCTATGTCAAGTGCGGCGGCCTCACGCTCGGCGCCTACAACGGAATGATCCAGCTGGGCTACGCCGATCCTACCGGTGAATATGAGACCTCCTACATCGAGGTTCAGTACATCATTGACACTCACATATTCAGAGGTAAGATTGACACTCCGCTGCAGCCTAAGAAAGTCTCCGCCGCCGATCTTCTGAAAGAGGAGAACATCGGCTGCTATGTCGAGCTTGACGGCCTGACCTACGCCAACGAGATCTTCTGCCTGATCTACATAGACTCCTACAAGGACAAGAAGTCCTCGTCCAACAGGATATTCCTATCCGGCACAGGCAAGGACTACAAGCCGGTCGCGGATCCGACGTGGGGCATAACGACCTGGGCGATGTCCAAGCAGGGTTTCATCGGCTACCTGAATTCCGGAAAGTTCGATGACGGGGATGTGGCTGACTATTCGAGGAAGATCTCGGATCCGGAACTCAAGGCCACCCTGCTGAAGAACGCGTCGGCATATTCCGTCAGCCAGTACTTCAATATGGGCAGTCAGTCCGTCCAGATCCGCACCAGCGGCTATTCCCGCTTCGCCGACACCCAGATTGACGAGGCCATCCTCGGTGGCGCCCCGATCAACGTCAAAGGAATCCTCACTATCTATCAGGGTAAGGCTCAGTTCACCCTCATTGATCTTACAGGAGTGGAAATCGTTAAATAATTAAACCACATTATGAGAAAAGCAATCTTAGCATTAGGAGCGATCGCTATGATGGCAGCCTGCACACAGACAAAGAACAATCCGTTCCTGGAGGAATGGAACACACCTTACGGCATTCCGCCGTTCGAGAAGATTCAGCTTACCGATTACATTCCTGCCGTCAAGGCCGGAATCGAGGAGCAGAACAAGGAACTTGAGGCTATTCTGAACAATCAGGATGCGCCGACGTTTGAGAACACCGTGGCGGCTTACGAGCTGTCCGGCAGGACTTTGGCAAAGACGACGGCCGTGCTGTTCAACCTTCAGGAGACAGAGGGCAGCGATGAGATGAACAAAGTTGTCGAGGAGGCCACCGCGCTGATGACCGAGCACGAGGACAACATCTCGATGAACAAGGCGTTCTTCGAGCGTGTCAAGGCTGTCTATGACGCTGACCAGAGCGGACTTACGAGAGAGCAGCAGATGGTTCTCAAGAAGCTCTACCAGAGTTTCACCCGCAACGGTGTGGATCTGGAGGAGGCCGCCCAGGCAAGGCTTAAGGAGATCAACCAGAAGATCGCCGCCGCGCAGCAGAAGTTCGGCACGAACCTTCTGGCCGAGAACAACGCGTTCAAGGAGCAATTCGGACTCCCTGTCTCATCCTACACCTCCGAGATGACATCCTGCGAGGACAGGAACCGCCGCGAGGCGATGTTCAAGGCATATTCCTCAAGAGGAAACAATGGCAATGAATATGACAACAAGGCTCTCTGCCTTGAGATCCTGAAACTCCGCGCCGAGAAGGCCAGACTCCTTGGCTTCGACAATTTCGCAGCCTATCAGCTGGACAACAAGATGGCTCACGACCCTGCTACCGTGGACGCTTTCCTTGACAGGATCATCGGCCCGGCAGTGGCCAAGGCTAAGGAAGAGGTGGCTGACATGCAGGTGATTATGGATGAGGACATCCAGGCCGGTAAGGTGGCCGCAGGTTCGAGGATCGAGCCTTGGGACTGGTTCTACTACGCCGAGAAGGTACGTCAGCGGAAATATTCATTGGACGAGAATCTGACGAAGCCATATTTCCGGATGGAGAATGTCCGCAACGGCATATTCTTCGCCGCCAACAAGCTTTACGGCATCTCCGTCGAGCCGCTGAAGGATGTTCCGCTCTACAACCCTGCCGTCGAGGCCTTCAAGGTCATTGACGCGGACGGAAGTCTTCTTGGAATATTCTCGACCGACTATTTTCCTCGCTCTTCGAAGAGAGGCGGCGCGTGGATGACGAACTTCCGTGAGCAGTATGTTGACGCCCAGGGCAATGACGTTCGCCCTATCGTCATCAACGTCTGCAACATGACGGCTCCGACCGACTCTCTCCCGGCCCTCTTCACCATTGATGAGGTCGAGACTGTGTTCCACGAGTTCGGCCATGCCCTTCACGGACTTCTCACAAAGTGCCACTATCCTTCCGTCAGCGGAACCAATGTCGCCCGTGACTTCGTGGAGACATTCTCGCAGTTCAATGAGAACTGGGCTTTCCAGCCGGAGATTCTCGCTGAATATGCCAAGCATTACGAGACCGGTGAGGTCATTCCTGACTCCCTCGTGGCCAAGATTAACAATGCCAGGAAGTTCAACCAGGGCTTTATGACCTCAGAGCTTTGTGCCGCGTCCATTTTGGACATGAAGTGGCACGAACTCACCGAGGAGGATCTCGCGAAGCTTTCCGAGGGTGACCAGGCTGCCAATGTGGCTGAATTCGAGAAGAAGGTCTGCAAGGAGATGGGTCTTATCGACGAGATCATCCCTCGCTACCGTACCACATACTTCAACCACATATTCAACAGCGGCTACAGCGCCGGCTACTACAGCTACCTCTGGGCCGAGGTTCTGGACAAGGATGCTTTCGAGTACTTCGAACAGCAGGGCATCTACAATCCTGAGGTGGCTCTGAAGTTCCGCCAGACCTTCCTTGAGAAGGGTGGCAGCGAGGAACCGATGACCCTCTACCTCTCTTTCCGTGGCGCGCAGCCTGATCCCGGCGCCCTCCTCCGCGCCCGTGGGCTGACTGAATAGTATGTGCTCTGGTCGCTGAGCTTGTCGAAGCGACCGGATGTTAAAAACGCATAATCTCCGCTGACAGTGGGGGGCAGAAAAAAGGCAAATGGCAAATTTTGCACGTTACCAAAATTTGCCATTTGATTTTTCTGCCCTGAGGGTGTCGATCTGTGAATGTTGAAAGGGATTGGTACACGAGAAGCCTCTCTGCGGTACCAAGTGCTCTAAATAATGTCGTTGGTACACGAGAAGCCTCTCTGCGGTACCAAGTGCTTTAAATAATGCCTTTGGTACGTATAACTGTCTTCTGGTGTACCAAACCTCTATAATAAGGTCGTTGGTACACGAGAGGGCTTTCTGGGGAACAAACTGAATTTATTTTGTCAAAATTATTCTGCTAAAATAATTTCGGCAGAATAATTTTTTGTTATATTTGCCGTAGATGGGATTAACTATGGACAATTATATCAATCCGTTCTTTGTCGCGGGAAGGATTCCTCCAGAATTTTTCTGTGACAGGGACACAGAAACCAAGCGGTTGACGGGCTGCATATTAAATGGGGAAAATGTCGTTCTGACCTCTCCGAGGAGGGTCGGGAAGACGGAGCTTATTTATCATTGCTTTGATGAAGAGAGGCTGAAAGACAAGTTTTTCGTGATATTCGTGGATATTCTTCACACCTCCAGTCTGAGGGAACTTATAATGGAGTTCGGAAATGGGGTTTTCAAGAAGGTCGCGAGGCATAGTGACAAACTTATGAAGTCTTTCGCTTCGACTCTAAGGTCGCTTCAAGGGAGTTTTGGATTTGATCCGGTGAGTGGAAAGCCGACATTCAACGTCCGTCTGGGGGATATTACCGCTCCTGAATATACCATCGAGGAGATATTCGAATATTTGGAGAAGGCGGACAGGCGCTGCATTGTTGTAATCGATGAGCTCCAGCAGGTTGTGAAATACCGTGAGAAAGGTGTGGAGGCATTGCTGAGGGCGAATATTCAGCGCTCTTCCAACTCTAATTTTATCTTTTCCGGCAGTGAGAGGAGGATAATGGATCAGATGTTTCTGGACTCAAAGAGGCCGTTTTACCAAAGTGCGACCAATTTGAGTATGGATCCGATTGACAGGGGCGTTTATGCTCGGTTTGCACGGGATCTGTTCGCAAGGTATGGAAAGACAGTTGCGGAAGAGGGAATCCACAAAGCGTACGATATGTTTGAGGGAATAACCGCCTACGTGCAGAGGATAATGCACGATGCGTTTACGGAGACGGTTACAGGTGGAACCGCGGATGTCGATCTTGTGGACAATATGATAGACCGCTTTATCGAGGAGAGTTCCAGGCGCATCCGGGAGCAACTTTCGGTAATAACGGAGCAACAGAAAGAATTGCTGTATGCGATTCATTCAGAGGGTATTGCTAAAGGGTTGACGGCTTCGGCGTTTGTGAAAAGACACAGGCTGAAGTCCGCAAGCTCCGTCCAGTCCGCGACCAAACAGCTCCTTGAGATGGATCTTATTACAAAAGAGGGCAATGAATATACTCTCTCGGATCCATTGCTGAAACTTTGGCTAACACGTGAAATCCAATAATTCATTAATATTATGAAAAGAATGTTTTTGACCCTCCTTCTTGGAGGAATGACGCTTTCGGCGGTTGGTGGGCCTGCTGAAGTGACCGACGAGGCGAGGCTGTTGAGGTTCCCGGCGACCAACGGGACGGATGTGGTGTTCTCCTATGCGGGCGACCTGTTCACGGCTCCGCTCAGCGGTGGCGAGGCACGCCGACTGACCTCCCACATCGGCTACGAGATGTTCGCGCACTACTCACCGGATGGCAAGACGATCGCCTTTACCGGGGAATATGACGGCAACCGCGAGGTTTACATCATCCCGGCAGGGGGAGGAGAGCCTGTCCGCCTGACCTACACGTCCACCAACGGACGTGACGACCTCGGTGACAGGATGGGACCTAACAACATCGTAATGGGATGGACACCTGACGGAAAGAACATCATATTCAGAAACCGCACTGGCGATGGCTTTTCCGGCAAGCTTTGGACGGTTTCCGTGAACGGCGGGATGCCTCAGGAGATTCCGCTTCCGGAAGGAGGCTTCTGCTCCTATTCGCCTGACGGGAAGAAACTTGCTTACAACCGGGTGATGAGAGAGTTCAGGACCTGGAAATATTACCGTGGCGGAATGGCCGACGAGATCTGGGTCTATGACGGCAGGAAGGTCGAGAAGATCACCGACAACCCGGCGCAGGACATATTCCCGATGTGGGTAGGCGACGAGATCTATTTCGCGTCCGACCGTGACATGACGATGAACCTATTCGTTTACAACACGAAGACCAAAGCCACGGCCAAGGTGACATCATTCGATGACTATGATGTGAAGTTCCCGAGCACAAACGGCAAGCTCATCGTGTACGAGAAGGGAGGCTACCTCTACAAGCTGGATCCGGCCACAAAGGCGACCGAGCGGATCCACATCACCCTTGGCTCCGACCTTGTCTATGCCCGTGCCGAAAGGATGAATGTCGGCAAGAAAGGCCGCTCGTCGTTCAGCCTTTCCCCTGACGGCAAGCGAATGGCCGTGACGGCTCGTGGAGAACTCTTCGACGTGCCTGTCGGAAAGGGCATCACGAGAAACATCACCAAGACCCCTGGCTCGAACGAGCGCAGCGCCGACTGGAGTCCTGACGGAAAGTACATCGCCTTCATAGGTGACGGAACAGGGGAGACCGAGGTCTATCTCTACGATGTCGCCGCCGGTGGCGAGCCTGTCCAGGTCACCAAGGACAACGACACCTACATCCGTGACCTTCAATGGAGTCCGGACAGCAAGCACATCCTTTACACCGACAGAAAGAACCGCATCGTTGAGGTCGATCCGTTCGCCAAAACCAAACGGACTGTTCTTCAATGCCCTGAACAGGAAATAAGGGATGTTGAATATTCCCCTGACAGCAAGTGGCTTACCTACAGCCGCCCTGCCCCGAACAAAATGAGCGTGGTCTATGTCTATAACCTCGCTTCCGCCAAGGAATATCCTGTCACGGAGAAATGGTACGACTCCAGTTCCCCGACATTCTCAACAGATGGTAAATACTTGATATTCACATCTGACAGGGATTTCCGTCCGATCTACAGCTGGATCGAGTGGAACTTCGCCTACACGGACAGAAGCGGAGTTTATATGACGATGCTCGCTGCCGGCACACCTTCACCGCTGCTCCCGACAGACAGCGAGTCTGTGAATATTTCCGAAGATAAGAAGGATGAAGCGGCTCCGGCGGAAGCCGCCAAAGACAAAAAGGCCGCCAAGGCTTCTAAAGACGCCGGCAATGCTGCTTCCGGCAAGAAGACTGTGGACGTGAAGATCGACATCAATGGCCTGGTAGACAGAACCATAAAACTTCCTGTAGGAGGCTCACGCTCATATTTCTCTGACGGCAAGAAGCTCTGGTACAGGGATGGTCGTGGTACTCAGGTGCTTGATTTCGAGACCGGTAAGTCTGAGCAGTGTTCTGAAGGAATGGTCATCTACCGTCCGGGAGACAAGAAGGCACTTTCGACTGCCAAGGGCAAATGGACAGCCGTCAGCTTCCCGTCCGCGAAAGTCGGCGGAGGCGAGGCCATTGATCTTGATAATATGTATACGACAGTGGATTACGCTCAGGAGTGGCCTCAGATCTTCGACGAGGTCTGGAGAGCGTTCCGCGACGGCTACTATCTTGAGAATATGCACGGCCGCGATTGGAAGGCCGTCAAGGAGAAGTATGCAGCTCTCCTGCCTTATGTCAAGACCCGTCTTGACCTCAATTACGTGATCGGCGGAATGATCGGCGAGGTCGCCAGCGGTCACGCCTACGTCAATCCGGGCGACTACCCTAAGCCTGAGCGCATCCCGATGGGCCTTCTCGGTGCTAAGATGAGCAAGGACAAGAGCGGTTACTTCAAGATCAATCACATTTACTCCGGCGCTGTCTATAGGAACGAACTCCGCTCACCGTTGACCGAACCGGGAATGAATATCTCCGAGGGCGATTTCATCACGGCCATTGACGGACAGTCTCTTAAGGACGTTGACAACATCTACAGGCTCCTTGTCGGAAAAGCTGACAAACTTGTCGAACTGACCGTCAGCAAGTCGGCCGCCGAGGGCGGGCGCAAGGTCGTTGTCAAGCCTATCGCCGATGAATATCCTCTTGAGCATTACGAATGGGTGATGAGGAACATCCGCACCGTTGAGGAGAAGTCCGGTGGCAAGGTAGGCTACATCTATATCCCTGACATGGGACCTGAGGGACTGAACGAGTTCGCACGCTGGTACTATCCTCAGCTCGACAAGGAGGCTCTCATCATCGATGATCGCGCCAACGGTGGTGGAAACATCTCTCCGATGGTCATCGAGAGGCTTCTGCGCAAGGTTTACAGGATGACGATGTACAGGAACTCCAACCAGAACGGAACCATTCCGGAAGGGACCCACACGGGCCCTAAGGTGCTGCTGATCAATAAATATTCAGCCTCGGACGGTGACCTCTTCCCGTGGAGCTTCAAGGCCAACAACCTCGGAACCGTGATCGGGACGAGAACCTGGGGCGGCATCGTGGGCATCAGCGGCTCACTGCCTTACATGGACGGAACCGACGTGCGCGTGCCGTTCTTCACGAACTACGACGCGGCGACGGGACAGTGGATCGTCGAGAACCACGGTGTCGATCCGGACATCCTGCTGGACAATGACCCGGTCAAGGAATATGCCGGTGAGGATCAGCAGCTTGACAAGGCCATCGAGACCGCTCTCCAGCAGATCAAGGACCGCAAGCCACTTCCGAAGACCCCGGCTCCACGCACCTTCAAGGATCTTGGACTGCCTCAGATCAAGTAACGGATTACCAAGACACTGAAATATGAAGACAACAGGAATCCGGCCGGCCATTCTGGCGGCAATGTTTATTGGTCTTACATTGGGTTTATGCGGATGTGGCGCGGCCACGGCGCCGGAATCCCTCCGGTGCGAGTACCAGGAAGGCGATGACATCGTGATTGACACCCAGGCCCCAAGGCTCTCCTGGATAAACAACACGACCCAGACGGCGTGGCAGGTGCTGGTGGCGACGGACAGGGATGCCCTCAAGGAAGGCAAGGCCGACATCTGGGACTCGGGTAAGACGGTTGGTGCCGAGTCGCATCTGGTGGCATATTCAGGCCCGGCTATGGAGTCCATGAAGGACTATTGGTGGACGGTCAGGATCTGGGACGGCAAGGACAAGGTCTCCACCTGGGCGAGACCTGCCCGCTGGACGACCGGAATGTTCAGCGAAAGTGACTGGCGGGCGAAGTGGATAGGTGCCTCATGGCAGGATGACAGCGTTCCGGAGGCGGACAACTCCGCACCCATATTCAGAAAGGAATTTACTGTCAGAGAGGGACTTGTCCGTGCGAAGGCATTTGTCTGCGGACTTGGCTGGTTCGAGATGTCCATCAACGGCGGCAAGGTCGGAGACGATTATTTCGTTCCTGGCCTGACTGACTACACGGCCAGACCGGCGCTTCTCACCAATCCGCGGATCCCTCTGGAGCCGGAAGTCACCGCTTACAGAACCCTGTATCTCGCCTATGACATCACCGACATGCTCGGCAAGGGGGCGAACGCCGTCTCGATGCTCCTTGGGAGCGGCTATTTCCATGAAGGGTTGTTCAACAACAACACCATAGCGAACTACGGCTACCCGAGGTTCATCCTGCAGATGGCGCTTGAATATTCAGACGGAGGCATTGAATATGTCTGCTCGGACACCACATGGAAGGAGGCTCACTCTCCGGTCGTGTTCAGCAACCTCTACCAGGGAGAAGTCTATGATGCCAACTTTGAGATTCCGGGATGGAACAAGCCAGGATTGGATGACTCCTCATTGAGCCACGCCGTCCTGAAGGAAGCTCCGCAGGGCAGGCTGACCGCCAACATGGGACCGACAGACAAGGTGCTGGAAACCCTTAAGCCTGTCAGTTTCGAGCGTCTGGAGGACGGCACGTTCAAGATTGATTTCGGCAAGGTCATCTCAGGATGGGTAAAGCTGGACGGCGTGAATGTCAGGAAAGGAGACACACTGAGGGTTAACCACCTGTCCGAGTATCCGGCCGGCAGGTGTGAATATGTCTGCGCTTCCGACGGCAAGGTCACGACAAGCCCTCGGTTCACCTGGTACGTGTTCCGGGAGGCGATAGTCTCCGGGATGGAGAACCTTGACGTCTCACAGGTCGTGGCAGAGTCGGTCGGCAGCAATGTGAAGCCTGACGCCGAGTTTGACTGCTCGAATCCGTTGTTCTGTCAGATCGAAAAGATCTGGAGACAGTCGCAGGTGGACAACATGCATGCTGGAGTGGCTTCCGACTGCCCTCACCGGGAGAGACTTCCTTACACCGGCGACGGCGAGGTAGCCATGCCGATGGTTCTCGCCAACTTCGATGCCGCCTCCTTCTACAACAAATGGATCGGCGATGTCAAGGGCAGTCAGAATCCGGAGTCAGGCTATGTTCCGAACGGCGCTCCGTGGGAGCCATGCTGCGGAGGAGGCCCGGCCTGGGGAGCCGCCATCTGTGTCATGCCTTGGGAGTTCTACAACAGCTACGGTGACAAGACGCTTCTCGCCGACTGCCTCCAGCCGATGAAGGATTTCGTGCGCTACTACGACACCTGGCGGGCAGAGGACGGCACCTCGTCCTTCCACAAGCCTACGCCTCAGGGCGCGCCTCTCTACTGGTACAACCTCGGCGACTGGGCTCCGGCATTCGGCCTGCCTCAGGACGAACTCGTCCACACATTCTTCTATTGGTTGTGCACCGACATCACATCGAAAGCGGCCAAGGTGCTTGGAGACGAGGCGGGAGCCGCCGCCTATTCCGCCAAGGCCGAAGGAATCCGTGACGCCTTCAACAAACGGTTCTACGATCCTGAGACAAAAAGCTACGGGGATTTCGGCTCCAATGTCTATGCCTTGTACATGGGTGTTCCCCGCGAGAGACTTGAGGATGTGCGCGCCACACTCCGCGACGAGCTGATGGTCAAGTACAACGGCCATGTCAATGTGGGATTCGTCGCTCACCGCTTCCTTTATGAGACGCTTGCCCTGAACGGAATGAACGATGTCGCTTGGACGCTCCTCAACCAAAAGGACTTCCCGAGCTTCGGATGGTGGCTTGAGCAGGGTGCGACAACCACGTGGGAGCAGTGGAACGGCAACGATTCGCGCAACCATCCGATGTTCGGTGGCGGTCTCGTCTGGTTCTACAGGATGCTTGCGGGAGTGCGCACTGATCCGGAAGAGCCTGGCTACAAGCACATCATCATCCGTCCGGTTCCAGTCCGTGAGCTGGGCGAAGTCTCCTACACGACGGCGACTCCTTACGGAACGTTGGTCTCCAAAGTCACGGTGGACGATGACAAGGTACGCATGGAAGGCCGGATCCCTTTTGGAACCCACGCCACGGTCTATGTCCCGAAAAACACGGATGTCGCCATCCTTGACCCGCAGGACGACTCCAGCTACGAGATCCACAGCATCGGCCCTGGAGCCTATTCCTTCTGATTTCAGCCCATATTAACAGGCAGGTCATAAAGTTATCCGGTCACTGAACATCTCGAAGTGACCGGATTTTTTTATTTCGTTGAAACTTGAACTTGTAACCAATAACCTTTGGTTGCAATTCCTCTCCTGGATATTTTCATATTTTCGCACCATGAAACTATTCAGGATATTCAACACTTTTGTTGTGTCCGCATTTGCCGTGGTTGCTTTTTCTTCATGCTCAGGCAAGGAGACAGACTATGCGTTGGACGTTGCGGAAAACCTTATCTGGACAAGGCCGGACAGCTCGCTGTCTGTGCTTGGGTCTGTGGACACGTTGAGATTGAGGCCGGAATCGAGTCGCGCGAGATTCTCCCTGCTTTATGCGATGGCGCTGGATAGAAACTGTATCGACACGGCTGACATCAGTGTCCTCAGCCTGGCGGTCAGATATTATGATCGCCACGGCTCTGACACCGATCGGATGATGTCGTACTATTATCTTGGCAGACTTTACTATAATGGAGGCGATTATCTCTCCGCGGTCAAGTGCTATATGCAGGCGAAGGAATATTCAATGCGTTCTGTCGATCTTGTCTTCAGAGGCTTGATTTCCTCCGCCATTTCGGATGTATATGCGCAGAACAACAATTTCCCCGAAAAGATCAGATATTCAAAAGAGGCTCTTGACTGTTTCAGTGAGGCGGGTGATTCCTGCAGGACTTGGATAACGACAGGACGTCTGGCTTCTTACTATGCGGATTGCAAGGACTGGGACAAATCGGACAGCCTTTATTCGATATTCCTTTCTAGTCCTCCGCATGACACCGCGGTCTTGGCTGAACATTTGTTCAATATCGCCAGATACTCTCTTTTCCGTCCGGAGCCAAATCCGAGGCAAAGCGTGGCGATATTTCAGAAAGCGGTTGATGAATATGGTGGGAAACCTTCCGCGATTGATTATGCCTCTTTTGCTTATGCCTTGGACAATATAGGCTGCCATCGTGCGGCGGACAGCATCTTTTCCCAATTGGAGGAGAGAGTGAACGGCTCTGTTCCGTTAATGATTTGGAAGTACCGTGTGCTCAAACATCGGAGAAAGTTTCAGGAGGCTTTGAATATGCTCGAACAGTCTGTGGTCTTGCAGGAAGAATCATTGAACGCCACTTTGAACCAATCCGTCACTCAAGCGCAGTCGGATTATTTCAAGACCAAGTCAGAAATGATGGAAAAAGACCATGACATGCAGATTCTTGTCAGATGGATTGTCGTTTTGCTTTCGGTGATCGGCCTGTTTGTTGTCATCACGGTCTATATGCACGGCAAACGAAAGTGGGTGAGGCGGATGAGCGAGATGTCCATGATCAACGAGGAGGTAAGCTCCAGGCTTTCCAAGGAGCACGATGCTTTGTCGGACAAGGAACTTGCCTTGAGGAATCTCAGGAGGAAGTATGTTTCAACCTACAAGCGTCAGTACAGCCAATTGAATGATCTATGTGTGGAATATTGGGAGACGGCAGGAAGCGGAAAGGAGAAGGAGAGAATCTATGCGAAGGTGAAGAGGCTTGTCAGTGTGATTGATGATTGCAACCAGAAGAAACTGGAGCGGATGATAGACGAGAATCTGGACGGAATCATGGGGAAGCTGCGAGCGGATTTGCCGGACGCTACAGACAATGAGTTCCGTTTCATCGCACTGAATATCCTCGGATTTGATGCCAAGACCATCGCCCGCATCATGGGCTACACGGTGCAGAGTGTCTATACGAAACGGGCTCGTATGAGGGCCAAGATCTCCGAAATCGTCTCTGAGAACAAGGATTTTTACCTTGACTTTATAGGTTGACAAACGTAAAAGTCTGATATTTAATTTGTTCAGGAATCCATTATTCTTTCCTGCCAGTATAACTGTCTGAAATTGAGCCCGATATGCGCACGTGTTGAGATTCTTGACTTTAACATAGGCTTAATTCATTGTGTCTTAATAATATACTGATGGCGGCTGTTAATACTTTTTTTCATTGAAATAATGCTCTTTCTTGCGACCTTTGCGAAAACCAAATATAAAACCAATTATGCGAAAAGTTTTATTTGCGCTGCTCGCGCTGACTTTCATCAGTCAAACGTATTCTCCGTGTAAGAGTAAGGACGAGACGCTTGTTGTGTTGATCGTCCTGGAAAACACAAAGCCATCCTCGTCCACGAACCGTTCTTTGGCGCAATGCCCTATAGACGGTTACTACCACACCTTGACGAATATGGTAGAGCTGTCCTTCAAGTCTAACCTTGGAAACGTGTTTGTCACGCTGGACAATATGACGACGGGCGAGACTTATGAATATTCCGGCAGCAGTGCCGCAGGGGTGATGATGATGCCTGTGTCTTCCAATTCTTGCTACACGATGAACATTACCACGGAGTCGGGACGTGTCTTCACAACCTCGTTCCTGACCGGTGATGTCTATGAGGACGAATAGTCCGTGATAACCAACTAACCATTATTGTTTTCATCAACCACCATGGATGCGGTAATGAATTATCGCATCCATGTTTCAGTGGTTTCAGACGTGGCTGTTATTTCGTAAGATAAAGCTTTGCGATGACGCGGTTGTCCTCTTCGTTTATGTTGTTCAGGATCTCAGGATTGCTGAGGCGTTTCTTGAGGGAGGACGGGAACGTGCTGATCGTGGCTGGTTCCAGAAGACAGTAGATGATACCGTCTTTCATCTCCTTGAATGAACCGGCGAACACATCCTGACCAGGTTTGCCAGCGCTGAACCAATGCCAGTCACCGCCGCTCAGCAGGCCATAATAGGAATCCTGCTCCATAACCGTAATATGTCAGCACGCCTTCATCCGTCAGCCAAGACATTGATCCAAGATCCATTTCCGGGAATATCTTCGAGTCGATCATATTCCCGTCCAATGAGAATCTTTGAAGTTTCGAAGGGGTTGAAAAGACGCAAAGGTTTCCGTCACGGTACTGGATGTCATTTATTCGAATATACTCCTCGGGCCCGTTGCCTTTCTGTCCGATGCGCCCAAGGAATTTTCCGTCAGCGGAATAGCGGAATATGTTGTTGTTGATCAGATCCATCACGATATAGGAATCCCCGGCGATGGTCAGGTCTGTGACGCCGCCGACCAGATGCTCGCTGTCTGTTTCCAATGGTATCAACTCGATTGAGGAAATGTTTTCCGCCAAAGGATTGATGGTGTTGTTGAACTCCACGGCCACATTGCCGTCCGCATTCACCTTATGACCGGTGCATCCGATCGCCATGGAAGCCAAAATGCCAAAGGTCAAGATTGTGGTAAGTTGTCTGTTCACAACAAAACGTTTTTGGCTGTCCGGCGAAGCTAATGTTTTTCTCGAGAATTATATCTAACTTAACAACGACTAAAGACGATTTTGAATATGCTGCTTGAAAACATCCGCAGCCATTCCGGATGCTGGGGCAGCGTGGCGTGACGGCCTCCTCCGTCCCGGCGGACGCGTCCTTTCCCGAGAGAGTGGCCGGAATGCAGTTCCTCCAGCCCTTTCTGAAGAGTGTGCGTGCTGATTCCCATATTTTTGCTAAATTTGCGGTAGCTGAGTCCTCGGGACTTGAGGCTTTCCGCCCTCGCGGCAAGAAACAGTCTTCTGTCCCTTTCATTCAGACCCGACATGTAAGCCAACTCTGTTGGCGAGAGTATTTCTGGAGGAGGTTTCGGATGCATCCTTATAACTCGTGGTTGTTTTATAAAGATACGAAACTTTCTCCGGATTTGCTATATTATATTATTGACAATCAAATAATTAACTTAATATTTTACGCCGCGTCACCGAAACGTAATCAAGCATCTTTTGACTCTGATTCCAGAGGACGGAACCGCCATTTGATGGCCGCTTGAGTATGTGCTAAAGTGATGCAGGTTATTTTTTACATTTTACTAAGATGCTCTCGCGGAAGAGGCCGTCGAAGCTATGTTTGCCAGGGGTAAAGATGTCTTGGCCTGGGTCGATGAGGATTATCTTAGGGCTGCTTTTTTTAGTGCGCAGCACTATAATTCCGAGGGTAAAGGGACGGATAAAATGGGAGATTGTGAAAATTTACGATGCTGGATATTTGTGGTAAGTTCCTGATATATAACGTCTTTATAGATTACAGGTTACGCTATTCTGTGCGATAGGATGAAAATCCTTGGAATTATTTGAAAACTTTTGTATGTTTGCAATCATCCAGTTGGCCTAGAATCTAGACTGAACAAATATTGAGGATTTTCCTCGTAGTCAGAGAGGTCTAGATGAAGGGGCGGGCTGGTTAGTTTTTCAGACTTGGCTTTGTGGTATGGTGTCAGAATGATGAAAAAGTATTTATTTTTAATCTTATTTTTCTCCTGCTTATTGTTTGTTACGTCACTGTTCTTTGATAACAGTTATTTCTTCTCCTTTTCAATGGCGGCTGTCTTTTGTTCTCTTGGCTTGTTGATAGGTCAGTTTATTCGTGAGAAGGGAAGAATTAAAGTGAATGGCAAGAGACTCATTCTGCTTTTCGTTGTTGTACTAATAATTGACGTCCTTATATCGCTTTTGCTAGAGAACAAAGAAACAGCAAAGAATATCATAATCGCTGTTTCCATCTTGGGCGGTCTTTTGGCATCCTATACCTCTATGAACAGCGCGTCTCAGACAAATGAGAAATGAAAAAAATATATAGAATTTCGACTATTCAGTTCTGATGAAGGCGTCCTTGTATTTCCTGCTGTACGTCGGCGTGATGAGAAAAGGGGCAATAATATTACTAAGTCTGTTGATGGTTGTGTCGTGCAAAGGCACAAAGAGTGACTGTGCGGTTGACAGGACCATTGAATGCAGGGAGTCGCAGATACGGCCGGATATTCCTGAATATGTCAAAGAGGTTACTTTTCTTCCATTGGAGGCGGGAGACATCACGTTGCTGGGCTCTGTGGATAAGGTGGCTTTTTATAATGATCTGATTTATATCGCTGACTATAGCTCCCGGAAGATTCTGGCCTATGATATGAACGGCAAGCTTTGTTTCGTCCTTGACAGGCAGGGCAGAGGGCCTGGTGAATATCTTGAGGTCAAAAGTTTCACGGTGGACTCTGATAACCTTTACGTTTTGGACAATATCGGCAAGAAGTTGCTTGCCTATGATCCGTTGACGGGGGAATATAAAGCATCCAGAGAGATGCCTATAGTCGCTTGGGACGTTGAGGTGCTGTCAAATGGCGACCTTATTTTCGCGTTTGTCACCGCGGGCGGAAAATGCTCAAAAGAGCAACCGCCATATCGCTTGTTTGTGACAGACAATGATTTGAATATCAAAATACAGATGCTTGGCTATGGCGAAAAAGAAGGCTTAGATGCCTTCGGCTATGGTCGTTTTTTCTCCACTTACAGGGACAAGATCTTGTTCTGCTCCTACGGCAACGACGCATATTATGTTCTGGATCGCGGCAATGGTGAGGTCATTGAAACAGTCGGGATTGATTTCGAGAATAAAGCATCCCGTAAAGACAAGAATGATGTGTCCCTAATAAACAGCTTCACGCATTTGGGCTCTGTGCCGATTGTTTGCGGAGATTATCTTTTTTGTGACATCACGACAAAAGATGCCGGTGGCGGTTATTGCCTTTATGGCTCAAACACAAATGGTTTTGTCTCCAATCCGGAAAATGGAGGCCGGAACTGTATGCTGGAACCAGTTTGCAGCTATGCCGATTCTTTCGTGAGTGTGCTTGAGGACAGGGATATGTATGACTTTATCGTCTCCACAGGCTTCCAGAAGGCCGGTGAGGATGCCGAGAATGCTCTTGACAGCGGTTCTCTGGTTCTTCTGTTTTATCATATGATATGAGTTCGGACCCGCGGTTGGTTGTGAGAAACCATGCGCACCTGGAATCGCATCCGATTGACAGTGATAGAGTTGGCACTCCAGGTGCGAGCGGATTCGCACACCTGAGAGTTGGTGGCTTCGCTACAGGGCGTTCTATTGGCACCTAAGACTTCCAGGTGTGAAAAACTCCGCGCACCTGGAACCGCATCCGATTGATAGTGATAGAGTTGGCACTCCAGGTGCGAGCGGATCTGCATACCTGAGAGTTGGTGGCTTCGCTACAGGGTGTTCTATTGGCACCTAAGACTTCCAGGTGTGAAAAACTCCGCGCACCTGGAACCGCATCCGATTGACAGTGATAGAGTTGGCACTCCAGGTGCGAGCGGATTCGCACATCTGAGAGTTGGTGGCTTCGCTACAGGGTGTTCTATTGGCACCTAAGACTTCCAGGTGTGAAAAACTCCGCGCACCTGGAACCGCATCCGATTGATAGTGATAGAGTTGGCACTCCAGGTGCGAGCGGATCTGCATACCTGAGAGTTGGTGGCTTCGCTACAGGGCGTTCTATTGGCACCTAAGACTTCCAGGTGTGAAAAACTCCGCGCACCTGGAACCGCATGCGCTTGACAATGATAGAGTTGGCACTCCAGGTGCGAACAGATTTACTCACCTGAATGCGATGCTTTATACTTTTGGTTAAGTGATTGATAATTAGTGTCTTAATTGGCGTAAAAAATGAGAAGATGAATTTCAACCCACTTTAAACTAATTAAGGATTAGGGAATCATATTTGTCAAAAGTGAAACTATTTTTCATTGTATAACCAACTTTTCTACCGAACTTTGTAGCCCAAAATCTACACTATATGAAACTGAACGGATTAAAGGTACTATCACTATCAGCGATTCTAATTCTGATTGTTTTGCTGCCATCCTGTAGGGAAGGCGGACAAAAGGCTGTGACTCCTGCTGAAATTGTAGTTAAAGTCGATGTCTCGGAATCAGATAAATATTTCGATGCCTCTCAAATTGCTGATCTCGAGAAAGTCATTCCCCTTGAGACTGTCGGCGACGCACTCGTTGGCGAGATTGACAAACTTGAGATGGACGACAACCACATAGTGATTCTGGACAAACGGATGCGCGCTGTCTGGCTGTTTGGGACTGATGGCAAGTTTATCCGCAGGATCGGGTGTCTGGGCAATGGTCCAAAGGAATATGTCTCACTTGATGATATGTGCTTTGACAAGGAAAACGGAACTGTCTGGATTTGGGATAGGGTCAAGCAGGTAATGCTTGAATATGACCTGACCGGCGAGCTCTTGAAAGAGGTTGCGACGGGTTTCAGCTCGAACGTCTTCGCAAGGACAAAGGATGGCTTCTGGCTTTATTACTCCTACCTTAAGAATCCAGACAATAACAGCCTCATTCTTGTCAATGAAGAAATGGATCACCTTTTGAAAGGCTTTTTCCCGACAAAGGAGCCTTTCCCGGTGTCTTTAAGCTCTGGCTTCACCTCTTGGGCCGGGAAGGAATATTTCTACTTCCCTCTATCAAACGTCCTGTATTCACTGGAGGGAACGGAAGCGCGCCCTTACATTGAATTTGATTTCGGAGAGCGGACATTGCCATATTCAAAAATAATGAATATGTCCTGCGAGGAATATGATGCTTTAGTTGGTTCGGGCTCTTATTTGGGAGGTTTGAACAATATCCGGCTGTCTGACAAGTATTGCTTTTTCCGGTTCTCGTCGACCGTCCAGGATAAATATGTCACCGCCTATTATGGTGTTTTAGACCTTAAGACATCAGCGGTTGAGGTATTTTCTTACTTGAATGTTTCGGATTTGCTTGTGGATTTTTCGTCTCTCTTGTGTGTGACGGCTAACGAAGAATTGGTATATTCTATTTATCCAAGTAAGCACAACCCGATTTATTACGACGAGTTGCGGACATTGGTTCCGGATGTGACGGAAGATTCGAATCCGATTTTGGTGTTGTACAAGCTGAAATAAGTTACCGTATGGTGTTCTAACCATTTAATAAGTAGTTTGTTAAGAACGCTGTATTATCTGCTTTAGGCTTTGCCTTACAGCTATCTTGCGGCTTGGTGAACGTTGCGTATGAGTACTGGTGGTTGGATGCAAAGATGTAAAAAAAACGGTATTTGTGGAAATATTTTTCCGATATTTGTGGGAATAGCGCTTGGGGCGATGGAAAGCCGTAAAGAAGATGCCTCAAATAAACTTGTAATTTGATAATAACAAATGAGATCAATTTATGCTATTATGTTGGCCATATTACTATTGGCCACTGGTTGTAGTGATTCATACTGCCCTTCGTTGGATAAGGTTGTCACAGTGGAGGAAAGTGATTTCTATGAGATTTCTCTTTCCGGACTCAAGCCAAGGGAAATAGATCTTGACTTGATGGGGATTATCGGAGCCCGTTATTGCGACTCTTTGTTGATTGTCACGACTTTGGGGACGGACCGGTTGCTTCACTTGTACGATCGCCATTGTCTGGAGCGCAAAGGAGACTTTTTCACCAAGGGACGAGGACCGAAAGAATTGTTATTTCCATTATTCGGAAGTTCTCTGAGCCTGGATAACGAATCTGGCTCATATATGATGCGTTTTGTGGACCGGTATTCTGACCGTCTTGTAGAGGTGAATCTTTCAGAGTCCATTATGAATAAAGATCTTGTTTTAAAAGAACGTGAGTTTAAAAGCGGGGAGGAACTCTTCACGGCGCTGCCTTTGGACGGATCCCGTTGCTTTATGAAGCGAATGGTTCAGAATGGCACTTGTTTGGAACGTTATGTCCGGAATGTCGAAGGAACAGAAAGTATGAGCCAGCCAATGCTCAAGTTAAACTCCTGTCAGATAAGCAATAATGATGGCTATAATATTAATTTGTTTTCAGGAACAGTTGGTTATAACAGCTCTCGTCATCTTATTGTTGAGGCGATGTGTCTGTTGAATCTTGTTCAGGTATATCCTGTTGAGGGCGATGGCGGTTACACATTGTGCTATGGAAAGACTATGCCTGACATCCGTGTCCTTGAAAAGCAGTCGCCTCAATTATGCACTTATCATACAGGTTTGTCATTGAATGATAGTTACTTCTCTGTTATGTACACCGATGAACGTGTTAGTGGGACGACAAAGGAAATCCACGGCTATGCCTGGGATGGCAGTCCATTGTTCCGAATACCATTGCCTTCAAATATTACCAAATATGACATCGACAGTAAGACCGGATCCTTATTGACGGTTGATGAGGAAGACCATATTCGGGAGTACAGTATTGAATATCTAAAGTCGTAAGGAGAGACCTGAGAGGATCTCATTTGATGTGGGTGAGGACTTGCGGTCGATCATAGGAGCGGCCTGCAATGGTGGTGATTCTTTGCTGGATTTCCCTTAAGGGCGTGAATGCTCTCAAGAGAAAAATGATTATTTTTGTGCGGTAATCGCTCATTAGGGAGCGTATAAATAGCACTAATATGAAAAAGTATTGTTTGATTTCATTTGTTTCCATCCTTTTTATTGGTGGATTATTTGTGACAAGTAAACTTATCGTTAATGATCCTTATGTTTTGTTCAATGCGAATGTAGAGGCTTTGTCGAACGAGGAGAGTTCGTCAGGCATTTTTACTTGTCATAATGATTATTTTTATAAGGAAGGCTATTCTGTCCGAGATTGTGGAAATTGCAGTATGCAATACGATCATAAGGCATCTTTTTGGGCATTACCTGACATATGTAAGAAATGAAATATTGGTACAAATTTATTGCTATTATAGGAGTAATATTAACTTCTTGTGAGAATAAATCTACCACGACAGTTTCTTTTCCTCAAAGAATTGTCGTAGAGAATTTTCCTAAAAATGAATCTCTTTCAGAATGTAGAAGTTTTTCAGTAGAAGCTGTAGGCGTGATAGATATCGCAGTCAAAAATAGATTGTTGCTGTTGGCTTCATCTTCGGATAGGGATAAGTATATATCAGCTTATAGTTTGGATGATGGTGCCTTTATCGGTAACGCCTTAAAAAAGGGAAGGGCGAACGGTGAGTTAAGAGGTACTAAAAGTTTTGGAGCTCTTGGTCTCAGGACCTTTGGTGATAAACTTTATTCTTATACTTTTGATGGACAGAATAATCTGATTCGCATTGATTTATCGGAGTCTTTCAAACAGGAGCATACGGTGTTTGACCTGATTATTGAAAGAGCCCCGCTAGAGATTCCGCGTGCTTATTATTGCAACGATTCCCTGTTTTTGATAACTTCTGCTGCGGATGATTTCAAAAGCAGAATCAGATCTTTATTAAATGTGAATGGGGTTAATGACGTACCTGAGCACCTCAAGTTTCTGAATAAGGTTAGCGTAAAGAATCCAGATGATATTAATGTTCTGTCAACATTAGTGGCATTTGATTCAGAGCGTCAACTTGTGGTGGAGGCAGGACTTCAGCAGAATTCAATACAGTTGTATTCATTGTATGACGATTTCGCTCGGACAATCATTATTGGAAAGCATTTGATGTCTATTGAACAGTTGGCAGCGGAGAGAGATGATCTGATAAGAGATCAATATGTACATATAAATGCTTATGATAGTTATTTTGCTGCCTTGTATTATGATGCCACTGAAGAAGAACAGTATAAAGAAGAAAAACTGCCCCGACTTCAGTTTTTCTCTTGGAACGGAGATCCAATCTGTGAACTGTTGGTGCCTTTCCCTGCTTCATCGTTTGACATTGATCATTCAAAAGGAAAGATGTATTTTTTGGACCGTATATCCGAGTCTATCAACGAATGTCCCTTGCCAGATTACTTAATTTGGGAATAACAAATCGAATACCTTAAGTCGATAAGAATTGATGGAGAGTACTCGTAAGTTAAATTGTTATAGATGAATCGGCTATCAAAGATATTTTTAGGGCTGTTATTATGTTGCACAGTTCTCGTTAGTTGTGGGGACTGGGAGCTTCGTAGGCAGATGAAGTCATTTATGGCGCAAGTAATAACATTGCCATCGGAGTTGCAGGAAATTAAGTGTGGCTCCATTAGTCCAGTAACAATTACAATGAGTAACTCTACGATGGTGTTCTTTTACGGAAACGATGAGTGTTCATCTTGCGCGATAGACCATTTGAAAGATGATTTGCTAGGATTTGTTGATATCGAGCAATCGGGGAAATACAAAGTCGTGATTCTGTTTTCTCCGTCAGAAGATGATTTGATGGACGTTCAGGAGAAGATTCGAGGTTTGGAATTTCATTTTCCAATATATGTGGATTTCTATGGAGACTTTTACAGGCTCAATAAGGATTTCCCTTCGGACCGGAGATTTCATAGTTTCCTGCTAGGAAATGATGCCCATCCGGTTTTTGTCGGGAATCCGCTGCACGGGAAAAAACTGTATAAAGTATTTGAAAAGGTCTTAAAAAATAAACAAAACATTAATGTATAAAAATGAGAAAGATTTTATTTATACTTACCGCATTGGTGTTAATTCTGACATCGTGTGAACATAAGGACTATTTTGCATTCGACGATGTAAGTTTTGTGCGGAACTTTCCAAATAAGTATGTGTTAGGAAAGGCTGATACATTGGATGTGGAGCTAATAGGAATTCACGGGGTCAAGAGTTTCGGGGACTATCTTTTAGTGTCTTGTGCCGCCCCCAAGGGGTGCTTGTCAACCGTGACTTTAGGAAAAGAAACCAAAGTGACAAACACCTTCTTGATGATTGGCTCCGGTCCTGGAGAAGTCCTTTATCGTCCCTATATCTCCTGGATGAGTTTTTATGAAAAAGATGGTGGATGTAAGGCCGGAGTTTATGACTATGCAGGGTCATTTATTGAGCTAGATGTTTCGCAGGATTCCCTTTCAAATGCCTATAGATACTTGTCGCGTTCTCTTTCAACAAGATCTGGTTCCCGTTATTTCTACGTTTCTCCAAACTGTTTTCTGTGTCGTAGGTCCAAGGCTGATGGCAGTGGATTTGAAAGACTTTTGGTGGATTCTTTGGGAAGAGAATGTCATACGGCTTCGATGGATTATCTTAATGAGATCTCATCTTCAGAACAGAACCTTCTTTCGTCTTCTTTTGCCATAGACGATGAAAGAAGAACAGTGGCAGAAGTAAGTTCCTATTTTAATGTCATTCAACTATATTCATTCGATGCCACGAGTAAAGGGTTTGCGAAGACGTTGGCTTTGGGGGAAAGGCTTCAAAGCATCGGTGACATTGAAAGACAGGGTGTTGATCTGACTCCAAGGGCCTACTATGACGTGCATCCATACAAAGACTTTTTTGCGGCTCTTTATGTAGGAGCGAAAATGGACGATTTTGAACAAGGAGTCTGCTCCCCACCCTCTATTCATTTGTTCAGTTGGACAGGTGAGCCTTTGGCTGAGATTAAGTTACCTGTCAAAGCATTACTATTTGATATTGACACAGAAAACAATGCGATTTTTGTGGTGGAGAGTTATTCTGAGAAGATTCTGAGATATGATATGCCAAATTTAGGCATCTAAGTCATTTTTTGCGTTAATATCTTCAAAAACAATGAAAAGAATGGTAAGAGGATACTTTAGCGTATGGAGGCTGCCATCGGCAGCTTCCATATTGACGTTAGTGTTGCTGTTGGGTTCGTGCGCCGACGGTGATAACGTTTATGATTCAATGCGCAGGATTGTAAGTGATGGTGCTCCTGCTTACAATAGTGTGCGGCTGGAACAGCTTCAGTTGGATTCCGTGCGCTATTCCGGAGAGTCTTTCTCGTGGGCGCAGGAGGACCAAGGAATATGCTGTCTGGACATATTCTATGGTTGGCTTTATAGGTTCGATGCGGAGGGGCATCTGATAAAGAGGACTCTTGGCAACGGCAGAGCGTCGAATGAGTCAATAATCAAGCATTATATGATCGGCACGATGTCTGGTGATGGTGAACTTGCGATTGCGGGATCAAGTCTGGATTTCGAGTACTTCTCAAAAGATTTGACCGCTGTCAACAGATTCCTTATCGTGAAAGACCAACAGAAGGAATATGCCCCGTCAGAATTCCTTGCCTACACAACTCCAGGGGACTGTATTGCCAGGTTCTATAAAGGTAAACTCTATGAAGGTCTAGTATCAGATATTCCGGATTTTATATTTGGTCCTGATTACGAGAAGAAGGTTTGCCACATAGGCGTTGTGGATATGACAGAGGGGAAAGCGTTAAAGTCAGAGATTCAAGGGCTGCCATCTATGTTCAGTGAAGACAAGGCAAAGTATAGAGGGATGGATTTTGTGATGTTTGACATTGACAACCAAGATAATATGTACATTGGCTTCGCCGCTGACTCCTTGGTTTATGTATTTGACCACAACCGCAAGCCGAAGTTTGCGTTCGGACGCTCAGGAGTTAATATGGACACTGACTATGAACGGTTCGGTTCTTTGGACGAGATGAATGCCTATAGGACAAACATAACGAAAAAAGGATACTATTACTGGATTGAATATATTGACGAGACCGGAGTATGTTTCAGATCTTATAAGAAAGGAGCGGATTCAGAATACGATGGACTTCAGGTGTATAAGGATGGAAAACTGATGTCTGATAGTGAGATTCCGAAAGGGTTCAAGGTCGTCGGTTACATCGCTCCATACTATTATTCTCAAATCATTGGTGGCGAAGAGGATGGCTCTCTGATGGTATATCGGTTCAAGTTGGATTGATTCAGGCGGTAAATTAGTGTTGTGGTTTTTCTGGCTACAGTTCTCTTCTCATTGGCCTTGTTCGTCTGTCGGCGAGAGGTGGCTGAACGCATAGTCGTCTCTGCGCTGTCGCTATGACTTGCCTACGAGTCGGTGCTTGGGATTATGCAGTTGCTTGGGATCGCTGTCTCTCATAACAGTATGTGCCCTATGACTGGAGGATTCGCTAATTCCGGTCCTTATGGCGGGTTCCTCGCGGTCTGCATAGCCGTGGTTTTTGCGGCCGCGTGGAAATGGCGTGACTCCGGAAACCTGTATGACAGAATACTATTCTGGCTATCATCTGTTTCCGGATGTTTGGGCATTGTCGTCCTGCCCGCATCAATGAGCAGGACCGGTTTTGTCGCGCTGCTCGTGTCAGCGGTTGCTTTAGCCTTGACCAATACGGAATCAAAGTCATATTTAAAATCGCATAAATGGTTGATTTTGTCTGTTGTAGCTGTGGCCTTTGTTGTCGGTGCGGGAGCGTTCTGCTTCAAGAAGGACTCGGCGCTTGGCCGTTTCCACATTTGGGAGATGGAACTGCGGGCCATAGCGGACAAACCGCTGACAGGGCACGGATTCGGGAAAGCTCTCGGGGCATACGGTGATGCGCAGGCGGAATATTTTGAGACGGAGGAACGTGGCCAAGAGAGGGTAAGGATCGCCGGATGCCCCGAATATGCGTTCAATGAATATCTTCGTATGGGAATGGAGTTCGGGATCCTTGGCTTGTTGTTGTCGGTGGCTGTCATTGTTCTCGGAACGATGATGCTATGTCATTCAGATTCTTCCTTTCATCACAAAAGTAATTGTGCTTACACAACGATAATATTATAGTACGCTTCGCAGCGTAAATTAAATTGTAACACGTCGGCATTATGGCTCTACCATCCGAAAAACTGGCACAATCACTTGCTGTCTTGCGACAGGTTCAGCAGACCAAGAAAAGCATCCGCATGATACTTGGTGGTTCAAAAGCCAGTGCCATCGTCGAGAAAGACTATCGTAGATGGTATCAGGAAATGTTCGCTCCATCTGTTATGGCAGGCATCATCAAAATTTCTGACATAGCTGGATACAGATCAAATCAAGTGTACATCAGAAACTCCAAGCACACGCCTCTTAGTCCCGAGGCCGTCAGGGATGCGATGCCTGTACTTTTTAATCTGCTTAAAAATGAGCCAGACGCTTGGACCCGTGCCGTTCTGGGACACTTCATTTTCACGTTCATACACCCATATATGGACGGAAACGGACGAATGGGGCGTTTCCTTATGAATGCTATGCTCGCCTCCGGTGGCTACCGCTGGACAATCATCTCCAAAGACATCATAGACGACTATATGGCAGCCATTGAGAAAGCCAGTGTCGATGGAGATATTCGTGAGTTTGCCACTCTCTTATCCGGCATCGTCCGGAACAACAAATGATAGACCCTAGTCAAGTGAGTCTGGTTCATCATCTTCTGTTATAGTGTTTCAGGTCCATTATGAATCAAAAACTTGTTATAGAAGAACGTAAGCTTAAAAGTGGGGATGAGCTCTTCACGGTGTTGCCTCGGTGGAATACATCGTCGGAGTCGTTATTCAAAATGTGTGACTTAATCTTTGAGTGGTGGAAGAAAACAAGATTCTCGGATAATTCGATGCCTTGTCTGAAATAATTGTTATCTTTATGGTGTAAACGGCCCCTTAATGGGCCGTTATCTGTGACATGAGATCATTAGAGATAGTCATTAGAACAATTGCGGTGGTCGCCATCATAGTATTTGTCTCTTCCTGTGCGAGCAAAGAGGCCAAGCGGATTATGGACACGGCGGATGCCGTTATGTGGACGAGACCTGACAGTGCGCTAGCTGTATTGGAATCGATTGACACGTTGAGCCTTAAGACCAGGGCGCAGCGTGCGAGGTACTCGCTGCTGTACACGATGGCGTTGGACAGGAATCATAGAGATATCCCTGATCTGCGTATCATCAAACCTGCTGCGAGTTATTATGAGCGCCACGGTTCCAATGATGACAGGATGAAGATGTATTTCTATCTTGGGGTTGCGCAGTATGACACAGGAGATCCTGAAGCTGCGATAACGAGTTATCTCCGTGCAAAGGAGTATTCATCTCGTTCGGATAATCTTGTGTTCAGAGGAATCATCAGTTCCTCGATTTCTGATGTCTATTTGTGGAACAATAATAATTCTGAGAGCATTTTATATTGTAAGGAGGCCTGCGATTATTTTGTCCAGGCCAAGGACTCTTTCAGGCTGTGGAATACTACAGGATTGTTGGCAAATCGCTATTCGAACATTCGGGACTGGGCGAAGGCTGACAGTCTTTATTCTATTTTCTTCTCACAACCAATCCGTGACACCTCCATTTATGCGAGGCAATTATTGAACCTTGCGTGGAACAACATCTTCAAACCTGGTTCTGACCCTCACGAATCCATTGACTTGTTCAGGAAGGCTACAGGAGAATTTGGTGGAACGCCTTCCCTCAGCGACTATTGCGTCTATGCCTATGCTTCTGAAATTATTGGAGATTACGATACTGCAAATGATTTGATCCGACAGTTGGAGAATGTGGACAGCAGCTCGACTATCTTGAAGATTTGGAAGTATAGGATATTCAAGCGTCGTGGAGATTACAAGGATGCTTTAGTGTGCCTCGAACAATCTATAGATGACAGAGATTCTGAGGTGCTGGAAACGGTGGGCCAATCGGTGGCGTTGGCGCAGTCGGATTACTATGAGAGCAAGTCCTTGTTGTTGGATAAGGACAGAAGGCTCCAGCGTCAGATGAAATGGATGATTTTCCTGATAGCCTTGCTGGTGGTGGCATCAGGCTTGGGCATTTATTCGAAACGTAAGAAAATGTGGCAGCGTCAGGTGGAGGAAATGTCATTCATTAATGATGAAGTGAAGCAAAGGCTTAACGAGTCACTCCTTTGTGAGGCTGAACATTTGCGCTCCATAGATTCGCTGAAATCCGCGAATGAATTGGCTGAGAGGAATATACGAACCCTGTCGGAAAAACTTTCGGATGCTGCGGAAAAGGAGCAGATGTTGATGGTGCTGAGGGCGAAGTATGTCCAGGCGAACAAACGACAGTACACCCATATGAATGCCCTGTGCAGGCGGTATCTGGAATCATCCAAAACTTCCCGGAGCGGGAAGGATGAGATTTATGCTGAGGTCAAAGAGATTCTTGCGATATTGGATGAGCCGAACCAAAAGGAGCTTGAGTCTATGCTTGATGACAATCTCGATGGCATAATGACTAAGCTAAGGGCGGCGATACCGGATGCCACCGAGAAGGATTTCCGTTTCATCTCCTTCCTGATCCTTGGCTTCGACACCAAGACCATTGCCAGAATGATGGACTATAATGTGAATACTGTTTACACAAAGCGATACAACATTAAAGAAAAAATCGCAAGGCTAAACGACGAAAACAAGGCTCTTTTCTCAGAATTGATATCGTGATTGATGTAATTGTTTGATAGTCAACGCTTTGTTAATTACGATATATTGCTGGCGTTTGATTAATATGTTGATAATTAGTGGGTTAAGTGGGGTGAAGTGAGAAAATGAATCTCAATCTGTTTGTAACTAATTAAGAGTTAGGAAATTATAGTTATCGAAAGTGAAACTATTTTTCATTGTATAACCGATCTTTCTCCCGAACTTTGCAGTCGGAAATAAAACATTTTTTATGAGAAAGGTTATACTAATATTATTGTCATTGTTGACAGCTAACTTTGTGATGTATTCGCAAAACGAAGACATCAAACCTATTGTAGTTAAAGAAAAAACAACTCAAGGAACAAAGGAAAATCACGCTCCGGCGAAAGTTCAAGTTGAATGCTTCTATTATTCTTACACGAACAGTCTTGAGTTGTCGTTCCTGTCAAATCTCGGAACAGTGGATGTTGTGCTTGAGAATCAGACTACAGGAGAACTCCAGAACTATGTCGGGAACAGTGCTTCAGGAAGGATGGTAATCCCTGTAGAACCTGATACCGCCTACAGAATGGACATCACAACGGAGAACGGGCATAACTATTATGCGGTGTTCTTCACGGAAGTAGATTAGAGATATATGCTTAAGGTGTATCCCCTGCTATTCATCTTGTTACTTGTGGTATCTTGTTCTAATAGAAATGTACAAGTGGCAAAGATATTAACTGATTTTCAGAAGAATGAAATTGTTATCCCTGATAATCTTATAAGAATAGAGAAGGGAAAAGTTTTGGGTATGGAACCATTGCCTGATAGGGCTAAACTTATTGAATACATAGATTCGTCATCGTGTTCGGCTTGTCATATAGCTCATCTTGAAATTGTTGACAATTTGTTTATGATGGCGGGTTCGACTAAATTGTTTGATGTAGTAGTTGTCTTCTCTCCTCGTGCGGAAGATGCTTCAGAGGTGTTAAGGATGCTATTAGCTAAAAAATATAAATATCCAGTGTATTTTGATGGCTCCTGTGAATTCGCCCAAATTAATCGAACAATACCTTCTGATCAGAGATACCATACATTTCTTATTGACAAGAGAGGTACACCAATTTTTGTGGGGAATCCAAATCAGTCGGATGCATTATACAATATTTTTGTCAAATCTTTATCGTTATTATAGTTTATTCAAAATTATTGAGTTATGAAGAAATGTGTATTAATTATCGTGTCGATACTTACTATCGCGATGTCAGTATTGACGATGTTTGTGTCAGAAAAACGTTTGGCGGCAAAGAGTCTTTTTTTGGCAAATGTTAACGCTCTGGCGCGGGATGAAACTGGCGGAGGGGAAGTACCCGGAATACCTGTGCCTGGGCCTGAAGGTTGGACGCGTGGCACTTGCCAATCAAATGGTGGAAATTGGAATATGAGTACGATGGTCAAGGATGCTGAAACAGTAACTAGTACGTGTACGATAAAAGGAGAGATCAACGTTTGTGGGGTTAAAGTTAGCGGAGAGTATGTGGTAGGTGGTAAATATGAAATGCAGATTACAATTTATAGTTGTGAGGCTTCCAATGAGAACTGCTGCATAAAAATGGGATCATATTATGGGGAGCACAAATTGTCTTAGGCACCACGTACTTTTTATTGTGGCATTCTGTGTGATGACTTCTTTAATGGGATGTCATAATAAGGCACAAAAAAAGAATGTGGCGGCTATCTTGGGGTATGATGATAACACGCAAATATATCCGTCGATAGTTCAAGGCTATGATATAATACCATTGGAGTTGACAGATGGCAGCACATTATCAGGAATAAAGAAAATTGTTAAAGCGGATACCTCATATATCGTTTTTGATAATTATAATGGATTGATTGTCAGATTTGACAAAAATGGAAAATATCTTAATCGGATAGGACTAAAGGGGCGTGCCTCATCGGAATATCTTCGTGTGGACACTTTTGCTATTGGTGAAGATGGCAATGTCTTGATACTTGATGGGTGTCAGGATAAAATACTTACCTACAAGCCTGATGGCCGGTTTGTATCTGAGGCATTGTTTCCAAAAAGTAGTTTAGGTTTCATTAATGATGCTGTTAGTTTAGGCGAAGGACGAATCCTTGTCAACAATTGCATCCATAATAACTTTAATGAAATTTACCGTATTTTGTCAATTAATGACAAAAAAGTGACATCATTGATTGGCTTTCCGATGACTTCGGAAAACGTTGCAGAACCAACAGGTAAATGTCCCATAGGTGGTTATGATCGGGTCATTATTCTGAAACCATTTGATGATACTATTTATACACTTGACGATAAAAATAAGGTCTTGCCTCTTTTATATGTTGAGCATAAGGGAATGCTCGTTGATGATAAATATTATAAAAATCACGTAGTGTTTTCTGTGGCTACAACATATTCTGAAATGTCTAAAAACGGCTATTTTTCTGGTTTTGTTTCAGTTTTTGAGTCTGAACATCATTTATTGTTGCGTACGTATAATGATGTTTACTTTTTGATTGATAAAGACACCAATATGGGATTGCCTTTAAGACAAGCAGCGTGTGATGAGTATGAAGGAGTACCTTTGGTAAATATTGTCGCTTCAGATTCTGAAAACATCATCGGTTTTTGGCGCCCGGGAGATTTTGTGGATAAATACAATCTGGAAAGTATGGTTGGCTCACCAAATGAAGCTGTCCAGAATTTTATCTCAGCCCTGAAGGCGTTGCCAGAAGACGGAAACCCTTGCCTTATTGTTTATCATCTGAAATAATTTATAATTAACTAGTTGTGCCTTGGCCAATAATTTGCAAAAGCTCTTGATTTGTATGATTCTTACTTTGGCCATTGCGGAATCTGCAATTGGGCTTTTGCAATGCTTTGGTTATTTACCTTCGGAGAATAATCTGTTTCCTATGACCGGGACTTTTAAAAATCCTGGTCCACTTGGAGGATTTGTAACCGTTGGGCTTTCTATCGCGATTCCTTGCCTGTCTTTGATTATGACCCGTGATCAGAAAGAGGCAGGTCGTTTATCTTGTTTGGTGAAAATAGCAAGCTTGCTGACTTTCTTCTTGGGGATGGTTGTTTTACCGGCTTCTATGAGCCGTGCTGCTTGGTTGGCATTGATTGTTGCGCTTTCTTTATTTGCATATAGAGAGAAGAAATTCAGATTGTTTTTCAAGAGGAGACGATACGTAATCTGTATCCTGATTGTCTTGCTCTTAACTTTTATGGCGGTAACTTTTGCTATAAAGAAAGATTCGGCCTTAGGACGTTTCCATATATGGAATATTGAATGTAAGGCTATTTCAAAGATGCCTTTGACAGGATATGGCTATAATACGGTTTTAGGTGTATATGGCGAAACGCAGGCTGAATATTTCTCTCAAAAGAGCCATTCTGATTGGGCCGAAAGAGTTGCAGGGGCACCGGTGTATGCATTTAATGAATATCTGAAAGTAGGCATTGAGTATGGTATTCCAGTAATGCTTCTATTCGTGTCTGTTCTGGTTTTTGCCGTGAAATCGCTTATTAAGCAGAATTCTCCTATGGCTTATGGGATGATCACACTATGCGTATTCGCATTTTTTTCATACCCTTTTAGTTTGTGGCAGTTTAACGTAGCGTTATTCTTTTTCTTGATATCTGCGATTCCGTCACGTGGGGTATTAAAGGTTTGTATTCCTATCGCTTTGTCATTATTTGTGGTATATGGTGTGATAGTGGTTATTCCATCAAGAATCAAGGAGAGGCATTCTGAGACTGAATGGCTAAAGTTAAATGCATCGTCAGTTGGAAGTGTAGCACTCAAAGAGTATGAGAGGTTGTTTGATGATTTGAAAGGTAACTCCCGATTTATTTATGATTATGGAACTGCGTTGAGGAAAAATTATCATTATGAAAAGAGTAATGAAATTTTAAGTTATGGTGCGAAATATTCTTCGGACCCGATGTTCCATAACGTTATGGGAGATAATTATAAAGATATGAACGAATATGATAAAGCGGAGAACGAGTATATCTTTGCTCATTATATGGTACCTTCTCGGCTATATCCGTTGGTCTTGTTAATGGAGCTGTATGTGTCTATACGGGAATATGATAAAGCATTTGGGGTTGGTGAGTCGGTTTTGCGAATGCCCGTTAATGTACGGAATATGCCTATGAGAAAGTTGAGATATAGGACTCAAATGTGCTTGGATTCATTAAAAATTAAACATATCAAGAACGTGGACAATGAAATTCAAAAGTAATCTCTCCGTAACGATTATATTGGTAATCTGTTCATTCGTGCAGTCCTGCTCTCGGTATTCTCCGAGGCTGGAGGCGGCGTTGTCTCTTGCGGGTGAGAACCGCGTGGAGTTGGAGAAGGTGTTGGAACATTACCAGAGGGACCGGAAGAAGTACAAGGCTGCTTGCTTCCTTATTGAGAATATGGTTGGGCGTTACACGTTGACCAGTCAGAAACTGGACAGCCTTGACGCAGAGTTCTTTGATGCTGTCGGCAATCTTGACATCAGGTTCGAGGACACTGAGGTAAATGTCTATCTTGTGCAGGTCAAGGTTAATGAGATTTGGAATAGGGTGTTGGCAAAGTACGGTGATCCTACAAAGTACCATTACGGAAGATCGGATGATTTGCGGTCTGTAACAGCGGATTATCTGATTGACAACATTGATGAGGCTTTCGCCACCTTGGACTATCCTTGGACATCCCATCTGTCATTCGAGGACTTCTGTGAATATGTTCTGCCGTATCGTTATGGAAGCGAGCCGCTTACGGAAGGCTGGAGACATTATTTCCGCGAGCGTTATAAGTGGATCGCCGATTCTTTGGCGGGTGACACTGATCCTGTGGCGGTCTGTCGGCTGATCAATCAGGACATCGCGACTTGGTTCCTTCCGGCTGGCGGAGGACACATATTCAAGAATCATCCTCGGTCTTTGTCGGTGGATCAGCTTCGCAAGTGCCGCCTCAGCTCTTGTGTTGAGCAGGCGGCCGTGGCATTGTTCGCTATGAGGTCGATGGGGCTGGCGGTGGCGCACTGCACAATCCCGCATTGGGGGAACCGCAGCGCGGGGCACGATTTCAATGCGATTCTTACTAAGGATAATGAGTGGGCTGACTTTTCCGCCGCCAAATTTAATCCGGGAGAGAATGAGATGGCGAACAAACCTCCGAAGGTGTTTGTGAAGAAATTCTCAAGAAAGATGATGCCGGAGGATGAATTGGAAATTGTGAGGCGTTTTGATTTCCCTTATGCCGGTTATCAGGATGTCACCTCGCATCTTGTCAAGACTTCTGATGTCACGGTCAGGATTCCGGATTCTTTAAAGAAGGATGTATCTGTGGTTTACCTGTGTGTGTTCAACAACAAGAGATGGGTCCCGGTCACATATTCATATTCCCGGAACGGCAAGGCTAAATTTGCCGAGATGGGACGAAGGATAGTCTATCTGCCTCAATATTACAAGGATGGTCGATTCTTCCCGGTGAGTGACCCGATATTCCTTGAGAAGGATGGGAGGCAACATCCAGCGGTCGCCGACAGTGTTCATCCGGTTTCAAGAATGGTGCTGACCAGGAAATATGGCCGCTTCAAGTACCAGCTTGGCTATGCGGGAGAGATGGTCGGAGCCAGATTCCAAGGTGCGGATAATCCTGATTTTGAGAATGCTGTCACATTGTTCACGATTGACTCTCTGCCGGATTCCAAAATGGACACTTTTGCGGTTGCTCCAGTCAAGTGCCGCTATGTGAGATATTTATATCCTGACATTTTTGCGAGAGGCAATGCCGGCAATGTCGCGGAGATCGCTTTCGTAGGAGAGGACGGGAAACCGCTCCAAGGAAAGTACATTGGAATCAAAGAGGCTAATGCAAGCAACATCCGCACTGTTTTTGACGGAAACACAAGGAATTATCTGAGGGTGTACCAGTCAGCGGATTCCACGGCGGTGTTCCCTGGCAATGTGATAGTTGTCGATTCTCCCAAGCCGATATGGGTAGGACTGGATCTGGGTGGGGAGCGTACTGTGACAGGAGTCGCATATTGTCCAAGGAATGACTCGAACAATATTTATCCTCATTGCACCTACGAACTGTTCTGTTGGGATGGCGGTTGGAAATCTTTGGGCCAACGGACCGGCCAAAAGGATTCCCTTGTCTATGAGAACGTCCCTTCAGGATGTCTTTATATCTTGCGTAATCGTACTGAAGGTAAGGAGGAAAGGCTGTTCACTTACGAGAATGGCAAACAGGTTTGGTGGTGATTTGTGGATGATGATGAGACATATCATATTCAAAATCTTTCTCGTGGCGGTTGGTGTGATTGCCGCTTTTGCTGTTGCGTTGATTTTCTTTTTTGACAGCTTCACGGTTAAAGGCGATTCTATGGAACCTACATTCCATAACGGGCAGCGTATCTATGTGAACAAACTGCTGATGGGAGCCAGAATCTACAGAAACTATGACTTCTCAAGTACCAAATTGTCTTCTTTCAGGATGCCGGGACTTAGGAAATTGTCCGTAGGCGATATCGTGATATTCAATTATCCGTTCGTCAGCAGTAAAGACACGATTGGTTTTAAGATCAATTATGTCTATGCCAAGCGGTGTCTAGGGGCGCCTGGAGACTCGGTCCGGATAAAGGACGGCTTTTACCGTGACGAGAAGGATAGGATTGTCGGTGAGAGGGAGTTTCAATATAGGCTTCATAATCTTTCGGACAGTTCGCTTATGAAGATTAAAGGGTGTTATTATGCGATGAATGGATGGAACGTAAAGTGTTTCGGCCCCATTTACGTTCCTGGGAAAGGAAATAAGGTCACAATTGGAGAAACTGATTTTCTTTGGTACAGGAAGTTGATCAAATATGAAACCGGATTTATGCCGGCAATTGACAGTCAAGGACAGGTCTCTCTTGATGGCAAAATTCTGAAAGAATACACCTTCAAAGGCAACTGGTATTTCCTCGGCGGCGACAACGTTCTGGACTCCCGCGACAGCCGTTATTTCGGCCTTGTGCCCGAGGAGTACATCGTCGGAATTGTGATCCGATGAGAAAAATTTACTGCCTTGATGCATATCCCGGATATATTTGGTAAATTAGCGAACACTAAAAGGTTAGAACGCGATGAACCTTAACCATAGAATAACCACGGCTGCGGTTTGCAATGATCTTTTGAATTGTGCTGACTTTGAGGGAAATTGTCCGTGATATTGTTTTATAAGCATTTGTGGAATTAATTGATTTATAGAATGAGACGTTTTGTTCTTTTAATTACCCTGTTCTTCATGGGTTATGGAGTATCTGCTTCGAGTTTTGACAATGCGCAGGACACGTTGCATGCTTCTGTGGTCAGAGGGGAACGTAGCGCACGCTCCATCGTCAAGGATGCGGCGCGTGATTTCTCTAAGAACTATGCTGATTATTACGCCTCATTCTTGATCATACGGACCATTAAGTGCGACGGGAAATACAGAGAGGTGCAAGGCGCTGTGGGCGTGTTCGCCTCTCTGGATTTCAACCAGAAAACAAACACAAAACTCTACTGGGATGACCGAAACGCAATGGGAAGACTGTACGTCTGCGACACTTTTGTCAGCGAGAGCCTTTTCGCTGACAAGAATGAGGTCAATCCGGTCTTGAGTGTTAACTCGAAAGGCCAGACTAATGGGGTGGACGCACTTAAGGTTAATTATGTCAACTACTTCGATGTGTCTGCCCTGGACCGGAAAAGAGCCGTTGAGATATTCTCGCCCCTGAACCCCAAGATGGTAGGCAGCTACAGCTACAAGAGTTACGGCACCGCCAAGGTAGGCGGCAGGGATGTCCGTGTCATCAATTTCAGCTCGAATGCCAAAGAACTTTCCATCAAGGAGAGGATCCTGTGTTCAGGACAGTTGTTCATTGACTATGACGGGCGGGTTCAAAAGATTGTGGTGAAAGATATGGATGACAGGTTCACAAGATATGTCAGGAACTTTTCACCGATGTCCCTTGCCACCCCGTACACCTACACGATAACCTACGGTGAGAAGAACGGAAAAATCTACTCCGAGAGCATAAGACAGGAATTGTCATGGAGAGTACCAGAGGGCGGTGCCGAAGACCTTTACTGCGCTGAGACAAACCCTTTCCGCAACCCGTTCAAGAATCGTGTCGAGACGGATTTCATGATGAAGCTCTCGGAACCTCGGATGCTCAAGTCCGGAGAGGAGCATGGCGAGGCTACTCCGGCGTACAGTATCTTGTGCTACAATGATTCACGTGATTTCAACTTTTGGAAGCGGATACTCTCAAAGGAGATTGATTTGGTTCGATTCATGAAGGACACGGGAACAACGTGGGACATCCTTTGCGGACAGACTCAGACGCGGCAGGAGAGAGACCTTGTTGTCCGCTGTGGGAACGATGATGCCAAGGTGTTAAAGGAGAAGAAGAAGTTGGACGCGAAAGCTTCCAGGGCGAGGAAAACTTATCAGTTATTATTCAAAAAAGACTATACAGATGGTTTCAAATAGTCATAGATGCCTTATTCTTGGCAATAAAGTTTTAATAGTCATTGTATTGTCAACGCTGCTCGGACTCTTGTCCGCATGCACCGGAAGTGACAGTCCGTACGATAGCGTCGAACACTTCGGAAAAGAGAACATAGTTCGCACATCCTTGGTGTTTGACACCTTGAGGCTGGATGCCCAATATACATCCCTTTCCGGACAGTGGCACATGAAGGACAGCCTCTTGTGTTTCGTCGATGAATATGCCGTCGGGATCAAGGAGTATGACCTCAGTGGTCACTTCATGGGGGAGCATATCCGCCAAGGGAAAGGTCCTGAAGAAGTCCTGGCCGCCTCTTTTATCTCGACGTTCGACAAGTCCACGGGAGATTTCATCATGCAGGACTCGAACTGTTTCATCCATAGGTTCTCGAAAGACTATAAAAAACTGTTCTCATTGAACCAGGCCTGGTTCACCGCGCTGAGTCCGAACTATGGAGATCTTGGAAACAAAGGTTGGTCTGACCTTTACAATCATCCCGATCCTGAAGTCCCGGAAATGTACGAGTACAATTTTGAGTGCAATAGAATGCAGGCGATCGACTCCGCTGTGATAATCCCGACCATCACCGAGCACGTAAGTTACAACGGTTACGAGAAGCGGCAAAGCAAAGGATTCTGGACAGACTCCTACATATTCATCCGTTTCCGTCCTGAGGTGGTTGAGTCTAGTAAGGTGATATTCGGCCATTATCCGCCTGTCTATCACAAGAGAAACATCCCGGTGTTCTCAAAATATGACTTCTATGCTGAGAAGGATGGCCTTGCCGTCACTTTCGCCGCCGATCCGAGAATATTCCTGATGGACTATGACGGCAATGTCACCGGCTCGTTCGGCTTTTCTGAGAAGGGTATCTCTGGAAAGTACCCTGAAACCACATCTTTCGAGGAATACGAATCCAAGTGCAAGAAAATGAGGAAAGAACACGGTTATTATGACAGGCTTGTCAAATGCGGTGACTACATTTTCCGGACCTGTCGTCTGGACAAGGCCGCCGGGACAATTCTCCAGATTTATGATGGAAACTATAATCTTGTCGGACGGGTTCCAGTCAGTGACGGTTTTGAAGTGATTGGTGAATATGATGGCACCTATTACGCTTACGACAGCCTTGATCTGGACTCGGAGCAGTTTGTCTTTCTAAGTTTCAAGATATAATCATATTATGCGATATCATTCATTGGCTCTTGATATAAGAAGAGTGGCTCATTTGCTAATGTTTCTACTCTTAATGAGCATTTATTGTTTTGGACAGGAAAGAGATTCAACATCCCGATATAATCCTGAACTAAGGTTCTTGGAAAAAAGAATCATCGATTATGGGCATATAAAAGCGAAAGATCAAATTACTATAAATGTGCAATTTGAAAATGCTGGGTTGGCCCCATTATGTATATTAGGTGTAACAACGACATGCAATTGCACAAAAGCTCAGACTGATAAGAAACTATACGAACATAACGAAAAAGGTAAAGTTCAGGTTCAAATCGATGCTGAAGGTAAATATGGCCCACAAACAGCTGTAATCAGAATAACCACAAATGCTGATAGACCGCAAAGCATAGTCAGGATAGACTATTATGTAGAGAATTGAATCGAGGGCTTCAAATGACTATAATAAAAGGTGGTTACAGTAGAGAAAATCTATAACCTTAATGCGCATATTCCGTAAATATTTGGTAAATTAGCGAACACTAAAAGGTTAGAACACGATGAACCTTAACCATAGAATAACCACGGCTGCGGTCGGTATATTCATTCTCCTTCTTGGGACGGTGCCTCTCGGGGCGCAGCGGCGGATGTCGCTTTCGGAGGCGATCGGGACGGCGCGGAACCAGTCGGTGGCGGCGCTGGAGGCGAAGCACGCCTTTGTTTCGACCTATTGGGCGTACCGCTCCTATCAGGCGAGCCGACTGCCGTCGCTTGTGTTGTACGGCAACCTGATGAACTTCGACCGCTCGCTCACCTTGCTGCAAAGCTACGAGGATGGCTCCTTCCGCTACGCCAGCACCTACAACCTCCAGAACAGCCTCGGGCTTCAGGTCGCCCAGAACATAACCTTCACCGGCGGAAGGCTTTATGTCTATTCCGACCTTTCCCGCATCGACCAGTTCGGACTCAACAAGAAACTGACCTGGTACTCCCAGCCTGTCACGGTCCGCTACGTCCAGCCGCTTTTCTCCTACAACCAGTTCAAATGGGACAAACTCATTGAGCCTAAGGAATATGAACGTGGCCGCCGCCGCTACGTCGAGTCGATGGAACAGGTCACGATAAATGCCGTGTCGGCATATTTCTCGCTTGTCCAGGCCCTGAAGAACCAGGAGGTTGTGAAGGCGAACTACGAGAACACCGGGAAGATGCGCTCCGTGGCGGCGGAAAGGATGAGACTTGGAAGCGTCACGAGGGCTGAATATCTCCAATTGGAACTCCGCGCGCTGAACGACAGCATCGCGATCGGCGAGAGCCTTGTCAACGTGCGTCAGGCGCAGATGTACCTTAACTCGATTCTGGGCTATGATGAGTCCGTGGAGGTGGAACCGGTGGTGGACGATGCCCTGCCGGACATTCTGATGGATTACGATCTGGTGATGGAGAAGGCGATGAGGAACTCGACGTTCAGCCTTGACAATCAGATAAGTGAGTTGAATGCCGCCTCGAATGTGGCGAAGGCTAAGGCGGACAGGGGCATCTCGATGAGCCTTAACGCCCGCTTCGGCCTGTCCCAGACCGGCAATGGCCTGCCGGATGTCTATAAGGATCTTCTGAACCAGGAGGTTGTGGGTTTGACTTTCAGCGTGCCGATCTTCGATTGGGGGCTTGGCAAGGGAAAGGTGCAGAAGGCCAAGGCCGCCGAGGAGGTCGTCAAGGCGCAGAACATCCAGAGCGAGAACGACTACCGCAGGAAGATATTCACCGCCGTCGGCCAGTTCAACAACCAGCGTCAGCAGTGCATGGCTTCCCGCAAGGCGATGGAGATAGCCTCCGAAAGGTACGAGCTGATGATGGACAAGTTCAGGCGCGGCTCGGCCACGGTGACCGACCTCACCAACGCCCAGAACGACAACGAGTCAGCGATGGCCAAATACATCACCGACTACTCCAACTTCTGGACCTACTACTACACCCTCCGGAAGTACGCCCTCTACGATTTCATCTCCGGGAAAGACATCGACGTCAACGTCAAGGAAATGGTTGAATGATTCAGAATCAATGAATATGAGAAAGAATATACTTGCGTCCCTTTTTGCCTTCGGCCTCGTCATGATGGCCGTTGCCTGCGGAGGAAACAAAAAGACGGAGGACGTAAAGGACGGGAAACTGACCTACACCCCTCAGATAAACGAGGTCACGGTGATGAAACTGGAAAAGACGGACTTCGCCCGTCAACTCCTGTCCAACGGAAAACTTGTTGCCGGACGGAAAAGCGCGCTGCAGTTCAGGACAACCGGAAAAATCGCGGCGATAAACGTCCGGAATGGTGAATATGTCTCCTCAGGTGCCGTCATCGCCACCGTTGACCGTCCCGACTTGAAACTGTCGCAGGAATCCTCCCGGCTTTCGCTCCAGAAGGCCGAGCTGGATCTGTACGACTATCTTGTGGGACAGGGATATTCCGCCGGGGACACCACCTCGGTCCCCGCCGACCTTTTGGCCATGGCGAAGATGAAATCCGGCTATTCCGCCGCCAAGAACGATTTCGCGCGCTCGTCCTACGAGATCGCCGGAACGGTTCTCCATGCCCCGTTCTCCGGGCGTGTCGCTGACATCAAGCAGAAGCCGTTCGACCAGAGTCCGTCCGGGACATTCTGCACGATTGTGGACGACAGTGTGCTGGAGGTGGATTTCTCGGTGATGGAGTCGGAATATTCATTCCTCTCGGTGGGGCTGCCGGTGAAGGTACGCCCGTTCGCTGACGAGACCAAGGAATATTCAGGGAAAGTCACCGCCATCAATCCTCTCGTGGATGAGAAGGGGCAGATCTCCGTCACCGCGCAGGTCCGGAACGACGGCTCGCTGATCGATGGAATGAACGTCCGTGTGATCGTGGAGAGGATGATTCCGGGACAGCTTGTCGTGCCTCGCAGCGCGGTGGTGATCAGGGACAATCTGGACGTGCTGTTCACCTGCACGGATGACGGCAAGGCACATTGGACTTATGTCACGATACTTTATTCCAATGGTGAGTCCTACGTGGTCGAGGCCAACAAGGACAGGAACGCCGAACTGAACGAAGGCGACCAGGTGATTGTCTCCGGCAATCTCAATCTGGCGGACAACTCTGATGTGCTGGTAAAAAGGTAGGCAATGCTGAAACATCTGATAGACAGACCGATAACCGTGACGATGATAACCCTTGTCATCGTTGTTCTGGGCATTGTCAGCATACGTCTGCTGCCAGTGTCGTTGGTTCCGGATGTGGACATCCCGTACATAACCGTGCAGGCCACATCCTCGGAACTTTCGGCCAGAGAGATGGACGAGAGTGTGCTGAAGCCTCTGCGCCAGCAGCTTATCCAGATCAACGGGCTTGAGGACATCGTCAGTGAGGCGAAGGACGGCAGCGGGACGATCCGGCTTACGTTCAACCACGGTTCGGACATCGATTATCTTTTCATTGAGGTCAACGAGAAGATTGACCGGTCCATGTCCAGCCTTGGCGACATCGCCCGGCCTAAGGTCTTGAAGGCCAGCGCCACGGACATTCCGGCGTTTTTTGTGAATATTACTTCTTCGGTCGCTGAGCCTGTCGAACCACAAGCTCAGGGACCGCCTCAGAATCGGTCACTGAGCCCGTCGAAGCGCTCCGAGCCTGAGGCCCAATCGGACTTGTTCCCCGTAACCGAGTCCTTCTCCCAGATGAGCCGCTTCGCACGTGACGTGATCAGCAAACGCATCGAACAACTCTCCGAAGTCGCCATGGTCGATGTCAGCGGCCTTGTCAGTGACGAGATTCTCATAATTCCGGATGAGTCCAAGCTACTCCAGGCAGGGATGACAATGAATGAGTTCGAGAGTTGTGTCAAGAGTTCCAACATCCGCCTTGGCAGTCTCACAATCCGTGACGGAGAGTACCGCTACAATGTCAAATTCGATTCCCGGGCTTCCTCCAGTGAAGACATCGCCAACCTCTGGTTCAAGAAGGAAGGCCGCCTTCTTCAGATAAAGGACATCGCCAAGGTCGTCGTCCACCCGGCAAAACGAACCGGCCTCGTCCGCTCGAACGGAGAGGATGCCGTGTGTCTTGCCGTCATCAAGCAGAGCGAGGCGAAGATGTCGGACCTGAAGTCGGCCATGAACGGTCTGATGGACAGTTTCCGGAACGACTACCCTCAGTTGAGCTTCGAGATCACGAGAGACCAGACCCAGCTTCTTGAATATACCATCAACAACCTGCTACAGAACATCGTGGTTGCCCTCCTTCTGGCGAGCGTCATCATATTCCTCTTCATGAGGGACTTCCGCTCTCCGGTGCTGGTGATCCTGACGATGCCGGTGGCGCTGATATTCTCGATGCTCTGCTTCTATGCCATCGGATTGACCCTGAATATTATATCCCTCTCCGGTCTGCTTCTCGGAGTCGGAATGATGACTGACAACACGGTCATCCTTGTCGATAATATAACCGGCCGCTGGCAACGTGAAGGGAACTTGCGCTCAGCCGTGCTTGACGGCACTAAGGAGGTCAGGGGAGCGATGCTCAGCTCCGTGCTGACAACCTGCGCGGTGTTCATTCCGTTGATATTCATGAGCGGCATCGCCGGGGCGATGTTCTACGATCAGGCTATGTCGGTGACCATCGTGCTGCTGACCTCCTACATCGTGACCATCCTTGTGATTCCGGTCTATTATTACTGGTGGTTCAAGGGTTCGGATGGTTTCCGTCCGAGTCCGCTTTTGGAGAAAATCAACTTTGACGAACCGATCCGCCGCTGGGACGACAAACTTATGGAATGGTTCATCCGGCACAGGCCGGTCGCCTGGGGCCTTCTTGCCGTCTCGACCGTCGGGCTGGTGTTCTGTTTCCTGGAGATGCCGAAATCCCGTCTGCCGGAGATGACCCAGACGGACGCGATAATGAAGATTGACTGGAACGAACACATTTCCATTGAACGTAACACGGAGCGGATCAGGGATTTAGAGAAAAAACTGACCGGAAGCGTGGAGCAGATGACGGCTCTTGTCGGTTCTCAGCAATTCATTCTGAGTCATAGTGGTGACCAAGGAATTTCCGAAGCGTCCATCTACGTCAATTGCAAAGATGCCGGCACATTGAAAAAGGTGCTGGGCGAATTGAAGGATGAGATGGAGAATGAATATCCGGAAGCGGTATATTCATTCGAAGCTTCAGGGAATATCTTCGACATGGTTTTCGCCCGGAACGAGGCTCCGCTCGTGGCGCGCCTTCGCCCAGTGAGGAACAGGGAGGTTGAGGTCGAACCGTTGAGGAATATGCTCTCCGAGGTCAGGGAAACGTTGCCTGTAGTGACCGTGGCGGATCCTCCGGTAAAGACTGACGCTCTGTTTGTCGCTGATCCTGACTTGCTTGCGCTTTATGATGTCGGTTATTCGGAACTTGTGTCGATTCTGAGGAACTCGCTCAATGAGAACCGTCTGTTCAACATTGTCCAGGGAACCAGCACTGTTCCGGTCGTGACAGGCTCCAACGCCGCCGGACTTTCGGAGGTCCTGCATGGCACTTTCATCGAAAAGAAAGGCCTTGACGGGGAGACATCCCGGATTCCGGTTTCAAATCTTATGCGGCAAACCTTTGCCGAGGATTTGAAAACTTTGGTCGCAGGCCCGGAGGACAATTACTACCCTTTGGCTCTCGATGTTCCGTCGAAGGACGTGAAACATGTGATGGCCGCGGTGAGTGACGTCGTGCGAAAGAATGGTGACTTCGAGGTCGGCTATTCTGGTTCCTGGTTCTCCAACAGCAAGATGATCGATGAGATGATCATCATAATGCTGGTCGCCATAATCCTGCTCTATCTGATTCTGGCCTCCCAGTTCGAGTCTCTGGTCCAGCCGCTGATCATCCTTTCGGAGATTGTCGTGGATGTCTTTGTCGCCTTGCTGGTTCTATGGATTTTCGGGGTCAGCATCAACCTGATGTCGATGATCGGCCTGGTCGTGATCACCGGTATCGTCATAAACGATTCCATCCTGAAAATTGACACGATCAACCGGATGCGCAAAGCCGGGGAAAACCTTGAACGCGCGGTCATCGACGCTTCATCGCTTAGAGTGAAAGCAATCATAATGACTTCATTGACAACCATTTTGGCCGTCTGTCCATTCCTGTCAAGAGGTAGCATGGGCGCGGACCTCCAGTACCCGATGTCTCTGGTGATCATCGCGGGAATGCTTGTCGGAACCCTTGTCAGCCTGTTCGTCGTGCCGGCGTTGTATTATTCGATCTACAATGGAAGAAAGAAAAAATAGACTTTCTCCATTTTCGGTCGTTCTGATTATGGTGGCGCTGTCCCTTGTCGGGCTGGCGGCGTTGCCGCGTCTGAACATCCAATACACCCCGATGACGGAAGGCCGTACGGTCTATGTTTCTTTTTATTATCCCAACGCCTCTGCGGAAATCATTGAAAGCGAGGCGACATCCAAGATTGAAGGAGTCTTGGCGGGGATACGCGATGTCACAGACATTTCCTCTGTTTCACGTAAAGGTTCAGGCTCCGTTTCTGTCAAGTTCCGCAAAGGCTCGGACATGGACGCGGCGCGCTTCGAGGTCGCCTCGGCGATCAGGAACGTTTACCCAAGCCTTCCTGATGAGGTCTCCTATCCGGGAATATCCTTGTCTGGCGGCGGGCGGGTCTCGCGGATATCCTATCTCGTCAAGGGCGGGATCCCTTCCCGGGAGATTTCCAAATATGTCAAGGAACACGTCCTCAGCCATTTGGCCGCCATCCCGGGAGTGGACAAGGTCAATGTGGACGGCGGTGTTCCTTTCCAGTGGGTGATCACGTTCGACGCCGACAAGATCCAGTCCGTAGGAGTCACCGCCGATGAGATCGCATCGGCCTTCAATTCATATTACCGTGAGGAAATCCTCGGAATGACGGAAACCTCTGAAGGATTGATGACTGTGCGTCTTAAAGAAGCCTCGGACAAGGATTTCGGATCGATTCCCGTAGGTAATTTCAAAGGCCGTGTGATTCACATCGGGGACGTTGCCCAGTGGCGCTATGAGGAAGCGGTGCCGTCAAGTTACTATCGTGTCAACGGTTTGAACACCATTACTTTGACGGTGGAGATAGCTTCTTCGGCCAACCTGTTGACTGTCGCTTCCGCCGTCAAGGAAAGGATGGCGGAGCTTCAGAAAGGCTTCCCTTCGGAAATCACCGCCGGCATCGCCTACGATTCCTCTGAGTATGTCAGCGAGGAACTCGGCAAAATCTATGTCCGTACCGCCCTCTGCATCTTGATTCTGTTGATGTTCGTGTTCTTGATCAACAGGTCGTGGCGGTATATGCTGATCATTGTTTTCACTTTGACGGTCAATGTGTTGACCGCCTTGATGATCTACAGTTTGGCAGGTCTTCAGATCCACATCTACACCCTTGCCGGAATCACGGTCTCTCTCGGAATAATCATCGACACCTCGATCGTGATGATCGACCACTACGCCCATTTCAAAGACCGGAAGGCTTTCCCGTCCATCCTTTCGGCCGCGGCCACGACTGTCGGCGCATTGATGATGGTCCTTCTGCTTCCGGAAAAGGAAAAAGCCAACCTCGTGGACTTCATCTGGGTGATTGTCATTAACTTGGGACTGTCGCTGATCATCTCCTACCTGTTCATCCCGTCGCTGATGGAATATATTCCTGTAAGAATGTCGGGTGGCAAGTCTGGGCGTTCCCCAAGGAAGCTCCGCCGGATCCTGCGTTGGAACAGGTTCTACGCTTCCTACATCGGCTGGGGGGTGAGGCATCGTTGGGTGTATGTCCTTTTGTTCATCGTGGCGTTTGGAATCCCGCTCTGTCTGCTCCCTACCCGTCTGTCTGATTATGACAAGGACAAGGCGGACAGGTTCGACAGATTTCTGGACAAGATTGTCACCTGGAAACCTTACGACAGGAACCGTCAGTTGATAGACAAGATAGCCAGTTCCTCCTTCGGTCTGTTTTACAAATCCTTGAACCGCTCCAATTTCTACCGGGAGCCTGAAAAGAAACGTCTGATCATCAATGCCGGCATGCTTGAAGGCTGTACCGTGAACCAGTTGAATGATGTCGTGAGGGCGATGGAGAATTATCTGTCGAAGTTCGATGAGATCTCCGTATTCACCACGTCGATATATTCCTACGACAACGCCGAGATTTCGGTGGAGTTCAAGCCTGAGTATGAGAACTCAGGTTTCCCTTCCGTGCTGAAGTCCGAGGTCACGAGGATGGCGATCAATTTCGGCGGGGCGAACTGGAGGGTCTCCGGAATAGACGACAATAATTTCAACAACAACATCGTCTCGTCCTCCAAGAGCAACCGCATCTCGCTGAAGGGCTATAACTATCAGGAACTCAGCCGCTACGCAGAGAAACTGATGGCCTATCTCTCCACAAACCGCCGTGTCCAGGGCGCGGAGATCTGGTCGGGAGGTTGGAACGGCCGCCCTTCGATTGAGTTTGTGCTGGATTATGATTTTGGGCGGATGACGCTCGCCGACATCAATCCTTATGCCTACTATAATGCATTGGGTTCCTTGCTGTACGAACGGAGGATCGGGACTTCTGAATATGATGGTGGAGCCGTCGATGTTGTCCTCCGTTCCTCGGATCTGGACAGATACGATCTCTGGCACGTTCTTAACTCTCCGATAGATGTCGGTCAGAAGAAAATGACGCTTTCGAGTGTCGGGGGCATCGACAAGCAGCGGACAGGTCTGACAATCAGAAAGAGCAACCAGTCCTACGAGCTTGTTGTATGTTACGACTTCATCGGTAGTTGGGAACTCAGCCGTTCCCTGTCCCAGAAGGCGGTCAAGTACATGAACGATGAGGCCCTTCCGATCGGTTTCAAGGCCGAGGTTCCGGGCTGGGGCTGGTTCGACACCGCCAAGCAGCAGTACGCCTGGCTGCTGTTTTTGATTCTTGCGGTGATGTACGTGATGCTTGCGATGACATTCGAGTCGTTCCGTTACCCGCTCGCCGTGATCTTTATGGTTCCGGTCTCTTTCATCGGCCTCTTCCTTGCCTTCGGCCTATCGGACTTCTCCTTCGATCAGGGCGGTTTCGCCGCCTTCGTGATGCTCAGCGGCATAGTCGTCAACGCCGGCATCTACCTCATCACCACCTACCAGTCCCTCCTCAGTGCATCGGTCCCTGAGCCTGTCGAAGGGACCACCTCTGTGACTAAACAAACTCACCGACCAGCCGAAGCGGCCAACATCCGCCTCTACGTCAAAGCCTACTCCCGCAAGATCAACCCGATCACCCTCACCATAGTCTCCACCATCCTCGGCCTCCTCCCGTTCCTCACCGACGGCCCCGAGGAGGTTTTCTGGTTCGACTTCGCCGTCGGCACCATCTCCGGCATGCTCTTCTCCATACTCGCCGTGATATTCATCCTCCCGATCTTCTGCGTTAAGCGCAAATAGGATATGGCCATGCGCTATTTTTGTGATGCTGAGAAGAAAAAATCGCAAGGTTGGATGGTGAAAACAAGGCTCTTTTCTCGGAATTTATGCTGTGATTAATGTAATTGCTCGACAGTCTGTACTTTACTAATTGTGATATGTTACAAGTATTTGATTAATGTATTGAAAATAAGCTGATTAAACTGTGCGAAATGAGAACGTGAATCTCAATTTGTCTGTAACAAATTAAGGATTAGGAAATTATATTTGCCAAAAGTGAAACTGTTTTCCATTACCATATCAATCCTTTTGCCGAACTTTGCAGTCGGAAATAATACGTTTTATTATAAAAAAGGTTGTAGCATTATTATTGGCCATTGCGCTGTCTCCGGTAGTAATGGCTCAGGATCGGAATGTGCGGTTGGATTTGTTCGGGGCCGCCAATGTGGTCGGTGCCTCTTATGACGCAAGGTTCAAAGGGGATTCGGGTTTAGGTTTCGCGGTCGGTGTCGGGTACGGTTTCGGCATCGGGAACTGGTACGAGATTCATGGTGTCGGCGTGCCGGTGGAGATCAACTACCTGGCAGGTAGAGGAAAACATCATTTCGAGATCGGAGCCGGAATGTCCAACGGGGTGTATTTTGACAAGATTACGGAAAGCAAGACGGTGACCTTGCCTGATGGTTCCACGGGAACTGCTCCGAAGGAAGTGAGAACGACGCAGTGGGGAAATTTCCTTTACGCGAATGTCGGTTACCGTCTTCGCGCGGAGAACGGTCTGGTGTTCCGCTGCGGCTTAAGTCCATCGTACGGAATCGGGAAATATGGCTTGTCCAAGTCCGTTTTCTACCCATACCTCAGCTTGGGATATTCCTTCTAAAAATAATCATACTCTCGCCTGGAAGTCATCAAAGAAACTTCTGATTGTTCTTCCAGGTGTGAGAAACTATACGCACGTAAAACGGCATCTAATTGATATCTAAAGAGTTGATGTTTTAGGTGCGAGTATGTTTGCACACCTGTGAGTCAGCGGCCTCGGTACAGAACGTTCTACAGGTGTTCCGGACTTCCAGGTGTGAGAAATCGTGCGCACCTAAAACATCATCAGCCTGACAGTCAGCGAATTGCTCTTCCAAGTGTGAATATCCTCACGCACCTCGGTGTTATGGCATATTATTGAATGATATGCGGAACCTTGGGGGCACTATATTCAGGTTAATCTTAGAAGCTGTTTTGAATTGTTTGTTTGAAGGTTAAGAGCAAGCTCTTTCCCTGCTGCTCACCTCGGCAATCCGAACAAGTTCGATTGCCCTCGGTTCGGGCGCTGGGTTGAGAGTGAAAAACTTCAGTTTCGACCGCTTCTTCCAAGGAAGATAGCGGTGCTATCTGACTGAAGAAGCGGGAAGAAAATGAAGATTTTTCACCTCAAAGAACATTTCAAACAATTCAAAACAGCTTCTAAGTGATCACGCTTAAGATGCGGCAGTCAATGTCCGCATCTGTTGTTAGGTTGCAACGTTGTCTGACGGGGGGTTAAGAAAATCCCCGAGGAACACAAGTCAAAAAAATTTGCAGTCTGAAAGGTTTTGCGTAAATTTACAAGATTTGTTTTTAACAGGTTTCGGAACGACTATGAGAGGCGGAAAGAAAGTGATAATATTTGCTGGCCTTGGTGGGCTGGCGATCGGTGTGTGCGCCATGCTGGCGGTCGGAGGGGCGATGAGCCGCACTTCCACCAACGAGTATTGCATGAGCTGCCACTACCACGAGCAGGCTGATGCGGACTGGAAGAAGTCCGAGCACTACAACAGCGAGAGCGGTGTGGTGACGGATTGCGCCTCCTGCCATCTTCCTCCGAAAGAGAACGGCTACCTTCGGTACTACATGATCAAGGCCAGGATGGGAGCCAAGGATCTGTGGGCCAAGATGACCAAGGATAAGGACGAAATCAATTGGGACTCAAAAAGAACCCTTGAGCACGGATCAAAAATCGTTTACAACGAATCCTGCGAGAAATGTCACGTCAATCTTTTCCCGACCGGAATCACGGATGACGGCATCACTGCTCATCTCTACTATGAGGAGAACGCCAGGAAACTGAATCTCCAGTGCATCAGTTGCCATCTGAACACTGGCCACGACATGCCGGGCTACGAACATAAGAGGCTGGAAGGCAAGGTGATGGACACAGGGGGTGGTGAGAGATACGACAGTGCTGCCGTGGTGACATCCTTCGCGAACTTCACGGAAACGGTTCCCGGTACGACAGCCGCGATCAGGATGGTCGCTGTTCCGGGAGGCGAGTTCACGATCGGGAGTCCGGACAACGAGCCGTTCCGCTCGGCGGACGAAGGGCCTCGGAAAAAAGTAAGAATATCTCCGTTCTTCATGGGCGAGGTCGAGGTGACCTGGCATCAGTTCTGGGCTTTTTACAACGAAACAATGTCAGAGGGCAGAACCCCGCCGGAGAAAATCTTCGCCAACAACAACCGTCCGGATGTGGATGCCGTCAGCGGCCCGACACCTCCGTTCGGATTCCCAGACCAAGGCTGGGGAATGGGCGAGAGGCCAGCGATCACGATGACTCACTATGCGGCGGAAACCTTCTGCCAGTGGCTTTCCCTCAAAACCGGACGAAACTACCGTCTCCCGACCGAGGCGGAATGGGAATATGCTGCCCGTGGCGGCACCCAGACCCCGTACTTCTTCGAGGGAAGTCCGAAGAAATATTCAAAAGAAACTTTCTGGAACAAGCTTTTCGGGGCTGATACCACCTCGATCGCAAGTTATGTGGTATATTCAGAAGACAGTTTCGGCAAGACTCAGGAACCTTCCGAGGTGAAGGCCAATCCGTTCGGGCTTAAGAATATGCTGGGCAACGTCATGGAGTATTGCTCCGACCGTTATGCCGCGGATGCATATTCAAGGATCGCCGACGGCGCGCTTGATCCGAAGGGTCCGGAGAGCGGCGATGAGTTCGTGGTCCGCGGCGGGGCATATTCAGATGACGCCTCGCTTGTCCGCTGCGCCGCCAGAGCCCACACCAAGACTGATGACTGGCTCCGCACTGACCCGCAGAATCCGAAGAGCATCTGGTGGTACTCTGACATCAAGGGTATCGGTTTCAGAGTTGTGTGCGATGTTCCCGATGGAATTTTATAATTAAATAACATAAAGACTATCAATAAAATGAGCAACAAAATGGACAGAAGATCCTTTCTTGGTAAAAGCGCCAAGATCGGTGTAGGTCTGGTAGGCGGCAGCGTCCTGCTGTCCGCCTGCGCCAATGGTGACAAATCCGGCAAGATGACACCCCTCAGACAGCCGGGCGAGTATTATGTTCCTGAACTTCCTGACAAGGCCATCGACGGAAAGGAACTTAAGGTCGGCGTGATCGGTTGCGGCGGCCGTGGAAGCGGAGCCGTTGAGGATCTGCTGAATGCCGCAGACGGAATCAAGGTCACGGCCTTGGGCGATGTCTTTGCTGATCGTCTGACCGGCCTTCGCGAAAACCTCAAGACCAAATGGAATCAGGAAGTTCCTGAAGATCACTGCTTCACAGGCTTCGACGCCTACAAGCAGGTCATTGACTCCGGTGTGGACATGGTGATTGTCGCCACTCCGCCGGTCTTCCGTCCGACGCATTTCCAGTACGCTACCGAGAAGGGGGTTCACTCCTTCCTTGAGAAGCCTATCGCTGTGGACGCCAAGGGCTATCGTCTGATCATGGCGACGGCGAAACAGGCTGAGGCCAAGGGACTTAGCGTGGTGACAGGAACCCAGCGCCACCATCAGAGACCTTACGTGGAGTCTTTCAAGAAGATCCAGGAAGGAATGATCGGCGAGATCACGGGCGGCAACGTCTATTGGAATCAGGGAATGCTTTGGTACAAGGAGCGTCAGCAGGGCTGGAGCGACATGGAGTGGATGATCCGTGACTGGGTCAACTGGAAGTGGCTCTCAGGCGACCACATCGTCGAGCAGCATGTCCACAACATCGACGTGTTCAACTGGATGATCGGTAAGCACCCTATCAAGGCGACCGGTTTCGGCAGCCGTCAGCGCCGTGTCACCGGCGACCAGTACGACAACTTCAGCATTGACTTTGAATATGAGAACGGCGTCCATCTGCACAGTATGTCGCGTCAGATCGACGGTTGCTCGACCAACATCGGCGAATGTGTCCACGGAACGAAGGGCTACTGGAGCTCGGCGGATTTCGCCATCCGTGATCTTCAGGGCAATGTCCTCTGGCAGTTTGACTTCGAGGCGGAGAAGGCTCAGTACAAGCAGACCAATCCGTACGTGCTTGAGCATGTGGATTGGGTGAACCACATCCGTAAGGGTGAGGCTCATGTGGAGGCCGGAGAGTGTGGCGTCTCTTCTCTCTGCGGCGTTATGGGCCGTGAGTCTGCCTACACCGGCAACACCATCACCTGGGACGAGATCAGCGCCGCCGCTCTGGATTACCTTCCGGAGAAGCTTGAACTCGGCAAGATGGACATGAGCAAGTACACTGTCCCGGTCCCTGGAACTGAAAAGTAATTGATTATGGACAGAAGACATTTTCTCTCGTCAGCGGCGTTCGGATCAGCTGCCTTGGCCGCGGCCTCCATGCTGCCGGGATGTGCCACTGCATTGGACAAGAAGAAGTGCGTGCCACGTCTTGAGCTGAAGCTCTCGTTTCAGGAAGGAATCGCCCCGGGAAAGAATCTGGGCGAGCAGCTGGATTTCATGGAAGACCTGGAGGTGCGTGGTTTCGAGCCGAGCGGACGGAATCTTCCTGCCCGCGTCAATGAGATCCGTAACGCCCTCAGCGGACGTGACATCGAGGTCTCTGCCATCTGCGCCGGATTCGACGGCTTCATCCTGGCCGAAGACCAGGCGGTCAAGGCGTCGTTCGACAAATCGATGCGCGAGATCGTGGCCGCTGCAGGTGAACTCGGCTCGGTGGGAGTCATAATGGTCCCGGCTTTCAACGGCCAGACTCCGTGCAGACCCCACACCCTGGACACCCGCAACTACCTCTGCGAGCAGCTCCACGACCTCGGAGAGTTCGCCCTTGAGCACGGCACGACCGTGATTCTTGAGCCATTGAACAGAAGGGAGGCCTTCTATCTCCGTCAGGTTGCCGACGCCGCCGCGATCGCCCGCGATTCCGACAGCAAGGGCGTGAAGGTGATGGGTGATTTCTGGCACATGTCCGAGGAGACCTCCGACTACGGCGCGCTGACATCAGCCGGCATCGAGTACCTCCAGCACGTCCACATCGCCAGCCGTGGCCGCAGACTGATGCCTGGAGAGGACGGCGCGAAGGACGACTACAAGTCCGGATTCCGGGCGCTCCAGCACATGGACTACAAGAACTATGTCAGTTTCGAGTGCGGCACTGCCGGAGACCGTGCCAAGACCGTGAGGGAAGCCGTCAGACTCCTGTCGGATCAATGGTATAGTCTGTAATGGTTGTCGCAGGTCATGCGTTCGGGCTATTGGCGGCCATGCTCTATGTCTGTCTTCTGGTGGTCATCTATGTTTTGCGTGACCGCTGGCCGCTGTTCAGGCATCTGGCCGGACGGAAAGCCTGCCTGACCTCGATCTCAATCGTGCTGTTCCTGCTGCTCGTTTTCGGGCTTGTACCGCAGGACGGGGGCAGGGACGGTTTTTTCGGCGTTCTCGGTTTCAGGAATATGAGCCGGTCGCCGATCTTCATCCTCGCGTTGCTTCTTTTGGCGACAAGCGTCACACTGAACACGATCGAGGATATTCATAGATTCAGCAAGCATCGCCTCGGGGTGACCTGCGCCCATCTGGGCCTGTCGGTGATTCTGATCGCCGGACTTTTCGGCTCCGGCGGCACCGTCCGGACGGTTATGATCGCGATGCCGAATGTCCCGGACCATCAAGCGCGGAACGAAGTCACTTATGAATATGTCAAACTCCCTTTCGAGTTGACACTCAGGGATTTCTCTGTTTATGAATATTCTTCCGAGGTCACCTTGACCCTTCCTGACGGCCGCTCATCAGAGATCAAAATCGCTGTGAACCACCCTGCAAAGGTCGGTTCGTGGTGGATTTACCAGTCGGACTACCTGTCGGACACGGAACGAGGAGAGTTCGCAAGCATATTCAAGTGTGTCTGTTCGCCTTTGTCGGAGGTTTTCCGCATAGCATTGTGGCTGCTGCTTGTCTCCGCCGCGGCGATGGTGTTCTTTGCTGGCTTCAAACCGTCTTTTGGAAAGAAAGGACCATTGTCTGTAAAACTACAAGATGGCGCCGCTCCCTTAGGATGTGAAACTTTCAATGAAAAGGAGGAACGGTTATGAGTTGGGATTCGTTTGTCTGGTTCGCCTTGGCAGCGTCACTGTTCTGGATTTCAGGAGCGATTGTCTCCGTGATTTCCAAACGTAGGCTCCCGGCCGCCGTTCTGACCGGATGCGGCTCTGCCATATTCATGACATTCATTGTCGGGGTCTGGATTTCGCTTGGGCGTCCGCCTCTCCGCACTATGGGGGAGACCCGCCTTTGGTTCAGCCTGTTCCTTTCGCTGATCGGGCTCGTGGTGTATCTTCGTTGGCGTTACCGCTGGGTACTTCCGTTCGGATGCCTGATGGCCGTGATGTTCGCCAGCATCAACATATTCAAGCCAGAGATTCACACTGAAGAACTTATGCCGGCTCTCCGCAGCCCGTGGTTCGTCCCGCACGTCATCGTCTATATGTTCGCCTACGCCGTGATGGGTATCGCCACCATCCTGGCCCTCCGTATTCTCTGGCTGACCCGCCGTTCAGCCGCGGGATCCGCTCCGGCCCCGGGGTCAACAACTCCTGCCACCGTCGATGCGGCCGCAAGTCCCCTGCCACCGTCCCTTCAAGGCGACCTGCGCCTCTGCGACACCCTGGTGCGCATGGGCTGGGGATTCATCACAATGGGCATAGTGATGGGCGCCCTCTGGGCCAAACAGGCCTGGGGTGACTACTGGACCTGGGATCCTAAGGAAACCTGGGCCGCCGCCACCTGGCTCAGCTATCTTCTGTACATGCATCTCCGCCAAGGCTCTGCTTTATCTTCGGTCACTTCGGCAGGCTCAGAGGCCATAGCTCGACAGAACTCGCCAGCCATTGAAGTGGCATCACACTCCAACAAAGCTCTCCATCGCACCCTTTTCCTTCTGATATTCTCTTTCATCCTCCTCCAGATGTGCTGGTGGGGCGTAAACTACCTCCCCTCAGCCCAAGGCTTCAGCCTTCACACCTATTAGTATTCCTGACCTTGAAATATTACTAGTGTGCCTTGGAATGAAATGAGGCCTCCGTTCAGAGGCCTGTAGAAAATACCATAGAGGGCAACATGTTGAATATTAATAATTTAATAGATGCTATTCCTCCCTCATCAGGCGTGGAGTAACTCTGTGTTCTGTCTTGATGACAAAGGCTTTGCCCTCCACGAAGGAAAGAGGGTAGTCTATGGTGCCAGAATGTGAGCTGAATGAAAATCAGACATATTCAATCATTCTTGGGGAGAATTTGCTAACTTTGCAAGTTGCGGGGCCGGGGGAAAGACGCTGGCCGCGGAAAGAAGAATATTCAAAACATATCAATATGTACAGAACACACACGTGCGGGGAACTCCGCATTGAGAATGTCGGGCAGAAGGTGACCCTCGCCGGTTGGGTGCAGAGGTCCAGGAAGCTCGGCGGAATGACTTTCATTGACTTGCGTGACCGCTATGGCATCACGCAGCTCGTGCTTGAGGCGGACGCAGACGCAGCTTTGGTGGAGACAGCGACCTCTTTGGGCCGTGAATATGTCATCCAGGCCACCGGTGAGGTAGTCGAGCGTCAGAGCAGGAACGCCAGGATGGACACAGGTGACATCGAGATCAAACTTGAGGCGATCAACATCCTCAACAAGTCCGTCACCCCTCCGTTCACCATCGAGGACGAGAGCGACGGCGGCGAGGATCTCCGCGCCAAGTACCGTTATCTGGATCTGAGAAGGAATCCGCTCCAGAAGGCGCTGGCGTTGAGGCACAAGCTTGCCCACGAGGTGCGCAACTACCTTGATGGCCAGGGATTTATGGAGATTGAGACTCCGTACCTGATCAAGTCCACCCCGGAGGGCGCCCGTGACTTCGTGGTCCCTTCAAGGATGAATCAGGGGCAGTTCTACGCCCTGCCGCAGTCTCCTCAGACCTTCAAGCAGCTCCTGATGGTGGCCGGCTACGACCGCTATTTCCAGATCGTCCGCTGCTTCCGTGACGAGGATCTGCGCGCCGACCGTCAGCCAGAGTTCACCCAGATCGACTGCGAGATGTCCTTCGTTGAGCAGGAGGATGTCCTGAATATGTTCGAGGGAATGATGAGGACGATGTTCAAGAATGTCCTCGGGGTTGATATTCCTAACCCTATGCCTCGTATGAGCTGGTACGACGCAATGGACAAGTACGGTTCTGACAAGCCGGATGTCCGTTTCGGAATGACCATTCACGAGATTACAGACAAGGTGAAAGGCAAAGGCTTCTCCGTTCTTGAGGACGCTGCCTACGTCGGAGCCATCGCGGTTCCGGGCGGCGCTGAATACACCCGCAAGCAGATTGATGAGCTGACCGAGTGGGTCAAGAGACCTCAGGTCGGAGCCAAGGGCTTGATCTACATCAAGCTCAACGCCGACGGCTCCGTCAAGTCCTCGATCGACAAGTTCTACACGCCTGATGAGCTGAAGGCCATCGCTGAGGCCGTCGAGGCCAAGACCGGTGACATCGTGTTCGTGATGTCAGGTGACAGCAACCGCAAGGTGCAGACAATGCTTGGCGTTCTGCGTATCGAGATGGGCAATAGGCTCGGCCTTCGTGACCCTAAGGTCTTCGCGCCGCTTTGGATCGTGGACTTCCCGCTTCTTGAGTGGAGCGAGGAGGACGGACGATTCTACGCGATGCACCACCCGTTCACCGCACCGAAGCCTGAGCACATGAACCTGTTCTACAGCGACAAGAAAGAGGATCTCGAAAGGGTTTGCGCCAATGCCTACGACTTCGTGCTGAACGGCACAGAACTCGGTGGCGGTTCCATCCGAATCCATGATGCGGAGGTTCAGAAGAGAATGTTCGAGGTTCTGGGCATCGGTCCTGAGGAGGCTGAATATAAGTTCGGATTCATCATCCACGCCTTCCAGTACGGTGCTCCGCCTCACGGAGGTCTGGCATTTGGTTTCGACCGTGTCTGCACACTGTTCGCCGGCAAGGAGTCCATCCGTGACTTCATCGCCTTCCCGAAGAACAACCAGGGCCGTGACGTGATGATCGACGCTCCGTCCAAGATCGACCAGACCCAGCTCGACGAGCTCAGTCTGGATCTCCGTCCGCAGCAGGAGAAGTAGTTCCCGCCCTGTCGCCGGGTCTGTCGAAGCGACGTGAAACAAAGCATGAAAGTGTGACCGGATTGTCCTTCGGCCACACTTTCATTTCTATCACACTCGCGCGGTTCATCCCCAAAAGTGTCAACCATTCTCAGGGAAGGTCACAGGGAAGGTCACGCAGTACAAAGATTAATATTAAATTTGTTTGTTTGGTGCGATAATGCTATCTCAAAAATCTCGTTTTGGTGCATAATGTGGTGATTAAATTTGTTTGTTCGGTGCAGAGGTGTTATATTTGTCTTTGAAAAACAGTGATTTATGAAAAGGAAAATATATGATTCCCTTTTGAGATGGAAAAACGAGGAGAAAGGCAAGGTTGCCCTCCTCGTGGAAGGAGCAAGGCGGGTGGGAAAGAGCTTCATAGTGGAGGAGTTCGCCAAGAATGAGTACAAGTCATATATTCTTGTGGACTTCGCGCACATCGGTAAAGCGATGAAGGAAGTTTTTGATGAGTATCTGAATGAAACTGACACATTTCTTATCTTTTTGCAGAATGTCGCTGGTGTCCAGCTGTACGAGAGAGAGTCATTGATTATTTTCGATGAGGTTCAGAAATATCCAATGGCGCGTCAGGCCATCAAGCATCTTGTAGCGGACGGAAGGTATGATTACATAGAGACCGGGTCATTGGTAAGCATCAATGAGAACACCGAGGATATTCTTTTGCCTTCCGAGGAGAGACCTCTTCAAATGTACCCTATGGATTTTGAGGAGTTTTTATGGGCGTTGGGCGATGAGATGACCATGCCGTTCGTCAAGACGTGTTTTGAGAATCGATGTCAGCTTGGTCCGATGCACCGTAAGGCGATGACCCTGTTCCGGCAGTATCTGATTGTCGGAGGAATGCCGCAGGCGGTTAAAGAATTTGTTGAAACGGGGATATTCCGTAAAGTAGACACGGTGAAGCGGGATATTCTGGCATTGTACCGTCGTAGCATTGACAAGCACGTCAATGGGTACACGGAAAAGGTTAAGGCGGTGTGGGATCAGATACCGGGCGAGCTTCAGAAACATGAGAAGAAGTTCCGCCTTGCAAGTTTGGGTGAAGGCGCGAGATACAGAAGCTATGAGTCATCGTTCCTTTGGCTGAAGGACGCTCGTTTTGTGAATATCTGCAATGGTGTTACGGAACCTCAGGTAGGCATGAGACTGAAACGAGATGACCGGACTTTCAAATGTTATATGGGAGACACTGGGCTCCTGATTTCTCACGCGTTCGATGAGAAGACTATCCAAGGCGAGGAGCTGTATCAGAAACTTCTTCTTGGCAAGTTGGAAATCAATGAAGGGATGCTCATGGAAAACATTGTCGCCCAGATGTTTGTTGCAAGCGGTCACTCTTTGTATTTCTATAGCAATTATTCAACGGTCTCTGAGGACAGGATGGAGGTTGACTTCCTTGTGGAAAAGCCGACATTGACAAACGCCCATAACATTTGCCCGGTTGAGGTGAAATCTGGCAAGTATTCCTGCTTCTCATCCTTGTCAAAATTCCGTGAAAAGTTCAAAAAACAACTTCATGTTCCTTACGTAATTTATACCCAGGATTATAAAGAAGAAAACGGATATGTGTTTCTTCCGATCTATATGACACCACTGCTATAGAAGTGGCGACAAATCCAAATTATTTTTTAAGGATTACTAAGTGTCAATTTACATATCAATTTTGTATATTTGTAATTGAGGCCTTGGCTGTCACGGAGGTTCTGTGGCCGCAGACAGGGCTTACCGAAGTTCAATCACATAAAGACCTAAGAATATGTTCGCAAAAGAGATCTACATCGCAAGACGCAAGGCTCTGTTGGAGAAGATGGCGCAGACCGCTCCGCAGGGGAAGCGTGGAATAGCCCTGTTCGTGGGCAACGTCGAAGCGGCCGCCCAGTACAAGGACAACGCCTATAAATTCCGTCAGGACTCATCCTGGCTGTACTATTTCGGACTCGACGAGCCACGCTATGCGGCCATCCTGGACCTTGACAGCGGAGAGGAGACCATCTTCGCCGACGATGTGGAGATCGGAGACATCATCTGGATGGGACCCCAGCCATCGGTCGCCTCCAAGGCCGCCGAGGTTGGCGTAAATCATTCAGCATCTTACGGTTCTCTGAACATCGCCGTCACTAAGGCTTTGGCCACAGGCAGGAATATTCATTTCCTTCCTCCGAGTCGCTACTACAACACGATGAAACTCGCCGCCCTTGTGGGAATATCCAATGAGGATGTGGCCCGTGTCGCCCCTATCGACGAGGACGGCGGCAAGCACGCCTCCAAGGAACTCGTGCAGGCTGTCATCTCGATGAGGCTTGTCAAGGAACAGTGCGAGATCGAGCAGATCGACGATGCCGGAGCTCTCGGACAGAGGATGCATACTGTGGCCCGCAACAGCGTCAAGGTCGGGATCATCGAGCAGGAGATTGTCGGCAAGATGGAGGGTGTGACCCTCAGCGAAGGTTGGGGCGTGTCGTTCCCGACAATCCTTACCCAGCATGGTGAGACTCTGCACAATCATCTGCACGACAAGGTCATCGAGCCTGGCAAGCTGATGGTGATCGACGCCGGTGCCGAGAATAATATGCACTACGCCTCTGATTTCACCCGCACCCTGCCGACCAGCGGCAAGTTCACCCAGAAGCAGAGGGACATCTATCAGATTGTCTGCGACTGCAACGAGCTGGCCTTCAAGCTTACAAAGCCTGGTGTCGCCTACAGGGACATCCATCTGGCCGTCGCCAAGCTGATGCTTGAGGACCTGCGTTCGCTCGACATCGTGCGCGGCAATCTGGACAACATGCTTCACGAAGGTATCGCCGGACTGTTCCAGCCGCACGGACTCGGCCACAACATGGGGCTTGACGTTCACGACATGGAGGATCTCGGCGAGGATCTCGTTGGTTACGATCCGGATCAGAAACGCTCCACGCAGCTCGGCCTCGGCAGCCTCAGAATGGCACGCCTGCTTGTTCCGGGCAATGTCATCACAGATGAGCCGGGAATATACTTCATTCCCGCCCTCATCGAGAAATGGAAGAGCGAGAAGCGCGACAAGGGCTTCGTGAACTATTACAAGCTGGAGCACGACTACCTCGACTTCGGTGGCATCCGTCTGGAGGACGATGTGCTCGTGACAGAGGACGGCGCGCGCCGCACAGGCCCGAACCGCCTTCCGATCCAGCCGGACGATGTCGAGGCCGCTATGGCTTAGCCGGTAACCTCGCGGATTTAAACAATGAGCGTTTTGGTCATCATCCTTGCCGTGCTGGCAGGAGTGGTCGGCATCATCGGGAGTGTTGTTCCCGCGTTGCCCGGTCCTCCTGTCAGCTGGGTCGGGCTGATGATTCTCTATTTCTGGGGCAAAGGCACGAACGGGGCCGGAGACCCGATGTCGCTGACATTTCTGCTCGTCTGGCTGGGAATCACTGCGGCCGTGACGATCATCGACTACATTGTGCCGTCCTGGTTCACCAAGGTCACGGGCGGAACTAAAGCCGCTGGCCGGGGAGCCATGGCCGGGATGCTTGTCGGCCTCTTCGTCCCGCCGGTCGGAATCATCCTCGGCACTCTTCTTGGAGCGTTTCTCGCCGAGTTGGTTTTCGCTGACAAGAACGGCTGGGAATCCGCCAAATCCGCCCTCGGAGCCTTTATGGGATTCCTTTGCGGAACCGGCATCAAGTTGATTGCCAGCGGAATGATGATGTATTACATAGTAGTGTATCTTACTTGAATATGGAAGAGAAATATTCACGTTTCCTTGAGGAAGTAGGGAAATTCGTGCCCAAGAACGCACTCTACACCGATGAGATAAGGCGCTTCGCCTGGGGCACCGACGCTGGTTTCTACAGGCTTGTGCCGAAGATTGTCATCCGGTCGTCCAATGAGAAAGAAGTCTCGAAGATCCTTGAGGCGGCATCGAAGTTTGATGTCCCGGTGACTTTTCGTGCCGCCGGAACCAGCCTTTCGGGTCAGGCTGTCAGCGATTCCGTGCTGATCGTGGCGGGAAAGAACTGGGAAAGATACATGGTTTCGGAGGACGCTTCCGAGATAACCCTCGAACCGGGAATCGTAGGGGCGAGGGTGAACGCTATCCTGAAGCCTTATGGTCGGAAATTCGGCCCGGATCCGGCCTCGATCGGAAGCTGTATGGTCGGCGGAATCGTGATGAACAACGCTTCCGGAATGAGCTGCGGAACCCACGCCAACAGCGACAAGGAACTGGAGAGCGTGCGGATGGTGTTCGCTGACGGATCGGTGCTGGACACGGGGGACGAGGCCTCCAGAGAGGCTTTCAGGGCCAGCCATCCGGATTTCATCAAAGGAATCGAGGAACTGAGGGACGGAATCCTTGCCGACAAGGATCTCTCCGAACGCATAAGGTACAAATACTCAATAAAGAACGTCACCGGACTCAACATATTCCCTTTCATCAGGTTTGAAGATCCGTTCGACATAATCGCCCATTTGCTGGTCGGCTCCGAGGGTACGCTGGCGTTTATGAGCCAGGTCACGATGAAGACTCTGCCGCTGCCGTCCAAGGAAGCTTCAGCGATGGTCTATTTCGGGACGATAAGGGAGGCTGCCGAGGCCGTTGTGGCGCTCAGAAAAGAAATCAATCCTGCGGTGCTTGATGCCGCTGAACTGCTTGACAAACGGTCGCTTGCGTCAGTAGATGACCCGATGCTTAATGAATATTCCGACAAGGATCTGACCGCTCTCCTGCTTCGCGTCACGGGTGCTGACCAGACGGACTTGGATGCCAGCATCGGCAAACTCTCCGAGGTTCTGCGCCGTTTTGCCGTACTGAATGACGCGGAGGGCAACTCGTTCATATTCAGTAGCGATCCTGCCATTACGGGGAACTACTGGGCCATCCGTTCGGGAATATTCCCGTCCGTCGGTGGAATGCGCCGCGAGGGGACGACCTGCCTTATCGAGGACATCGCCTTCCACATCGAGGATCTGCCAGACGCGACGGAGGATCTTTCGGCGCTGCTGGACAGGCATGGCTACGACGATTCCTGCATCTACGGCCACGCCCTTGAGGGCAACTTCCATTTCATCATCAACCAGTCGTTTGATTCCGAGGCGGAGGTGAGGCGCTATGAGGCGATGATCCGCGACGTGGCGGAGATGGTGGTCGGGAAATATGACGGTTCTCTGAAGGCCGAGCACGGAACGGGTAGGAATATGGCTCCGTTCGTGAAGTACGAGTGGGGCGAGAAGGCGTTCGGGATAATGAAGCGGGTGAAGGAACTGTTTGACCCTCACGGGCTTCTGAATCCTGGTGTGATCTTCAACGATGATCCGGAGTGCTTCTTGAAGAATTTCAAGGCGTTGCCGGTGCTGAAACCGTGGGCGGATGACAGCAAGGCTGTCGAGCCTGAGTTGGCGGAGATCTACAAGAAACTGAACAAATGCATCGAGTGCGGATTCTGCGAGGTGAACTGCCTTTCCTGCGGCTTCACGCTTTCGTCCCGGACCAGGATCGCCACGCAACGTGAGATCACCGCCCTGCGGGAGTTGCCGGATCCGACCGCCTCGGAACAGACTCGTCTGCGGACGCTTGAGAAGGAATATTCCTACACGGGGGAGCAGACTTGCGCCGGGGACGGCCTTTGCTCGACCTCGTGTCCGATGGGCATCAATGTCGCCGACCTGACTCATCAGCTGAGGAGGGTGAATATGCCCGCGGGCTCTTTCGGCCACGGTTTCTGGAACTTCGTCGCCGGTCATTACGCCGGAGTCAAGAGTGGCCTTCGCGGCGCTTTGAGGATGGCCACGGCCGGCGAGACCGTGCTTGGTGACCTTGCCATGAGCGGCCTATGCCGCTGGCTGCACAACGCCATACGTATTCCGCTTTGGACTCCTGCCACCCCTAAGGCCTACAATATTCCTAAATCGCTCAGGGCTTTGGTAAGTTCCGCCGCCTTTGGCCACGATGGCGCTTCGACTGTCGAAGCGGCCACGGGACCGGCCAGGTTGGGGAGCCTGTCCATGAGCCTGGACTCGCAAACATCTGAAGCGGTCACAGGAATGCCGACCGTCTGCAAGGTAGTCTATTTCCCGAGCTGCATCAACCAGATGATGGGCCTCCCTAAACATCACCACGCCGTGGACAAGCCTCTCGTCGAGGAGATGGTCTCACTTCTGACCAAAGCCGGCTACGAGGTCATATTCCCGGAGAATATGTCCTCTCTTTGCTGCGGCACGATCTGGGAAAGCAAAGGAATGCCCGAAATCGCCGACAGAAAGACCAAGGAACTCGAGGATGCACTTTGGAAAGCCAGCGAGGAAGGCCGCTACCCTATCCTTTGCGACCAAAGCCCCTGCCTTCATCGTATGGAGCACAAGATCAAGAAGATGCGGCTCTACGAACCGTCCGAATTCATCCTTGGTTTCCTGACCGACAGGCTGGACTTCCACCAGACCGACACCCCGGTAGCCATTCATCTCACCTGCTCGATGCGTCTGATGCACAAGACCGGCAAGATGCTTGAACTTGCCCGCATGTGCTCCACCAACGTGATTGTTCCAGAAGGCGTAGGCTGCTGCGGTTTCGCCGGCGACAAAGGAATGACCCACCCGGAACTCAACAAGTACGCCCTTCGCAAGCTAAAAGCCCAGGTCAAAGGCGTCCCGGTCGGCTACTCCAACAGCCGCACTTGCGAGATCGGCCTTGCCACCAACTCCGGCATCCCGTACGTCTCCATCGCCTACCTCGTCAACCGCTGCACCACCGCCAAAAAGCAGTAGTGCAGCAGAGGATAATCCTAAGATGCTGTTTCGGTCACTGAGCGATTCCCTCTGGTCACTGAGCCTGTCGAAGTGACCAGTGAGAGGTGTTCTTTCAGAATCTTACCGACCACCTCACCGACGGCATGACCGGCATGATGCTGACCTGTTTCCATGTGCCGTAGTCGTTATAAATGAGGTACGGATTGTGTCTGTTGGTCACATTGAACACCGACACAGTCAGATCATGAGTGCTCCGCTCTAGCAGGAACTTGAACGTGTAAGCGACATCCAGACGGAAGTAGGCTTTCATCCTGTGCCCGTTTACAGCACTCATCTCCATGCGGTAGTAGATGTTGTCCTGAAACTTGTCTGTGTACATGCCGCTTAAACCGGTGTCCCAGTAAGGAGGCTTTACTCCAAGGTATTGGCTTTTCTGTACCGTCATGAGATTCCCTGAGTAGCATGAAAGCACAATGCCCAGATGCTGTTCCCCACGCGCTCTTTTTCTGGTCGTCAGATCGGATTGGAGATTAAGAATGTGTGGTCTGTCGAATTTGAACGGGAATCTCTCACCTTCGTTGATGCTTGGATATTCCCTGTCTGTCCTGGACAATGTGTAGGCGATGTTCATGGACAGACGCTCCGATGACATCGAGCCGGAGACCTCCAAGCCTATCGAACGCCCGGATCCGCTCTCAATCTCATCCTCCCAAGTGTCCTCCGTGATTCTGAACATGTTGATGGAGGATTTGTAGCTGATCATCCCATTCATCTCTCTGGCATAGCCTCCCGCGTTCAGATGAAATGCAGTCTCTCCAAGAAGTTTCAGTCTTGCGTCTTTGTGCCAGAACAATCCTGCGTAGATTTGTCCTGAAATCTCAGGCTTGAAGTCCTTCCCCGCAGGACTCATGATATTCATCGCCCAGCCAGTCGGTAACCCTTCAAGGACATGCATGTATTGGGACATTCTGTCTGCTGCCACTTCAATTCCCAGATTCTTGGTCAATGTCCGATCCACTCTCAGATGAGCGTCAAATCCTGTTGTGGTCCACCCCTCGTAATGGTAAAGGATCTGCCTGTAGCCAGCCATGACATCATATTTACTATTGCGGAAATTGATGTCAGCGAACACCGCTCCGGACAGGGCTTTCATGAATGTTTTGACCTCCATTCCTCCTTCCACATCCAGATGACAGGACACCTTATGGTTGACCAAGGATTTCATTCCTGTCTCAATCCAGTTGCAGGACATTGAATATGAAGAACTTGTTGTGTCATTTCTGTAATAGTCTTGATTCTGGAACACATTGGAGAAAGTGCAGTAACCAAAGACCTCAAATTCAGTACGGCTGGACAACGACGAACGGAAATCCAGCTTCGCTATTCCGGAGATGTTCTGCATGAGTGCGCCGCTGGCATCGTATTTGACGTTGAGCCTGTCTTGTGAGAAAAGCCCTGTGAGCTTGATTGCATTCTTGTCGTTGAGTCTTCTTTCGACCGTCGCGGCCCAGTCATGCATCAGACCGTTGATCTTCGCGTACTCCTCATCCGAACCGGTAATGATCCCGGCAATGAGCGGCAATGGAGAAAAACGACCCGCCACCCTGTAGTCTGTCTTTCCCTTTTTGCCGGGAGTTTCATGGTAAATGCTTGTCATGTATGGTGATAAGGAAAGATTCCATGAGGGTGATTCCAGCTTTCCTGATTTTGATTTTATCCGCATCAGCGAGGATGTGATGTCTCCCGATGATGCTTCTATTCCTCCTGTCCTGAAATCCGTGACGCTGATCATGTCCGGTGAGAATGAAGAGAACAGTCCAAGCAGATGGCTTGTTCCATAGACAGGGACTCCGTCATATTCAACCCTGCTGTTGCCCGCGTTTCCTCCTCTGACAAATAACCCCAGAGATCCTTCCACGCCTGATGAGACTCCGGGAAGTGTGGTGATTTGTCTCAGTACATCCGGTTCTCCGATGACCGACACAATTGCCGCCGCCCTTTCCGGAGTGTAAAGGTAACGGTTCGGCTTCCTGAAAATCGGCAACCTGTCAGACACTACTGAGCTGTCGATTCTGATGCCTGGCCCGGAGGTCGTGTCTGTCTGGGGCGTTTGAGCCTGAGACAGTTGATGCGCAAGGCAAATGAATATTATGGCAAACAAAATTCGTTTCATGCCCTAAGCTTATCTTTAATCATCAATTATAAAGCTTCGGGCGATAAGCGTGTCTGAGCATGCCGCGAATATTCCCAATCCACCCTTGATGTTAGAATATACAACATTTTCTTCGAAATAAGCGGTCGGATCATCTTCTGCTATGTAGGCGTTTGCCTTTATGATGCTGGATTTCATGTACTTGTCGTATTCTGCGGATGCCGCACGGAAGACCGCTATGGCGTTACGCATTCTGGCTTCAATAAAAAAAGTCACTGGATATTCCACGCTGTTGTCAGTTTCTTGGATCCTGAGGTAACCGAGGTGGCAGAACGACTTTCCGAGCATCCCGAACTCGGAGAACATAAGCTCGTCTTCCATGTTGAAATTATCCATTGCAAAATGATTGGAACCTATGTAATCATCCAGATGATCTTCGGACTCTATTTTTACTGTGTCTCGGGTCAGGATTATGTCAAACTCATCTCGCGTCATCACGAACACCCAGTATGGCGGAGCTGGCTTCATCTGTGAAAAGTATTTATGGTAGTCCGTGTTGGCTAGTTTATCATGTACTCTTTGCATCTGGACATTCGCAGGCATTGTGGTTTCCGCTGTAATCTCGTCATGACCAGGTACTTTCACAGAAAGCCTATATGTGTGGCCAGCCACTGGAGTGTAGCCCAACTTCCATGTGTACCGTACATCATGGACGAACTTTCCCACTTCATTCTCCCCGTCGTATAGCCGGACATCCGCTTCTGTGATGCTTTCGTAGCGAAAACCACCGGGTTCCAAGTTATAGCACAACGAAAGTTCTTGTATGTCTTTATTCTCGAGAATAAGATTTGCGGTAATCTTCTTCTCGAATTCAGAGGAGAAGTCAATGGTTTCAGTGCATGATACCGCGGTCACCAAGGTCACCATGCCTTTTAATAATGCTCTCCGCATGGCGCACTACCTTGTAAGCGTGATAGTTGTGGCGTCTCGAAGCGTTATCCCTCCCTCAAGCTCCATCTCTACGATGAGGTCTGTCTTTAAAGGTGTCTCAGGCGGAACCTCTTTCAAATGAAGATATAATGACGGGTTGATAATCGGGCGTAACGCAAGATACTCTTCGATTCCCATCCCTGTTTCCAATCTGCCAAGATAGTTTCTTCTATAATCGAATACGAATGTGTTGCTTTCATCACCGAATATTTCAAAATACCCTGACAAGTCACTTCCGGGCTGGTTTCCGAACATGGTTGAGTTTGACATCACCTTCAAGGAGCTCAACTCAGTTTTGCGGTACTCTATGTACTTGGTGTACGTCATAGGCAAAGATTCGCTCCTCGTAAATGTCATGGAACTCTTTGTCGTATAATTCTCATGTCTCATTTCCTCGTCCATTATGTCTTCCATCGTTTGGTCAGGTGTGGACATGAGCGACGTTGAATATTCTCTGTCCGGCAGATTTTTGATCATCTCCAGAGTGTAATTTGTAACATCCAATGTCAGACAAAAATGTCGTGCTGTGGTTTCACTGGTCTCGATCTGCTTTACCATTGTCAGCTGGTATCCTTTCCCCAACATTTCCTCCCTCTGTTTTTCTGACAATGAATAGTATAAGGAGGAATCAACGTAAGCATTCCTTAGAAACAGATATTCACAATCTCTCGGTACGAACGCCCATGAAAAACCTGACGGGGCGTCAGCCTTTTCTTTATTACAGGAGATGAAGCACAGAGCTGCTAATAGTATGGCAAAAGCCTTTTGTATCTTATTGGATATCATAGTATATTGAAATATCATATTGGAAATTTTTATTATTTGCACTCCATTTTTCTGGTGACCCACTAGCGTAGAGACCATCATCCCAACGTCCATCATAACCCCAATTCATAAGGTAATAATTTGAGACTTCAATTCGGTTCTCGGAATAGGGCATGCCTTCGTAAACGTCAGGGATAAAGTATTCTTTTTCGATATACGGATATATGTCCATATCCGTATATCGTATCTCGTCTGTAAGTGTCCAATAATAATGCTTTTTGAAAATTTTTCTGTGCTCGACTTTACCATCGATGACCCAAGTGTGTCCTTCTGAATAACGTGTTTTCTTAAACGGCCACATCCCGGTTTTGTACTTGTTGGCATATGCGACAACAATCACAGGAAGCCCATTGTTAAGATTTGTATTGACCGTTGAGACAGAATAATCCCCATTTTTGCATGTTAATGAATAATGTGAGAACCCCTCACTTGATGGGAACGCTCCGCTGCCGATTCCAGAGTAAGTCATCTCGACTCTATTTCCAACGTCCATCATAAGGTCTCCTACATAGTTCGTTGATGTCCCATAACGGTTATGTGCCATAAGGTCCCATCTTGGCGAATTTTCAGTGTAGCCACCTCTTGAAAATGTTATGTTATAGTTGTCCTTGTTATAACTGACGCCGTTGCATTCAATGTCGTGATATAACCCAGAGGGCTTTCCTTTAAAGTAATGCATGTAGTAAATTACCTGAGCCATTGCTACTGCTGTGCATCCAGTTGGACAGGTTACCATGGTCCCTTCACCATCAAAACCATAAGGACATTTATAATTCCATGGATGACCTTGTCCCCATTTTGTATTCAATAAATGAGGCACAGAATAACAGACAGTATCGGAAGCGACCTCTTCATAATCATATCTTAGTACCCAATACAAATTATCTTCTATGTCACTACGAGTAATAACATCATTCGGATTTTTTGTTCGTTTGCTTTGAGGAATCACATGTTTCCAAAAGTCAACATTGTCATTGCTTTCTAGGTCGTTTGAGTTTTTGTAGGCTAAGATGTCATCGATACGTGTGCCTAACCATGTGTCGATTCCTTGAGGGTTTCCTTTTGCCTTGAGACTCCCTGTTTCTGATTGCCCTAGAATCGGCTTTGCCCGTTTGTCTCTGGAGATGGCAATCCAACCTTTGGTGAAGTTGTAGATGTGGACCAACGTGTCTTGCCCCTCTGTAATATAATCTATGGATGAGATTTCTCTCTCGGGGTACAGGATTTCTAGCAGGTCTCCGGCATTTACGGGAGTGACTTTGAAAGAAGCATCATCGGATGGTTCAATGCTCTGTGTCTTGCTCATGGGCATGTCCGCTTCTATTTTGACAATCTCGCAGGATGCCATGGTTAAGCACATAATTGCTGTTAAAACAGAATGCGTTTTCATGATATACAAGGTCATTAGTTTCTAATGTCCTGCTAATATATAAAATGTTTTTGATATGGCGAACTTTTCCCGGATTTATTCATTTGCTCTCCACGGCGCAAAATCAATGAATATTCAGTATCTTTGTCCCTATGGAAGTACGTGCGAAAAAGGCGCTCGGCCAGCATTTTCTGACTGACCAGAGTATTGCGAAGAACATTGTCGGGGCTCTTGAGGGGCATCAGGCGTTGGAGGTCGGCCCTGGAATGGGAGTCCTGACCCAGTACCTGCTACCGCGTCCGGAACTGGCGTTGAAAGTCATTGAGATTGACGGCGAGTCTGTTGTCTATCTGAAGAAACATTTCCCGAAATTGGGTGACAACCTGATTGAGGGCGACTTCTTGAAGATGGATCTTGACGGAATATTCGAGGGAGAATATTCAGTGATCGGGAACTTCCCTTATAATATCTCCTCGCAGATATTCTTCAAGATTCTTGAGCATCGCGACCGTGTCCCGGAGGTGGTCTGTATGATCCAGAAGGAGGTCGCAGAGCGCATCGCCGAGAAGCCCGGCACCAAGACATACGGCATCCTGTCGGTCTTTCTTCAGGCATGGTATGACATTGAATATCTTTTCACTGTGGGTTCTGGAGCGTTCAACCCTCCACCTAAGGTCCAGTCCGCCGTGATCCGTCTCACCCGCAACTCCCGCACGGCCCTCGGCTGTGACGAAAAGCTTTTCCGCACGGTAGTGAAGACCGCCTTCGGCCAGCGCCGCAAGACCCTTCGCAATTCCCTCAAGCCGCTGATCAGACCGGATCTCCTGTCCGACCCAGTCTTCGGTCTCCGCCCCGAGCGCCTGAGTGTGGATGATTTCATAGCCTTGACCCACAAGCTTCAGAATAGCTGACCCTTGCCGGTTGAGGTTCCCGATGACAGCCCGCCTGCTGACCTGCTGCTACTCGACTGCTACCCGTCTATTGTCTGTCTGTTTGTTGCACACGGCGACTGTCCGTATATTACCCGTCTGTTACCCGTCTATTGCCCTGCTGCTACCCGACTGCTACCTACCTGTTGCCTTTTGTGCTGTTTTTGTCGAGATTTTCAACAAGATTCTTGGAAAACAAGAAAAATTTGTATCTTTGTAGTCCAAACAGTGACGAAAGGTTTGACAACCGTTCGGCCAGAACATCCGGAGAGGTGGGAGAGTGGCTGAATCCACAGGTTTGCTAAACCTGCATACGGGTAACCGTATCACGAGTTCGAATCTCGTTCTCTCCGCAAAAAAGGTCCTGCAGAAATTTCTGCGGGACCTTTTTGGATCACTGAGCCTGTCGAAGTGACCAGCCTGTATACCGAATTGTGGACTTTATTATGTTTATTATCAAATGATCAGCTATCTGTCTTTGGTGGGTTTACGCTAAGGCTGATGTGTTATCTGCTTGATTAAAAGCATGTTGTATGCCACCAGCTGATACATAAGTGGCGATCGAGAATGACACTCCTACGGGAACTGTCGCAAATCAACTGAGGGGTGAAAGGTAATGAGGCTGACTCAAAAGCCACGAGGATCGGAGCGAAGCGACCGAAGGGGGGCGGGGAATTCTTTCCCCGTGCCCCTCTGGGGCTGTCCCGTAGGGACTGGGGGTTGAAGGTTTAGGCGGCCTATCAGTTTGTCAGAAGACAAACTGATAGGCCGCCGCTTTCCCCAAAGCGACGGCCTGTTGTATATAAAACGAACTTAACAAATAGACAACAAAAAGAACTTTTGTCTGTCCAAGGACAAAGGTATCAAGATTTATCGAATATCCAAAACTTTTTCGTAATTTTTTAAAACGATTTTTGCGTCAATTGTTCATGAAAGCACCGTTGTTTGCTTACAGATTGATGCAAAATGCCGCTTCGAGACACTTCTGAGGGGGATTCTGTGCAAGATGATCCGGCGATGTTCCGTCTCGACCGCACCATTGGTGGCGGCAAGATTTAAAAGGTTTTCACCCGTTCCTGTACTCACTTGGTGTCATTCCTGTGTGTGCCTTGAAGAACTTGTAGAACACGGACGGATTCGGGAAATGCAGTTTGAAAACGATCTCCTTAATGCTGTCGTCGGTGTACTTGAGCATATTCTTGGCCTCCAGAATCACGAACGAGTCGATCCAGTCCGGCGCCGACCGTCCGCTTACCTGCTTGATAAGCTTGGAAAGGTATTTGGGTGTCAGGCCAAGATGGCTCGCATAGAAGGCCATGTTCCTTTCTGAGGTGTGATGCTCGGTGACGAGCGCCATGAAATGCTCGAAAATCAGTTTTACTCTCGTGTTGACCGCCGCTCCAGGCAACTCGGGGGTTCTGGCCGCACTCTTCTCCATTAGTCCTCCGAGAACATAGAACAGCGAAGCTATCAAAGAACCGACCGCCTCCCTTTTGTTCGGCACATCCGAGGACAGGATTACCCCTATAAGATCCAAATATTTGGAACAGAATGCGATGTTCCTGTCGTCAAGCTGAATGCATGGTTCCGTCAGCAATTTCAGCCGATCGTCGAAAATTTTCTTAAAGTCGAAACTTATGCTGGAAAGATACTCCTTGGAGATCGCCACGACAATGAACTCGAATCCGTTGTCGCCTTCATTGCCCAGCCTGTTTATCTTTATGATGTTCCCCGGGGTGCCGATGAACAGCGTACCCTTGACCACTTTGTAAGACCGAAGGTTGATCTCCACGTTCAACTCTCCTGATTTGCAGAAAATAGCGATGTACGCATCGCTGCGGCAAGGATATTTCAGAAATTGAAGGTTGTCGCTATACTTCACGTCCATGATGAAGAAATCGTCTTCAAGCTGGATCTCGTTCTGGACGGGGACGAGTTTCCTGATCTGCTTAAGACCTATGTTCAATAACGAATCTGGCATTCCATAAAATGTTTTTAGCGTCTGGCGGCAAAATTAGGAAATATTCTTGTCATTGCAAAATTTCGCAATATTCTACCTTTTGACAATTATAGGGTCCAATCGTTCATTCTAATGGTATAATTTGGCAGTCAATTTGTAGTGAAGCCTATCGCTTGTAAGAAGAACAAAAAATTTATGAATATGAACAAGTACTTTGTCAAAATCTCAACATTGGTCGCTATGGCTCTTGTGCCAGTTGCGATGAATGCCCAGCAGACGTTGACGCTGGAGCAGTGCCGCGAAATGGCAATCGAGAACAACAAGACCTTGAAACAGGCCGAGACCAAGATTGAAATGGCAGGCTATGACCGTAAGATAGCGTTCGCGAATTATCTTCCGAATATCTCGGCGACAGGCGCGTACATCTATAACGCCAATGACATCGCCCTTGTCAGCGACGCCACCTCGCAGAAGCTTCAGAATATGGGAACGCTCATACATTCCCAGACTCAAGGTTTCGCCCAGGAACTGATGACCGCTATAAAATCCAATCCGGCGGCCGCTCTTGAATATGCCAACAGCCCTATGTGGCAGACGGTTCTCGGAGCGCTTTCGCAGACGGATATGTCACAGACAATCAACGCCCTTGGCAAGGAGATCGATGACGCTTTCCATCCGGATATGCAAAACATTTTCGCAGGTGCCGTGACAGTTCAGCAACCGGTGTTTGTGGGAGGCAAGATCATAGCTGCCAACAAGATTGCCAAATTGGCGGAAGAGCTGTCAAAGACCCAGTACGACCAGCAGTACCAGCAGGTTATAGTTGATGTTGATCAGGCATATTGGCAGATTGTTTCCATCGCGAACAAGAAGAAGCTTGCCGATGCCTACGCCGACCTTCTTCACAAGATGGAGCACGATGTGGATCTTTTTGTCAAGGAAGGTGTGGCCACTGAGTCTGACGCTCTCCAGATAAAGGTGAAAGCCAACGAGGCGGACATGCTCAAAACCAAGTCCGACAATGGCTTGACCCTTGCCAAGATGCTTCTCTGCAAGCAGATAGGTCTTGATCTCAGCACTGAGATCGTACTTGCTGACGAAACCCTCTCCGACATTCCTGTCCCTCAGATGGGTGCGGACAAGGATTTGGATCAGATATATGCCGACAGGCCGGAGACAAAGAGCCTTGAGCTGGCCTCTCAAATCTATGACGGAAAAGTCAGGGTGGCAAGAGCCGACATGATGCCGAAAATAGCTTTGATGGCTTCGTATTCGGTGACCAATCCTAATATTAAGAATGGATTCCAGAAGGACTGGGGCGGATTCTTCAACGCCGGCGTGATGGTGAACATTCCGATCTTCCACGGATTCGAAGCCATGAGCAAGACTCGTAAGGCCAAGGCGGAGGCCACACTTTACAGAACCCAGCTTGAGGATGCCAAGAACCTCATCAACCTGCAGGTGACCCAGTTGCGCAAGCAGGAAGGCGAGGCGTTCGAGAAGCTCACGATGGCTCAGAACAACCTGTCCAGCGCGGAGGAGAACCTCCGTACCGCGACTGTCGGCTTCGAGGAAGGCGTGATCGAGACCAACACGGCTCTCGCCGCCCAGACCGCTTGGCTAAAGGCTCATTCTGAATATATCGACGCGGGGATCGAGCTCCAGATGCTCGCCGCCAACCTGAACAAGGCGGAAGGCAACAACCACGCTCAGGCAAGATAATCAACGGATAATGATAAAAATTTAAGAATATTATGGAAAAGGAAAAGAAAAGCTACAATCTTGTGATTGGCATTGTGGCGCTGATCGTAATCATCCTTCTGATCGCCGTCATCGGCTATTTCGTCTCTAAACCAAAGCCTCTGATGATTCAGGGCGAGGCAGAGGCCAGTGAGTATCGTGTGTCCGGCAAGGTTCCGGGCAGGATCGAGGAACTTTACGTCAAGGAAGGCCAGATGGTCCACAAGGGAGACACCGTCGCCCTCATCGACTCTCCTGAGGTACGTGCCAAGCTGGCGCAGGCCAACGCCATCAAGGCGGTTGCCAGCTCACAGAGCAGAAAGGCTCAGAACGGAGCCCGCAAGGAGCAGATCGCCGGAGCCTATGAGCTTTATCAGCAGGCTCTTGTGCAGGAAGACGTGATGAAGAAGTCTTTCGACAGGATCCAGAAGCTCTATGACCAGAAAGTCATCGCGGCTCAGAAATACGACGAGGTGAAGGCCAAGTACGATGCCTCCGTCGCTCAGACAAAGGCTGCCAAGAGTCAGTATGACATGGCTGTCAACGGAGCGCGCGAGGAGGACAAGGCTGCGGCCAAGGCTCTCGTCGATCAGGCTAACGGCGCGTTGATGGAGGTGGAGTCTTATCTGAGCGAGCTGTACCTTACGGCTCCTGCTGACGGAATCATCTCGGCTCTTTTCCCTAAGGTCGGCGAGCTTGTCGGCCAGGGAGCGCCTGTCGCCAGCGTTACGGACCTGAATGATGTATGGTTCACGTTCAATGTGCGTGAGGACTACCTCCACGGCATGAAGCAGGGCGACAAGATCACGGTGATCATCCCGGCCCTTGACGGCAAGGAGGTTCCGGCCACCATCAACTATGTGGCTGTCCGTGAGTCCTACGCCACGTGGAAGGCCACCAAGGAAACTGGTATGTACGATGCCAAGACCTTTGAGGTCAGGGCCGTTCCGGATGTGACGGTGGACGGTGTCCGTCCAGGTATGTCCGCAATCGTTAAGTAAGGACTATCATCATGACTAATTGGCAGAGAATAATTGCGGTGGCCCGCCGCGAACTCAGGATCATCAGGCAGCGTCCGATCTATCTTCTGGGTTCGGTAGGCGTGATAGCCTTCTGCGCCATATTCTTCCTGACATTTCTGAAGGACGGTCTGCCGAGTGATGTTCCGATCGGTCTTGTGGACTACGACTACTCGTCCACCTCAAGGAATTTCTGCCAGCAGCTGGACGCCACCCAGTTGGGAAAGGTTGTCCACTACGATTCGTTCGCGGCTGCCAGAGAAGACATGAACAGAGGCAAGATCGCGGCTGTCTGTGTCGTTCCTGTGGGGATGAACGATGACATCCAGGCGAACCGTCAGCCGAAGATCACGTTCTACGTCAACGGCTTGTACTTCGTCAGCGGGGCGCTTGCGTGGAAGGATCTTCTTCAGATGGTCAATCTGACCAACGGAGCCGTGCAGAGGCAGGCCTTCAGGGCAAGAGGCTACAACGACAGCCAGATCATGGGCATGATCCGTCCTGTGGACGTGGATGTCCATCAGATCGGCAACGTCGGCACCAACTACAACTACTACCTCAGCAGCGTCCTGCTGCCGGGTGTGCTGGAGATGATCGTGATAATCGTCCTGATATATTCATTGGGAGCGGAGCTTAAGTATGGTACCTCCAGGCATCTGCTGCAGACCTCCGGCAACTCGATCGTGACCGCCCTCGCCGGCAAGCTTCTGGTGTGGACGCTGACATTCTCGGCGATCGGGCTGATACTGATCCTGCTGCTCTTCCATAGGCTGCATTTTCCGTTGGCGGGATCCATCTGGAACATGTTTTTGGGCATATTCCTTATGATCTTCGCCAGTGAGGCGATTGCTATATTCATTCTTGAGATGCTTCCTGTGCCGAGGTTGGCGTTGAGTATCGGCGCTCTTTACAGCGTGCTTGGATTCTCCCTCTCGGGCTTCACGCTTCCGATAGAGGCCATGCCGCCTTACATCCAGGGACTTGCGGCGGCGTTCCCGTTGCGTCATTATTATCTGTTCTATGTCCAGGAGGCCATATTCGGAGCCGGATTCGCCGGATGGTGGAAGCAGGTGATCTACTTGCTGATCTTCATTCTGTTGCCGCTCATAGGTCTTGTGCGACTCAAGAAGGCCTACATTCATCAGAACTTCCCTAAAGACTAAGTGACATGAAAAGTACATACGCAAAAACATGGATCAAGGACTTCTGGGGCATATTCTGTCATGAACTTCGACAGATTTTCTCAGACAGCGGCGTGCTGCTGATCTTCCTTGTCGCCGGACTTGCCTATCCGCTGCTTTACAATCTCGTCTACCTGAACGGTATTCTTTCTGAGACTCCCGTTGCCATTGTTGACAATTGCGACAGCCCGGACAGCCACCGCTTCATCAGGGAGATCGACGCCACCCGAGAGGTCGAGGTCGCGGCGAAATGTATGAATATGGCCGAGGCGGAAAAAATGATGCAGGAACGCAAGGTCAACGGTATCATCTATTTCCCTTCCGACTTCACAGAGAAACTGGCCAGAAACGAGACGTCCACATTCTCCGTCTATGCGGACATGAGCAGCTTCCTCTACTACAAGAACGCTCTCATGGCCACCAACTTCGTGATGCTTCATGAGATCGGTCAGATCCAGATGCAGAGGTTCTCGTCCCTCGGGATGACGGAACAGGCCGCGTCCCAGACTGTCAAGCCGCTCGGCTACGAGGACAATAATCCCTACAACAGGGCCTTCAACTACAGTTTCTTCCTGATCTCGGCCATACTGATGATCATCATCCAGCAGACGCTTTTCTACGGAATGTCACTGCTGGTAGGAACCGCAAGGGAGAGGAACCGCAGTTTCGCATCGCTTCCTGACAGACTTGAAGGTCACGGTGTCGGGCGTGTGGTCATGGGACGTGGAGGCGCCTACTGGCTGCTGTACCTTGCTGTGGGCATGTACATCGCCTTCATCGTCCCGGCAATATTCGGGATCCCTCAAAGAGGTGAGTTCAAGGATGTTCTTGCGATGCTGGTCTTCTTCATCACTGACTGTGTGTTCTTCAGCATGGTCTGGAGCACGCTGATCACGAGGAGGGAGTCTGTGTTCATCCTCTTTCTGGCGATGTCGCCTGTGGCTTTGTTCCTGACCGGTTGCTCATGGCCGACATTCGCGTTCCCGGGCTTCTGGAAGGTGTTCTCCTACATATTCCCGTCCACTTTCGGCGCGCAGGGTTTCATCAACCTTAGCACTGCCGGTGGCGAGATGGGAGCGGCTGACGTGCAGATGAAGGCCATGATCATCCAGACGGTCATCTATTTCTTCCTTGCATGCGTGGCTGTCTATGCCGAGAACTGGGTACTGCGTCACAAGGAGCAGATCCGTCAGAGAAGTGAGCGGCTCGCCAAGCGTGTGGGCATCGACAGCGCCGAGGACGCTAAGATCATCGCCGGAGAATAGAACCATCCTGTTGACCTATAAAAGAAGAGGCTGACTCCAAAATGTCAGCCTCTTGCTTTTGGTGCTTAGGCTAAAGCGGACATATACTGCCGTAGGCGGCTTTGGCTCCCGAAGAGGGAGGGGACCCACGAAGTGGGGAGGACCGTCGGAGGCAGTATATGTCTGCTTTTATTATTCCCCTACGTGGAACGCCACGCGGAGTTCCTCGATCTCCTCGTCGGTGATCGGGTTCAGCTTGCCCAAAGGAGCGGCGAGGATCAGCGAGCGGGCGCTGAAATCTGCCACCTCAAGACGGTCGAACGTGTTGATGAGCTGGTCACCGGTCACGACGACGGAATCGTTTTCCAGCATCACGAACGGTCTCTGTTTGAACTCATCGGCGAGTTCTGTCAGATGCTCGTTGTACTGGCTCCCGAACGGGAATGTCGGGATGTCCTGAAGGAATATCCAGCTCTCCGGGATTGTTCGCACGTCGAATTTCACTCCGGTCGTGCAGAATCCCATCAGGGCAGGGGACTGGGTCAGGATTATTGAGTTGACCTTCGGGTTGCGGCGGTAGATCTCGTAATGAAGTGCCACAGAGCGGCTTGCGTTCTTCCCGGCCTCTACCATTCCGTCTTTGATCTGCACGATGTCTTCCGGCTCAAGATCCCAACGCTGCATGCTGGACGGAGTGATGAGGAAATCATTGCCTCTCCAGCGCACGGATGCCGTACCGTAGGAACTGCACATAAGCCCTTGTGAGCAGGCTCTGCGGACAATTTTGCAGATCTCCGCGCGGATCGCCCTCTCATCTGAAGGGTGCGTTACGTTCATAAAGTGTTGGAACGGAACGTTCACGGCTTTCTCGTGCTGGAGGATCTGATCCTCGCTGAGGTATTTAGGCTCTCCCAAAGTCTTGGCGTTCAGGATTGTGCGCGCGCAGAGCTCCAGGGTCTCAAACCTCTGGTAAGCATCAGCGATGTCCTCACCGGCAACCACGACACCGTGGTTCTCCATGATGACGGCCTTGTAGTCCGGGTTCTTCTTGAATTCGGCCACAATTTTCTTTCCCAGAAGCTCGCTTCCAGGGAGGGCATATTCAGCGAATCCGACAGGGCCGCAGGTCGCGCGCGCCTGAGGGATGATGCTCGTGTCCGGAACCTGGTGAACCATACTGAAGGTGACCAGTCCAGGAGGGTGGGCGTGGATCACTGAATGAATATGCGGGTTCATCTTGTAGATGGCCTTGTGGAAAGGGTACTCGGATGAAGGTCTGTGAGGTCCGATGATGGTTCCGTCAGCCTTCACGCACATGATGTCCGCCGGAGTCAGCGAACCTTTGTCAATCGCCGCCGGGGTGATCCACATATCTCCGTTCTCGTCCATGATGGACAGGTTTCCGCCGGAGGTGGTGGTCATCTCGCTGCGATAAATCCTGCCGATGATGATAGCTATCTGCTCGGCCGGATGCATCAGATTTACGTCAAGTTGTTTCATGATATTAATGAATTACATTGGAAGCCGCTTTACTTTGCCTGAAGTCAAGGTCGCTTCCCGGATTTACAATTATGCCAGCATGACCTGCCCTCCCGTCACAGGGATGGCCTGTCCGGTCTCTCCGGTCTGGTCGATGGCGTAGAGGATGGCCTTGCAGACATCCACAGGGTTGCAGCCCTTGCGCATAGGCACCTGGGCGAGATAGTAGTCCTTGACATCCTGCACGGTCTTCGCTCCCGGAACCTTGCCGGCGTTGAGGTACTGGATGAACAGGCCGTTCTCCGGGTTGCTCCACAGAGGACCATCGTAGTAGTTGCCAGGGCAGATGCTGTTGACTTTCACCCTGTAAGGGGCGAGCTCAAGCGCAAAGGACTGGGTTAAACCTATACCTCCGAACTTGCCGCCGGCGTAGGCGAAGTTGGCCTTGCTGCCGCGCAGGCCGCTCTTGCTGTTGACCTGAATGATGTCGGCGAAATATTCAGGATCATATTTCGTCTCGATCTTCATTATGTGCGAGGCGACCTTGGCGCAGAAGAAATAGGCTTCGTAGTTGATCTTGGTGACGAACTCGAAGTTCTCAGGGGTCATCACGTCCAATCCGCCGGCGCGGACAACCCCGGCGTTGCTGACAAAAGCGTCAAGCGCGCCGAAGTTCAGAATTGTCTCCTTCATCAGGTTCCGGAGGCTCGCCATGTCCGCGACATTTGTCTTTACGAATATGGCCTTGTTGGCTCCCGCTTTCTCATTGAAGCTGGCGGCGGTCTTCTCGCCGGTCGCCTCGTTGAGGTCGGCCACCACGATGTTGGCTCCCTGGGCCATCAGCTCACGGGCGATGCCTTCTCCGAATCCCTGGGCGGCTCCGGTCACGATGATCGTGCGGCCTTCCACACGGCCTTTGGACGCGCTGGAGGCCACCTTGCGGCGGTAGTTCTCCACCTCCCAGTTGTCGATGAAGTCGATCCAAGCCCGCTCCATCGGATGCTCTCCGCCGAAGCTCTGCGCATAGAACGCTACCTTCATCGCGTCCGTGAACACATCGGTGATGATCTGTGCGTTCCTGGAGCTGTCTCCCACGGCGATGAGTCCGATTCCTTTGATGAGCAATACCTTAGGCGTGTAGCCTTTCCCGCTTACGAAAGCCTCGATTTCCTCCTCGGCCTGCTTTAAAATCTCTTCATCTGACTCGGCTTCAATGAATATGTACGAGCTCTTGCAGTACACGATGATGTCCGGGGTGAACGGCTTGGCGATCTTGTCGAAACCGGATTTTCCGGGACAATCGGTCACTGAGCCTGTCGAAGTGACTGAACAACCATCAATGAAGAAGTCCACAAGGGCGTTCTTCGTGACTTTCAAGGTCTTGAAGCCCCTTCCGGAGCGCGAGAGCATCTGCCTGATCGCCGGAACGACATCCGTAACTGTCTCCGAGACAGCCGTGTCACCCTCCGGAAGAGCGGCAACCTTGGCCTCAAGTTTTCCAAGGACTTCTGAATATATTCCCTCAATCTCAGCGGTGGTGTCCCCACCCACGAATATTCCGTGATTCTGAAGGAATATCACCTGGGGTTCCTTGCCTTTCTCAGCCTTGTAGGCCTTTATCCGGTCATAGACCTTCTTGAAAAGCGTGTAGCCCGGGTCGGTATATTCAATGTAAAGGGCATCTGGGAATATCTCCTTGCACGCGGCCTCGGCGTTCACCGAGCACATCAGGCCGTTGACAAGGGTAGGGTGGAGGTGAACCACGAAGGCGAATCCCATGCAGTTGTGCAGGGATGTCTCCACTGAAGGCCTTCTGTCCTTTGTTATACAGGCCACGGAGAGGTCGTTCTTGACCTGTTCCTCACGTATCGCCGTGTCCTCATTGTAAGCCTTTTCGCCCATCTCGTTCAGAAGAGCTCTGTCAAGGACAGCGAACCCGTCCTCCGTTATAGTAGCGAGGGCGTGGCCGCTGGCCTTCACCCAAAGTCTGTTCTCATCCTTGTAGGAGGTGTTGCCGCCTCCTGCGATCACGAACCTGGAGTCCTGTCCGAACTTCCGGGAAATCGCGATAAGGTCTTCAATCTGTTTCATATTCGTGTGTCAATTATGTGTTCTGTTCGCTGAGCTGACATATTCCTAAATGGCTAATGTCTTGCGGATCAGCTCGTTTCCCGCTTCGATGGAGTTCAGCCCAGCCTGGTGTGCGGCCACCGCGCAGGCTCCACGGTAGTTGGTCTCACGCAGCTTCTCGCTGAGCCCTTCGGCGTTGTCGCGTGTGCGCAGACGGATCGGCTCCAGCGCCGGAGTGTTGTGCTCCGAGCCGAAAGTGACGATGAAGCCCTCGTCCTGAAGGTAACCGGAATATTCCTCAAGCACGGCCGTCGTGTTGCGGGTCGTGATGAATTCCACGGACTTGATTCCGCGCTTTTTCAGCGTGTCGGCGGCCTTCTGGAGGTCGCCCTCGAAGTCGGTGAAGTTGCCTTTCGCATCGTCCGCGAGGAACGGGTAGGTCGGGATTCCGCCCGCTGCCTTGATGATTTGGCAGACGGTCTCCATCGGCAGGAACGCCTTAGGATCCTCAGGCACGAAAGCCACGCCGCCAGCCTTGAGGAGCTTGCTTCGGATCTCGTTCTCCACCGCCGCCTCGTTGTCCGGTGCGGATTTCAGTGGCTGTCCGCCGAAGATTCTCTCGTAGAGGGCGAGCCTGTCCTGGATTTTGTCGGCTTTGGCGTCAACCGCCATCCTGAGAGCCTTCGCAAGGTGACGCTCACGCACCGATCCTCTGGTCAGTTCCTTGACAATATATTTGAAATCAACGTTGAATCCGGCCTTGACCTCATCCAGATGGGCGTTCAGTTTGGCGCACATCCTTTCAACCTGGGCGTTGGACTCAGCCCGTACATCGGCGAGCATCTGAGCCTCTTTGCCGCTGAGTATCACCGGATAGGCCAGTCCCTTTCCGCTCAGGTAGGTGCGTCCCGGGTTGTTCGGGTCGTTCACTCTTAATCCGGCGGCCTGGTCCTCGCTGTTCAGGGAGATGAACTCGATGTTGAACATCGGGTAGAGATGCCTTGCGGCGCATTCGTCATTCCACTCCCTGTAGCCGTCGAGGCTGTAGAAGTCATTGATTCCCACAACTTCGACACCTTCGGCGGCGGCCATATCAAGGGCTTGTCTCACGTCTTTGAAGGCGCTGAAGGAGTACGGTGTGTGCAGATGGGCGTTAACGTCGATTATCGTTTTCATATTCATGAATATTCTTTGCTCAAAGTTA
>OGOV01000014.1_pt1 | contig 191066 bp, 179 predicted proteins | sample 1552711 | NCBI WGS metagenome assembly OGOV01 (sample SAMEA2580216, study PRJEB22360) | human gut metagenome | biome: human gut; feature: human-associated habitat; material: faeces | place: Denmark | collected 2008/2010 | reverse complement strand
AGTTGCATAAATTATATATTGATTTTGCGTTGCTATTATTTTTTGAATGGACAAAAATGGAAATGTTTAGAAATTAAAAGAAAAACACTTGCAATTTTACAAAAAATAAAGTATAATATAACATATGTTATATAGAAAACATAAATGAGACAAAGTAAAATAAAGGTTATTTAAAGAGAGGATTAGTCAATAGGCTGAAAGCTAATCTAAAAAAACATATTTGAAAAACTACCTCATTGTTTCTAGCAAAACTAGACGTATGCTTGCGTTAAAAGCTAATTAAGTAAAAACAAGGATGGAACCGTGTAAATAGCACTCCTAGGCATATAACTATGTCTAGGAGTTTTTATTTGGCTCAATTAGGGACAGTCCCCAATTGTCCAATTTGCTCAATTTGGGACACCCTTAAAGAAGGAGGAAAAAATAAAATGATAAAAATTGAATTAAAAGATGGCTCTAATATTGAAGTAGAAAAAGAAAGTTCAGTATTAGATGTAGCAAAGAAGATTAGTGAAGGATTAGCAAGAGTTGCTTTAGCAGGAATTGTTAATGGAGAGGTGAAAGATTTAAGATATGAACTAAATGAAGACTGTAAACTAGAGATTGTAACTTTTGATAATTTAGAAGGGAAAAAAGCATATTGGCACACAACATCACACATAATGGCACAAGCTATAAAAAGAATTTTTCCAGAAGTAAAATTAGCAATAGGACCTTCGATTGATAATGGATTTTATTATGATTTTGATGTGGAAAAACCATTTACAGAAGATGATTTGGCAAAAATTGAAAATGAGATGAAAAAGATAATTAAAGAAGATTTAGCAATAGAAAGGTTTACATTACCAAGAGATGAAGCAATTAAATTTATGAAGGAAAAACAAGAACCTTATAAAGTAGAATTAATAGAAGATTTGCCAGAAGATGAAGAAATTAGCTTTTATAAACAGGGAGAATTTACAGACCTTTGTGCAGGACCACATGTTATGAAAACAGGAAGTATAAAAGCAGTAAAATTATTAACTACATCAGGTGCATATTGGAGAGGAAATGAAAAGAATAAAATGTTACAAAGAATTTATGGAATTTCTTATCCAAAAGCAAGTCAATTAGAAGAATATTTAAATATGTTAGAAGAAGCTAAAAAAAGAGACCATAAAAAATTAGGAAAAGAATTAGAGTTATTTATGATGACAGGAGAAGGTCCAGGATTTCCATTTTTCTTACCAAAGGGTATGGTATTAAGAAATGTATTAGAAGATTACTGGAGGAAAATTCATACTTTAAATGGCTATCAAGAAGTTAAAACACCAGTAATGTTAAATGAAGAGCTATGGCACCGTTCAGGTCATTGGGACCATTATAAAGATAATATGTACACAACAAAAATTGATGAACAAGACTTTGCCTTAAAGCCAATGAACTGTCCAGGGGGAATGCTTGTTTATAAAAGCAAGATGCACTCATATAAAGATTTACCTATAAGAATGGGAGAATTAGGCTTAGTACATAGACATGAAAAGTCAGGACAATTAAACGGATTGTTTAGAGTAAGATGTTTTACTCAAGATGATGCACATATATTCTGCTTGCCAGAACAGATTGAGTCTGAAATTATAAACTTAATGCATTTAATTAATCAAGTATATAGTTTATTTGGTTTTACATATACAGTTGAATTATCAACCAGACCAGAAAATTCTATGGGAAGCGATGAAGAGTGGGCAACAGCAGAAAACGCATTAAAAAAAGCACTAGAACATGAAAATATGGAATATGTAATAAATGAAGGAGATGGGGCATTTTATGGTCCTAAAATAGACTTCCATATAAAAGATAGTTTGGGAAGAGATTGGCAATGTGGAACAATACAATTGGATTTCCAAATGCCAGAAAGATTTGATTTAACATATATAGGACAAGACGGAGAAAAACACAGACCAGTTATGCTTCATAGAGTAGTTTTCGGAAGTATAGAAAGATTTATAGGGGTTTTAATAGAACATTATGCAGGCGCATTCCCAACTTGGTTAGCACCAGTACAAGTAAAAATTCTAACAATATCTGATAAACAAAAAGCCTATGCCAATAAAATAGTAGAAAAATTAATGAATGAAGGCATAAGAGTAGAATTAGATGATAGAGAAGAAAAAATAGGATATAAAATAAGAGAAGCACAACTTCAAAAAATTCCATATATGCTAATAGTAGGAGACAAAGAAGTAGAGACAAATGCAGTAGGTGTGCGTGCAAGAAAAGATGGCGACATAGGACAAATGCCAATAGACGAATTTATTTGCAAAATTAAAGCAGAAATAAAAGAGTACAATTAGGGACAGTCCCTAATTGTGCTTTTTTCTCAATTTGGGACACCCCTTGATTAAAAATAATTAAAAAATGTTTTCTTTTTGTTGTGTTTATGATATACTCTAAACATAATGGTTAGGAGGGAAAAAATGCCAGAAACTACCAATGATGAAAAGAAAATTATAAAACAAAAATTGGAATATATAGGTTTAGATTTGGAAAATATACCAGAGTTTTTAAGAGAATTTAAACCTCTTAATTTTAGACCATTAGAGTCTTATGATGAAGCATACAAGGTATATAAATATATAGATATTGAAGAAATTCAGATATTAATAACACCTACAGATAGATTAACAAATTTAAAAGAAAAATATAAGCTATCAGCTTCTATTAGTGAGTATCTAGATACAGAGCAAGAAGAAAATATCGAAAAATTTGTTAAATTCCTAGAGCTTTTAAAAAACTTTAAGATAGATGATGTTAAAGAAATAGAAGATGAACAAAAGTTATTAAAAAGTAAAATACCATTTGAAGTGAAGTATAAGAATAATTTTATATGGCAGATATATTATTCTGATTATAATGATAGATATTTTATGCTAGTTCCATCCAAAGAAATGAATAATCCAGAATTATTTTATATATTAAAAAAACAGATAGAATGTAAAAAAAATAATGTTAAAGAAAAAATATTTGTACCAATAAGTCATTTAGATTATTCAGGGCGATATTTAAAAAAGTCAGAGATATCAGATGTGGAAAATTATTTATGGTATTTTACAAAGCAATGGCCAGATGTATTTGAGGTATATGATAATAAAGAAAAACTATATGTGCAAATTATAGGACAAATTGATGTTTATGAAAAAGTTCTAAGCACTTATAGAATAGTGTTAAAAGACAAAGAAGCAGCAGTTAATTTTTATAAATTGCTAAAGGCATTATTTATTTTATCAACTGGAGCAGAAGAGCAGTATAAGTTTAATTTAAAAATAAATAAAGAGGCAGGGATAGATTTTTTCTTTGAACAAGAAAAAATAGAGTATATAAAATTGCCTAATTTTATAAATAACCAAGTAAATAAAAAAATAAAAGATATAGAAAATGTTAAATTAGAAATAGTTGAAAGAACAGCAAAGTTACAAAAGTTAAAAAAAATAAATGAAAGTAAAATAGAAGAATATTTGGAAAAGCAAAAACAAATTTCTACTTTTTTGGAGTGTAAAAAAACTTTTTTAGGAAGAGTTAGATATTATTTTAAAAGTAAAAACATTAAGAAAGAAATTAATAATAATGAAGAAAATATTAAAGAAGATAAGAAACAAGAGCCAGAAGTTTTATATGAAAGAAAAGAACAATATACTTTAGAAGATTTAATAGGTCTTTGCACAAGATTAAATAATAAGAATGAAGAAAATAAAAATAAACAATTGGATATAAAGGCAATAGAATTAAAAATTACTAATTTATCTAAAAAAATAGAAAATGCAGAATTATATATAAAAGAAATAGAAAAGCATAAAAAAAGCATTTTTGAGTTTTGGAAATTTACTAATAAAGATGAACTTCCTAGCTTGCAAGAAGGAGATATTGAAGAAGAAAGCCATAAAGAAAAAATAGAAAAATATTTTGATTATGAAGAGGACATTGAGGATTTTGGCAAAAAAGCCGATGAATTGCAAAGAAGAAAGTTATCCAAAAATGAAACAGATGCTGTTTTTGCAGTAAAACAAGCTATGAATTCTATAAAGGCATTAGATAGTGATAGTGAAGACTTGAAACAAGAATTTGATCTGCTAAAAAAAGAGTATGAGAAAAATATAGAATATATTAATATGAAAGACTTTAACATATTTGGAAGTATGGTTGAGGATAAAACAAAAATAAAAGTTATAAATAATAAAAAACATAGAGAAATTGAAAAAGATAAATATAAAATTCTAAATATAAATTCAAATTCGGATGTTAATTTATATAAAGATAATTTAAAAAATTATTTAAAATTAATAAATGAAGCATTTGGCAAAATATCTTTATGTAGGAACATATCTGTATATAAACTTTCAAAAGAAGAACTATGTAAATTAGAAATATTTGATATAAATCCAAAAAATGAGTTGCAGAATGTGAAGAATAAAGAAGTAATGTATAAATTAAATTTACAAGAAGGTACTCCTATATTATATTACTCTAATATTATTTTTTATGAAAATTTTAATAAAACATTACCATTGGGAATGAACTTATCAACACAAATATTATTAGACATAGATAAATTAGAATTTGAGCTTATAAAAGAAAGTGAATTTAATATAAATATACAAAAAAATCAATTTGATTTTGAAATAAAAAAAGTTAAAGTAAAAGAGTACAATGTTAAAGGAAAAAATAAGGAATGATATGGAGAATATATGCTGAAAATCTTATATAGGGGCAAGATAATAGTCGATTTTTCCTATACAATATACAATAAAAAGAAAGAAAATTCTTTATTGAATTTTCTTTCTTTTTTCCATTTGGCTGATTGTAAAGTGGTACCGATGGTGGGACTCGAACCCACATGGTTTCCCGCCAGATTTTGAGTCTGGTGCGTCTGCCAATTCCGCCACATCGGCATATTTAAAATACAATATATATAATAACAGATTTTTTTTTATTTGGCAATACTATTTTGAAAGTTAAACTAAACTTTATTATAGAGATTCAAAACCATAAAAATATTTGTAATATAAAATAAAATATGCTAGAATATATAATAAATTTTACTAAGAAAGGAATAAAATTAAGATGAATATAGGAGTAGATATAGATGATACAATATCAAATTCTTTTGAAATTATTTTTGGAGACTCTCAAATTTTTGATATAGAGGAAATGAATGGAACGGGAAAGGTAAAAAATATAGGTAATATACCAAATCATTATTATATAGAAAATATGTATGATTGGGATGAAAAATCTATAGAAAAATTTTGGTATAAGTATTTCAAAAAAGTTTTGGTAGAAGCAACACCAAAACCATATGTAGCAGAAATACTAAAAAAATTAAAAGATGAAGGAAATAAAATTTACTTAATAACTGCAAGGTATGAACAAGAAGGAATAGAAAGCGTAGAGAATCTGACAAAAGAATGGTTAGAGAAACACAATATAACATATGATAAGCTTTTAATGAACTCGGAAGACAAACTAAAAATAGCACAAGAAAACAAAATAGATATATTTATAGATGATTGCTTAAAAAATTGCAAAGAAGTAGCAGAAGGAAAAATAAAAACGTATATGTTTGCAAGCATTGGAAACATTATGGTAGATTCAAAAGATATTGAAAAAATATATTCATGGCCACAATTTTACTTTGAAGTTAATAAATTTACAAAAAATTCACAATAAAACTATATAAAAAATATAAAAATATTATAAAAAAAGAAATATATCAAAACTAACAAGGAGGACAAAATGTTAAAAATTTTAAGAAATCTGAAGGAATCATTTTTCTCTGTTATAATTATAGTACTATTATTATGCTTACAGGCAGCTACAGATTTGGCATTACCTGACTATACATCAAAAATTGTAAACATAGGAATACAACAAGGTGGAATCAAAAATGTTTCACCAGAGGTAATAAGAAAAAGTCAAATGGAGAATGTATTATTATTGACAACAGAAGATGAAAGAATAATAGACAGTTATACCTTAATATCTAAAAAAAGTTTAGAAACTAAAGAATATGCAAAATACTTAAAAAAGTATCCAGCACTGGAAGAACAAGAAATATACATACTTAACAATTTAAAACAAGAAGAACAAGAAGAACTAAATTCCATAATGGCAAGACCTTTAATGATGTTATATAGCATTACAAGTGAAGAAACAGCACATGAATTAAAAAACAAAATATTACAAGAGTTTCCAAAAACACAGCAAAGCATACTTGAGCAAATGGATTTATTAAGCATAATAAAAACTATGCCAGAAGAACAAAAGAATAAAATGGTAGAGGAAACTAGTAAATTAATAGATGAAAAATTAGGCAATATGACAGAACAAGTTGCAATACAAGCGACTAAGCAAGAATATGTAGAAGTGGGCATGGATTTAGATAAAATTCAAAATAATTACATATTTATTACAGGAATGCAAATGTTAGGAGTAGCTTTAATAAGCATGACTGCGGCAATAATAATAATGTATTTATCATCAAAAGTAGCCGCTAAGCTAGGGCAAAACCTAAGGGATAAAGTATTTAAAAAAGTTTTGGGATTTTCAATAGAAGAGTTTAAAAACTTTTCTACAGCTTCTCTAATAACTCGTAGTACCAATGATATACAACAAATTCAGAATCTTATTACAATGCTATTTAGAGTAGTAGTATATGCTCCAATAGTAGGTATAGGTGGATTTATAAGGGTATTAAATAGAAGTAATACATCAATGGCATGGATTATAGGGTTAGCAATTTTATGCATAATAGGAATAATGCTACTTTTATTTATTATAGCAATGCCCAAATTTAAAAAATTGCAAGAATTAGTAGATAAATTAAATTTAGTATCAAGAGAAATACTAACAGGTTTGCCAGTAATAAGGGCATTTAATACAGAAAAAAAAGAAGAAAAAAGATTTGATAGTGCAAATCAAATTTTGATGAAAACAAACATATTTGTAAATAAAGCAATGAGTTTAATGATGCCTGCTTTAATGTTTATTATGAATTCAATAGCACTATTAATTATATGGGTTGGGGGACACAATGTTGCAGAAGGAAATATTCAAGTTGGAGACATGATGGCTTTTATACAATATACAATGCAAATAGTAATAAGCTTTTTAGTTATTGCTATGATTGCAATAATGCTACCACGTGCTCAAGTCTCAGCAAATCGTATAAATGAAATATTGGAAAAAGAACCAAGAATAAAAGACAAAGAAGAAACAAAAAACTTTGATGGTAGCAAAAAGGGACTAGTGGAATTTAAAAATGTTTCATTTAGATATCCTGACGCAGATGCAGAACTATTAACAGATATCACATTTACAGCAGAACCAGGAAAGACAACTGCAATAATAGGAAGTACAGGCAGTGGAAAATCAACTATTGTAAATTTAATACCACGTTTTTATGATGTAACAGGAGGAGAACTATTAATAGATGGTGTTAATATTAAAGATGTACCTCAACATGAATTGAGAAAAAGAATAGGATTTGTTCCACAAAAAGGACTTTTGTTTTCAGGAACAATAGAATCAAACATAAAATACGGCAATCCAGAAATGTCTGACGAGCAAATGAAAGAAGCTGCTAAAATAGCACAAGCAACGGAATTTATTGAAGCAAAGCCAGATAAATATAAATCAGAAATAGCACAAGGTGGAGCAAATGTATCAGGAGGTCAAAAACAACGTTTATCAATAGCAAGAGCAATTGCAATAGACCCAGAGATATTTGTTTTTGATGATAGTTTTTCTGCATTAGATTTAAAAACAGATAGTAAATTAAGAGCAGCTTTAGCAACAAAAACTAAAGATAAAACAGTAATTATAGTTGCACAAAGAGTTAGTACGATTTTGAACGCGGATCAAATAATTGTACTAGAAGAAGGCAAAATTGTTGGAATAGGAACACATCAAGAACTTATGAAAAAGTGTGATACATATTCACAAATAGCATTATCACAACTTTCAAAGGAGGAATTAGAATAATGAATAATCAAACCAAAAAGCCTCCTATGGGAGGAATGGGACCAAGCAAAGGGCCAATGTCTGTTGAAAAGGCAAAAGATTTTAAAGGTACTACTAAAAAATTATTAAACAATTATTTATCTAATTATAAAATTGCAATTATTATAGTAATAATATTTGCAATAGGAAGTACAATATTTTCAATAGTTGGACCAAAAATATTAGGAAATGCAACAACAGAAATATATAATGGATTAATAAGCAAAATATCAGGTGGAGAAGGAATAAATTTTCAAAAAATATTAGAAATACTATTAACCCTATTAGGCCTATACCTAATAAGTATGCTGTTTTCAGCAATACAAGGCTTTACAATGACAGGAGTAGCACAAAAATTAACATATAAAATGCGTAATGAATTAATAGAAAAAATAAATAAATTGCCGATGAAATATTTTGATAAAAGAACTAATGGAGAAGTACTATCAATAATTTCAAATGATATTGATACATTATCTCAAAATCTAAATCAGTGCATTACACAAATAATAACATCAATTTGTACATTAATAGGAATATTAATAATGATGCTCTCAATTAGTTGGCAAATGACTATTGCTTCTTTAATAATATTACCAGTGGCTGCATTATTAGTAAAGAAAATAGTATCAAAATCACAAAAGTATTTTAAAAATCAACAAGACTACTTAGGCCACGTAAATGGTCAAGTAGAAGAGATATATGGTGGACACACAATAGTAAAAGCTTTTAATAGTGAAAAAACAGTAATAAGTGAGTTTGAAAAAGCAAATCAAGAATTATATAGCTCAGGATGGAAATCTCAGTTTTTATCAGGATTAATACATCCTGTAATGAATTTTATAAGTAATGTTGGATATGTAGCAGTAGCAATTTTAGGCGGTTATTTTGCCGCACAAGGAAAGATTACAGTAGGAAACATACAATCTTTTATACAATATAACAAGCAATTTACACAGCCAATAAACCAAATTGCACAGGTTTCCGGTATGTTACAAGCAATGGTGGCAGCCTCAGAAAGAGTATTTGAATTTTTAGAAGAACCAGAAGAAATAAAAAATATAGAAAATCCTAAAAGTACAGAATATATAAAAGGAAATGTGCAATTTGAACATGTTAATTTCGGATATGACGCTGACAAAGTAATAATAAATGATTTTAATGCTAATATACAGAATGGTCAAAAAATAGCCATAGTAGGACCAACAGGTGCTGGAAAAACAACAATAGTAAAACTTCTTATGAGATTTTATGATGTAAATAGTGGAGCAATATTACTAGATGGAAGCAATATAAAAGAATTTGACCGAGGAGAATTAAGAAGAGTATTTGGTATGGTATTACAAGATACATGGTTATTTGGAGGAACAGTAAAAGAAAATATAAAATATGGAAAAGAAGATGCAACAGACACAGAAGTAATAGAAGCTGCAAAGGCAGCTCATGTACATCATTTTATAAAAACATTACCAAAAGGATATGATGCATTAATAGATGAAGAATCAAGTAACATTTCTGCAGGTCAAAAGCAATTGCTTACAATAGCCAGAGTAATTTTAACAAATCCGAAAATATTAATATTAGATGAAGCAACAAGTTCTATAGACACAAGAACAGAACAACAAATACAAACAGCAATGGACAATTTAATGAAGGGCAGAACTAGTTTTATAATTGCACATAGGCTATCAACAATAAAAAATGCAGACTTAATACTTGTAATGGAACATGGAGATATTGTAGAGCAAGGAACACATAGTGAATTATTAGAAAAAAATGGAGCATATGCAAGACTATACAATTCTCAATTTGATTTAGAAGAATGAAAAGAAAAATGAGTTTTGAACTCATTTTTTATATGTTCTAAGAAGTATATTTTAAAAAATATTGTAAATAAATAGAAAATATTGTATAATATTGGTAAAATTTAGGGAGGGCGATACTATGAAAAGAATTTATTTTGCAGCACCTTTGTTTAATGAAATGGAACTTAAGAGAAATGAAGAATATACTATATTGTTAGAAAAATGGGGATATGAAGTTTATTTACCACAAAGAGAAGCGGGACTTTCAGCACAAATTTTAAAGGATGAGAGCAAAGATAAGTTGGAAATAAACAAAAGAATATTTAATACTGATTTAAATGGAATAAAAAATTGTGATATTTTAATATTTTTTCTAGATGGAAGGGTACCAGATGAAGGTGCTTGTGTAGAATTAGGAATTGCATATGCTTTAGGAAAGAAGTGTATAGGATATAAAACAGATGATAGAAATTTAGATTTTACAGGTGATGATAATTTATTTATAGAAGGATGTATGGATTTTAAAGTAATACATAATAAGGAAGAATTAAAAAAAGCATTAATGGAGAATTAATATATGGATTTGTTTGTTAAATTAACGATTACTGGTCTGATATTCTATACTATATTTTTTTATATTAGGACTAAAATCTTCTTAAATAAAGCGATAAATGAGAAAAATAATATAAAACAAATAGAGCAAAAGAGTAGAGAAATAATAATTGCAATTCCTGTTTTAAGAGAGCAAAATTGTATAGAAAATACAATAAAGTATTTTAATACAATTACTAAAGATATACCAATAATATTAATAACAACTCAAAAAGAAATAAAAGAAAATCTAACAAATGAAAAAACAACACAAGATATAATAGAAGAAAAAATAGTAACAAAATATAAAAATGTGTATTGGATTGATTATCCATATACTACAGGATATATGTCAGATCAATTAAATTATATGCTTGAGAATTTAGAAAAAATTTTTAATAGAAAAGTAGATTTAGATAAAACATATTTAGCATTGTATAATGCTGATAGTAGACCAAATGAAAATACTTTTGAGGAAATAAGGCAAAAAATAGAAAACAACAATGTAGTGCAACAATATTCGTATTGTATGCAAAATTATGAAAAAATAAAATGTATACCAAAAGGATTTTCAATATATCAATCTAATTTTGAACTTAAAACAGGGTTAATAAATAGTTTTTTCAAAAGTAATATACTATATACTCATGTCGTTGGACATGGGCTAATTATCAATATGAAATTATTAAAAGAGTTAGGAAACTTTAATACTGAGTTTTGGTGTGAAGATATATATTTAGGAATACAACTAAAATTTAATAATATAAAAATAACACCATTATTAACTTTGGAGAATATGGAAACACCTGATAGACTAAGTAAAATAATAAAGCAAAATTCTGTATGGTTTAAAACTACAAGTCAATTTTGGAAGATTTATAAAGATATAGTAAAAAAAGGACAAGTTAAAAATAAGATTAGAGGATTAATTGGAATTATTAATGAATTTAGATGTGCTATAAATTGGATAGGTTTTCCAATACTATTGCTAATATCAATTATAATTTCTATAATTGTCAAAAATTATGTATTACTATTGATAATCATAATTAGTTATTTTTTTTATATTATAGTAAATACAATGTGTACTATAAATGTAATTAATAAATTAGATGATAAAAAATATAACGTAACTCTAAATTTAATAATAGATGTTTTAATTGCTACAACTATATCAAATATAGGACCATTATATTCTATAATATTTAATAAAAAAGAGAAATATAAAACAGAGAGATGATTTTTATGAATGAAGGAAAAATTGTAATAGTAGAAGGGACATCTTGTGTTGGAAAGACAACTTTATGTGAAGAATTGAAAAAACTAGGATGGATTGTATTACCTGAGGCAATTAGATATTTAGAACAAGAAACAGGGAAAAGTGGAGATGAAGCATCTCCTATACCAGGTTCACAAGAAGAGGAAGAATATTATCAGGATCAACTATTTAGAATAGAAAAGCAGAAAATATTAGAAGCAAATAAATTAAAAAAACAAGGTAAAAAAGTGATAATAGATAAAAGTGCAATTGCAACAGTAGCTACAGCAAAAGCGTTTGAAGAACCAAAAGGGTTTAATGGAACATTTAAGAGAGCATATATGAAATATTGTGAAATGTTACAAGAACTGAAAAATGAAGGCTTAATAGAATGTGATGTATTCTTACTTTTAACGGCGGATTATAATACAATATGTGAAAGAAATAAAACAAGAAATCATATATTAGAGGGAATATGGCTTGAAGAGAAAACAATAGTAAGTCAAAGAGAAGTGCTTGAAAAAATGACAGATGAAATTGTTGGAGGTATTAGTAAAAATACTATTAAAAAGAAAATTTTAGATACAAGTAGTTTAACAAAAAAGGAAGTTTTAGATGAATTTAATGAACTTTTAAATAATTGGGAAAGAAATGAATTAGAAATAGAGTAGGGAGATACAAATGATAGATTTACATACACATACAAATTATTCAGATGGTACATGGAATTTAAGAAAAATATTAGAAGAAGCAGAAAAGACAAATATTGAAGTATTATCTATAACAGACCACAATACAATTAATTGTTATAAAGAATTAGAAAAAATAAATATTAAAGATATATTTAAAGGAAAAATAATACCGGGAGTAGAATTTAGTACTGTATTTGATGGTGTAATGTTTCATTTATTAGCTTATGATTTTGAATATAAAAAACTAAATAATTTTATATCTGAAAATTATGAGAATAAGAAACCAGATTTAAAAAAAGAATTTAATTATATGATAGAAAGTTGTAAGAAAAATAATGTAAAAATAGGAAATCTAGAATATGAAGAATATAAAGGATGGCCAATAGATATTATTTTTCCTGAGATAAAAAAATATGAAGAAAATAAAAAATATTTTAAAGAAGAAGAATGGGATGATATAGATGTGTTCTTTAATTCTTGTGTGACGAACAAAAACTTTCCTGTATTTGTAGATTGTAGTATTCATTATCCTAAAGCAAATGTGGTTGCTGATGCGGTAAGAAATGCAGGAGGAAGACTTTTTGTAGCACATATTTTTAAATATCATTTAGAGGATACAATTAGCTTTTTAGATATATTAAAACAAAATAATATTATTGATGGTGTAGAAGTATATCATTCAAGTTTTACAGAGGAACAAATAAAATTTTTAGATAAATATTGCAAAGATAATAATTTACTTATGTCGGGAGGGAGTGACTGCCATGGAGAAAAGAAGGCTGATAGAAAAATTGGTGTAGGATATGGAAAATTAAATATAAGCAAAGAAATATTAAAAGCATGGACTAATAAAAATTAGTAAAATGTCAATAACATCAATAAGTATGAATTATATATTTTTTCGCCCTTCAAAGATACACAACACAATTTGATACAAAAGAATAAAGAATTCGTTTTAAAGTAATAACATATATGTAATTATTTTATAGAAAAAATACATAAAATCAAATGCCTCTAAAACGCTTAGAGGCATTTACTTTTTAGTAATAAATTTAATATTTAATTTATACTTTTTATAAAAATGGCTAGTTCTTTTAGAGTATTACAACCAAGTTCAATCTGCTCATCTGTGAAAGTACTTAATATCACATTTGTTTCATGCTCTAAATTAGTATTTTTACCAAATAAAATATAATCAGCAGATGAATTACTTAAATCACAAAGCCTTTTCAATTTCTCAATAGATAAACAACTCCCACCACGTTCAACAATACCTAAATATTGACCAGAAATACCAAGCAGTTTAGAAAATTCCTCTTTAGACATATTCATACTTTCACGTATATTTTTAATTCTTAAACCAATTTCTTCTTTCATGTTTTACCTCACAAATATTTTATAATTTTATTTTAAAATTATAAATAAATTAAAAAGTGACAAAAAACGACACATATTAGTAGAAAAATATTACAAATTATGATAATATATGAAAAAAAGTAAGAGGAGTATTTTTATGGAAAATAAAATGAAACTATTATTAATTGAAGATGATATTAATACTTGCGAGATATTTAAAAAAATAGAGAGAGCAAGAAAAGAAATAGAATTTATTAAAATTACAAATTCGGAAACAGAAGGATTAAAGTGCGTAAAACAAAATGCACCAGAAGGAATAATATTAGATTTAGAATTGACAAATGGTGAAGGAAGTGGATTTGGCTTTATAAAAGAGTTAAGAAAATTAAAGTTAAAAACAATTCCTAAAATAATAGTAACAACAAATATATGTACAGACTCAGTTTATGATTATTTACATGCTAATAAAGTTGACTTCATTTTTTATAAAAAACAAGACAACTATTCAGAAGAAAATGTCATAAATACACTATTATTGCTAAGAGGATATAGTGATTCTAGTGATTATACAGTTACAACAGTAAAAAATGACGTAGAAGAATATGAAAAAGAAATATCTAGTAAAATAGATAATGAGCTAGACTTAATTGGAATAGGTTCACATTTGCAAGGAAGGAAGTATTTACATGATTCAATATATTATGCCATAACTAACAAAAATGAAGATGGAAAATTTTCAATAATACAATACTTAGCAAAGAAATATAAAAAATCAAATAGTACAATAAGCAGAGCTATGCAAAACGCAATATTATATGCATGGAGAATATCTGCAATAGAAGATTTAACAACATATTACACAGCAAAAATTAATTATGAAACAGGAATACCAACACCAACGGAGTTTATATATTACTATGCAAACAAAATCAAAAAAACAATTTAGCAGAATTAGGGACAATTAGGGACAGTCCCCAATTGTTCCATTAGCACAATTGGGGACTGTCCCTAATTGTCCCAAAAGTTCAAAAAAAATCAAAGAAAATCAAATATTTGAATTACCACTATTCACTTATGCCAATAGGTATAAGTGATATTTTTTATTTGTAAAAAATAAAAGATTGGTGGTGATATCTATGAGTTTTGAAGAGATAATGGAATGGCTAAGGTATGTATTAGGACTATAAAATTATCAAAAAAAGCAAATGGACTTAAAAATTTACAGTTATCAAAATATTTAATAGATGTTAATTAACGAGTGTTGATTACATCTATTTTTTATTATATAATACAGATATAATTTTAGGAAAGTGGTATAGAAACAATGAATGTTGACCTAATAATAAAACAATTTTCTATTAACGTATTAATATACTTAATTGCATTCAAAATATTGAATATTAAAGAGGTAAATTACAGGCAAATCATAAATAGCATATTAGGAAGTCTGCTAACAACAATAATATATATATTGTTAAAAAAATATGTAGATACAGTATTTCTGCTAGCTATTTCTTTTATGATACAAAGTATTTTTTTATCAATAATGATAAGAGAAAATTTATCAATAATAATAATAAATTTATTATCAAATGCAATAGCATATGCAATATATACTATTGCAACTATTGTGGAACTAGTACCTAAAATAATATTTAAAATAAAGATAAGTAGCATTGATTTAACATTAATAACGATTATTAGTATAATATTATTTGGAATTTTTTTAAGAATAAAAAGATTTAAAAATGGTTTTAAATTTTTACAAAGCAAAGAAAAACAAGAATACATAAATTCTATGATAATTAGTATATGCTCCACCACATTATTAGGTTATTGTCTATTTGGAGACTATGATGGAAATTTAATGATGAATCTTATTGTAGTATTCGTTATCCTTACAATTATCATGTTTATTATGATTCAAAAAACTCTTATTTTATACTATAAACAAAAGTTATTAGAAAAAACAATGGCAGATTATGAAGAGGAAATAAAACAAAAGGACGAGATAATAAAAGAACTATCAGAAGAAAAATTTAAAATAAGTAAGGTTAATCATGAGTTTTATAATAGACAAAAATCGTTAGAAAAAGCAGTAAAAGATTTTATAAATAACACAAGTACAGAAATGGGAAATGAATTAACTATAATTAATAAAATAAATAATTTATCTAAAGAATACTCAAATAAAATGGAAAAAATTAAACAAGTGGAAAAACTACCTCTAACAGATGTAGAAGAAATAGATGAAATGTTCAAATATATGCAAAGTGAGTGCATAAAAAACAACATAGATTTTAGATTAAAAATTGAAGGAAATATAATTTCATTAATTAATAATATTATAGAAAAAGATAGATTAGTTACATTAATAGGAGATCACCTAAGAGATGCGATAATTGCAATAAATTCTGGGACTAATAAATTTAAAAGTATTATAGCAATATTAGGTATAAAAGATAAGTATTATGAATTTTGTGTGTATGACACAGGAGTAGAATTTGAAATAGAAACTTTATTAAAATTAGGATTAGAACCAGTGACTACACATAAAAATACAGGAGGGACAGGCATTGGATTTATTTCGACATTTGAAACAATTAATAAGTGCAAAGCAAGTCTAATAATACAAGAAAAAAACAAGGAAAATACTAATAATTATACAAAAGCTGTTATAATTAGATTTGATGGAAAAAAAGAATATAGAATTAAATCATACAGGGCGAATGAAATAAAAAAGCAAGTTAAAGACAACAGAATAATAATAGAAAAATAAAGAATATAAAAAGGAATGATATCTAAAATGGAAATGGAAAAATTACCAGATTTTTTACTAACAAAATTAAATAAAGATTATAGTCAAGAGGAAGTAATAAGAATATTAGAAGGATACAAAACAAAAAGAATTTTGTCATTTCGTGTAAATACTATAAAAACAACTGCAGAAGAAATAGAGCAAGAGTTAATAAAGAATGAGATAAAATATGAGAGGGTAAAATGGAGTAAAGATGCTTTTATAGTATTAAATAAAAAGGAAAATGAAATACAAGAAATGGATATATATAAAAATGGAAAAATATATTTGCAAAGCTTATCTTCTATGTTACCTCCTATAGTATTAAATCCAATGCCCAAAAACGATATTTTAGATATGGCAGCAGCACCAGGAGGAAAAACAACACAAATAGCAGCGCTTTCCAATAATGAGGCAAATATAACCGCTTGTGAAATAAACAAAATAAGGGTAGAACGATTAAAATATAATTTAGATAAACAAGGAGCTTCATCTGTATTTGTAATGTTAGAGGATGCAAGAAACATAGATAATTTTTTTTCATTTGACCAAATATTATTAGATAGTCCTTGTAGTGGAAGTGGTACAATCAATATAAATGAAAATAATTTAAATGAATATTTTACTACTGAACTTGTTGAAAGGTCTAAAAAACTTCAAATTGCCCTAATAAAAAAAGCAATTAAAATATTAAAGTCAGGAAAAGAAATGGTATATTCAACTTGTTCAATATTAAAAGAAGAAAATGAAGATATAATAAGAAAAGTTCTAAATGAAGGTATAGAAATTGTACCAATAGAATTTGATGGAAAAGAAACATTACCACAACTTTCAACAACAATAAAAGGAACACTATGCATATGTCCAACAAAATATTATGAAGGATTTTTTATTGCAAAATTAAGAAAAAAGTAAATAAATATATTATTTTAATTAAATATATGGTAAAATATTATACAATTTATTGGAAAGGGAAAGATTATGAGAAATATACTTACATACTTTATGCTTTTTTTTATTTATGCTATATTAGGATGGGTAATAGAAACAACACTAGTTTCAATCGAAAAAAAGAAATTTGTAAATAGAGGATTTTTAATAGGTCCATATTGTCCAATTTATGGGTTTGGTGGACTAGCTATTACAATACTTTTAAAAAATTATACTAAAGACCCAATTGTACTATTTTTAATGGCAGTAATAATTTGTGCTTGTCTAGAATATTTTACCAGTTATATTATGGAAAAATTATTTAAGGCTAGATGGTGGGATTATAGTAAAAAAAAGTATAATATAAATGGAAGAATTTGTTTAGAAACAATAATTCCATTTGGATTATTAGGATGCTTTGTTACATATGTATCTAATCCAATTATATTTAAATATCTTGAAATGCTTTCAGAATTGTCATTAAAAATAATATCTGGAATTTGCTTTACTATATTTTTAGCAGACAATATTATTTCATATAATGTTATAGCAAGTTTTAAGAAAACTGTAAGAACTATTAATAAAGGAGAAATAAAAGACAATACAGAAGAAATAACAAGAAAAGTAAGAGAAATACTAATGGGAAAATCATTTTTCAAAAAAAGGCTTATGGAGGCCTATCCAAATCTACAGGCTAAAATAAAAGAAAAAGCAAAACAAATAGCACAAAAGGCAAAAGAAGTAAAAGTAGAGATGACAGACAAAGTGGAAAATGTAAAAGAAAAAATAACGCAAAGTGCGAATGAACTAAAAGAAAATATAGAAGAAAAAATGGAAGAAGTGCAAAAAGAGATAAAGAAAAAACCTTCAGATGAAGGCAAAAAATAAGTTATTTTATAGCATTTCGAGCAAGTTCGTCACATCTATTGTTAAATTCATTATCAGCATGTCCTTTGACTTTGTGAAAAATAACTTTATGAGTTTTGGTAAGAGCAACTAATTCTTGCCAAAGCTCTTTGTTTTTTACATCTTTCTTATCTGAAGTTTTCCAATTATTTTTAATCCAATTATTAACCCAATTTTGATTAAATGCATTAACAACATACGCACTATCACTATATACATGAACAATACAAGGAAATTTTAAAAGTTTTAAACCTTCAATTACAGCAGTAAGTTCCATTATATTATTGGTAGTATTTTCTTGTCCACCAGAAATTTCTTTTTTACTATCCTTATACATTAAAATTGTGCCCCAACCGCCGGGACCAGGGTTCCCACTACAAGCACCATCTGTATATATAATAACTTCTTCCATAAATAATTTCTCCTTTTAATTGTAAATATTTTTATTATATGTTATTATAACAATAAATAAAAATCAATACAATACAAAGAGGTGAGTTTATGTCCAAAGTACTAGGAATAATAGCAGAATATAATCCATTTCACAATGGACACTTATATCATATTAAAAAATCTATAGAAGAAACAGGTGCAAGTTCTGTAATATGTGTAATGTCTGGAAACTTTGTACAAAGAGGGAATACATCTATTGTGGACAAATGGACTAAAACAAAAATGGCTTTGGCAAATGGAGTAGATTTAGTTTTAGAATTGCCAACAATATATAGTGTTTCAAGCGCAGAAAACTTTGCAGAAGGTGCAATAAGACTACTAGACTCACTAAAAATAGTAGATACCATCTCTTTTGGGATGGAAGCAAAAGACATAGCTAGTTTAAACAATATAGCAAATGTTTTATATACAGAGCCAAAAGAATATACTACAATATTAGAACACGAATTAAGAAAAGGAGTATCTTTCCCTAAAGCAAGAGAAAATGCAGTAATGATGTATTTAAATGATATTAAACAATATGCAAATATATTAACTGGCTCAAACAATATATTGGCAATAGAGTATTTGAAGGCAATTAAAAAATTAAAAAGTAAATTAAATCCAATAGGTATTAGAAGAGAAAAGGTATTGTATAATGATGAAATTATTATTGATGATTTCGCAAGTGCTACAGCAATTAGAAAAATGATTGCAACAGGTCAATTTTCAGATATACAAAAAGTTATGCCAAAATCATCATATGCACTTTTAGCGGATGAATTAAGAAAAGGACACTATGTTTTAGATTTATCTAAATTTCAGAAGGAAATAATATATAATTTAAGAAAAATGTCGGTAGAAGAAATTGCACAATTAGTAGATGTCTCAGAAGGATTAGAAAATGCTATAAAAAATGCAGCAAATTCTAGTAATAATCTTGTCGACTTTGTAAATATTGTAAAATCAAAAAGATATACACAAACAAGAATACAAAGAATATTAATATATGCATTATTGGGAATTACAAATAGTAAAATGCTTGCTTTTAAAAAAGCAGTACCTTATGCAAGAGTTTTAGGATTTAATGAAAATGGTAAGCAGTTAATATCACAAATTGCAAAGAAAAACAAAAAAGTACAAATTGTAACCTCAGTAAAAAAATATATGGATGAATCTAAAAATAAAGTACTGAAAGAAATGTTAGAGACAGATATACTTGCTACAAATGTATATACTTTAGGTTATGAAAAGGATTCTTGGTCTAATTTAGATTATACAAACAAATTAGTAACAATGTAAAATTACAAAAATATTACGAAAATATTACATTTCAATTTTAATATTGAAATGTATATTTTTTTATCATATAATTTGCATAAGAAAATTCACATAATTGTATGCATAAAGTAATTCTATTAATTATTGGAGGAACTATCAATATGGAAACTTTTGCAACATATATATTGTCTGAAGAAGACTGGGTAAAAAAGCTAGAAATAGCCTATTATCTGAAAAAAAAAGTCAATATATTTTTTAATAATACTGTTATATTTAAAACAGTATTAGCAAAATTGTTTTTAGACCACACAGACCTAAAGCTTGACAAAAATTTGATTTTAACAGCTTGTGTATTATGTAACTGTAAAAAAGTAGACAATTTTTCAGACATGAATAAAGTAAAAACCTATGCAAAAGAAGGTGCAGAATATTTAAAAAGGCTTGGATTTGATGAAAGATTCTGTAGAATATGTGAGCAAATAAATAGATATAGTGGTTTAGAACCAAGAGAACCAGAAGCAGATGTTTTAGAACTAGTTGATCAATTTGGTGGAATGCTATTAGACAGACCAGAAAGAATAGGATTTAAATGTGATGAAGCATTAGTATTACTAGAATTTAGAAACTTAAAAGATAAAAATAATCGATATCTAGAAGAATTTAAGGATTTTGTAAACAGAATGGAGGCTATAAAGATATGAATGAAAATCGTGAAGTTATTATTCCAGGTGTATCTGGTGTTTTACGCTTTTTAGCTGATGGAATAAATAGTATTCCAGATGACAATAATATACCTGGAGCAATGAAAGAAATTTTAAAAAGATATTCCATAGCAAAAGGGAGAATACAAAATATTCCTTTAGCTGAATTAATAGAAGATACAGGCATGCAAATAGAGCAAAATGGCAACGAGCAAACAAAAGTAAAACCTACACCAACAAGTAGATTTTATGATGATTTGGGGTTAGGAGATAGATAATAAATATTAAACAAAAGATAAAAGGAGGACTAAAGAGCCTCTTTTTAAGTGAATAGAGAATAACGAATGAAGAATAGTTAAAAATTAAGATACTAGAAAGGAACGAGAAAAATGAGAGAAGTATTTGCAGATTTACATGTACATATAGGTAGGAGTGAAAAAGGAAAACCAATAAAAATAACAGCAGCAAAAAGTCTTAATTTTGCCAACATAGCCAAAGAATGTGCAGACAGAAAAGGAATTCAAATAGTGGGTATTATAGATTGTGCTTCACCATATGTATTAGAAGATATAGAAAATTTCTTAAAAACCGGAGAGGCATATGAAATAGAAGATGGAGGAATAATATATAAAGACAAAGTATGTATACTATTAGGAAGCGAAGTAGAAACTTCTGAAGTTAGTAGAGATGGAAAATGTGGTGCGGCACATAATGTATGCTTTTTTCCACATTTATCAGATATAAAGGCATTTTCAAAAGAGATGAGCAACCATATAAAAAACATAACATTAAGTACTCAAAGATCTAATATTTCAGGATATGAATTAATAGATATAGTTGAAAAATATAATGGAATATTAATCCCTGCACACTGTTTTACTCCATTTAAGAGTTACTATGGAAATTGTGTAGATAAAATGAAGGATATATTTAAAGAAAAATTTAATAAAATATTTGCTATTGAATTAGGCTTAAGTGCAGATACATATTTAGCAGACATGATTTCTGAATTAGAGAATAAAACCTTTGTTACAAATTCAGATGCACATTCTTTGCCTAAAATTGCTAGAGAATATAACAAAATGATGGTAGAGGATATTAGTTTTAAAGAAGTGGTAAAAGCTTTAAAAAATGAAGATAACAGGAAAGTGTTATGCAATTATGGCTTAGATCCAAAATTAGGAAAATATCATAGAACTTTTTGTGATAACTGTAACCAAGTAATAGAGACGAAAGAACCTGTGGCAGTATGTCCTTATTGTGGTAGCAATAAAGTTACTTTTGGAGTATTTGATAGAATAGAACTAATAAAAGATAAAAAAGAAAGTAAAAGTCCAACTAATAGACCACCATATATATATCAAGTACCTCTTACGTTTATACCAGGTTTGGGAGCAAAAACAATTGATAAATTACTAAATGTTTTTGGTACAGAAATGGATATATTACACAAATTATCTAAAGATGATATTGAAAGTGTTGTTGGAGAAAAAGTAGCTAATACTATAATAAGTGCAAGAGAAGGAAATATAAAAATACAAGCTGGTGGCGGAGGCGTTTATGGAAAATTAACAGCAAGTTAAGTTCTAAATCTCATTTTATTGAATAGATATTATGTATAAAATATTAAGAAATAATGCAATACAATATATATCTAAAGAAGGAATGATAATAAAATGAGAAAAACATCAAAAAAAAATGTAACCACCGAGGTTATAAAAAAACACATATATGATAATATAAAGGAATATGCAATAGCTTCAATTTTATTCATAATAGGCATAATTTTAGGTGTTATATTTATAAATAATGCCAATGATTTACAAATAACACAAATAACAAATTATCTTAGCAATTTTTCTGGTTCTTTAAAAACAGATTATGAAATAGATAATTCCGAACTTTTAAAAAATTCTGTAAGAGATAATGTGATTTTGGCAATTGTAATGTGGTTTGTAGGTTCAACGGTAATAGGGTTACCTATAATATTTGGAATAGTAATTTTCAGAGGATTTTGCATGGGATATGCTATTTCATCTACAATTATAACATTTGGATTAGGAAAGGGGATAATCTTTGTTGTTTGTAGTTTACTACTCCAAAACTTAATTTTTATACCAGCTTTATTGGCATTGGCTGTTACCGGAATTAAAGTATATAAATCAATAGTAAAAGATAAACGAAAAGAGAACATTAAATTAGAGATAATTAGACATACATTATTTTCAATAATAATTTTATTTTTATTGTTGATATCAGCATTAATTGAGACATATATTTCAACAAATTTACTGAAATTGGCAATAAATTACATATAAAAATTTTTGAAAAAACTATTTACTTTTTAGTCGAAATTTGGTATAACATATATAAAGTTTATGTTAATTGAAAGAAGGAGTAGAACTATAATGGAAAAGCAAATCAAACTATTTTTAGAATTTTTAGAAAATGACAAAAGAGTATCAAAAAATACACTAGAATCATATAGAAGAGATATAATGCAATATGCAGATTATATAGAAGAAAATCATATGAACTACACTAAGATAGACAATGAAGAGATAGAAGAATATTTAGACTATTTGAAAGAAGAAGGAAAAAAAGCTTCAACAATATCAAGAAATTTAGCTTCTATTAGATCTTTTTATCAATATTTAATTAGAACTAAAAAAATAAAAAATGACCCTACAGAAAATATACAATCACCAAAAGTAGAAAAGAAAATTCCTAGTGTATTAACATCTCAAGAAGTAGAACTACTATTAGAACAACCTAAAAATGTGGACTTAAAAGGAATTAGAGATAAAGCAATGTTAGAATTTGCATATGCTACAGGAATGAGAGTGACAGAAATAATTTCTTTAAATATAGAAAATGTAAACTTAGAGCAAGGATTTGTTATATGCAATACTGTTGGCAAAAAAAGAAATATACCATTAGGTTCTATTTCACTAAAAGCTTTGAAAGAATATGTTGAAAAGGCAAGACCTATATTAATAAAAGATGAAAGTGTAAAAGCATTATTTGTTAATGTAAATGGAAAAAGACTAACAAGACAAGGGTTCTGGAAAATAGTTAAATATTATAAAGAACAAGCACATATTTCAAAAGATATAACTCCACATGTATTAAGACATTCTTTTGCAACACATTTATTACAAAATGGTGCAGATTTAAAAGCAATACAAACAATGTTAGGTCATTCAGATATATCTTCAACACAAGTATATATGCAATTTCAAGACCCAGCATTAAGAAATGTTTATAAAAAAGCTCATCCAAGAGCATAAGATAAATAAACTCTAGGCAAAAAAATACAACTTTGGGTTGTATTTTTTTCATTTATTGATATAATATTGTATAAATAATAATTGAAGGGGAGAGAACTCATATGATAAAAAGAGTAGCAATACTTGCTAATGGTGGAGATGTTTCAGGATTTAATGCTGTAATACGTGCAATCATAAAAACAGCAGAAAATAATAACATAGAATGTTTAGGATTTATAGATGGATATAGAGGATTATTACAAAACAATTTTGTACAACTTGCAACAGATGCTAGAGGGAATGCAAAAGGAATATTACCAAAAGGTGGTTCAATAATTGGGTCATCAACAAATGCAAATGTATTTAATTATCCTGTAGAAGAAAATGGAGAAAGAATATATAAGGATTTATCAGATATATGTGTTGAAAACATAAAAAAGGACGAAATAGATTGTTTGTTTACTTTAGGAGGAGACGGAACTCAAAAATCTGCAAGAGACTTATCTCTAAAAGGAATAAATGTTATAGGAGTGCCAAAAACAATTGATAATGATGTTGCTTGTACAGAAATAACATTTGGATATAATACAGCAGTATCTGTTGCTGCAGAAGCAATAGATAGATTGCATACCACAGGAGAAACACATCATAGAATAATGGTATTAGAGGTTATGGGAAGGTATGCTGGATGGATAGCGTTAGAATCTGCAATAGCTGGAGGAGCAGATGTAGCACTTATTCCAGAAATACCATATGACATAAATAGTGCGGCAAGAAAAATTATAAATAGAAAAAATAGAGGAAAATCATTTAGTATAGTAGTAGTTGCAGAAGGTGCAAAACCTATAAATGGAGATATTACAATAAGAGGCACAAGAGATAATGGCAAAGGAGTAGATAATACCAAATTAGGTGGCGCAGGAGAAAAGGTAGCAAGACAATTAGAAGAATTAACAGGACTAGAAGCTAGATGCACAGTTTTAGGATATATGCAAAGAGGAGGAAGCCCAACAGCATTTGATAGAGTACTTTCAACAAAATATGGGGCAAAAGCAATGGAACTGGCAATAGAGGAAAAATTTAATGTATTAACAGTAATAAAAGATGGCAGATTAGACTATGTTTCTTTAGAAGATGTAGTAGGAAATAATAAAGAAATTGGAGCAGTTTCTGGAAATACAGCAGAAAGTAACATAAGAAGAGTAAACTTAGATCACGATTTAGTAAAAACAGCTAGACACATAGGAATAAATTTAGGAGATTAAAATATAAAAAAAGGGGAAATTAACTTGGTAGATTTTAAAGAAATTATAGCAAAAAAGATAGGAGAAATTAGTAACATAGATTCAAAGAACATATACGAATTTATAGAAACTCCGCCAAATAAAGAGATGGGAGATTATGCGTTCCCATGCTTTAAATTAGCGAAAGAATTAAAAAAAGCACCACAAATTATTGCAAATGACTTAAAAGAACAATTAGTATTTGAAAATAATGATATTACAAAAATAGACATAGCAGGAGGATATTTGAATTTTTATGTTAATGAACAAATGCTTATTTCAACAGTTCTTAAAGAAATAGAGAAATCAAAGGAAAATTATGGCTCAAGTAATGTAGGACAAGGAAAAAATATAGTAATAGATTATTCTTCACCTAATATTGCTAAACCTTTCCACATTGGACATCTACGTACAACAGTAATAGGAAATAGTATATACAAAATATATAAATTCTTAGGATATAATTGCATAGGAGTAAACCATTTAGGAGACTGGGGAACACAGTTTGGAAAATTAATAGAAGGATATAAAAGATGGGGAGAAGAGTACAATATAGAAGAAAATCCAATTGATGAGTTGACAAAAATTTATATAAGAATAAATAATCTTTGCAAAGAAGATGAAAGTGTACTAAATGATTGCAGAAATAATTTTAAAAAACTTGAAGATGGCGATGAATATTGTACCAAATTATGGAAAAAGTTTAGAGATTTGAGCATAAAAGAGTTTCAAAGAGTATATGACATGTTGGACATTCATTTTGATTCATTAAATGGTGAAGCATTTTATGCAGACAAAATGGCAGAAGTTGTACAAATACTAGAAAAAACAGGTAAATTAGTAGAATCTGAAGGGGCAAGAATAATAGATTTATCAGATAAAAATATGGCACCTTGTATAATAGGAAAGACAAATGGTTCTACAACATATGCAACACGTGATTTAGCTGCTATAATGTATAGAGCAAGAGAATATGATTATGACAAAAATATATATGTAACCTCTTATGAGCAAATTTTACATTTTAAGCAAGTATTTGAAGTAGCAAAACTACTAGGATTAGATGAAAAGTATACAGATAATCTAATACATGTACCTTTTGGAATGATTCAGTCAAAAGATGGTAGAATGTCTACAAGAGAAGGAAATGTAATAAAATTGGAAGATTTACTAAATGAAGCAGTCTCAAGAGTAGAAACAATTATAGATGCAAAAAATCCAAACTTGGAAGACAAAAAAGAAATAGCAAAGAAAATAGGAATAGGTGCAGTAATATTTAATGACTTATATAATAGCAGAATAAAAGATGAAGTATTTGATTGGGATACAATGTTAAACTTTAATGGAGAGACAGGACCATATATACAATATATATATGTAAGGACAAAAAGTGTATTAGATAAGTCAGGTTATGTTCCAAAATTAGAAAGTATAAATTTCGAGAAATTACAAGATAAAAAGTCTTTAGAAATTGTAAAACTAATTTACAATTTTGGAGAAATTGTAAAACAGGCTGCTGAAAAGTATGAACCATACATATTAGCTAGGTATCTAATAAGTCTAGCACAAGCTTTTAGTAGTTTTTATAATGAAAATAAGATAATAGGAGAAGACCAACAAGTTCAAGATGCACGATTATATTTAACATATGCAACAGGATTAGTATTAGAAAAAGGTGCAAATTTATTAGGAATAAAAATGCCACAAAAAATGTAATTTTAAAGGAGTAATAATGCAAGCAGAAACCAAAATAGAAGAAAAAAATATAAAAAAATTTACACTAACCACTTTATTGGCATATTTCATAATTTATAGCGTAGTTGGATTTGTTATAGAAACGATATTTGGATTGTTAACAAAAGGGGTTTTAGAAAGTAGAAAGAGTTTTATTTTAGGACCATTTTGCTCAATCTATGGACTTGGTGCAGTAGTAATGATTGTAGCATTACAAAAGTTCAATAAAAATAATTATACACTATTTTTTGGAGGATTTTTAGTAGGTTCAATTATAGAATATTTAATAAGCTTAATAGGAGAAGCATTGTTTCATATGGTATGGTGGGATTATTCTGACATGGCTTTTAATATCAATGGAAGAATATGTATTGCTTATTCTATGTTTTGGGGAATTTTAGCAATTTACTTAATGAAGCATTTTAACCCTAAAGTTGATAAATTTTTAGCAAAATTTTCAGATAAGCAGTTAAAAACAGTAGTTACTATAATTATGATTTTTCTTATAATAGATATGATAATCACAGGAATAGGATTAAAAGTATTTTTTATGAGACTTATAAATGAAAACAAATTAGAATTAAATGTTGAAGAAAAATACATAGAAAGATATGTAGGCAAATATGAAAAAATGCCAATGAAAGAATTGGCAGATAAAGTATTTTCAAATAAATTAATGTTAAGGACCTTCCCAAATCTTAAAATTACAAATAAAGATGGTAATATTGTTCTAATTAGAGATGTATTAAGTGATATAAAACCATATTATTTAAAAATATTTACACCTAAAACAATTGACAAAGTAGGTGCAACAGAATAATATATAGTATAATAAACAATCTTAGATACAAGAAAGGAATGTGGAAAAAATGAGAAAATATTTTGGAACAGATGGAATAAGAAGAATCGCAAATACAGAGCTTTCTCCAGAATTAGTATATAGAGTTGCAAAGGCTGGTGCATATGTTTTGTCAAAGCATACAAATCATACACCAACAATATTAATAGGAAGAGATACAAGAATTTCAGGCACATTAATAGAAAGCGCTATGGTGGCAGGTTTTTTAAGCTATGGAGCTAATGTGAAAATGTTGGGAGTAATGCCAACACCAGGAGTAGCATATTTAACAAAGAAATTAAAGGCAGATGCCAGTGTTGTAATTTCTGCTTCTCATAATACATACGAATTTAATGGAGTTAAATATTTCAGTAATAAAGGAATGAAAATACCAGATGATATAGAAGAAGAAATAGAAGAAATAATGGATTCAGATAAATTAACAGATTTTACAGCTGTAAAGGACAAAATCGGAGTTTCGGAAATAAGAACAGACTTATTAGATGAATATGTATATTTCTTTAGAAAAAATTTTGAGGAGGATTTTGAAAACTACGAAAAAGATAATTTTGTAGTAGCTTTGGATACAGCAAATGGAGCGACATCTGTTGTTGCAGAAAAAGTATTTACAGCTTTAGGGATTAAACACTATATATTGAATAATACACCAAATGGAATAAATATAAACGAAAATTGTGGTTCTACACATTTAGATGTATTAAAAAAATATGTTGTGGAAAATAAGTGCAATTTAGGTATAGCTTATGATGGTGATGGAGACAGATGCTTAGCTGTTGATGAAAATGGAGAAGAAATTGATGGAGACAAACTAATAGCAATTATTTCTAATTATTTAAAAGAAAAGGGAAAACTTGCTAATAATACAATAGTAGCAACAGTAATGAGTAATTTAGGATTAAAAAAATATGCCGAAAATAATGGAATAACAATTAAGCAAACAAAAGTTGGAGATAGATATGTATTAGAGGAAATGCTAAAAAATGGATATAATGTAGGAGGAGAGCAGTCAGGACACGTTATTTTATTAGACTATAATCCAACTGGAGATGGAATATTAACTTCATTAATGCTAATAAAAATAATGTTGGAAAAGAAAAAATCAGCTTCTGAATTGTGTAAGATAATTAAAATGTATCCTCAAGTACTTGTAAATGCTAAAGTTAGTGCAGAAAAGAAAAAAGATTATGAAAATGATGAAGAAATTCAAAAAGCAATAAAAGAATTAGAAGAAGAATTTTCTGGTAATGGAAGAGTATTAATTAGACCTTCAGGAACAGAACCCGTAATAAGAGTTATGCTAGAAGGAGAAGACCAAGCATATTTACAAACAAGAGCTGAAAATCTTGCAAAGTTAATTGAGAAAAAATTGAAATAATATTAAGGAGTAAATAAAAATGCCAACGATAAATTTTACAAAGCCACTAATGATTGCATTAGCGCTAATAATATATATAGTGCTAGTGCAGATTGCAAATAAAAAAAGAAAAAGTATAATAATAGCACTAATGTTGTTTACATCTTTAATGATACTTATTTTTCAATCAGCAGAATATATATTGTTAAGTCCAGACACAGCAGAAGAAGTTAAAAAGACATTAACATATTCTATTATGGGAGATATGTTTTTTATATACTTGTCTTTCATATCATATTTATACTTAGATAAAAAATTCGAGAAATTAAAAACTAATAAGCCTAAAAAAAATAAAAACAATAAAGACTTAGACTGGTTTTGGAGTAAAACATAGGGGGAAGAATAATGGAAAAATTTTATATAACTACACCAATATACTATCCAAGTGGTAATTTCCACATAGGTACAGCATATACTACAGTTCTAGCAGATACCATAAAAAAATATAAACAAGCTAGAGGATATGATGCAAGACTTTTAACAGGCATGGATGAACATGGACAAAAAATTCAAGATGTGGCAATAGAAAAAGGCATGACACCACAAGAACATGTGGACGAAATGGCAGGACGTGCAAAAAAATTATGGAAATTAATGAAAATAGATTATGACGATTTTATTAGAACAACAGAACCAAGACACACAAAAATAGTGGAAAAAGTTTTTGATATGTTAATGGAAAAAGGAGATATATACCTTTCAGAGTATGAAGGGTGGTATTGTAAACCTTGTGAAACTTATTTTACACAAACCCAGTTAGTAGATGGAAAATGTCCAGATTGTAATAGAGAAGTAACAAAAATGAAAGAGGAAGCATACTTCTTTAATATGAAAAAATATTCGGATAGACTTATTAAATTTTATGAAGAAAATCCAAGTTTTATTGTTCCAGAGTTTAGAAAAAATGAATTATTTAATAATTTTTTAATACCAGGATTAGAAGATTTATGTGTAAGTCGTACAAGTTTCGATTGGGGAGTAAAAGTAAAGAAAAATCCAAAACATGTTGTTTATGTTTGGCTTGATGCATTAATTAACTATATTACGTCTCTAGGGTATATGTCAGAAGATGATTCTTTAATGAAGAAATATTGGCCAGCAGATTTGCAAATAGTAGGAAAAGACATAATAAGATTTCATGGATTATATTGGCCTATATTCTTAATGGCATTAGATTTACCACTACCTAAGCAAATATATGCACATGGATGGCTTCTGATGAAAGATGGAAGAATGTCAAAGTCAAAAGGAAATGTGGTATACCCTGAAGACATAATAGAAAAATATGGGTTGGATTCATTAAAATATTATCTATTAAGAGAATTAACTTGGGGACAAGATGCTTTGTTTACACCAGAAGGTTTTGTAGAAAGATTTAATTCTGATTTATGTAATGACTTAGGAAATTTATTAAATAGAACTATAGGAATGATAAACAAATATTTTAATGGAACTGTAGTAAAATACCCAAATGTAATATCAGAGATAGATAAAAGTTTAGAAGAAGTAACAAATGAATATATAGAAAAAATAGAAAAAGAATATGATACTTATCATTTAAGCAATGTTATTACAGAAACATGGGGACTAATAGCTAGGACAAACAAGTATATAGATGAAACAACACCATGGGTACTTGCAAAAGAGGAAAAAACAGAGGAACTAAAATCTGTTATGTATCATTTGGTAGAAAATCTAAGAAAAATAGCAATTTTAATATCTCCTTATATGAAAGATACATCAGATAAAATATTTACACAATTAAATATATCGGATAGTTTGAAAACATGGGATAGCTTAAAAGACAATACATTAATTACTAATTTAAAAGTAACAGATAAACCAGAAGTACTTTTTGCAAGACTAGATGTAGCAGATGAAATAGAATACATTAAGAGTATAATGAAATAAATATTGTAAAAAAGGATGTAATAAACATGGGAAAATTATTTGTAATAGATGGAACAGATGGAAGCGGAAAGCAAACTCAACTAGAAAGATTAAAAAACAAATTTGAAGAAAACGGAATAGCTTATAAATTAGTAAGTTTCCCAAATTATAATAGTCCATCATCTTCATTAGTAAAAATGTATTTATCTGGAGAATTTGGAGAAAATGCAAAAGATGTAAGCCCATATATAGCTTCTACATTTTTTGCGGCAGATAGATATGCAACATATAAAAAAGATTATGAAGAATATTATAAAAATGGTGGAATAATTCTTGCAGATAGATATACAACAGCTAATATGGTACATCAAGCAGGAAAAATATCAGATAAAAATGAAAGAGAAAAATTTTTAGACTGGCTTTGGGACTTTGAGTTTAATTTATATGGCTTACCAATTCCAACAGAAGTATTCTTTCTAAAAATGCCACCAAATAAGTCATTAGAATTAATGAAAAAAAGAGAAAACAAATTTACTCATGAAGCTCAAAAAGATATTCACGAAAGGGATGCAAAACATATTGAAGATAGCTACAATGCAGCTTGTGAAGTTGCAAAAAAATATAATTGGTACACAGTAGAATGTGTAAAAAATAATGAAATAAGGTCTATAGAAGATATACACAAAGAAATATATGAAGAAATCAATAAAATATTGGGAGAAAACTAATGATTAGTCAAAATGATAAAAAAATAAAAATTATTTTAATTGCAATAATTGTAATATTATTAATACTTATTTCAGCAGAGGTAGTTTATATTATTAAAAAAAGTAAAACAGTTAACACAGCAAAAGGTAGATTAGAACAAAATAGAACAATAGAAACAAGTGCAATACCAGACAATACTGAAATAAACAACATAACAGAGGAAAACAAAATTACAGAAGAAAATAAAATAGAGGAAAATAAAGTAGAAGAGAATGAAACCGACACAACTCAAAAAAATAATAATACAACAAGTGGAACAAGATATAAATTAGAAATTAATTGTCAGCAAAATGTTATAAATGTTTATGAAAAAGATATAAATGGAAAATATACAAAATGTATAAAAGCAATGCCATGCTCTACAGGATACGCGACACCTACAAGTGGTACATATTATTTAAAAAAATATGCAGGATGGGAATGGAAAGGTTTATTTGGAGATGTATATGGACAATATACTACACAAGTAACTGGGAACATATTATTACATTCTGTACCATACACAAGAAAATATGACAAATCTAGTTTGGAATATTGGGAATATGATAAATTAGGAACGGCAGCTTCAATGGGATGTATAAGACTTAATGTGGCAAATGCAAGATGGATATTTTATAATTGTGAAGCAGGAACACCAGTTACCTTTTATATGGATTCAAATCCAGGACCATTAGGAAAGCCAGCAAGTCAAAAAATATCTTCGCAAACAGAATATAGAGGATGGGACCCAACAGATCCAGATCCCAAAAATCCTTGGAACAATTATAATAAACCAACTCCACCAAAAGAAGATGAAAAAAATATTATAGAAAATGCAATACCAGACAATAATGAAATAGAAAATGATGTAAATGGAGTGGAAGACAACATAATTGAAAATGATATAGGGGAACTAGAAAACAATGTAGTTGAGAATGATATAAATGAAGTTGAAAATAATACTATACAATAGTAAAATACGAGAAAATATCTACAAAACCGTTGTGGCTACTTTACAAAAATGGGCGACTAGCAGTCGCTCATTTTTGTACCTTTACATATTTTAATCGGTAATCATCATATTATAAACTCTTTCATAATCTTTAGTATCGGGATAAGCCATATGTACCTGTGAAGCGTTTTTTCTTAGAAATTCAATTATTTCATATACATCAATCCAAATTTGGTTTACACCATCTTTTTGAACCTCATTAAAAATTAACTGTATTCCAAAATGCAAGTGAGGAATATTTATATTATTTACATTTTCTTTTGAACTGTATCCTGTCATACCAAGATAACCAATAACATCTCCTGCAGTAACTACTTGGCCTTCTTGTAAATCTTTAGCATATGGATGGTCTTTTCTTAAATGAGCATAATAATAGTATCTTTTCCTATCAAAACTTCTTATTCCAATTCGCCAACCACCATATTGATTCCAACCTAATGCTTCAACATATCCAGATTCAACAGCTATAATAGGAGTACCAATACTTCCGGAGTAAATCATTTCCAAGATGAACACGTCTATATCCATATGATCTAGAGGTTCCAAAATCTTTATAATGATTAAAACTATAATTTTTAGCAATAGGCAAAAAAACTTTTAATCCATATTTTTTTACATAAGTTTTGTTTCCATTGGCATCAGTAGTTTCAACTTCATATTCACCAATATATTCATGAAAAATAGAATCATAACTTTCATAAAAATAATTATATAGTTTCATATTAGATGTAAGTTCTTCCATAGATTTACCAGCTCTTATATTTGCTACTAAATTATCTAAATCACTTTGTTTAAATAAATTTAAATTACCACCATATTTACAACCTAAATAAGCCATTAATTCAATCCAATTTAATTTTACCTCTTCTTGATTATTGTGTGAGGTAATATCTAAATCTGAAAGCTTTTTTAAAATAGAAGAGCTACCTTTAAAATCTACCCATTTAATGTATGATGATTTGGCATCTTCTTTTAATTCTTCAGGGGGTAAATTAGAAATTTCATTTATAAAATCTTCACCAACAGAATTAGAATTTAATATATTTTCAATGTTTGTGTTAGTCTGAAAAAAACGGAATTTAAATATAGCTATATATATGACTATAGTAACTAAAAGGATAGTAGATAATAAAAGTAATAAATATTTAATTTTAGTAAGTTTAACAGATTTAATAATCAAAATATTTCACCTCGACCAATATATAGTAAATATATTATTAGATAAATGATAATATACATATAAATATTGATAGTTAAGTAATTTTATGATAATATAAAATCAGATTTTGAACATAAAAAAGGAGAACATTTATCAAAATGAAAAAATTTAAATTAAATATTAATAATTTAGATTGTACAAATTGTGCTAGAGAAATAGAAGAAGAGCTCAACAAAAATAGTAAATTTAAAAATGTTGTAGTAAATTTTGGAACTTCAAAACTATCATATCAAGCAGAAGAAGAAATTCCAATAAATGAAATAAATAAAATAATTAAAAACATTGAACCAGGTGCAAGTGCATCTAAAGAAGAAGTTGCACAATCAAAAGATTTTCATGTGAGTATATTGATATTAGCTACAATGCTGGGGATAATTGGAATATATAGCAATTTGCCAAATATAATAAAGACATTATCATTAATAATATCATATGTTCTCTTACTTTATAAAACATTCATTAATGCTTGTAAATTATTAGTAAAATCAAAGATAATTAATGAAAATGCTTTAATTACAGTATCATGTGTTGGTGCATACTTAATAGGAGAACCAGCAGAAGGATTAATGGTTATTATATTATACACTATAGGAAAAATTTTAGAAGAAAAAGCAATAAACAATTCTAGAAAATCTATTAAAGATTTGATAAATATAAAACAAAATTATGCTAACAGAAAAGAGAATCAAGGAGTTTCAAAAGTAGACATTGATGAAATAAAAATTGATGATATTTTAATTGTAAAAAAAGGAGAAAGAATTCCTGTAGATGGCATTATAATAAAAGGACAAACAAAATTAGATGAGTCTGCATTAACAGGAGAAAGTGAATTTGTTGAAGTAAAAGAGAATAACAAAGTTTTATCAGGTTCAATTAATATAGAAAATGTAATAGAAATTAAAGTAACTAATCTATTTGAGGATTCAACTGTAGCTAAAATACTAGAATTAGTAGAAGATGCGACAGATAAAAAAACAAAAAGAGAGACATTTGTTGCAAAAGCAGGAAAAATATATACTCCTATAATATTCATATTAGCAATTTTAATTGCCATTTTTGCTCCATTAATATTTAACATTACTTATGCAGAAAGTATATATAGAGGATTAACATTTTTAGTAATTTCTTGTCCCTGTGCTATTGCTATTTCGATACCACTTTCTTACTTTACAGCAATTGGAGTTGCATCTAAAAATGGAATATTAATAAAAGGAAGTAATTATTTAGATAATTTGAGCAATGTAAATAAAATAATTTTTGATAAGACAGGAACTTTAACTAAAGGAGCATTTTCCGTTACAGATATTAAAATTTTTGACAACAATTATACAAAAGATGAAATTATAGACATTTTAGTTAAAGGAGAATCTTTATCAAATCACCCAATAGCAAAATCAATAATGCAATTAGCACAAGGAGAGATAGAAAACGTTGACGTAAAAGATTTTAAAGAACTTGATGGTAAAGGTATAACTTATTTTATCGCAAATAAAGAAATAAAGATAGGAAATAAAAATATTTGCAATTGTGAGCAAGAAGCTTTACTACATTTAAGTATTAATGGAAAACATGTGGCTTCAATAACAATAGATGACGGAATAAAAGACAATGCATATGATACAATTTCTCAATTAAGAGAAAATAATATAAAAACATATATGTTTACAGGTGATAAAAAAGAAATTGCGATAGATATAGCTAAAAAATTAAACATCGATGAAGTAAAATATGAAATGTTACCAACAGATAAATATGAAATGTATGAATCAATTATAGGAGACAATGATATTGTTGCATTTGTAGGAGATGGAATAAATGATAGTCCTGTACTAAAAAGAGCAGATATTGGTATTTCAATGGGAGGAGTAGGTTCAGAGGCAGCAATAGAAGCATCAGATATTGTTTTGATGTCAGATGATTTATCAAAAATTCCAAAGGCAATAAATATTTCAAAATATACAAATTTTATAATAAAGCAAAACTTAAGCTTTGCTATTTTTATAAAACTTGCTATATTATTATTAAGCATATTAGGATTAGCAAATATGTGGTTTGCAGTATTTGCAGATACAGGAGTTACATTACTTACAATTTTAAATACGCTGAGAATAAGAAAAAAACATACTAATATATATTAGATGAAAAAATTTTTAGTAAAAAAGACGTTAATGAAACTATGCTAAATCTCATTAACGTCTTTTATTTTTATATGACATAAAACAAAATACACAAAAATTGTAGAAGACTTCCAATGATACAACTAATATGGAATAAAGAGTGCATCCATTTTCGTCTTTTCCCTATAATATAAAGAATCGCTCCTAAAGTGTATACTATTCCACCAGATAATAATAATATAAAACCATTCATAGTTAATAAAGTAGGTAATAAATTTATTTTAAATATAATGCACCATCCCATTAAAATATAACAAATCATAGAAAATATTTTATATCTTTTTAAATCAATAGAATTAAAAACAATTCCTAATATTGCTAAGGCCCAAACAATTCCAAAAAGTGTCCATCCAGTAGTGAGGTCATATTGCCTTAATGTACATAAGGCAAAAGGAGTATAAGTTCCTGCTATAAGAATAAATATAGAGCAATGATCAATTATTTGAAATACTTTTTTTGCTGTGCCAGTAGGCTTTAAACCATGATATATACTAGACATTGTATATAGCAAAATTAGTGAAGTACCATAAATTGAACTTGCAATAACTCCATAAACATTATTGTGCAGAGCAGAAAATATGACACATAATACAAGTGCAACAACACCTAAGGCACCACCAATAATATGTGACACCATATTGAAGATTTCTTCGCCTTTACTATATGTAGGTAATACTCTATCAGCTAGTTTAACTCTATTCATTATTTTCCTCCTTGGTCAGAATTTGTTTTAACTCTTCATTTCTTTTTATTTTATTAGTAGTAGTTTTTATTAATGGTTCTGAAGTGAAAGTCATATGTTTTATATATTTATACATTGGAAGAGTTTTGTTAATATCTTTAATTTTTGCCCATAAAACCGCTTCTAAATCTTTTTCAGAAATATCTGGATATTTATTATTAACAAAGTCTTTATTGTAAACAATTTTAACAGCTACTTTGACATCATTTTTATCATTTCTATCAGGTAAGCCATAAACAAAAGATTCTTCGACTTCATCCAATCTATTAATTAATAATTCAATTTCTTCAGGAAAAACCTTCTTGCCATTTTTTAGAACAATTAAGTCTTTTTTTCTTCCTGTAATAAACAAAAAGCCATCTTTATCTATATAACCTAAATCACCAGTATAAAACCAACCATCTTTTAGTACAGCATTAGTTTGAGTTTCATTGTTATAGTATCCAAGCATTACATTAGGACCTTTTACAGCAATTTCTCCAATACCATTTGAATCAGGATTTTTAATTAAAATTTCTACACTATTCATAGGTTTTCCAACTGAGCCATATTTAATACAGTTATCGTTCTCAGCAGAAATAACAGGAGAGGTTTCTGTTAATCCATATCCTTGTACAAGGTGAATTCCAATTTGATTGAACCATTTAGAGACTTTCGAGTCCAAAGGAGCACCACCAGAAACTATAAATCTCATATTTCCACCTAAAGCATTAATTAATTCTTTAAAAATTTTTCTTCTTATATCTATATGAAATTTTAATAAAATATTGCTTATTTTTATTGCAAAATTAATAAGTTTGGTTTTTCCTTGTTTTTCAATTTCCTTTATCATGGTTGAGTACATTTTATCTATTAATATTGGAACTCCAACAAATACAGAAACTTTATATTCTAATAAATTTTGCTTTATATATCTCAAACCATCAGGAAATACTGTTTTTAATCCGGCAGCTAACATAACTAACATTCCGGTAGAACCAAAAATATGGTGAAATGGTAAAAAAGCAATATTAACATCGGTTTCATAAAAAGACTCTACCAAAAGCATGTCATATATATTAGTAACAATTCCGTATTGATTTAACATAACCGCTTTAGATTGTGAAGTAGTTCCAGAGGTAAATAATAAAATACTCATATTGTATGGATCTACTTCGCAATTTATAAATTCATTATTTCCATTTTCAATTTCCTTTTTTCCATCGGAGAGTAGATTATTGAAACAAAGAAAATTAGGCAATTCATCAAAACATATAAAATGTTTTATATTAGTTTTATTAGATGCCTTTATTTCCTCTATAATATCTTTTAATTTCGCATCAAAGACAATAGCTGATGCTTCACTTCTAATTAATGAATTTTCTAATTCATCTGTTTGCAATCCCTTATCTAATGGAACAGAAACAATACCACCCAATAAATTACTTAAGTGAGCAATAGCCCATTTATAGCAGTTATGGCCTATTATTGCGACTCTTTTATTTTTTAATCCAAGTTTATATAAAGCTGTTCCAAAGGAATTTATATCATCTAATAGCTCTAAATATGTATGATTTATATAATTTATATTATTATCTTTTTTAACTTTTTCTGTAAAGGCTACGTTACTGGAAAAAACAGTAGCAGAATGATATAAAAGTTCTTTAATAGTTGTAAATTTTGGTATACTTTTGTTATAATTTATCATGGAATCCTCCTTGATTTATTTAAAACCATTTAATCTGGTTTCAAAAACCATTATATATTATAATGTATAATGTGTCAATAATAAAATAAATTTACACTAAAAGTTCAAAAATCTTTCACAATTATGTTATAATATATTATAAATCAATAAATAAAATAGTGAAAATTTAATGTATTTTAGGAAGGTTGGTAATATTAGTGTCATATATAGAATTTAAAAATGTTATTAAAGAATATAAAATGGGAGAGGTAACAATAAAAGCATTAGACAATACTAATTTTAGTATTGATAAAGGAGAATTAGTGGTAATAGTTGGACCAAGTGGAGCAGGAAAAACTACTACATTAAATATTTTAGGTGGAATGGATAGAGCATCGTCAGGTAGGGTTTGGGTAAACGATAAAGAAGTCACAAAGTTGAATAATAAACAACTAATTGAATACAGAAGAAATGATATAGGATTTGTATTTCAATTTTATAATTTAGTACAAAATTTAACTGCAAAAGAAAATGTAGAACTTGCAACACAAATATGTTCAGATGCCCTAAATGTAGATGATATTTTGGAAAAAGTAGGATTACAAGATAGAAAAAATAACTTTCCTTCTCAACTATCTGGTGGTGAGCAACAAAGAGTGGCAATAGCAAGAGCAATAGCGAAAAATCCTAAACTGTTGTTATGTGATGAGCCAACAGGAGCACTAGATTATAAAACAGGAAAGCAAATTTTAAAATTGTTACAGGATACCTGCAAAAAAGAAAAAATGACAGTAATAATAATAACTCACAATACAGCAATAGCACCTATGGCAGACAAAGTAATACACTTCAAAAATGGAATGGCAGAAAAAATTGAAATAAATGAAAATCCAATTTCAATTGATAATATAGAATGGTAAGGATAAGTGAAAAAGTTGAAAAAGTCATTAGTAAAAAATAATTTGAAAACAATAAAAAGAACAAAGAGAAGATTTATCTCTATATTAATTATGGCATTTTTAGGAGTAGGCTTTTATGCCGGGCTAGTTGCTTCAAGTCCAGATATGCTTGATAGTTTGGATCGCTATGCAGATACAAGTAATTTATATGATATAAACATTATTTCTACCCTAGGGTTAACTGATGATGATATTAATGAAATTAAAAAAATAGATGGTATAGAAAGTGTATATGGTATACAAACTAAAGATTCTCTTACCAAGGTAGAAGATAAAGAAAGTATATGTAAAGTAATCGAATATAATGAAAATATAAATATTCCAGTAGTAGTAGCAGGAAGAAATATAGAAAATGAAAATGAATGCTTATTAGATAGTGCAATTATTCGTACGGGAAAAGGTGCAGAAAATTATATAGGGAAAAAAATAGTTCTAGAAAATGAAGACAAAGATTCAGATAATAACCCTATATTTACTGTAAAAGAATTTGAAGTAGTAGGAATAGCTGAAACACCTATATATATATCTGGAGAAAGAGGAAATACTTCAATAGGAAATGGAACAGTATCGTTTTATATTTTTACGCAAGATAATGTAATAAACATGGATTATTATACTGGTGTATATGCAACAGTAAAAGGTGCAAAAAATGTTGTGACAAATAGTGATGAATATTTAGAACTAGTAAATCCAGTGGTTGATAAAATAGAAAACATTAAACAAACTAGAGAAGAAAATAGATATAATGAATTAGTGAATAAAGCAACTAGTAAATTAAATGAGGCTCAGAAAGAATTTGATGATAAAAAACAAGAAGTAGATAAGCAACTAGAAGATGCAGAAAATAAAATAAAAAAAGCAGAGAATGAAATAAGTGCATCAGAAAAAGAGTTAAAAAATGCAGAGAATGAAATACAGAATCAAGAGCAAGAAGCAAATAAAAAATTTGAAGATTATGCAAACCAAATAAAAACAGGGGAAGAAGAACTTTACAAACAAGAAGATAATCTAAAAATAGAAAAAGAAAACTTAAAAGGAAAAAAATTAGAAGCAAACTCAGCAATTAATCAAATAAATATTCAAATTGCAAATCTTGAAAATACTTTACATGCATTAGAATTACAAAAATTAGAATTAGAAAGACAAGGTTTAGATACTACAGAAGTTCAAGAACAAATAAATACTATACAAGCTACTCTAAATGAATTAAAAACTAGAAAAAGTACTATAGAAGCTGAACTAGAAAAGTACGAAAACCAAATAATATTATGGGAAGAACAATTAGAGAAAACAAAAGAAGAATTAAAAAATAAAAAAATAGAATTAGAAAGTGCTAAAACAAAATCCGCTTCTGAATTTAAAAAAGCTAGAAATAAAATCAATTCAGGTAAAATAGAATTAGAAGAAGGAAAAGCAAAGTTAGAAGAAAGTAAAGAAGAATATGAAAAAGGCAAAAAAGAAGCACAGGAAAAATTAGATGAAGCACAAGAAAAACTGAATGATGCTAAAGAAGAAATAAAAAAAATAGAAAAATGTAAATGGTATATTCAAGATAGGCTTGATAATACAGGCTATACAAATATTTTTGATGCAATAAAGACAATGTCAAACATATCTAAAATGTTTCCAATAATATTTTATTTAGTATCAGTCCTAATAAGTTTAACATCAATGACTAGGATGATAGAAGAAGAGAGAGTTGAAATTGGTACCTTAAAAGCACTAGGATATACAAACATGCAAATTATATCAAAATATATAATTTATTCTATTCTAGCATGCATAATAGGTGGAATTTTAGGAATGACAGTAGGGCTATATTTGATACCTAGTATTGTATGGGCATTATATGATATGATATATAACATACCAAAGTTTTATTGTACATATAGACTTAGCATAGGATTAATAGGAATTATTATTTCATTTATTTGTATTGGTGGTGCAACAATAATAGTTGCTAAAAAAGAGTTAAGAGAGATGCCAGCAGTATTAATGAGACCAAAATCACCTAAAAAAGGAAAAAGAATATTATTAGAAAAAATACCTTTTATATGGAGAAAATTTAATTTTTCACAAAAGGTAACAGCTAGAAATATATTTAGATATAAAAAAAGAGCGATTATGACAATTATAGGTATTGCAGGATGTACAGGACTTATGCTTACAGGTTTTGGAATTAAAGATTCAGTATTAGATATTCCAATAGCACAATTTGAAGGAATATTTAAATATGATTCGGCAATTTCATTATTGAATACAAATGGATTACCAGATATAGAAAAATATGTGGTAAATGATGATAATATAGAAGAATATGTCGAAATATGTGCGACTGCTGGAAAACTAAGCAATGAAAAAATAAATTTCAATGTTACTGTATTAGTTCCAGAATCATTAGAAAATTATGACAAAGTATATAATTTAATTAATTATCAAAGTAATGAAAATATAAAATTAAATAATAATGGTATTATTATAACAGATAAAGCAGCAGATATGCTTGGAGTTACATATGGGGACTATATAACTTTTATAGATGGAGATGATATAAGATACCAATTTAAAGTGGAGAATATAACTAAAAACCATGTAGGACACTATGTGTATATGTCAAAAGAATTTTATGAAGAAAATATGAAACCATATAAAACAAATATGATATATTTAAATACTAAAGATATAAGTGAAGCAGAGCAAAATAAAATTTCAGAGGATATATTAAATATAGAGGGCGTAGCCTCAGTAACTGTAATAAGCACATTTATGAAAACAGTAAGTGACATGTTAAATACTATGAATTATGTAGTAGTAATTTTAATAGTTGCTTCAGCATTATTGGCTTTTGTGGTATTATATAATTTAGCAAATATAAATATAGCAGAAAGACAAAGAGAAATAGCTACGTTAAAAGTATTAGGCTTTCACGATAAAGAGGTTGATAATTATATAAATAAAGAAAATATAATTTTTACAGTAATAGGAGTAATACTAGGACTAATATTTGGAACATTTTTAACAACGGGAATAATAGATAGTATAGAAATAGATTCTTTAAGACTTATGAAGAATATAACAGTTTTAAGCTACATATATTCTGCAACTATAACTATAACATTTTCTTTTATAGTAAATTGTATAATTCATTTTGTATTAAAGAAAATAGATATGATAGAAAGTTTGAAAAGTGTAGAGTAAAATAAAAAGGGGGAAGCAAAATGAAAATATCAACAAAAGGTAGATATGCATTAAGAGTGATGGTAGATTTAGCTACAAATGATAATGGTAATTACATAAACTTAAAAGATATTGCTAAAAGGCAGGAAATATCTAATAAATATTTAGAGCAAATTATAGCAATGTTAAATAAAGCAGGTTTTTTAGATACAGCAAGAGGTAATATGGGAGGTTATAGATTAGCAAAGCTACCAAAAGAATATATAGTAGGAGATATATTAAGGGCTACGGAGGGAGATTTAGCACCAACATATTGTTTGACAGAAGCGGGAAGTTGTACAAGAAAGCAAGATTGCAAAACATATGCATTTTGGCAAGGGTTAGACAATATTATAAATGAATATGTAGATAGTAAGACATTGGAAGATTTGATAAGATAAAATGAAATAGAGGCTTTTTAAAGCTTCTATTTTTTGTATAATACGTTTCTTAAAGAGATATTTGTTTATAAATATTTAATTCCTATTGACAAAGTAGGAATTAAGTATTATAATTCCTACTATAATAGTATGAAAGGAAGAAGAATATGGAAAATATATATTTTGATAATGCGGCAACAACAAAATTAGATGAAAAAGTATTAGATGCTATGCTACCATATTTAAAAGAAAATTATGGTAATGCTTCATCAATATATAAATTAGGGCGAGAAGCAAGAAAAGCTATTGAAGAAACAAGAGAAAAAGTAGCTAAGATTTTAAATTGCAAACCATCAGAAGTATATTTTACTGCTGGAGGAAGTGAAAGCGATAATACTGCAATAAAAGGAATTGCACACTCATATAAAAATAGAGGTAACCATATAATTACATCTAAAATAGAACATCCTGCTGTTTTGGAAAGTTGCAAGGAACTAGAAAACGAAGGTTTTGAAGTAACATATATTTCAGTAGATGAAAACGGAATAATAAATTTGGATATAGATTTACAATAGATATGTCACAGTAAAATATAAAAAGGAAATACCAATATGATATAATGTTTTTAACCACAAAAACTAATATCGAAAGAAGGTATTTCCTATGAATAGTATAACACAAGATATAATATTTAAGCAATCAGTTGTAGAATATTCATTAAAACATGGTGTAACAGAAGTAGCAAAAAGATATAAACAACACAGAAAAACAATATATAGATGGAGAGAAAAATATGATGGAACAAGAAAATCATTAGCAAATAAATCAAGGAAACCACATCACCATCCAAGAGAACACACACAATTAGAAATATCAATGATAAAAAAGTATAAAGCACAAAATAAAGATGCTTGGGTTAGTGGTTTTATGGATTAAATTAAGGAGAAACGGATATACAAGAAGTATAACAAGTTTGTATAGAGTAATGCAAAGATTAGGAATATATAAAAAAGCGCCAAGTAAAAAGAAAAAATATGAACCTAAACCATATCAACAAATGACGCATCCAGGAGAAAGAGTGCAAATAGATGTAAAATATGTGCCATTAAGTTGTATGACAAAAGAAATAAAAGAAATAGAAGGAAGATATTATCAATACACCGCTATAGATGAATATACAAGACAAAGAGTGTTATGGGCAAGTAAAGAGCATTCAACATATGCATCAGCAGAATTTTTAGATATAGTTGTAAACAAATTTAAATATCCAATAGAATGTATACAAACAGATAATGGATTTGAATTTACAAATAAATTAAATTCAAAAAAAGCAAAAGAAAAAACAATATTTGAAATCAAGTTAGATAAATTAGGAATAAAGCATAAACTAATAAGACCAAGAACACCAAGACATAATGGTAAAGTAGAAAGAAGCCATAGAAAAGATCAAGAAAGATTTTATTATAAAAGAATATTTGTAAGCTTTGAAGATTTTAAAGAAAAATTAAGGCATTGGTCAAGAAAGTATAACAATTTTCCAATGAAACCATTAGATTGGAAAAGTCCAAATGAAAAATACTTAGAATTTATTGGATTGTAGAGCTTGTATATCATAAAAGGTATTTCAAAGTATATATTTATCAATAAAGTGTGACATATGTTTGACAAACCTACATAAAATACAAATTTTATTTGTAAAAAGGCTACACAAGAATAAAAAAATGTGATATTATATACAAGTAAAAATCATGTGACAAGCTTAAAAATTAGGGTATAGAAGGAGGAATTAATCATGTCAGGACATTCAAAATGGCATAATATTGCAGCTAAGAAAGGAAAAGCAGATGCTGCAAGAGGAAAAATATTTACAAAATTAGGTAGAGAATTATTAGTAGCAGTAAAAGAAGGTGGACCTGACCCGGCTGGTAACTCTAAATTAAAAGATGTAATAGCAAAATGTAAAGCAAACAATATGCCAAATGATACAATAAATAATGCAATAAAAAAAGCAGCAGGAGCAGGAAATACAGAAAGCTATGAAGAGGTTATTTACGAAGGATATGGAACAAATGGCGTAGCAGTTATAGTAGAAGCAAGTACAGATAATAGAAATAGAACTGCAGCAGATGTAAGACATGCCTTTGATAGAGCGGGAGGAAATCTTGGAACAACAGGTTGTGTTTCATATTTATTTGATAAAAAAGGTGTAATTATTATAGATAAAACTACAACAGATTTATCAGAAGATGATATGATGATGTTAGCATTGGAAAATGGAGCAGAGGATTTTGAAGCCTCAGAAGAATGTTACGAAATAACAACATCACCAGCAGATTTTTCAGCAGTAAGAGAGGCATTAGAACAAAAAGGAATCGAATTTTTACAAGCAGAAATACAAATGGTACCCTCTACATATGTTTCTTTAGATGAAAAAGGTGCAGAAAAAATGCAAAGATTAATAGATGCACTTGAAGATTTAGACGATGTAATGAATGTTTACCATAACTGGGAAGAATAAAATTTAATAAAATAGTTCTAAAAACAAAAAGTAATCATATATATATAATATATGATTATTTTTTTATTGAAAGAAATGTGAAAAATCGCACATAAGGTAACAGTTATGGAGGAAATATTAAAAGTTTTACCCATAGAAATAAAGGAAAAAGTAAAAAACAAATTAGATGGCTTAGAAGAAATACGAATAAGAGTAAATAAACCAGTAATATTACAATATGGACAAGCTGAAGAAATTCTACATTATATAGTTGATTCAGCAATGATTTTAAGTATATTGCAAAATATCTGTGATAATTCTATTTATGCATATCAAGAACAAATATGTAATGGATATGTAACTATAAAAGGGGGACATAGAGTTGGAATAACAGGAAATGTAGTAATAAAAGAAAATAAAGTAATAAATATATCATACATAAATGGATTAAATTTTAGAATAGCAAGGCAGGTGTTAAATTGCAGTTATAAAGCTATTAAATATATTATAAATTTACCAGAAAACACTATATATAACACAATAATTGTATCACCACCGGGAAGAGGAAAAACAACAATATTAAGAGATTTGATTAGAAATATAAGTAATGGAATAGAAGATATAGGTTTTAAAGGGGTAAATGTGGGACTGGCAGATGAGAGAAGTGAAATAGCAGCAATGTATAAAGGAATCCCTCAAAATGACGTGGGACTACGCACAGACATACTGGATAATGTACCAAAAGCAATAGGAATGAAAATGTTAATTCGTTCTATGAATCCTAAAATAATAGTAGCAGATGAAATTGGAAAAGAGGAGGATATAGATGCAATAAATTATGCAGTATGCTCAGGGGTAAAAGGAATATTTACAGCACATGGCTCTAATATGGAGGATATAATTAAAAATCCAATATTAAATAAATTGTATAATGCAAACACTTTTGAATTGATTTTATTTTTAGATAAAAATAGAGAAATTGTTGTTGGATGCGACAGACGAAATCTCGGAGGGAAAGCATCTAACAACGCATAAAAAGGAGTAAAGTATGCTTTGGATAAAACTAATTATTTTAAATTTAATACTAGTAAGTAGCACAATTATAGGAATAACTTTTTCAAAAAAATATACATATAGAGTAAAAGAATTACAAGAAATGAAAAATGCATTAAATATATTTATGACAAAAATCAAATTTACATATGAACCAATTCCTAGTACGTTTTTGTACATATCTGAAAAAGTAGAAGGCAATGTTTCAAAAATATTTAAAAATGCCACAGAGGAAATGGAAAACAAACCAGCAGGTGAAGCATGGGATAAGAGTTTAGATGCAATAGTAACAAATATGAAAAAGGAAGATATAGATATAATAAGAAATTTAGGAAGATTATTAGGAAAAACAGATATAGAAGGACAAATAAGCGAAATAAAATTAGTAAATAATTTTCTAGATATACAGATAAAAGATGCAGAAGAGGAAAAAAATAAAAATGAAAAGATGTATAGAACTTTAGGAATAGTTGCAGGAATGACAATAACAATATTATTAATATAGTTAATTTAACTAAGGAGATAAAAAGGTTATGGATATAAATTTATTATTCAAAATAGCAGCAATAGGAATTTTAGTTGCAGTACTACATCAAGTATTGACAAGAGCAGGTAGAGAGGATCAAGCAATGATGACAACATTAGCAGGACTTGTAATTGTTTTATCAATGGTAATAAAAGAAATAAGCACATTATTTACAAATGTTAGAACAATGTTTGGCTTATAACTAAAATATCCTAGAAAGGAACAAATACAAAAAATGGATATTATTAAAATAATAGGAATAGGATTAATTTCTTTAATAATAATTATTATTGTCAAGCAGTATAGACCAGAATTTGTAATATATGTTTCAATAATAGCAGGTGCAATTATTTTAATGCTAATTATGGACAAAGTATCTTCAATAATAAATCTATTAACAGCATTATCTAATAAAACAGTGGTTAATAATGAATTTTTAACATTATTAATAAAAATAACAGGAATAGCTTTTTTGACGGAATTTTCAGTTAGTTTATGCAAGGATTCTGGTGAAACAGCAATAGCAAATAAAATAGATATTGGAGGCAAAGTAATAATTATATCAATGTCAATTCCTATAATAGCTAGTCTTTTAGAAACAATTATAAAAATATTACCATAAAGGAAAAATATATGAAAATAAAAATATTGTTATTATTAATAATTATATGTATTCCAACCATAAGCTTAGCACAAACTGAAACAATAGAACAATCAGAAATATTAGAATCTCAACAGAAAACATTAAATATTTCTTCTTTCATAGAAGAGGCAAAAAAATATTCCTCTAATGTATATAAAGACATAGACTTTAATGAATTGTTTAATTCTGCGATAACAGGAAATATTAATAACAAAACAATAATAAATGATATATTAAAAATTTTAGGGAAAGAAATTGTGGGTTCAGTAGCAGTAATAGGTAGCATTATTTTAATTATAATAATACATAGCATATTTAAAAGCTTAAGCGAAGGACTAGAAAACAAAACAATTTCACAAATTACATATTATATTCAATATATATTAATTGTAACTTTAATAATGACAAATTTTAGCAATATTTTGATTATGATAAAAGAATCTATACAAAATTTAGTAGGTTTTATGAATAATTTAATTCCAATACTCATTACATTAATGTTAACAACAGGAAATATAGTATCTGCCAATTTAATGCAACCAATAATATTATTTATAATAACTTTTATAGGAAACTTTATTACAACAATAATAATACCACTTGTTTTAATAGCAACAGCTCTAGGAATAATTTCAAAAATATCTGATAAAATCCAAATAGATAAATTATCAAAATTTTTAAAATCGAGTGTAGTATGGATATTAGGAGTTATACTTACAATTTTTGTGGGATTAATATCTGTGGAAGGAAGTTTAAGTAGTAGTGTAGATGGAATAACAGCGAAAACAACCAAAGCAGCAGTTTCAAGTTTTATACCAGTAGTAGGAAAAATACTTCGGAGATGCAGTAGATACAGTAATAGGTTGTAATTCAATTTTAAAAAATGCAGTGGGTGTAGTTGGAGTAATTGTAATAATAGGAATATGCATAATACCAATAATAAAGTTAACTATTTTAATGGCAATGTACTATTTAGGAGCAGCTTTATGCCAACCAATTGCAGATGAAAAAATAATAAAGTTATTAGAACAAATGGGAGATACATTTAAAATATTTTTAGCAATAATGTGTAGTGTTTCTGTAATGCTAGTAGTTGGAGTTACTTTAATTATAAATATATCTAATAGTGGACTTATGTATAGATAAGGAATGGTAATTAAAATGATAAATTGGATAAGCAATTGGGCGCAAGGAATAATCGTAGCAGTTATAATTGGAACAATTATAGAAATGGTTTTACCAGAAGGAAATTGTAAAAAATACGTAAAAGTAGTAATTGGAATATATATATTATTTTCAATAATTTCTCCGGTTATTTCTAAAATGACAGGAAAAACCTTACAAGTATCTGACATATTAGAATTGGATAAGTATATAGAAAATGTAGAAAATAATAATTTATATGGAACATTAGACAAAGATAATACAAATAATATAAAAGAAATATATATAAATAGTTTAAAAAATGATATTAAATATAAGATTGAAGCTAAAGGATATACTGTGGGAAATGTAGAATTAGAAGTGCAAAAAAATGAAGAATATACATTAAAAAATATTAGTATAGAGATATATAAGAAAGAAGAAAAAGAAGAGAATGTACAAAATGAAACCAGTAAAATAGAAACAATAAATATTGATATATCACAAAATACTACAAGGGATAATAGTGAAAAAGAAAAAATTTCAGAAAACGAAAAAAAGAAACTAAGAGAATATATAAGTATGGTTTATGAAATTAGTGAGAAAAATATTAATATAAATTAGAATGGAGTGAATTAAAATGTTAATAGAAAAGATAAAGAATTTTATTAACAAGAACCAAGAATTAAATAGAAAAAAAACTATTGAAAATTTAGTAGTATTTGTAATTATATTAATAATAGTATTATTATCTATAAATGTTATATGGAATAAGGATAAAAAAGAAGATAATAAAAGTACAATAGATGAAAATAAAAAGCTAGCAACGATAGAAGAGAATTCAAAAGATGATAATAGTTTAACAAGTGAAAAATTGGAAAATATATTATCAAAGATAAATGGAGTTGGAAAAGTAAAAGTATATATTACATATTCACAAACAAGTCAGATTATACCTATATATAATGAAGATATATCACAAAAAGATACACAAGAAGAGGATACACAAGGAGGAACAAGAAAGGTAGTAGAAACAGATACAAAAAAAGAAGTAGTATATGACGAAAAAAGTGGTAGTAAAACCATAATAACACAAAGTATAGTTAGCCCAAAAATAGAAGGGGCAATAGTTACAGCGGAAGGAGGGAATAATACAAATACAAAAGCTAATATTATTCAAGCTGTGGAAGCGGTAACGCGGGTTACCAACACACAAAATTCAAGTATTTGAAATGAAAGTAGAGGGATGACAAATGCAATTTTTAAAGAAAAATCAAGTTATTATTTTTGTAATAGCACTAATGTTTATAGCAGCAGGCTATCTTAGTTTTACCAGTAATAATAATGCTATACCAACTGCAAAATTAGCAAATGCGGAGGAAATGGCAGAGATAGGAGATGCTACTCTAGTAAATGCAAATGCTGTTATAGAAGATGAGAACACTGCCGAAACTATAATAGAAAATGAAAATTCTGTAATAGGAACAAGTGTACAAATAACTCAAGATGAATATTTTTCTCAATCCAGATTAGATAGAGATACAATGTATTCACAAATGATAGAATCTTATCAAAAAATATTAGAAAATGATAATGTAACAGCAGAACAAAAAAATATAGCTCAACAAGAAATAACAAAAGTGAATGAGTTAAAAAACTCAATAATGATAGCAGAAAATCTTATAAAAACAAAAGGTTTTGAAGACTTAATTATATTTGTAAATAACAAAAGCGTAAATATTATAGTAAAGTCAAATGAATTAAAAACAGAACAAATAGCACAAATACAAAATATAACCAGTAGAGAACTAGGAGTAGAGATAGATAATATACATATATCTAATAAAAATGGTTAATAGTTGCCAGCGTGAACGAAGTTTACGCTGGTTGTTTAAAATATTATTTCAAAGTACTTGACAGTTGACCATAATAAATATAAAATATAATAGTAAGTAAAAATATATTCTAAAAAAGTTAGTTATATATATTTATTGAACATTGAAAAATTAATAGAAAGAGGTGTAATAAGATTATGGATTTAATAATCAATATCGCCGTTTTTCTAATCGCAGCAATAATTTTTACATTTGTTGGCATGTTTTTAAGAAAAAAAACAGCCGAATCAAAAATGAAAAGTGCAGAAAGTGAAGCACAAAGAATTATAGAAATGGCAAACAAAGATGCAGAAAATAGAAAAAAAGAAGAAATTTTTAAGGCAAAAGAGGAAATAATGAATGCCAGAAAAGATTTAGATGCAGAGATTAGAGAAAGAAGAGGCGAAGTTCAAGTACAAGAAAAAAGAATTATGCAAAAAGAAGAGAACTTGGAAAAGAAAATGGACTCTCTAGAAAAAAGAGAAAAAGATTTAATTAGAAAAGGAGAAGAACTAGAAGGAAAGAAGAATGAAGTATTAGAAACTCTTAATAAGCAAATAGAAGAATTACAAAGAATTTCTGGTTTATCTCAAGAAGAAGCTAAACAACATTTACTTTCAGAAGTTGAAAAACAATTAACAGCTGAGAAGGCAACTCTTTTAAGAGAGATGCAAGCCAAAACTAAGGAAGAGGCAACAAAAAATGCTAAAGAAATTATAGGATATGCTATACAAAAATGTGCAGCAGACCATACTTCTGAAACAACAGTATCTATAGTAGCTCTTCCAAATGAAGATATGAAAGGAAGAATTATAGGTAGAGAAGGTAGAAACATAAAAACATTAGAAACACTAACAGGAATAGACTTAATAATAGATGATACACCAGAGGCTGTAGTTATTTCTGGATTTGATCCATTAAGAAGAGAAGTGGCAAAATTAGCATTAGAAAAGTTAATAGAAGATGGTAGAATTCATCCAGCTAAAATTGAAGAGATGGTTGAAAAAGCTAAAGAAGAAATAGAAGCTATTATAAAAGAAGAAGGAGAAAGAGCAATTATTGAAACAGGAGTAATTGGTCTACATCCAGACTTGACAAAATTAATAGGAAAACTAAAATATAGAACAAGTTATGGACAAAATGTACTTAATCATTCAATAGAAGTTTCTAATTTAGCTAGAATAATGGCAGAAGAATTAGGATTAGATCCAAAACTTGCCAGAAGAGCCGGTTTATTACATGATATAGGTAAAGCACTAGACCATGATATGGAAGGAACACACGTAGAAATAGGTGTAGATATATTGAAGAAATATAAGGAAAATGAAAAAGTTATAAATGCAGTACAAGCACATCATGGAGATGTAGAGCCACAAACAATAGAAGCAGTATTAATACAAGCAGCAGATGCTATATCTGCTTCAAGACCAGGAGCAAGAAGAGAAACATTAGAAACATATATTAAAAGATTAGAATCATTAGAACAGATAGCAGATTCGTTTGAGGGTGTAGAAAAATCTTTTGCTATACAAGCTGGTAGAGAAATAAGAATTATTGTAAAACCAGAGAAAATATCTGATGACCAAATGGTATTGACAGCAAGAGATATAGCTAAAAGAGTAGAGGATGAAATGGAATATCCAGGACAAATAAAAGTAAATCTTGTAAGAGAAACAAGAGTAGTAGAATATGCTAAATAAGATAAGAAAGAAAATCAAAATCCCAGTGAGAAATCACTGGGATTTTATATTTGTAATAAATGTTATAAAATATTAAAAGTTTGATTTTTAAATATATATAAGTTATAATGTAACAGAAAGGTGGTAATAAATATGAGAATATTAGCAGTAGGAGATTTAGTTGGAGAATGTGGGCTTAATAGACTAAAACAAACATTACCTAGAATAAAAGAAGAAAAAATGATAGACTTTGTTATAGTTAATGCAGAAAATGTTTCTGGAGGAATGGGAATAACAATTAAAGACTTTAATGAATTATTAAAACTAGGAATAGACGTTATAACAATGGGAAATCATACTTGGGCTAAAAAAGATATTTTTGAATTTATAGATAATCCAAAATTGCTAAGACCAGCGAACTATTCAAAAGGAATAGTGGGCAAAGGTATGAATATATATGAATGCAAAGGTAAAAAAATAGCAGTTATAAATTTAATAGGCAGAACCGATATGAATGTGCTTTCTGAAAATCCATTTACAGTTGTAGAAAATTTATTAAAAGAAATAAAAGTAGATATACTTATAATAGATTTTCATGCAGAAGCAACAGCAGAAAAAATAGCAATGAAATATTTTCTTGATGGAAAAGCAACAGTGTTATTTGGCACACACACACATGTACAAACAGCAGATGAAGACATAACAAAAAAAGGATTGGGATATATAACAGATTTAGGCATGACAGGTCCAAAGGAATCAGTTATTGGAATGAATAAAGAAGCTTCAATAAAAAGATTTCTTACTTCACTACCAGAAAGATATAAAGTAGCAGAAGGTGAGAGTATATTTAATGCTTGTATTTTCGAAATAAATGAAGATAATTGTCGAACCATAAAAATTGAGAGAATTAATTTGAAATAAATGGCGAAAAACAAGGAAAAAGCGCGATGAAATCTCCTATAAATTTCCAAAAAACAGTAGACAATTTCCAAAAATTGTAATATAACTATAAACATAGTTGAAATAAAAATAAAAAATATAGGAGGCAAAAATGGAAATTTTAAAAATCTCATCAAAATCAAATCCAAATTCAGTTGCAGGAGCAATAGCTGGTTTGGTAAAGGAATCTAACAAAGCAGAAATGCAAGCAATAGGAGCAGGAGCATTAAACCAAGCTGTTAAAGCTGTTGCAATAGCAAGAGGTTTTGTAGCACCAGCAGGAGTAGATTTAATATGTATTCCTGCATTTGCAGAAGTTGAAGTGGAAGGAGAAGATAGAACAGGAATTAAACTTATCGTAGAATCTAGAAAATAGAGTTTTGAATAAATTAAAAAAGGGGGCACACTTTTATTTTAGTGTGTCTTTTTGTTTGAATAAAAAAATGACCTTTTTAGAGTAGCTACAGCAAACTTGCTACTTGACAATAAATGTTAGAATATTATAATATGATTAAAAATAGAAAGAAGGATATAATGAAAGAAAAAGTTTTAAGATTATTTATATTTATATTAATAGTTTTAGCAATAATAAGTTTTGCAATATTCAAAATATATGAAGAAAAAAACGAAAAAATATCAGAGCAAGATTTGCACTATGAAAAGGAGACGATGATAACCTCTTTGAGACTGGGAATACCAGAATATGACAATATAAATCCTTTAATTTCTAATAATAGAGAAATAATAAATATATCACCAATTATATATGAGCCACTATTTACATTGGATAAAACATATAAATTACAAGAATGTTTAGCTAAAGAATATTCAAAACTAAGTAATACTTGTTATGTAATAAAGCTAAAAGATAATATAAAATGGCAAGATGGTACAGCTTTTACGACAGAAGATGTAATATTTACAATAGACAGAATTAAGCAATTATCAAATTCGGTGTATTATGCGAATGTAGAAAATATAAAAAATATAGAAAATGTTGATAGTAATACTATAAAAATAAATTTAAATAAAGAACAACCATTTTTTCAATATGAATTAATATTTCCAATATTAAGCAGTTCTCAGTATAAAAAAGAAGATTTTTCAAACTCTATTCCGACAGGAACAGGTATGTATAAAGTCACAAAAAATGATGCTAATATGATAGAATTAGAGAAAAATAATAATTGGAGGAACATAGAAACTCAAAATGCAAAAATAGAAAAAATAAAAATTTATAAATATCCATCAGTTGGAGAATTATACAATAACTTTAAATTAGGCAATATAGATTTCATAAATACAACAAATACTAATATACAAGAATATATAGGAACAATTGGTTTTAATTTAAGAGAATACCAAGGAAGAGAATATAACTATCTAGCTTTAAATTGTAATAATAAGGTATTAGCTAACAAAGAAGTACGTCAAGCAATAAACTATGCAATAGATAAAAATACCATTATTTCTAAAGAATTAAGTAATAACTATTTTGCCTCTAATTTTATATTAGATTATGGAAGTTATTTATATCAAGGAAATGAAGAAAATAGTTATAACCCTAAAAAAGCAAAAGAAATTTTGGAAAAGGCAGGTTGGAAGTTAAACTATGGAATGTGGCAAAAGGACGGTATGACTATAGAATTAAAGCTTGTTGTGAGTGCAGAAAATGAAGCAAGATTAAAAGCAAGTAATATTATAAAAGAGCAGCTAGAGGAAATAGGAATAAAAGTATATATAGATGCAGTTCAGCAAAATAGATATGATTTATATTTAAAAGATAAAAACTATGATATAATCTTTACAGGAATATATAATTCATACAGTCCTAATATAACTACACTATATGGAGTAAATAATTTAGCAAATTATAGAAATGAAGAAATAGTGGAGCTTATAGAAAATATAAATAATTCAACAGATGAAACAATTATAAAAGAAAAGTACAATAATTTGGAAAAAATTGCACAAGAGGATTTGCCATACATAAGTTTATACAGAAATAAAAATATTGTAGTATACAGTTCAAATTTATTAGGAGAAATAACTCCTAATAATTACACTTGTTACTACAATATAGAAACTTGGTATAGACAGTAATTATTAAACATGAGAGCTAGACAAGTCATGGAAATCTATATCAACTATTAGAAAAAATAGGTTGTAAAATAGACGAAAAAATTTTTAAAAAAGTGTTGACAAATTATAAATTTAATATATAATATGTACAAACAAACGTTTAGAAAAAGTAGGAGGAGAATATGAGTAACGAAAATTCAGAAAAAAGGAAAGCATTAGAAATGGCATTAAGTCAAATAGAAAAACAATTTGGTAAAGGCTCTGTAATGAAATTAGGAGATTTTACAGCTATGAATATAGAGGCAATTCCAACAGGAGCATTAAGCTTAGATATAGCATTAGGCATAGGTGGAATTCCAAGAGGAAGAATTATAGAAATATTTGGACCAGAATCTTCTGGAAAGACTACATTAGCACTACATATGATAGCCGAAGCACAAAAAATGGGTGGTGAGGCAGCTTTTATAGATGCAGAACATGCATTAGACCCAGTATATGCTAAAAAATTAGGAGTAGATATAGATAATTTAATAGTATCACAACCAGATACAGGAGAACAAGCTTTAGAAATAGCAGAAGCTTTAGTTAGAAGTGGAGCTTTAGATATTATAGTAGTAGACTCAGTCGCTGCTCTAGTACCAAAAGCAGAAATAGATGGAGATATGGGAGATTCACATATAGGACTTCAGGCAAGATTAATGTCACAAGCTTTAAGAAAATTGGCGGGCGCTATAAATAAATCAAAATCTGTTATAGTATTTATAAATCAATTAAGAGAAAAAGTAGGAGTAATGTTCGGAAATCCAGAAACAACACCAGGAGGTAGGGCTTTAAAATTTTATGCATCTGTTAGACTAGATATTAGAAAAATAGAGCAAATAAAACAAGATGGGGAAGTTGTAGGAAACAGAGCAAAAGTTAAAATTGTAAAAAATAAAGTAGCTCCTCCATTCAGAGAAGCAGAATTTGATATAGTATATGGAAAAGGAATATCAAAAGAAGGTAATATATTAGATTTAGGTGTTAATTTAGATATAGTAGAAAAAAGTGGCTCATGGTTTAGCTATGATGGACAAAGAATTGCACAAGGTAGAGAGAATGTAAAAAAATACTTAGAAGAGAATCCAGAAGTAGCAAAAGAGATTGAAAGCAAAATAAGAGAAAAATATAATGAAGCCTTCGAAAAAAGCCTAGGAGAAGAAACAATAGACGAAGAACAAGAAACAGCCCCAGAAGAATAACCCTGTTGCGTAAGGGACGTCTCCTCCTCGTGACAATTTGCGAAGCAAATGTGTTGCGAGGAGGAGCGTCCCTGGAGTGACAGGAGGCAATAATTTCAAAGCAAATGTGTTGCGAGGAGGAGCGTCCCTGGAGTGACAGGAGGCAATAATTTCAAAGCAAATGTGTTGCGAGGAGGAGCGTCCCTGGAGCGACAGGAGGCAACAATTTTAAAGCAAATGTGTTGCGAGGAGGAGCGTCCCTGGAGCGACAGGAGGCAACAATTTTAAAGCAAATGTGTTGCGAGGAGGAGCGTCCCCAGAGCGACAGGAGGCAACAATTTTAAAGCAAATGTGTTGCGAGGAGGAGCGTCCCTGGAGCGACAGGAGGCAACAATTTTAAAGCAAATGTGTTGCGAGGAGGAGCGTCCCCAGAGCGACAGGAGGCAACAATTTGCGAAGTAGTAAAGGAAAAACACGGATGGAAGATTTAGTTGTAGAATACGACAAACATAAAACTAAAATATTAAAATATATAATGTTTAAAAAGAGGACTGAAAAAGAAGTATTTCAAAAGTTCTCTTCTTCTGTTGAAGAAAATATGTTAGAAGACATTATAGAAGAACTAAAAGAAAATGGATACATAAATGACAAACAATATATAAAAAAAGCAGTAACTGAATATATAAACTTACAAAATTTATCAATAAAAGAATTGGAATATAAACTATATTCAAAAGGTTTAAATAATGATATAATAGATGAGTATTTTAATGAAATTTCAGAGAAATTAGAAGAATATGAATTACAATCTGCTAAAAATATAATACTAAAAAAACAACAAGTGATGAACAAAGAAGAAATACAAGAATTTTTAAGAAAAAAAGGATATAAACAAGATACAATAAAACAAGCTTTTCTAAATGATTAAAAAATTCAGAATAGGAGAAAAAATTTAAAAATGCAAAATATACTAACATTAGAAACAACAAAATATGCAATAAAATTACAAAACTTTGAAGGACCTTTAGACCTATTATGCCATTTAATAGACAAAAATAAAATGGACATTTGCGATATAAAAATAAGTGAGATAACAGATCAATATATAGAATATATAAATACAATGGAACAGATGAATTTAGAAATAACAAGTGAATTTATCTTTATGGCATCAACACTTTTATATTTAAAATCTAAACACTTGCTTCCATCAGGAGAAGATGAAGAAAAAGAAATATCTGAGGAAGAATTAATTAGGAGAATTATAGAATATAAAAAATACAAAGAGATAAGTAAAAAATTAAATGAATATTATAAAGAAAATTGCAAAAGATTTTATAAATTACCAGATAAAATAGAATTGCCAAAACAAAAATTAGAAATAGAATATTCACAAAATATAATTGTAGACTTGTATCATGATATTATAGAAAAAAATGCAAAAAGACTAAATCAGAATGCAAAAAATATAGAAAAAATAGCAATAGTAGAAAACTATACTGTTGCAGATAAAGTAAAAGTAATGTTTAAAGAATTAATAAGGAAAAAAAGATTTGTATTTAATAATTTATTTGCTTTAAACAAATGCAATAAAAAAGAAGTTGTTACGGCATTTAGCGGACTATTAGAGCTATCAAGAAGAAGTAAAGTAACTACAAACCAGCAAGAAATTTTTGGAGATATATTAGTAGAAAAAGTTAAAAAGAATGTTTAAGATATAAAAAAGGGTTAAAACTAATATTAGAGTAAAGGAGTTCTACATATGATATTAGTTTTAATCTTTTTATGTATTATAATAATATTATTTCTCTTTTTTCTAGTTTTACTGCTATCATCAATAAAACTAGAAATTAAAGACTTTGAGTTATCTAATATTACTGAAATTACAACAAAAGACTATATGATAAAAATGTCAATTAATTTATTTGGAAAAATAAAGATATTTTCAATTAAATTAAATAGTAACAAGCTAAAAAAAATATATTCGAAATCTAAATTAGAAAAAATAAATTTAAAAGAAATAAAAGAGATTTTTACTGTAGAAGATATAAAAAATTTAAAATTAGAATTGATGTACTTGAATGTGAAAGTAAAAATTGGATTAGAAGATGTTATATTAACATCAAGTTTAGTATTTATAATATCTACAGCAATATCAATTCTATTACCGCATATCATTAAAATATATAATTCAGGGAATTATATATATGAAATATTACCACTATATGTAAATACAAACTCATATTATATTAAACTCCATTGTATAATTCAACTAAAAATAGTACATATTATAAATATAATATATATCTATTTAAAGAAAGGAAGAAGTGATAAATATGAGCGAGCATCCAATAGAAGGTCTTATGAACACAGCTATGAGTAGCATCCAAAATATGATTGATGTAAATACTATAATAGGAGAACCCATAGAAACAAATAATAATGTAATAATAATTCCAGTTTCAAAAGTAGGATTTGGATTTGCGGCAGGAGGTAGTGAATTTAGAGGAGAAGCAATAAACGAATATAACAAAAAAGAAAAGGAAGAGCAAATACAATATAAACTACCATTTGGAGGTGGAGCAGGTGCAGGTGTTTCTATAAATCCAGTTGCTTTTATAGTAGTACAGCAAAATAATGTTAAATTATTACCAATAGAGCACTGCTCATCTGTAGACAGGTTATTAGATTATATACCAGATGTAATCGAGAAAATGAATAATTACTTAAATAAAACAAATTGTTGAAAATAAATAAGTAGCAAGTATTGACAAACTATTAAAAAGTTAGTATAATTTTATGGTAGCACATTTATTTAAATACTATTATAAATAATATAGATAGAACTACAAGGAGGGAATTAAAATGGCACAACCAAAAAGAAGATGGTCAAAAGCAAGAACACATTTAAAAAGATCTACATGGAAATTAGAAAATAAAAATTTAGTAGCATGCACACATTGCCATGAACTTGTTATGCAACATAGAGTTTGTCCAAATTGCGGATATTATAATGGAAAAGAAGCAATAGCACAAAAAACTGAAGCAAAATAATTTATAAATACTAAAATAATATGTATTATCTAGACTGTTGACACTTGATAAGTTAACAGTCATTTTTCGTGCATAGTAGACTAATTATATTTGTATGAACAAAGTAACCAAAAATAAATTCTTGCTATTTTTAATTTAATATAGTAAAATTATAATGTAAAAGATAAGAGGTGAAAATAATGGCAAAACCAACAGTTGCAATTGTAGGAAGACCAAATGTAGGAAAGTCAACTTTTTTTAATTATATAATAGGAAAAAAACTATCTATAGTAGAAGATACACCTGGTGTTACAAGAGATAGAGTATATGCAGATGCAGAATGGAGAGGCAAAAAATTTACTTTAATAGATACAGGTGGTATAGAGCCAAAATCTAAAGATATAATATTGTCTCAAATGAGAGAACAAGTAGAAATAGCAATAGAGGTAGCAGATGTTATAATTTTTTTAACAGATATGAAACAAGGGGTTACACCAGATGACAAGGATATTGCGCTAATGCTAAAAAAATCCCATAAACCAATTGTTTTAGTTTGCAATAAAGCTGATACTTTTGGAAAAGTTCCTAATGAAATATATGAATTTTATAATTTAGGTTTAGGTGATCCTTATAGAGTATCAGCAGTAAATGCTTTGGGAATTGGAGATGTATTAGATGCAATTTATGAAAAACTACCTAATGAAACTACAGATACAAGTGATGACTTAACTATAAAAGTTGCAATTATAGGAAGACCAAATGTAGGTAAATCTTCTTTGGTTAATAAAATATTGGGAGAGAATAGAGCAATTGTAAGCGATATAGCAGGGACAACCAGAGATGCAACAGATTCAGAGTTTGAAAATGAATTTGGAAAATATGTATTTATAGATACTGCGGGAATAAGAAAAAAGAGTAAAGTAAATGAAAATATAGAAAAATATAGTGTAATTAGAAGCTTATTAGCAATTGAACGTGCTGATGTATGTATTATTATGTTAGATGCTTTAGAGGGAGTTACAGACCAAGATGCTAAAATAGCCGGAGAAGCACATGAGGCAGGAAAAGGAATAATAATTGTTGTAAATAAGTGGGACGAGTATGAAAAAGAAAATGGTACATTAGAAAAATATCAAAAAGAAGTTTATAATAAACTATCATATTTGCAATATGCTCCAATATTATTTATATCAGCTAAAACAGGTCAAAGAGTTCATAAATTATATGAACTTATTAATAAAGTAGCAAATCAAAATGCTTTAAGAGTTCAAACATCTGTATTAAATCAAGTTTTAAACGAAGCTATAGCAATAGTTCAACCACCAACTGACAAGGGAAAGAGATTAAAAATTTTTTATATGACTCAAGCATCAACAAAGCCACCAACTTTTGTTGTGTTTGTAAATGATAAAGAACTATTTCATTTTTCTTATGAAAGATATTTAATAAATCAATTAAGAAAAGAATTTGGTTTAGTAGGAACGCCAGTAAGAATAATAGTAAGAGAAAAAAATGAAAAAGATATATAAAAAGGAGGAATTTTTATGGTAGCATACATAGTTGTAGCAATTTTATCGTATTTAATAGGAAGTATTAATTTTTCAATTATTATCAGCAAAAAAGTTGCAGGTTTTGATGTAAGGGAAAAGGGAAGTGGAAATGCTGGAACCACTAATATGCTAAGAACTGTGGGAAAAAAAGCAGCTTTAATAACCTTGGTTTGTGATATATTAAAAGGAGTTATTTCAATATTATTAGCGCTATTGATTGGAAAAATAGCAAAAGAAGCTAATAATTCTATTTTAGTGCAAATCGCTGGAATATTAGTAATAATAGGGCATACATTTCCAATATTTTTTAAATTTAAAGGAGGAAAAGGTGTAGCAACAGCAGTAGGAGTACTATTAACTACAAATTGGCAAATAGGATTAATTTGTTTAATATTTGGATTAGTATTAATAGCATTAACTAGAATGGTTTCACTTGGCTCAATAACTGCTGCAATTTTATTTCCAATATTGGTTTTGTTTATAAAAACAAATTACATAGTTGAAGGAAACTATTTTATTTATAGTCTTATTATTGCAGTTATGGTAGTATTTAATCATAGAGAAAATGTAAAAAGATTATTAAGTGGAACTGAAAATAAATTGAGTTTTAAAAAATAGGGAGATAAATGCAAATGAAAAAGATATGTATTATAGGCAGTGGAAGTTGGGGAACAGCAATACGGAATTCATGCTGCAAACCTAGGAAATGAAGTTACAATGTGGGCACACTCAGATGAAGAATATAGGCAAATAAATGAGAATAGAAAAACAAAATATTTGCCAAATGCAATAATACCAGAAACTATAAAGTGCACAAAAAGTTTAGAAGAGGCAATAAAAAATAGTGAACTTATTTTTCATGTCACACCATCTAAATACACAAGAGAAACCATGAAAAAATATAAGCAATATATTACAGACCAACCAGTAATAATATGCTCTAAAGGTTTTGAAGCATCAACTTTATATACATTAAGCGAAGTGGCAACTGACGAAATGCCTAATGCTAAAATAGGCGTGTTTTCAGGACCAAGTCATGCAGAGGAGGTATCTGTTGGAATTCCGACTGCAATAGTTATAGCCTCTAAGTATATAGATGTTTTATATAATGTACAAGATGCTCTGATGGATGAAAACTTAAGAATTTATACTTCTACAGATGTAAAAGGTGTAGAACTAGGAGGAGCTTTAAAAAATATTATGGCATTTTGTGCAGGAATAGCGGCAGAGCTTAAATTAGGAGACAACACATTTGCAGCCTTAATTACAAGGGGGCTAACAGAAATCTCAAGATTAGGAGTGGCAATGGGAGGAAATCATAATACTTTTTACGGCTTATCCGGACTAGGAGATTTAATTGTTACCTGCTTAAGTGAACACAGTAGAAATAGAAGAGCTGGCAAATGTATAGGAAGAGGACTAACAGTTGAGGAAACCAGAAAAGAAATTGGAATGGTGGTAGAAAGCTTTGATAATATTGAAGTAACTTATAAGCTTTCAAAAAAATATAATATAGAAATGCCAATAGTAAATACAGTATATGATATACTTTACAATGGATTAGAGCCGGCGAAAGCAGTAAAACTGCTTATGACTCGTGAGAAAAAAAGTGAATAATTGTTACCAAGGATACCTTTCATAAAGGTATCTTATTATTTTATCAGCATTGTATTCATTTATATTAATAAAAAAGTCTTTATCTAAACTGACCCACATATTTATTTTATAATTTTCATTATTTTCAATAAAAGTTCCTATTATATCTGCTATTTCTATAGGATTATCATAATGCTTTTCCCATAACAATTCATCTGATAATTTTAAATTAGAATCATTAAAATATTTATTTAAAAAATTTAAAATTTCACCAGGTTTATCACTGTATAATTGAACAATACTTTCCATTTATTTTTTCTCCTCACAGTACAATTATTAAATTTAAAAATTAATATGTATTTTATAAGAAATTGGAGATAATATAAAGGGAGGAAATTATGAATAAAAACAATTTTAATATATATTATATACTGAAATTACTTTTTTTATTAATTTTATGTTTATTTATTCTTACAGGATGTAGCAACAACAATGATGATAAACTTAAAGGTAAAACCCAAGACCAAATAAATTACTTAGAAAAAGATTTGATTTCTATGTTAAATGGGTTTAATAATATTTCTTATGCTAATTATAGAATTGAAATTAAACAAGAAACTCAGAGTTCCCAAACAAATGCTTTAATAGAAGAATCCAAAAAACAAGGTGCAACAAATGGTGAAAGCATACAAGAAACAAATCAAAATAATAATAGTGTTGAAAATTCTTCAAATGAAAGTCAAATGGATACCTCAGGAAATAATACTGGCAAAAATGAACAACAACAAAGTAATTCAAATATTAGAATGGTTCCTAATAGCATACTTTTGAATAATAATAAAGAAAATATAGATTGGAATAATATGAAATATGAAATAGAAAAGATATATAGTTCATGGAACACTTTGTTTATAGATTTAAATTCTTTGGAAAATGGCAATACGAAAACACTAGACTTTTCCAATATTTTGAATGATGCAACCAAAAGCATAAAAGCAGAAAATAAAATTAATTCAATGAAAAATATTTCAAAAATGTATTCCGCATTAGGTGAATATAAAAAAAGCTATATAAATGATAATATGCAAATAAACTTAATAGAAACTAAATCAAATATTATAGAAACATATGTATTTGTAACAGAAACAAATTGGAATGAAGCCATAAAAAGTATAAATAAGGCAGATGCAAGCTTTGGAAATGTTATAAATAATGTAGCAACTAGGCAAATAAATCAATCTAATATAAATAAAGCATATGTTTTACTAAAGGAAGCAAAAAAAGCAATAGAGATAAAAGAACAAGATATATTTTTTATAAATTATAAAATGTTAATGCAGGAGTTGGATAATATTTAGTTGCTTTTTGGACTCATTTGTAGTATAATAGAAGAGTAGTAAATTGAATAGTCGCGTATAGCAATGTCGAAAGGCAGCGTACGAGGAAAGTCCGGGCTCCATAGAGCAATGATGCTGGATAACGTCCAGTGAGGGAAACCTTAAGGAAAGTGCAACAGAAAATAAACGCCATTTATAATGGTAAGTGTGAAAAGGCGAGGTAAGAGCTCACCGCAAATATGGTGACATATTTGGTCAGTGTAAACCCCATCTGGAGCAACACCGAGACAAGAAGGCTAAGACTGCTCGTCATCTTCTTAATTTGGTGGCATGATGCATATAGTAATATATGTACTAGATAAATGACTATTCTAGACAGAACCCGGCTTATAGATTTACTCATTATATAAATAAAAAATGCTAAGATATATTATCTCCTAGCATTTTTTATTTATATAGAATAATTACAGTGGTTTTGCTTAACGTATTACATCAAATTTATCATATCAAGAGGAACTTCTGCTACATATTCTACATTTAATCCAGTAATTGGATGTACAAATTTGACTTTATAAGCATGCAAAGCCTGTCTATTTATTAATTTTGAAGCATTTCCATATAAAGTATCACCTAATATAGGATGACCTATATGGGCTAAATGTACACGTATTTGATGTGTTCGTCCTGTTTCTAAAATACACTTTACGACAGAAGTATTATCAACTTTTTTTAATACCTTGTAATGCGTAATAGCAATATCGCCATTTAAACTTACACATCTTTCTATAATGCTGTTTTCCTTTCTGGCAATAGGAAATGTAATAGTACCTTCATTTTCTTCAAATATTCCTTCACAAACAGCAATATATTCTTTATAAAATATATTATCTTTCATTTCTCTAACTAGATATTCTTGTATATATTCATTTTTGGCAAAAATAACAATTCCAGACGTATCCTTATCTAGTCGGTTGATAGGTCTTATCTTTTTCTTAATGTCATTTTGTTCAAAGTAATATTTTACACCATTAGATAAACTATTATTATAATGTAAAATAGAAGGGTGAACAGCTAGTCCAGCAGGTTTATTTATTACTAAATAGTATTCATCTTCATATATAATATCTAAATTCATTTCTAAAGATACTATATTTTCACTTTCTTCTTCAAAATCAATAATAATTTCTACTGTGTCAAAAGGTTTTAAGTTATAATCTACAAATGTAGGACTACCATTTAATAAAATTTTTTTATTTTTCTTTAATTTAATTAATAATCTATCAGAAATTTGAAATTTAACTTTTAACAATTCTTTTATATTAAAATAATTATCATTAGGTTGTATACAGTATTTTAAATTCATTTTAAACCTCTGTTTTCTAAAATATATGTAGCCTCTAAATCAGCTTCATGAAGAGCCATAACTAAAGGATACTTTTCAAATACAGCACTAAGAGTATTATGAAGTTCCTTAGGCTCACTAAATCCCATATGCCATCTTATTGCGTACATCTCTTCCATACTGAGATTAATAAATTTACTAATCATCATAACAGATTTTTCTCCATGACCATATGGAATAGTATCATTTATAGAATAATAAGGTTCTTTTACCCATATACCATCTTCATTTTTTTTATTTCTCATTTCTACGCAATAATAATTTGCTTTACAAATATCGTGAAGTAAAGTAATAATTATTAATGTATCATCATTAACATTTAAAATGCTTGCAAATGGAAATTGAGTTAATTTTTGCTTTAAAACTTTATATACATTTAAACTATGCTCTAAAAGACCTCCTTCATAACTACCATGAAATCTAGTACTAGCAGGTGCTTTATAAAAATCTGATTTTTCAATCCAAGCTAACAGTTTATCCATTCCTTCTCTATTTGTACTTTTTAATAATTCAATGAATTCTTCTTTCATTACACGAACACCCTTTCAATATTAATCGTATTTATTATATAGTTTTTTATAAAAAGTGTCAAACTTTTCCTAAAGTACTTGTGCTTTTAAGAATTTCTTTATATAATATTAAAGTAGTTTAAATACAGAAAGGAAGAGTGCTAATGAGTTTTATAGATGATATTAAACAAAAAGCTAAAAGAGAAATAAAAACTATAGTATTACCTGAAGGTGGCGATTTAAGAGTCTTGAAAGCTGTTGATACTATATTAAAAGAAAAATTTGCAAATATTATTTTGATAGGTGATGAAAAAGAAGTTACAAAATTAGCAAATGAAAATAATCTAGATATTAATGGAGTAAAAATAATAAATCCGAACAATTTTGAAAAATATGAAGAGTATGCAGTTGCTTTATATGAATTAAGAAAAGCTAAAGGGATGACTTTAGAACAAGCAAAAGAATTGTTATTAAATGAAACATATTTAGGTATGATGATTGTAAAACAAGGATATGCAGATGGATTAGTTTCTGGTGCTTGTCATTCGACAGCAGATACATTAAGACCTGCACTTCAAATTTTAAAAACTGCTCCTAATACTAAATTAGTGTCTTCATTTTTTATAATGGTTGTTCCGAACTGTATATATGGAGAAAATGGCGTTTTTGTATTTAGTGATTGTGGATTAGTGAAGAATCCTAACTCAGATGAGCTTTCTGAAATTGCTATTGCATCTAGTAAAAGTTTTGAACAATTAGTAGGAGCACCAGCAAAAGTTGCAATGCTTTCATATTCAACTCATGGAAGTGCAGATTCAGAAGAGGTTCAAAAAGTAGTAGAAGCCACAAAATTATTAAAAGAAAAAATGCCAGATTTAATGTGTGATGGAGAATTGCAATTAGATGCTGCAATTATTCCAGAAGTGGCGAGAAGTAAGGCAAAAGGAAGTAATGTAGCAGGATATGCAAATACATTAATATTCCCAGATTTAAATGCTGGAAATATAGGATACAAGTTAGTACAAAGGTTAGCAAAAGCAGAAGCTTATGGACCAATGTGTCAAGGTATTGCTAAGCCAGTAAATGATTTATCAAGAGGTTGTAGCAGTGAAGACATAGTAGGAGTTGTAGCAATTACTTGTGTTCAAGCACAAGAAAATAATATATAAGAAAGGGATGTAAGAAAATGAAAATTTTAGTAGTAAACTGTGGAAGTTCATCATTAAAATATCAATTAATTGATATGGAAACAGAAGAAGTTATGGCAAAAGGTTATCTAGAAAGAATAGGATTAGGAGGTTCATTCTTAACACATACTGTAAATGGAGAAAAACATAGAATAGAGAAAGAAATTGCTAATCATGAAGAAGCAATGAATTTACTTTTAGAGCAACTATTAGATAAAAATTATGGTGTTATTTCTAGTTTAAATGAAATAAATGCTGTAGGACATAGAGTAGTTCACGGTGGAGAAAAATTTAGTGGCTCTGTTATTATTACAGACGAGGTTATAAATGCAATAAAGGAATGTATCCCGCTTGCACCATTACACAACCCAGCAGGAATAACAGGCATAGAAGCTTGTAAAAAAGCATTACCAAATGTTCCAATGGTAGGTGTATTTGATACTGCATTTCACCAAACTCTAGAACCAAAAGCATATATGTATGCTATACCATATGAATATTATGAAAAATACAAAATTCGTAAATATGGTTTTCACGGAACATCTCATAAATTTGTTTCACAAAGAGTCGCAGAAGTAATGAATAAGCCAATAGAAGATTTAAAAATAATTACTTGTCATTTAGGCCAAGGTGCAAGTTTATGTGCTGTTAAAAATGGAAAATCTATAGATACTTCTATGGGATTAACACCTCTAGCAGGTGTACCAATGGGTTCTCGTTCAGGCGACATAGATCCATCAATAGTAACATTTTTAATGGAAAAAGAAGGATTATCTGCTAAAGAAATGGATAATATATTAAATAAAAAGTCAGGAAAACTAGGTCTATCTGGAATAAGTGCAGATGATAGAGATATAGAAAAAGAAATACCTAATGGAAATAAAAGAGCAGAACTTGCTATAGATAATTTTGTATATCAAGTTGTAGGATATATAGGAAGATTTGTAGCACAAATGAATGGCGTTGATGTGATAACTTTTGCAGGAGGAGTAGGAGAAAACGGAATAGATGTAAGAGAGCAAATTTGTGAATACTTGGAATTTTTGGGAGTTAAGATAAATAAAGAAGCAAATAACTGCAGAGGCAAAGAGGTGGAAATATCTACATCAGATTCAAAAGTAAAAGTATTTGTAATACCAACAAATGAAGAACTTATGATAGCAAGAGATACCAAAGAATTAATAACAAAATAAAGCAACATATGTATTAAAATACTAAAAGATTACCTCACTCTATTTACATAATTTCATATTATATAGTAATTTGAAATTAGAAGGTGAGGTGATTTTTTTTGAAAATAAAAGACAAAAAAATTGGATTTATACTAACTGGTTCATTTTGCACCTTTAAATATACTATTCCTCAAATAAAAAAGATTATGGAAGAGGGAGGAGTCGTAATACCAATAATGTCTAAAAATGCATATAACATGGATACAAAATTTGGCACGGCGCTAGAGTTTATAAAAGAAATTGAAGAAATAACAGGAAAAGAAATAATTCACACAATTCAAGGAGCAGAACCTATTGGTCCAAAAGGCTTGACAGACATATTAATAATAGCTCCTGCAACAGGGAATACTATTGGAAAATTAGCAAATGGAATAACAGATGATGTAGGAACAATGGCAACGAAATCACATTTAAGAAATAATAATCCTGTAGTTGTTGCAATATCTACAAATGATGCTTTATCAGGAAGTGCTGAAAATATAGGAAAATTACTTAATAGGAATAATTATTTCTTTGTACCATTTAGACAAGATAATCCCATAACCAAGCCGCGTTCATTAGTGTTTGATCCCAAATATATAATTCCTACGCTAGAGTTTGCATTAGATAAAGAACAAATACAACCTATATTGATTTAGAAATAATCGATGTCTGTTGTTGTACAACGGACATCGATTTAACTATTTTTCTTAGATAAAGAAGAAAAAATAGTTGTGTTCAACCAATTCAACCAAAAGTCCTAATATAAACGTTATCAGTATTATACAATATTTACATAAACAAGTCAACTGAAATCACTTAATGGATTACTTTCAACTGCATTTCGTACTTGTTCATTGTCTACATGAGTATATATTTCAGTCGTAGAAATACTAGCATGGCCCAATAATTCTTGTAATGCTCTTATATCTACATTGCCATATTTGTACATTAAAGTAGCAGCAGTATGCCTTAATTTATGTACAGAATATTTATTTATATCTAAACCAGCTTTAAGCAATTCCTGTTTAACAATATATTGCACGGTTCTATTACTAATGCGCTCTCTACGTTCACTTAGAAATAAAGCATCTCTGGAATCATATTGTATGTTTTCTTTGGGCCTAACATTAATATAATCATTTATTGCATTTATACAAGCTTTATTTAAATAAATAGCTCTTTCTTTATTTCCTTTACCAATTACATTAAGTTTACATTCTCCAAAATCGATGTCTTTCATATTTATACCGACTAATTCAGATAAACGCATACCGCAATTTAAAAACAAAGTAATTATTGCAAAATCTCTTTCTTTATTACGATTTTCTTCTGTAGCAGTAATATTTAAAAGCCTTCTACTGTCATCTAAAGATAGGTATTTAGGGATACGTTTATCTTGTTTAGGAGTTTCTAATGTTTGTGCAGGGTTTATTTCTAATATGTGGGCTTTATTTGTTAAATAATTAAAAAATATTCTTATGGTAGATATTTTCCTAGCACGAGTTGCAGCTTTTGCATTAAGATTTGTTGCTAAATAAGCTATAAATGCATGAATATCTTCTAATTTTATATTTTTTAGTATATCAACAGGAAAATCATTAATATTAATTTCCTTAAAGTCTGTTTTATTTGTTAAATGAAAGTGTATTTTCATATATTTAAGAAACATAGCCAAGTCATAATTATATTCTTTTATAGAATTAGGAGATTTATTCAATATGGTTATAGAATAATCTAAAAAAGAATTAAGAAAATCTGGATTTTGCTCTCTACTAATCATTTGTTTCACACTCCAATATATAATTTATATGTATATTATATAACAAAGAAGAAAAAAAGCAAATAGCGTTATTGGCTATATTGTTTATTTTAATTTTTATTTTATCAATTATTGAAAAAAGTATATATTTGTGTTATTTTTATTATATAGAAAGATAATTAACAATGTAATACCTCAAGAAGTATGTTAGGTATATTTAATAATGAAAAGGAGGTATATTAAAATGGACGAATTTAAAGTTATCGTTGTAATGAATGAAGCTATGATAGGTGTGTTAAAAGATAAAAATTCTGATTATTCGGTAAATCTAAAAATTCAAGAATACTTAAAGGATGAGGCACTATTTTTTAAGATTAATAAACAAAATGCTTATAAAATTTTGCAAAAAGTTGGAGTAAAACAAGAACAACTGGATAGGGTGTATAAGAAGTTAATATCACCTAATATATTTTATGATTTATTAAATAAAGGCAAAATAAAAGCTGATGATGATAGTATAGTTGTTAAATATGATATTTATCGGTTATAATAATTTGTTTAAAAAGCCAAATTAAACTAGTAATATAAAAAATGGAGGAATTTATAAATGAGTGATGAATACATAAAAAAATTCTACAATGAAGTAAATGAAGCATTAGAAGGAGATTATAAAATAATATTGGAACCTAATAGAAACCTTACAGATGAATGGATTGAATATGACCAAGTAAAATGGGAATTGGACGAGTCACTTCAAAAATTAGTGAATACATTATTGGAAGAAGATACAATTGATTTTGAAGAAAAAGTTTTAATAATATATAAATATATATGTTTGAATTATGTATATGATGATAATGTTCTATATTTCTTCAAAAAGGATTCAAGTGATCCAAATAATATAAAATATATAGCAGTAGATTGGTATGGAAGAATAATTGATAAAAAGTGGAAGGAAAATAGAAAAAATCATAATAGAAGAGTATGTTATGAATTTGCTAGATTTTATGCCAAAGCAATAAATGAAATGCTAATAGGAAATGATAACTGCGAAGCTTTTATGCTTGGAGATAAGGAAAATTTACATTATGTTGTGGGATTAACAGGTAATGAATATAGCATTATTTTAGACCCAGATGATTTTAATAATATAAAAGATCTTACTAGATTAAAATTAGGACTTGCAATTAATGGAATAAAAATACTTAGAGATAATTCTGGAAAATTTCAAAAAGCTGTTGATAAATTTAATCAGGATAAAAAAAATGAGTTGCCTGAAGTAGAAAAAACAAGGGAAAATTTAAAAGATGGAAACTTTATTGAATATTTTAAAAGTGTTGTAGAAATATTAAAAAGTTATAATATTGATTCACAGGGATTTTATGAATATATGAAATCAATAGTTGAACAAGAAGAGATAGAAACCGAAAAAGTATGGAAAAAAATTAATGGTGACAATGAAAAGAGATATGCAAGATGTTCTATTTTTAACTTAGATTCTAAAACATATTTACTAGATAGCGTGGATAAAACATTAAGTATAATTAACAATGAAAATTTAGATAAGGACACTTTTGTTTTTAATCCAGAGGAAAATGAATATCCTTATTATGGAGGATAATTGAAACAATAAAACACAATTAATCTATAGTATAAGGAGCAATTAAAATGAGTATAGATATAGAAAAACTTATTAGGTTAAATAAATTGATAAGTGTACATTTTAGGAAAAAACATATAATTGTATTGGATCCAAAACAGAGAGAAGAATGTGGAGATAACGAGGAGTTAAAAGAAGATATAATATATGATCCAACAGAATGGACTTTACCAGAGAAATTGCATACATATGTAGAGAATTTGTCTGAAGAAAATCAATTAACCAATGAAGATAAGATTTTACTGATTTTTGAAAAGTTATGTAAAGACTATGTATATGATGACAACTTAATATCTTACATAAAAAAGGTGGATGATGATGTATTTAGCTTACCTGATTGGTATGGTAGAGATATTGATCATGAATGGGAAAAAAACAGAGAACCACATAATAGAAGAATTTGCTTTGAACTATCTAGATATCTTGCAGAAGCATTAAAAGAATTATTAAAGGACAATGATGCTTTTAACATGTGCATTCTCTGGAATAAAAATCTCACGCATTATTTCGTTGGATTAACATGCAGAGACTATAGCATAGCATTAGATACAGACGATTTTTTTAATATAAAAGACCTTACAAGATTAAAGACAGGTTTAACTCCTAAGGGAGTAACAGTTCTAGAGGATAGAAAAGGCAAATTTAAGAATGCACTTGAAAGATTCAATGAAGGAAAAACTGAAGATGCTATTAACAAGATTGAAGAGGAAACAGCTGATTTTACTGAAACTCAAAATCCTAATGAATTGAATGAAGAGATTGTTTTCTTAAAAAAAGCAATGGAAGTATTAGCAACAAAATATAATGTTGATTCACAAGGAATATTTGAATATATGAAAGAAATAATAGATATTCGATTAGGATCAGAAAATAGAGAAAAAATATGGAAAAAAATAGAAGGAGAGACTAATACATCAACTAGGTATATAAGATGCTTAGTTATAAATATGGATGGGCAAAAATATTTAATTGATGGTGACGAAAGAGTATTACGTCCATTTAATGAAGAAGAGTTAAATAAGAAGAGACCAACTTTTATACCATATAGTGATCTTTCTCGTGGAGGATTCGATTACTATGACGGAACGTAATAAATAATATACTATGTTAAAACAATTGAAACAGTTGAATTTGCAGATAAATTGTGATAAAATTATTACGTATAATAAAATATAAGAAAAGGAATAATGAGTTATGAAGGAGAAGAAAAAAATATTAATTGTTACAGCTTTTCCTACACATGGTGCAGGAAGTGGAGCATTGATAACAACACAATCAAAATCATATGTAGAAGATGGACATGAAGTAGTTATAATAACGGGAAATAATAGAACAGATTTTGATAAATTAGATGGAGTAAGGTACCATGTTGTACCATTTACTGCAGAAACAGAAAATCCAGAAAAAATAGAAGGACAATGTGATTTCAACTACTTAATGTTTACAACACACACTGAAAGCACGGCAAACTTCTGGAATGCAAATCTAGAACAAATTGAAGAATATATGCAAGTTTTTGAATCAGCAATAGGTGAGGAAATTGGAAAATTCAATCCAGATATTGTACATGCTCAGCATAATTGGATAACAAGTAGCATACTTTCAAAGTTTAATAAACCAGTTGTACTTACAATTCATGGAACAGATCTAATGGGTTATGAAAAATCAATTGAAGAATTACAAAAAGTTAATCAAAGAATAGAAGAAGTAAAGCAAAAAGCTTTAGATGGCAAAGATACGCAAACAATACAAAATATGGAAGAATTAGAACACGTATATAAAAAATATTCATCAAAAAAGCAAATATTAAGAGATATAAAAAAATTAATGGATAATGGGAAAATACAAACTACAAGAGAGCAATTAGAAGAATTAGTAAGATTATATGATGAAAAAACCAAATATGAATTATATATTAAATATGCTGAAAAGTCCGCTAAAACTGCCAATAGAATAATAGTAATATCAGAAGATCAAAAGAAGGAATTTATAAGATTATTTCCAAATAATCAAGATAAAGTAAGATTATTAGAAAATGGATATGATGCTCAAACATTCTATATGGATGAAGATGTGAAAAAAGATGCGGTTTTACCAGCAGATAAATCAGATTATGATAATCTAGTATTATTTGTTGGAAAATTTGCAGATTTTAAAGGAATAGATGCATTATTAAATGCTGCTAAAATATATGAGAGCGACATGAAAGAACTAGGAAAAAAAGTAGAAACTCTAATTGTTGGTTCTGGAGCATTGGATGAAAAATTAAGAGAACAAGCTACTCAATTAGGATTAGAAAACACACACTTTTTAGGCAGAAAAAGTCATCAAGAAATTTGTAAATTACAAAATCTAGCAGATGTATCTATAATACCATCAAGAAATGAACCTTTTGGACTAGTTGTAATTGAAGGAACTGCATGTGGTCATCCAGTTATTGCAACAAACGCAGGCGGAATACCGGGGATATTAAATACTGAAAATGCAAATATTTCAGATAAATCACAAACATATAAAACACCACTTGGAATTCTAGTACCACCTTTACCAGATAGAAATGATAAATTAGATGATAAACAAAAAGATGAACTTGACAAATTTATGACAGAATATGTGGTGACAAAAGATGAAGATAAAGATAAATTAATTGACGAAATTTGTAATAATTTAAATTTGCCAAAAGATGTTGTTATAAATTATACAAATGCATATATGCGAACTATAAAAGGAATAAGTGATAGTGTGATTGAGATAGTTTCAAAAAAAGGTGAATTTAACAACGAAGAAATTGCAAAATATACTAAAGATAGGTACTCTCAAGACACTATAAGAAATAAACTTTTAGGTATATTTGATGAAGCTGTTCGAGATCATAGTATGGCACAAGATAGATAGTAAATAAATTAGTCAGGGCTTATCAGCAATGGTAAGCCCTTGATATTACCGAGCAAGCAGCTAAAAATAGCAAAAAAGTTGCAAAAGAAAGCGTAAAAATGACACAGAGAGCCGTACGAGCATCAAAAAAGGCTATAGTGGGAGTTTAAAATTTCAAAAAGAAATGATGATGGTTGCAGAAAAAATGGCATTAGAGGGGAATTGTATTCTTACACCTGCTTATCCAGTATTAGAGAATATATATTTGAAGAAAAATATAGGGAATAGGGGCCAAGTAAAAGCTAAAATAATGAAGCTTCAGAATCAATTTTAAGAGGTTTTTATATAAAAGTAGTATAGTTTGTTGTTAGTATAAGATGCTAAAATAGAGGCTTTATTAAAGGAATAGCAAGATTTCATAGGTAGGACCATATAAACATGGTTTTATATTTTACTCCTATTCCTGTTTGCACAAAAGTTTGATAATGGACAGGTTTTATACATTTTATATAATTATTAATTTATGGAGGTTATATATGAGTTCATTAAAAATGCATATAGCAATTTCAGAAGAGATACGAAAACAATTTAATTTAAGTAATGATTTTTTATTAGGAGCAATTTTACCAGATATAATAAAACTATTAAGAAAAGAAAGAATTACCTCGCATTTTGAAATAGATAATCAAGTAGATTTAGAAAAATTTAAAAAAATGCAAACGAATATAAATAGTGATTTAGTTTTAGGGTATTATGCTCATTTAATTGAAGATAAAATTTGGTTTGAATCTTATATGTTAAATAAATATTGTATTTTGCCAGATTATACTGATGATAAATTGTATTCAGATTATTCATATGTAGATGAATTAATGTATAAAAAATTGAATTTAGATACTTTAAAAATAAAGAAAGATTTATTATCTGTTTTAAAAACAGTAAATATAAATGATATTTGCTTAATGGAATTTAGCAATAAATATATATTAAATAAGGATGAGATAAGATTAAAAATAGAAGAAGTTTGGAAAGATTATCCAACAACAGAAGAAAATTACTTTTTTACTCAAACTGATTCAGAAGAATACTATAAATTAGCAGTAACAACTGTTAATAATTATATTTCTAAAATATTAATATAGTTAATGTAAAAGATTAGATTCTAATATCTATTCTTCTTGTTTAGAAAAAACAGTGAAGTAGGGGGACAGCGCCTCATTTAAAGAATTAATATTTTTGGTAAAATTTTATAATAAAAAAATTATTTTATTTAATTTCAAATTTAAGATTTTCAAATTTTGTTTGGAAAAAATTCTTAAACCGAACATTTGATTATTACGAGTTAATTTACAAATTTTAATTATGATTTTAGTTTTATAATTATATTTATTAATTTTGAAAATCAATTTTAAGCAATTTAAATTATTAACTAATTAAATTATTCATTTTAAACATTATAAATTGATTTTGAAGCTTTTAAATTTATAATAAGTAAGTTATATTTATGAACATTAATCAAATTTATACAATTATTACTATACATATAAATCTCTGAAATTAGCTAAAATAATGGCTTGCGAGAATCGTTTTTAAACGTTTTTTAGCCATAACGCCATATAGTTTGTTGTCTGATATTTTAGCAAAATACTGGCAATTCTAGTGTTTAGCAATTTTTAGCAGTAAAATTATACATTTATATAGTAATACCAAGAGACTCAAAAAAAGCCCAAAATAACGACGCACGAGAATCGATTTTAAGGCATTTTTAAAAATTAAGCATATAGTTTGTTGTCTTAAAAATAAGCCAAATATAGCGAAATAGGCAGTTTAGAGATTTTTATAAAAATTATCATAAATAAGTATGATGAAAAAATGAACTGGACATAAAAATTAAATTTAAGGACATAAAATTAATTAGATATGAAATTATAAAGATAAAATATAAAACAAGCTTAAAATTGATTTTGAGAGTTGATAATAAAGCATTGATTAGGTATTGCATAATATAAATAATAAAGATATAATAATAAAGTATTAGTAAGACATAAAAGGTCTGAATGTACTGAAAACACTAGGAAGGACTCTAATTGGAGTTCTATATATTTGGTTCTATTCCTTTTTGCACAAAACTTTGATTTTGTGCAATGTTTTATATTGCTTTTTTTATACTTATACATGCCTAGCTTCTCTCTACTACCTTTTAAAAACTACTAAAAAAACAAATATTATTAAATAAATAATATTTGTTTTTTTATGTTTTATTATAATGCATATACTTTAATCCTTAAAAAAATAACTTATTCTTTCTAAAAATTCCTCATTATTTTTAGTTGCTGTCATTTGATCTATTAATTGTTCTGTTACTTCTGTTACTGCCATTGTTGATAAAGCTTTTCTTAATGCAAATACAGTTTCTAATTCTTTTTTAGATAATAACAATTCTTCTCTTCTTGTTCCAGATTTATTAATATCTATTGCTGGGAAAATTCGTTTTTCTGATAATTTTCTGTCTAAGTGAACCTCCATATTACCAGTACCTTTAAATTCTTCAAATATAACATCATCCATCCTACTACCTGTTTCTATTAATGCTGTAGCAAGAATTGTTAAGCTTCCCCCATTTTCTATATTTCTAGCTGCACCAAAGAATTTTTTGGGTTTATGTAATGCACTTGGATCAAAACCACCAGACAATGTTTTACCTGAAGAAGGAACTACTAAGTTATATGCTCTTGCAAGTCTTGTGATGCTATCTAATAATATAACAACATCCTTTTTTTGCTCTGTAAGCCTTTTAGCTCTTTCTAGTACCATTTCCGCAACCTTTACGTGGTGTTCTGGCAATTCGTCAAAGGTTGAATATATTACATCTCCCTTTATAGATCTTCTCATGTCTGTTACTTCTTCTGGACGTTCATCTATTAATAAAACTATTAATTCTATTTCTGGATTATTTATTGATATACTATTTGCTATTTTCTTTAATAGTGTTGTTTTTCCAACTTTTGGTGGTGCAACTATCATTCCTCTTTGCCCTTTGCCAATTGGGCACATCAAATCTATTATTCTCATAGAATATTCGTTTGAGCTTGTCTCTAACTTTATTCTTTCATTAGGATATATAGGAATTAAATCATCAAATTTTGTTCTCCTATAAGCTTTTTCTGGAGCTTCTCCATTAACCTCTCCAACATATATAAGCGCTGGAAATTTTTCTCCTTCTTTAGGAAGTCGAGCTATTCCCTTTATTTTATCTCCCTTATCAAGTTTAAATCTTCTTATTTGAACAGGCGATATATATACGTCTTTTGGAGTTGATAAATAATTTTCACCTCTTAAAAAACCATAACCATCGGGTAAGACTTCTAAAATTCCTTCTACTATTTCGTCTTCTTCATTTGTTATCTTATATCCACTAGAAGAATTATTTTCAGCTTTTTCTTCTTTTTCATAATAATTTGTTGTTATGATACCATCATCTTCTATCAAATTTTCATTTGTTTTATCTATACTTTCCTCAGTTGCATTAGTTAAGAAGTCTATTAATTCCTCTTTTTTTAATTTAGAAACATTCTTAACGCCTTTTTCCTTCGCTAATTGACGTAATTCAACTAAGGTATACTTTTCTAGATTTTCCATAAAATTTCCCCCTAAATTTTATTTATATATTACATATTTTACTTCATTTATATAATGGATTTTTTACTAAGATTTTAAAAAAATAGAATTTAAAACTACAGAGGCACATAAAAGTTGGTGCCTCTTCAATTACTTTCCAATATCTATGTATACTCTTTCATTAGGTAAATACATATCAAGTTTGTCACGAGCAATTTCTTCAATAAACTCTTTTGAATTTACATTTTCTTTTTTGGCTATTAAATTTGAATTTTTTGTTTTGGCTTCTTCTATTTGCAAAGCATATCTTTTCTCATCTGATTTATAAGCATTTAATATTTGTTGTTGATTTATGAAAATATATATAATATATCCAAACAAAATCAATAAAAATAGTATTTTATATGTTTTTTTCTTTTTCATATGTATTTTATCTCTCCGAATTCGATATTTTAAAATTAATACATTTATTTTTTCTACATAATTTTGTAAAATCCTTCTTTAAACATAGTTATTTTAACATATTATTTATTTAATTTCAACTTTTTTTACCTTTTTTTGTTAAAATTTTTATTTTACTTATAGGTCTTCTAATATTAATTACAAAAAAGTGTATAGGCTTACAGATTGTTATTTTAAATAGTTTAACTATATATTTGAATATAAATGATATTATTTTTTTAAAAAAGCTTATAATGATAACATTAACTTTTATAAATAATTTACTAATTGCTAGTAAATAAATAATAATTCCTACTCCTAATCCAACAAAAATATAACTTCTTATTTCTCCATTATTAAACTTGAATATTGTAAATAATAATAGTACTCCTGTTATCATCCAAAAAATTAAATCTTCTATATATGTTATAAAATCTGGAGTTTTAAAAGTTTTTCGAATAACTCTAAAAATATCAAAAATTATTCCAATTAGAATACCAGTTATCGTAAAAATTAAAAGGCTATATATTTGATTATGTATACCTTGTGACATAATTTTCTTTCCTACTTTTATTTAAATATTTTGTTCAGTAATCCTGAACTTTTTTTATCACAATTGTTCTCTGTATAGCCTAAATTATATATTTCTCCATTGATTACAACTTCTGTTGTATCTAAGCTTAATTTATTTATTCTTAAATTCTCACCTTTTATAGTTAAAAGCCCCAGTTCTGTTTCTAAAATTACTATTTGATCATCAAAACTTAACACATCTAACACTCCAGAGATGCTTAATTTTTCCCTGTTCTCTAAAACTATATTTTGAATAATATTGTTATTCGCATTTATACTTGTTTTTCTTTCTTCTATTGCCATTAGCCTCATCCCCTACTCTTTTTAATCTTATAAATAATATATATTCAATACTTGTCTGTTTTAGAACATATAATATTGCTTTTCGTTATTTTATATGATATATTGGTTATGTGAACGGTTGTAAAGGAGGAGGAAGTATTGATGTCTAAAAAATATAATATGGGTGAAAGAGCACAAAAACAATGGGAAAATTATAGTATCTTCTCTATAGTACATGCACTTGTAGAAAAGAATAAAGATAATGGATTATTTAATATAAGTTTGAAATATTATCCACAGCCATTATATCCAGACGTAGCTGATGTATATGATGAAAACAACCCAGCATATAAATCTTTAAAAAATTTAAAAAACATTAACATGATTAATCCTTCTTTAGAGGAAATAAAAGGACAAGATTTAAGAGCAATTAGAGCTGCTCAAGGTATATGTTTCAGGGCACTTGCCCGATTTCCACAATTCTCACAAATGTCTAATATAATGCTGTATGATATAAATAACAATAAAAACTTAGCAATGAGTGAATTTTTGGAAAGACTTAGTAATATTACTGATAAAAATGAAAGAGTAAAATTTATAATGTCTCTTGCTATAGATGGTATTCAAGGAGCAGATAGTGAGACAGTTCATAAGTTTCTTAATATATTAGCTACTGCATTAAGACCATCAAAAGATAAAAATGGTTATTGTTCAGGCTTGGGTCTTGCTATGGTATTTAAGGAAGATGATAAACCATTGATTAGAGGACTTGTTGGACAAGAAGGATTGTTTGATGAAATTAAGCCATGGGAAGACATTGTGAATAGAGATGTATCAAATTTTTGCAATCAATTAAATGCCAGATCTAATAGTAAAGAAATAGAGATATAAAGAGAGACTAAGTCTCTCTTTATGCTATACAATTAATTTTTGATGTAATTTATTAAGTAATTCCTCTGGGGCTCTTTCTTTTGTCATGATAGATAATTTAGTTTCATCTATTTGTAATGATAACATATTTATATTATACAATTTAAATATATCTAATGTCTTTTCTAAAATTTCTTTATTATTTTTTATTCCATATCCAATAAGTGAAATTCTAGAAATATCAGTTATAGTTGACTCAAATGTGTCTAGTTCAGTTGTTAGCAAATGCTGTAGCTTATTAAAATTATTTAAGTGTATTGTAAAATTAATATCTAATTTATCTGTACTATTATTAATTATAGTATTTAATGCAATCCCATTTTCTAATAAAGTTAAACATATGTCCATAATATTCTGCTTACAATATAATGGCCCTTTAAAATTTACTAAAACAAAATTATCATTTTTTACAATGCTTTTCACCGCACTTTCTTCAATTTTTTCATTTATTATTGTTCCTATATTACTATTAAAGGTTGACCTTGTTTCGATTAAAACTTTATACTTTTCTGCTATTTCTACACATCTATTATGAAGAACTTTTGCTCCTTCATCAGATAAATTTACCATTTCTAAATAAGATAGTTCTGGTATTTTTTTTGTCTCTGGTATTTTATTTGGATCTGCTGAATATACTCCATCTACATCCGAAAAAATATAACAATGACTAGCCTTAATAGCTGCAGCTATTGCTACTGCTGTTGTATCGGAGCCACCCCTTCCTAGGGTTGATATATCTTTATTTTCATTAATTCCTTGGAATCCTGCTATGATTACTATTTTATTCTTTTCTAATTCTTGATTTATTCTTGTGGTATCTATGTTTAAGATTTTAGATTCTTGACTTTTACTATCTGTATATATTCCAGCCTGCCATCCAGTTAAAGAAATAGCATCACAGCCTAATTGTTTTAATAAAATAGCTAATTTTGACATTGACATTTGTTCGCCAGAACTCAAAAGAACATCTAGTTCTCTTTCATCAGGTATATTAGAAAGCTCATAAGCTTCTTTAATAAGTTTATCAGTTGTTTTGCCTTGTGCAGAAACAACTACTACAATTTTATTTGCTCTTTTGTGAAATTCAATAATTTTATTTGCTACAGTCTTTAATTTTTCATTATCTGCTAATGAACTACCTCCAAATTTTAATACTATTGTGTCCATATTCACCTGCACCTTTTTATAATATATATATTATAGATCTAATTTTACTTAATAGACTCTATATTATATGATATTATTTAATTTGCTAATTGGTTACTATGGTACTAAAATACGTTAATTATTTTAGGTCGGCAATTTTTGCCGACCTATACATTATTCTAGTTTATCACTTTTTCTTAAATATGCATCTATAAATCCATTTAAATCTCCATCCATTACTGCTTGAACATTTCCTACTTCATAGTTTGTTCTATGGTCTTTTACTAATGTGTATGGGCAGAAAACATATGAACGGATTTGACTTCCCCATGCTATATCCATTTGGTTTCCTTTTAAATCTTCTATTTTTTCTTTATTTTCCTTTTCTTTTAAGGTTAAAAGCTTAGATTTTAGCATTTTCATTGCTGTTTCTTTGTTTTGAATTTGTGATCTTTCTGTTTGACATGCTACTACTATATTTGTTGGAATGTGTGTTATTCTAACTGCAGATGAAGTTTTATTTATATGTTGTCCGCCCGCTCCAGATGCTCTATAAGTATCTATTCTTAAATCATCTGGATTAATTTCTATTTCTATATCATCTGTAATTTCAGGTAATACCTCTACTGAAGCGAATGAAGTATGCCTTCTACCACCACTATCAAAAGGAGATATTCTAACTAATCTATGTACACCCATTTCTCCCTTTAAATAACCATATGCATATTCACCAGATATTAAAGCTGTAACACTTTTTATACCTGCCTCGTCTCCATCTAAAAAGTCTAATTCTTTAACTGCATAGCCATTATCTTGAGCCCATCTTGTATACATTCTATACAACATTTGGACCCAGTCCTGAGATTCTGTACCTCCAGCACCCGGATGAAGTGTAATAATTGCATTATTAATGTCATATTTTCCAGAAAGTAAAGTATTAATCTCAAGATTCATTATTTCTTTTTCTATTTTGTTAGTTGCCTTTATTAAATCTTTTGCCATTTCTTCGTCTAGCTCTATTTTTAATAATTCACTTAAATCTTTTAAATTTTCAAAATCTGCTTTAATTTTATTATATTTTTCTAACTTTGCCTTTATAACAGATATCTTCTTTAAAACAGTGGAGCTATTTTTAGTGTCTAGCCAAAAATTTTCATTTATAGTCTGAGATTCTAATTGTTTTAAATCATTTTCCAAACTAGCAATGTCAAAGTGAATCACCTAATTGTTTTAATTTTTCGTCTAATGTTTCAATTAATTTATAGTTTTCTTCTAAATCTATCATTAAATCACATCCTTTTGATTTTTTTGAAATTCAATAATTTTATGTGTTAAAGCATAGTCAGAAATCTTCTTAAAATTCTCATCATAATTATATTTTTCTTGACCATATTTTAACCACATTTCTGACCAAGACATATTTGATTTAATATATTTTTGTACTGTTGGTTATATTGATATTCCGACTGTATGGCTATAGCCAACATTTGAACTCCATATATATGCTCCTCGTAACTTATCTTTGTTTAATTGTATAATCTGTACAAAACTTGTTCCTTATTTTCTTATTTCCTTTTTGAAATTGATAAATTACATATTTATAATAACATAAAATATCAAATAATTGTAGTAAATATTAAAATATTTTTTCTATCCACAGTAATTTATTTTCTAATCCATCAATAGTTCTTTTATCTAATTTAGGATTTTTTAAAGTATATTTCAGCCATTCTGTAGCTATATTTTTAATTATGGGTTCTTCAACTTGTCTTTGCTCAATATTGTTTTTATAATAGGTATCTAGAAAAATGTTCATTCCATTTATATCTGTACCATTCTTTCTAGAAATGAATAGATTTGTTAATGCAATCGCTACATCACATAGTGCAGGTCCAACTTTTGCATCATCAAAATCTATTAATATGATTTTATCGTTTTCAATAAATATATTTCCTTTAGTTATATCAAAATGTAATAAGGAATTCTTACCTTCTGGTACTTTAAATGGGACAACTGGTAATTTTAGTTCATTTATTTTTACATCATGCATTTTTCTTAAATATTGTGCAACATTTATTATTACCTTTTTGCTTAGCGATATGTTAAACAAACTTGAGCCATTAATAAAAGAATATAACATCAAATATGTATTTTTAAAATTCGTAAACGGTTGGTTATATTTATTTCTTATTATTTGGGGACTATCCAGTCTGTTTTCCTTTAGTAAATCATAAGTGTTCTCCATATTCATTGCATGCTCTTTCGCATCATAAACTTTTAATATATATTGGTAGTTATATGTTTCAATATTAAATACGTTTCCATCTGTTGAATCTAAATTTTTAATTATGCTTTTTATATCCAAATTATAGTCTTCAATTAAAATTTTTTTATATTTATATAATATATCAGACATTTCGTATATTTTTATTCCCCCTAAATAATCAATATTTTATTTGTCAATTTTTTTAGAACAATTAAGATTTTAGAGCTATGTTTATTATTGAGTTTTCACATTTGTTTTAAGAATAAACTTCAAATCTTCTATTGCTTTGTCTATATTCATCATTCCATTTCCAATAGGATAGTAAACTGGATATACTTTATAGTTTTTTCCTGCGATATTTTTTTGAAAATACTGCTTTCTACATTGTGATACAGATATATTTTTATCTAATATAATAGAACTAACTTGATTTCCAAGAGTTATAATTATTTTAGGATTTACTATTTCTATTTCTTTGCATAATAAATCTAAATATTGGGTATAAACTGAGTTTGGTAATATTCTTGCATCCACTTGAGTACATTTTCCAAGATTAGTTATGAAATACTTATGTTTTTCAACATTGTCATATACTAAATCTGCAAATTTTTCATCCCAATCTAGGGGCTTTTTTGCCATAATACTTTCGTATATTTCTCCATCAAGTAAACCTATTCTATAAAACAGTTTCCATATATTTTTAGTTCCTATCCATGGGGACCTTCTACCTTGCCAATTAGGATCTGATGCAATATTTTTCCCAGTTGGGTTCATAAAAACAAAACAAATATTTGGACTATTAATACATCCTCCATTATATATAGAAGTTAAATTCTTTGCTCCATATTTTTGTTGTAGCTTATCGTATTCAGCATTTAATTCATTTATTTTCATGGATTTTACTACCACCTTTATTTATTATTAAAATAGTTATTTATATCATTTAGAAATTTTAATATAAAAAAGAAGTGTTACACATTTTATTTTGGTTATACTTCTCTAATTTTAAGAATTTATAAGATTTTTATTTTCTCTAAATCAATGTAAATCCTTGTATTTACTGCTATTTACCGCAACATTGTTTATCTTTACTATAATAAAAATGCCTAGGTGGCAACGTACTTAACATACGCTTAGCATTTAGCTACCTTACCTAGGTCTTACTATAAATATTTTACCATACAAAAAATTGTATGTCAAATATTTCACTAATATTTTATGCATAAATTTTATTTTTTATTCCTGCTATTTCTCGGAAACAAACTTACTCTAAAGTTTTTTGGTTTTAATTCTTTTATTAAGTTTCAATATCTTGAATTTTGTTAAATACCTTTATCTTTTCTTCTTCAGTCATATCATATGATTTTATTTCAGTATCTAAACTTAAATTTTTTTCTTTCTTTAATTTAAGATTTTCTTTTTTATATTTTGATTTTATTTTTATTCTATCTTGTTCATAAGAAAAATAGCCACCTACTGCAAAATATCTTGTTTTACTATTTTTATGGATTGAGCCGGCTTTCATCTAAGTATACATATATTTTCATGTTATATTTCTCCTCTTGACTTTAAGCATTTCTACCACAACAATTCTTATATTTCTTACCACTTCCACATGGCTTTCTTATTTATTACTTTTCTGGTCATTTTTTACCATTTTTCTTGTTAATTGGCCTCTTTTTGTCACTATATTTCCCTATAAATCACCTCTCATTTATAGCTGATGGTATCTAAAAAGGTATCTAAAATGTAAATATTTTTATATACTTTATGTATTATTTATCTACTAATCACATCATCTTTTTTAATTGCTAATTCTGGTTTTATAATCTCACTAGCATAAGTCTTTCCTGTATCTTCATCTATATATTTTTCTTGACTTATAAATATATTAATAAGACTTGTTAGCCTTGCATATTTTATACTATTACCTGCAGCAATAACATCTCTAAAATCATCTACATTCCAATTTACAAGCCTTTCAGGATGTCTATATATTGATATATTAAATCTACCTGGAACTGCAAATCCTTGTTTTTCATCCTCTTGAGCATACTCTATCCATTGATTCATTTGCCCTTTCTTCTGAATAACATATAACATTGCTAATCCGCTAGTTGTTAATTTTACTCCATATCCATCTCTTAATATCACATCCAAATCTTTCAATTCTTTTTCTGAAAGTTCATTTACTACATTTTCTGGTAATATCCTATCAGTATCTGGACTTGCATCAGTATGACCAACAGTTATCCAAGGATATATATCCAACATTCCCTTAGGAATAAAATTTAATTGTTTAGATAATATTTTATCTGGAATTCTATTTACTTCAGTAATATCCAAAATTCCTTTATCTAATTCAAGTTGATTTTTTTGTTCAAAAGTATTATTAGAGTCTTTATGAAAATAATATGATAAATTTTTTTCATCTAAATCTCCACTTATTAAATCATACATAAATCTTGAAGTTCTTCCATTACCATCACTAAACATATGTAAATTTAGTAATGTATAATATGTTATAGCTGCTTTTGATCTTTTATCTTGAATTTTTGATATGTTACTCATTAAATAATCTAAAACTTTATCTTGAACTTCTCTTGTTGGTGCAACCATATCACCAGCAATCATACCATCACTTCTTACTTCCTCGCTATCTAAACATCTTAAACATTTATTAAGTTTTATCAAAAGTTCAATCATCTCATTTGATGACATTTCATCTATTTGTTTAGCTTCAGGATTAATTATATTCTTTATTCTTTCAATCATAATTTCATCTCCTATAAATTTCAGACACTTGTATTTTAATTAATTTTTATTATAGCTTATATACACCTATTATATCAATGTAGCATAATACTATTTTATGCTCTAACCCACTTTGGTACTGGTACCTATCTAACAAAATCCTTGCCTTTAAAGGCTTTTTTAGTCTATTAATGCAAATTAGATACCTTTTAGATACCCTCACGCAAGGTATTTAATAAGGTATCTAGAATATTTTTTATATTTTATCGTATGGAAAAATCCCTTATTTCAAGGGCTTTAAATTATTTGCCACAACAATTCTTGTATTTTTTCCCTGAGCCACATGGCGTCACATATTGGTACCATTTCAGTCATTTATCCTGTTAATTCGGCACTTTTTGTCACTATATTTTCCAGATTATCCCCCTACATCCCTGCTCATACCACCCTCAGGGTATCTAAAAAGGTATCTAAATTACCTTGTTAGATAATCTTTTTCTTTATTTATTACCGATTCCCTGTATACTTCATTTATAAATTTATCACCCAATTCATTAACTCCATGACCACTTCTATTATTATGAGTTCTTCCTTCAAAAATAGTATGTTCTATGTCTATTCCTAATAAATTCAATAATTGAATCGTTTTAGATGCTCTTTCAAACATTTCTTGTCCAAATATTGTTCTTTGCTTTTTTCCAATCTCAACTGGTACGCTTCTATTAAAATAACTCATATCATGCATTGGAGCTGGGCTTCCATCATCAGTCAATCTTGTATCAATTGTATTCTTTGTTTCTAACTCTCCAACATAATATCTAAATTTTATTGATGAGTATGAATCCATATCAAATTTTCTTCCAGTTATTTCTTCATAATCCTCTATACCAATTGGATATCCTATTTCAGGAGATGGCACCGGAATACTACCACTAGCACCTCCAATACATGCTGTATCTATTAATTCAGGATGTAATAATGAAAATCTTTGAGCAAATACTCCTGAACTTGAATAACCATTCAAAAATATTTTACTTTGATATGGTAACCCTTTTGTTTCTTCTGAAAACATTTTGGCTTGTTGTATTATTCTAACAATTTGTTCATCAATCCTATAATTTCTATCTTCTTTATCTAATTCAAAACACTCTTTTGATAATTGTTGAAAATATGGTTTATCTCTATAACTCGGAATCAAAGGAACAACAATTGTACATGGTAAATTATCAGTTATATGCGCTAATCGTATTCCAGTCTGTATTCCTTGTTGCAAAACAACATCTAAATTATCACTTTCCATGTGGTTGGCTTCAACGATTAACTGATTGTTAAATTTTTGCGTTAATGGAACCGCTATTATACTTGGTATACTAATATGTAAATCATTATTTGGACTTAAAAATTTAATGCTATATGGAATTCCATTTATTTCAAATGTGAAATCTATATTTTTACCATGAACAAGTTCATTGCATACTTTATTAATTAATTTTTCTTTATCCATATTTTATCTCCCTTTTTATTATACCATAATCATTTATAAAATAAAACAAGTATGCTCTAACCCACTTTGGCACTGGTACATATCTAATAAAGTCCTTGCAATTAAAGGCTTTTTTATTCTATTAATGCAAATTAGATACCTTTTAGATACCCTCACGCAAGGTATTTAATAAGGTATCTAATAAATTTTTGTAATAATAGTGTATGCAAAAAGCACTTATTTTAAGGGATTTAAATTATTTACCACAACATTGCTTATACTTCTTACCACTGCCACATGGTAAAATATTAAAACAACCAAGTAATTTTTTCCTTTTAAAATTGTGTTTTTTGTTTAAAATTTATAATTTTTTACTTAAAAACTGCAAGTTTTTTTAGTACAACTTATCCAAAAACTTATCTAAAAAAATCTAATTAATTATAGTAATTCCAAAAAATTCTAATTCTATTATTTTAATATTCTATCCTTTTTATTTAAAGCTTCCTTCACATTTATCCAGTATTTTTTAAAATTACAATTTTCTTCTGGTATAAATATTATTTCTTTTAAAATTCCGCAATTATTCTCAATAGTTTTAGCTGATCCTATATTATCTTCTTTACAAGTTACCATTACATCTTCTAATCCTAATTCTTCACATTTTTCAAGTGCTAAATAAAGCATTTTTGTTGCAAAACCTTTTCTTCTTTCAGATGGTCTAATATTGTACCCAATATGACCACCGAATTTACTTAACATTTCGTCATTTAAATTATGTCTAATGGATATACTACCCAATATCCTATTTTCAATCATGAGAAAATAAAATGATGATGGTACACGTCCCTCCTCTAAATTGATATTATTGTGTTCATTTATTAATTTATTGAGCCATTCCTCATATATTGTGTTATCTTTAAATCCACCTGGGGTTGCTTCTGGATTATCATCCTTTGTTTCTTTTATATAATCAAGCCATTCTTGTTTATCTTCCATTGTTGGAAATTTTAAATATATATTTTCCATTACTATCACTTCCTCTTTAATTATACCATTTTTTTCTAAAAAAACTTATCTAAAACTTATCCAAACGCCTTTTTTGATGCAAAATTACCTAAAAATTGTATGTAGTAAAAAGCTCGCAAGCCCTTTATTTATAAGGTTTTGCGAGCTTATTTACCACAACACTGTTTATACTTGCGTCCACTGCCACATGGACATTGGTCGTTTCTGCCTACTTTTGGTTCATGGTTTACTACTGTTTGATTTTGTGGAGATGATGTTTTTGGTGCTATTGTCCCGTCTAAATTGCTAATTGCTGAATTTTCTAAGCTCATTCCTGTTATTCTAGCCGCTTCTGTTCTTTGAATATTTTCTTCTTTTTTTCTTACATGCATTAATAGTTTAACAACATCTGTTTTTATGTCTAATACCATTTGGTCAAACATGTCAAATCCTTCTATTCTATATTGCACTACTGGATCTTTTTGACCATAAGCACGAAGCCCAATACCATCTTTTAACTCGTCCATTGCATCTATGTGGTCCATCCATTTTTCATCAACTATTTTTAATGTTACTACTCTTTCTAACTCTCTTAACTCTTCGGCTCCTATTGTTTTTTCCCTTTCATCATAAATAGCATAAGCTTTTTCAACAGCTTCTTCTATAACCTCTTTTAAATGTATGTTTTCTTTATTTAAAGACTCTAAATCAGTAATAGTTAAATTAGTATTTAATTCTTGCAATAAACTTTCTTTATTTACATGTTCCTCAGCAAAATAAGGAGTAACAATGTCTTCAATTAATGATTTTATCATTTTCAACACATTTGCTTTTAGGTCTTCTCCATCCAATACTTCACGTCTTTGTTTATATATTATTTCTCTTTGTGTATTCATAACATCATCATAGTTCAATACAGCTTTTCTAATACTAAAGTTTCTTCCTTCTACTCTCCTTTGAGCAGATTCAACAGAACTTGAAATTAGCCTAGATTCGATAGGCATATTTTCGTCAGCACCTAATGTTTCATATACTTTAGTAATTGCTTCACCACCAAATATTTTCATTAAATCATCATCAAGTCCAATATAAAATCTAGATTCTCCTGGGTCTCCTTGACGACCACTACGTCCTCTCAATTGGTTGTCAATTCTTCTGGACTCATGTCTTTCTGTACCAATTATTTTTAAGCCACCTGCTGATATGACTTTTTCTTTTTCTTCTTTAATAATTGAATTATATTTTCCTTGCAATTCTTTAAATTTGTTTCTAGAGCTTATAATCTCTTGGTCATCAGTTTCATTAAATGCTGTTGCTTGAATAATTTGTTCTTCAGAATATCCTAATTTTCTCATTTCTTCTTTAGCCAAATATTCACTATTTCCTCCAAGCATGATATCAGTACCACGGCCTGCCATGTTTGTTGCTATTGTAACAGCTCCATATTTACCAGCTTGTGCAATAATTTCCGCTTCTTTTTCATGATATTTTGCATTTAAAACCTCATGTTTTATACCTTCTTTTCGTAATAAATCACTTAATTTCTCAGACTTTTCTATAGAAATAGTTCCTACTAAAACTGGCTGACCTTTTTCATGACTTTGCTTTATATCATTAATAACTGCTCTGAATTTAGCATTCTCATTTTTATAAACTATATCTGGATTATCTTTTCTAATCATATCTTTATTCGTAGGAATTTCGATAACATCTAATTTATATATTTCTTCAAATTCATCTTTTTCTGTCATCGCAGTACCAGTCATACCAGCTAATTTATTATACATTCTAAAATAGTTTTGAAATGTAATTGTAGCAAGTGTTTTAGACTCATCTGCTATTTTAACATTTTCTTTTGCTTCAATAGCTTGATGTAAGCCATTATTATATCTTCTTCCATACATAATACGACCTGTAAATTCATCAACTATTAAAACTTCGCCATCTTTTACAATATAGTCTATATCTTTTTTCATTACTCCATGCGCACGAAGTGCTTGATTAACATTATGAACAATTTCGGAGTTTTCTATGTCATTAAAATTCTCTAAATTAAATTCTTCTTCAGCTTTTTTTATACCTTTTTGTGTTAATGAAGCTGATTTAGCCTTTAAGTCAACTATATAGTCATAATTTTCGTTATCTTCTGCTTGGACAAAATCTTTTGCATTTTCTTCAACAATAATTTTAGGAATTAATTTTCTTACAAATTTATCAGCTTTTTTATATAAATCTGATGATTGTTTTCCTCTTCCTGATATTATAAGTGGTGTACGAGCCTCATCTATTAAAATACTATCAATCTCATCAACAATAGCATAATTTAGTTTCCTTTGAACTAACTGATCTTTATATATAACCATATTATCTCGTAAATAGTCAAATCCATATTCATTATTTGTACCATAAGTAATATCACATGCATATGCATTTCTTTTATCTTGTGGTTGCATTCCTGAAATGACTAAACCTACAGTTAATCCTAAAAATTTGTAAACCTTTCCCATCCATTCACTATCTCTTCGTGCTAAATAATCATTAACTGTAACAACATGGACTCCATCACCTGTTAGTGCATTTAAATAAACTGGTAATGTGGCAACTAAAGTTTTTCCTTCACCTGTCTTCATTTCTGCAATTCTTCCCTGATGTAAAATAATACCACCTATTAATTGAACATCAAAATGTCTCATTCCTAACACTCTTTTTGAAGCTTCTCTACAAACTGCAAAGGCCTCTGGTAGTATATCATCTAAAGAACTACCATTTTTTAATTTTTGCTTAAATTCATTTGTTTTATTTCTTAGTTCAGTATCTGATAATTTAGAGATTTCTTCCTCTAAACTATTAATTTTCTCAACTATTGGCATAACTCTTTTTACTTCTTTTTCGCTATAGCTTTTAAAAATTTTTTTGAACATTATCTTCTTATACTTCCTTCCTATTTAGTATCTACCATAATATATCACAAAAGAGATTAAAAGTCTAGCAAAAATCTGCAACTTAATAGTTACAATAAATAATTATATGGCATTTTTAAAATTTAAGCATATATTTAAATTTAAAACATAATTATTTACTAAGAAAATTTTATAAGGGGATTTATAATGTTTATTTATAATTTAAAACTAAATGAAGATAAAATTTTTAAAACTATTTTAGGTATACTTTTAGTAATCATTTCTTTGTTAATTATATATGTGTGTTACATTCTGATTAATAAAAGCACTTTTAAAACTTCAGATTATTTACGTGAATCTAATTTATATGAATTAAATAGTTCAAATTATACAAGTGTATTGAAAAATGTTCATGATAATATAGATATATATGTAGGGCAAAATATTAAATTTACGGGCTTTGTTTATAGGTTGTATGATTTTTCGGATGACCAATTTGTTATTGGCAGAAATATGATAATTTCTTCTGATTATAAATCTGTTGTTGTTGGTTTTCTTTGTTCTTCTTCTGAAATAAAAAATTATAAAGATAATGAATGGGTTGAGATAGAAGGAACGATTACAAAAGGAGACTATCATGGAGAAATTCCTATTATTAAAATTACTAAAATAAATAATGCAGATGTACCTTCTGAAGAATATGTGTATCCACCTGATAATAGTTTTGTAACAACTTCTACTGTTCTGTAGAAGTTGTTTATTTTTATCTATCGAAAATAGATTTAAATACTCCGTCATCTATCATTGTAGCAAATATATTTTTTAATATAATTAAGATTATTGGTCCTAGTAGCATTCCTATTACTCCTAAGATTTTAAATCCAGTATACATTGCTATTAAAGTAAAAATTGGATGTATCCCTATTTGACCACTTATTATCCTTGGTTCTACTAACTGCCTTACAATACTCATTATACTCCATAATACAAGTATTCCAATTGCTAATTTTAGGTTTCCATTTATGGCAGACCATACTGCCCAAGGTAGCATTGCTGTTCCTGAACCAAATATGGGTAATGCATCAACAAAGCCTATTCCTAAAGCTGCAATTAATGGAACTTTTACTCCCCACCCCATAAAATGAAAGATGTATAATCCTATTAAAGATATAACAAAAGAAATTAATATTAATATTGCTTGTGCCTTTAAATATTTACCTAATGTCTTTATTAGTTCTCTTATGTGTAAACCTATTTTCTTTACCCATGTTTTGGGAAGATGATGTTCAAGTTGGTCTAACATATATACCTTATCAACACAAATAAAATATAATGCTAAAAAGGTAATTACTACATATATGCCTATTGTTGGTATAGAAGTTATAAAATTCATTGCCTTTGTCAAAGCATCTTTTGCCCATTCTGTGACTGTTCCTAAAAACTCGGTTGCAGAACTTTGTATTGTGTTTTTTACCTGCTCTGATATTTGAATTTTTTCAAAATTAATTCTTTTTATAGATTGCTGTATAAAAGCATATCCTTTATCGAAGAATTGATTAATATTACCTAATATATTTGAAATTTCTGAAATAAGTGTTGCTATTCCCCATGTAAGAAAACCTATTATTATAGAAAGAGCTAAAATAAATACAATAATAGAGCTGGTTTTTCTCTTTAATTTTGTCTTTTTCATTAACATTTTTATAAGAGGTTCTAATAGTAAAGATAATATAAAAGCAATTAAAAAAGGCATGTAAAATACAGATAATTTGAATCCTAACCACACACCCATTATCGTTAAAAAGAATATAAATATTCTTTTTATAACTTTTCTCCAATAATTCATATCTATAACCATATGTATCCCTCTTTATTTTCTATTATTCACCATTGACTTTTGAGAACTGTAGGAGGCGCCAAACACGCCATCCCACACTTTAATTTTTCCTATATATAGTTTTCTTAACTATTCTGCATTTTTTTTATTACAATTACAAATATTTTCTAAAGTATTTGTAACTTCTTCATTATTTATATTTGGGTTTGCTGCTAAATCTCCTAATGTCAATATTCCTACTATTTTATTGTTTTCCATAACTGGAATTCTGCGTATTTGATTCTTTTTCATTAAATCTTGGACTTCGTCAATATGTGTATCTGGTGTACAAGAACATACTTTGCAAGTCATTATTTCGCTTACAGGTGTACTTTTTACATCTTTATCACAAGCTATACTTCTTAAAATTATATCTCTATCTGTAACTATTCCAACAATATTTTGTGCATCATTACATACAGGTACACAACCAATATGATTGTCGCACATCAATTTTGCACAATTACACACAGAATCATTTGGCTTTACCCATGTAACATTATTGCACATACAATCTCTTACTTTCATAATATACCACCTTTCATAATTTTATAACAATATTATTGTAAACAAATAAAAAAAATATATGCAAAATATCTTTGCATATATTGGAAAATTTTTCAAATATTATATATTGTTTTTAAACTTTTCATTCTTTTGTATTGGTTCTTCATTTTTAAAATATAAATGGATTTCCTGGAAATGGTGGTCTTCCGTGTCCTGGTCTTCCTGGGAATGGTAGTCTTGGCGTTCTATTTTCTCCAAGTAGTCTATTTAAAATTAATATTCTTATTAAATCTCTTAGAAGCGGATTATTCATTCTTTGCCTTGTTTCCTTTATTTCTGCTTTAACTGGTTCTTTCGAATTTCTGTTTTCTACTTTTTTATTTGTCTCTACATTTATGTTAATTGTAGTATTTATATTGCCCTCTACAGTTGTATATATTCGCTCAGTCATTTGTTCTACTAATTCTTTACTTATTGGCTCTGTGTTATTGTCACACATTTGGCAGACCATTGGATTTATTGTTCTATATATTTCTGGATATAAACTTTCTATTTCCTCAATATTATTTGTCATAGTATTTGAATTATTTATTGGCATAGAATAACAATTATTTTCATACATAGAATATGTATTGCTATTTTCAGGTGGATATCCTAACACCATTCTCATATAATCTTCATAATTAGAATAATACATATTATACCTCCTTTTTATATTCAAGATATAATATGTATTATTATTGTTTTTTGTTACTATATAAGATTATTAACTAATTCTTTGAATTTTTTGCCTCTTTCTGCAAAATTTTTAAATGCATCAAAGCTTGCACTTGCTGGTGATAATAGCACTACATCTCCTATTCTTGCCACTTTTCTAGATATATCTACTGCTTCTTCTAAATCCTTACAATGGCATATTTTTACATTTTTCCCATTTAATGCTTTTACTGTCGCAGCTTCTATTTTTTCTGATGTAGGTCCAGTTAATATTAATGTTCCTACTTTTTTAGCAATTGTTTCCCCTACTTCTTTATAATCTAGACCTTTATCCGAACCACCTGCTAATAAGATAATATTTTCATCAAATGCATTTAAACCTGCTATTGTACTTGCGGGACTGGTTCCTATTGAATCATTGTAATATTTTACTCCATCTAATTCTCTTACAAATTCCAATCTATGCTCTACTCCATTAAATGCTTTTATTGCTTCTGTTTGCTTTTCTACACTTACCAAAGAAGCAGTTGCAGCTAAAGCAGCACATATATTTTCATAATTATGAATACCTCTTAGTTTTATATCTGACTTTTTTAAAATATGTCTTCTTATTCCATCTTGGCAAAACTTTATTGTTTCATCGTCTCTGTCATATATATATCCATTTTCTAATTTTTCTTTGCTACTAAATAATATTAATTTTCCTTGTGCTTCTTTAGCAAAACTATATGTAATATCATTATCTTTGTTTAAAATTACTACACCCTTTTCATTTTGATACTTAAATATGTTTTTCTTTGCCTCTTGATATTCGTCATATGATTTATGTACATTTAAATGATCTGGGTATATGTTTGTTACTACAGCTATATCTGGGCTTACATCCATATCCATCAATTGAAAACTGCTTAATTCTATAACAATAACATCTTCTGGCTTTATATTGCCTATTTCAACAAAAATTGGTTTACCAATATTTCCTCCTAAAAAGCAATTATATCCGGCTTTTTTTATAATCTCTGCTATTATTGATGTGGTTGTTGTTTTACCTTCTGTTCCCGTTACCCCTATTACTTTACATGGTGCTAACTTTAAAAGCATTTCTATTTCTGATGTTAATATTGCTCCTCTTTCTACTTCTGCTACTAATTCTGGGATTGTAGGAAGTGCACTTGGAGAACGAAATATAATGTCAAAACCATTTACTGCTTTAAGGCATTCTTTACCTGTTACTATTTCAAAGCCTTTTGCCTTTACATTATTTAATGCTTGTTCATTTAATTCATTTTCATCCTTTTGGTCAAATACTGTTATTCTTGCCCCTAAATCGTATAAATAATTTATTAATGGTATATTACTTACTCCCAAACCTATTATTGCTACCCTTTTTGCATTTATATATTTTTTGAATTCTTCTAATTTATTGTTAACATATTCCATTATTTTTTATCCCCTCTTTACAAATTAGGTTATATACCTTTTCTGTTGACTCTTCTACACTATTACAATTTGTTACATCGACAGTAATTGTATTCGGATATATTTTATAAAATCCTGCTAGCTTTTGCAATCTATCTCTTTTTACTATGTTTTTTCTTACTTCTTTTTCTGTTTCTTTTCCACTATATTGTATGCATTTTCTTTTTACACGTTCCTCTAAGTCTGCCGTTATAAAAATATGGTAATCTTGGTTAGGGTATATTTCCATTAATGCTCTACCAGAAACTATAACATTATAATCTTTTTTTAAATTTTCTATGTACTCTCTAGCATATTTAAATAATCTTGTGTTATCTGCCAAACCTCCAACTATAGAAACAGCTAATGATGAAGCTTTAGATTGTAATTCCTCTTCACTTATTTTTACTCCATCTATATATATAACAGATTCATTGTTTTCTATTTTTATATCAACTTTATATTTTTCCATTAAGTCCTTTATATCTAATTTCCTTAATTTAAATTTCAATTTTAAAATATTTTTTTCTTCTTGTAATAATGTATATACTATTGCTCTATATAAATTTCCACCGTGTAATAGTACTGCATTTGGTAGTTTTTTTAGAAGTTTTCTACAAATGGATGTTTTTCCAGCACCTACTAGTCCTTCAATTCCTATAACAATATTCTCTTTTTCCACTTTTTGCTTTTCACCTCTTATACATTATACATTTAAATACAAATTTAATCAACTTTATTTTTTCCTAAATCTTATATTTATATCTTTTACTATAGGTATTAACTTAGTAAATATAAAATAGTAGATAGGATTATATATTTTATCTATTTCTCCAATAAATTTTGTTGGACCCTCTTGTTTGCAAAATCCCGCTTTAAACTTAAATAATCCATTATCAATGGTTGTATTAAATATTCCTCCAAAATCATATTCTCTGCATCCTGTTTCAATAGCCCATCTAATCATGTGTTGTTGCATAATATAATTTGGCATTAAATTTCTTTTTTGATTTGAACTTGCTCCATAAAGGTATGTAGTAACACCTGCAAAATTCAATGTAATTGCTGCTGATAATGCTTCACCTTCATATTCAGCTAAATAAATTCTTAAAGTATTTTCGTCATAAGAATTTAATAAGCTTTTAAAATGGTCATAAGTTCTAAGAGCTATGCCATCCCTTTGCGCTGTTATTTGAGAAAGTTTATAAAATGTCTGCAAATCTTTTTCATCTCTAGAATATCTTACTGTTATTCCTTTTCTTTCTGCTAAATGTATATTATATCTAGTCTTTTGACTATATCTTTTTAATATTTCTTCTTCTGATTCGCCATTTATTTTTAAAATCATACTTCTAATCGGTTGCATAAGTTCAAATATATTTTTAAATTCACTTGTAACTCTATATTCTTTACTATACTTTTTCTTTAATATTTCCGAATATGGAACACGTGGGTCCATTTTTAAAACAAATGGTTTATATTCTTTGATAAGAGGCTTGGCTTCATTTATAAGTTTATTTACTAATTCAATATCATTCAAATCACATACAGGTCCTCTCGGGCAATACATCATTGTAAAAATTTTTCCAAAAGTTCTTATTAATATAAGCATGCCTGCAGTTATTTTATCATTTTCTTCAATATATACATATTCATCAATCCAATTATCTGACTTTACTTTTCCCCAACCAAAATCTTGGTGAAGATCTGCATAAGGGCTATTTCTTAAAAAATTATAATATTTTTTTACCATTTTTTTATTGTTTTTATCTAATATTGGCATTTTATCCTCCTGTATCGACAAAATATTTTATTATTTTACATTTAATATAGCACAAACTAATATATTTTACAAGTAATACTAATAATTATTAGTAACTAATATGAGTAATGCTCCTAGTAGTTCTACTTGTCTTGTGTATAATTTTAGTGGAGGTAGTACCATGAATAATGAGTGTTTTAAAATGAGTAATTTGAAAAAAATCAGAGAAAAAAATAATATTACACAAATTAGATTATCAATAGATTTAGAAGTTTCTCAGGAACTGATATCTCAATATGAGGTTGGAAAAACATTACCAACTATAACAAATTTAAGTAAATTGGCTGACTTCTTTCATTGTTCAACAGACTATTTACTAAATAGAACAGATAATCCTACTCCTGTTAATATGCTAAATGAAAATGACATAGAAATTGCAAATATAATTGATAAATATATCTTCTTAAATAATGAATCAAAAAAAGAATTTATTAATTTTTTAGATTATTTAGTCTATAAGAATGGCATTTCTCACTAACTTAACAAAGTGTCAATGGGGACTTAGAATTGGACAGTTCAATTGTCAAATTCTAAGTCCCCATTGACATACAATTTGTATTTTTGCATATAATATTTATATATTTTTTAGAAAGGACGTTTAGAATGAGTGGTATTGTAGGTTTTTTTAACATTAAAGATAAAATTATGAATGCACAAGAAATTTTATTAAATATGTATAATAAAATTTCTCATAGAGGCTTAGACAAAGATGGCCTTTATATTAGTAATACTGTTTCATTAGGTCATAGAAGTATTATACCTGAAGATAAACAACCAATACAATTTAGTTTTGCTGAAAACAATTATGTTATTGTATATGATGGAACATTATATAATTCAGATGAATTAAAACATGAATTAGAACAATACGATTTTTGTTTTTCAACTAATTCTGATGCAGAAGTAATTTTAAAAGGATACATACATTTTCAAGAAAAAATAGTTAACAAGTTAAATGGTGTATTTGCTTTTGCTATTTGGAATACTAATGAAAATTTATTATTTATAGCCAGAGATCATTTTGGAATTAAACCATTATATTATACTAATATTAATAATAGTTTTGTGTTTGCTTCTGAAATAAAGGCATTGTTTGAATTTCCAAATGTTGAGCCAAAATTAGACACTATTGGTATATATGAATTAGTTGGTATCGGTCCAGCACATACTCCTGGAATGACAGTCTTTAAAAACATATATGAAGTAGAACCTGCTAATTATATTATTGTTAATGAAACAGGTCTTCATTCTAAAAATTATTGGCAGTTAATAAGCCGTCCTCATACTGATAGTTTAGGTAAAACCTGTGAAAAAGTACGATACTTATTAGAAGATAGTATAGAAAAACAAGTATCTTCAGAATTACCATTATGCTCTTTTCTTTCAGGTGGATTAGACTCAAGTATTATCAGTTTATATGCCTCAGATTATTGCAAGAATAATGATCTTCCTCCTTTAGATACTTATTCTATTGATTATATTGATAATGATAAAAATTTTGTTAAAAGTGATTTTCAGCCTAATTCAGATAACTATTATATCAATTTAATGAACAAAAAGCTATATTCTAAACATCATAATATTGTTTTAGACACTCCCGAATTGGCAGATGCTCTTGAAAGCGCAATGATTGCTCGTGATATGCCTGGCATGGCCGATATTGACTCTTCTTTATTATTATTTTGCAAAAATGTAAAACCAGAATCAAGTATAGCTCTAACTGGAGAATGTGCTGATGAAATTTTTGCAGGATACCCCTGGTTCTTTAGAGAAGATGCTTTAAGCAGTAATACCTTTCCTTGGTCAATTGCTATAACAGAAAGGCAACATTTACTTAACAATATTATTGCCGAAAAAGTAGATTTGAAAGAATATATAGACTATAGGTATAAAGAAAGTTTAGATAAAGTAAATTTGCTTGATACTGATGATGAAGAAACCAATCAAAAGAAAAAAATATCTTATTTAACATTAAACTGGTTTATGCAAACTTTGTTAGATAGAGCCGATAGAATGAGTATGTATAATGGGTTTGAAATAAGAGTTCCTTTTTGTGATTATCGATTAGTTGAATATGTATGGAATATTCCTTGGGAACTAAAAGCTTTAAATGGTAGAGAAAAAGGATTATTAAGATATATTATGAAAGATGCTTTACCTTCAGAAATTGTAGATAGAAAAAAGAGTCCATATCCTAAAACACATAATCCAACATATTTAAAAAAGGTAAAGCAAATGCTTAATTCTATAATGCAAGACCCAAATGCACCTATTAATATTTTATTTAATAGAGACTACATTACAGAAATAATAGATACAGAAGGCAAGTCTTTTTCAAGACCATGGTTTGGTCAATTGATGACTGGACCTCAACTTATGGCTTATCTTTGTCAAGTGAATATGTGGCTTGAGAGGTATCAGCCTAAAATTGAATTGTAGAACAATTTTGAAGTTCCAATTTGGAACCCTTAAGGATATATAAAAACAGGCTGAAATGCCTGTTTTTTCTTTTTACTTTTACTCTATTTTATTAAAAATTATTTTCTTATAAGCATAATTTGTTCACTTTTTATAAATCTAAACTATCTTTATTCAATAAAAATTCTTGTATTCCCATTATTACAATTCCGTCATCAGTTCTCCATAACTTTATATTATCTTTTACAACTATTATTTTTTTAAAACTATCTCCAATATTATTTAGTGACCTTGATTCTTGAATTGTTTTTTCTTTTGTATCCAAATTAAGTGCTGACTGAATATAATATCTTTTATTTCCTAAATTGCATACAAAGTCAACTTCCAATTGTTTTCTTTTACCTTCTTCTCTAACTTCTACAACACCTACATCAACATTGTATCCTCTAATTAATAATTCATTATAAATAATGTTTTCCATCAAATGATTTTCTTCTTGTTGTCTAAAATTAAGTCTAGCATTTCTTAAACCTATATCGGAAAAATAATATTTTTGTGGTGTCTGAATATACTTTTTTCCTTTAATGTCATATCTAGTTGATTTATTAACTATAAATGAATCTTCTATATCTGCTATATATGAATTTATTGTATTTAATGATAGTTCTTTTTCTCCCTTACTTTTAAAAGTATCAAATATTTTTTGTGGGTTAGTCAGTGAACCTACTGATGATGCTAACATATTAATTAAACTATCTAAAATATCTATTCTTTGTATATTATTTCTTTCAACAATATCTTTTATATATGTTTGTTCAAATAATTCTTTTAAGTATTGTGATTTTTCTTCATCATTTTTCTTTGATAAAATTAATGGCATTCCTCCATAGGTAACATATTCATTCCATGCCTCATATTTATCGCCATTAAATGCTGATAAAAATTCCGCAAATGACAGCGGATTAACTTTAATTTGATCTCCTCTTCCCCTGAATTCTGTTATTATGTCAGATGATAAAAATTTCGAATTACTTCCTGTAACATATACATCTATATTTTTCTCATATAATAAGCCATTTAAAACAAATTCAAAACCTTTTACTAGCTGTATTTCGTCAAGAATTACATAATACATATCTTTATCTTTTATTAAACTTCGAATATATTCATTTAAAGCTTTAGAGTCACGATATTTTTCATTCTCCACTCTATCAAGTTCTAATTTTATAATATGATCTTCTTTTACACCGTCTGCCAACAAATAATTTTTAAACAATGGGTCTAATAAATAGGACTTTCCACAACGTCTAATTCCAGTAATAATTTTAATTAAACCATTTTCTCTTCTATTTATTATTTTGTTTAAATATAAGTCTCTTTTTATTTCTTTCACGCTTCCCACTCCTTTGAAGATCTTTGCCTTCTATGTCAATTTTCTTCATTTTTATTATAATACATTTAATAATATTAATCAATATTATTAATGAACTTTTTTGCCTTTTTTGTTAAAAATCTTCACTAATATAGTAATAATTATTATATGTATTAATTAAAATAAAATTCATTTTATGGCTTATCTTTGTCAAGTGAATATGTGGCTTGAGAAGTATCAGCCAAAAATTGAGATATAAAATGTTTTTGAGGTTGCAAGCAAAAAAGGACGTATTATTTACGTCCTTTTTGATTATCTATTTATCTAGGATATTTGATTGCGGCTTGTGCAGCAGCTAATCTTGCTATTGGAACTCTGTATGGTGAACAAGATACATAGTCTAATCCTACTCTTTGGCAGAATTCAACTGAAGCTGGGTTTCCACCATGCTCTCCACATATTCCTAAATGGATATCTGGTCTTGTTTCTCTTCCCATTTTTGCTGCCATTTCTACTAATTTTCCAACACCTTTTTGGTCTAATTTAGCAAATGGATCTGACTCATATATTTTCTTTGAATAGTAATCTCCTAAGAATTTTCCAGCATCATCACGGCTAAATCCAAATGTCATTTGTGTTAAGTCATTTGTACCGAATGAGAAAAATTCAGCTTCTTTTGCTATTTCGTCAGCTGTTAAAGCAGCTCTTGGTATTTCTATCATTGTACCAACTAAGTATTTTAATTCTACTCCTGCTTCTTTTATTATTTGGTCAGCTACTCTTGTTACTATATCTTTAACATATTTTAATTCTTTAACTTCTCCAACAAGTGGAATCATTATCTCTGGAACTACATTCATTCCTTCTTTATTTACATTTATTGCAGCTTCTATAACAGCTCTTGTTTGCATTTCTGCAATTTCAGGATATGTTACAGCAAGACGGCATCCTCTGTGTCCCATCATTGGGTTGAATTCATGTAGTCCTTCAACTATATTTTTTAGTTCTTCAAATGTTAATCCCATTTCTTCTGCTAAAGCTCTAATATCTTCATCATCATGTGGAACAAATTCATGTAGAGGTGGATCTAAAAATCTAATTGTTACTGGGTAACCTTTCATTTCTCTATATAATCCTTCAAAATCTCCTCTTTGCATTGGAAGTATTTTTGCTAAAGCTTTTGCTCTTTGTTCTGGTGTTTTAGAAACTATCATTTCTCTTATTGCAGCAATTCTGTCAGGTGCGAAGAACATATGCTCTGTTCTACATAATCCTATACCTTCTGCTCCAAATTCATATGCTTGTTTAGCATCTCTTGGTGTATCAGCGTTTGTTCTAACTTTTAATTGTCTGTATTGATCTGCCCATCCCATTAATTTTGCAAAGTTTCCAGAAACTGAAGCTTCTACAGTTTCTATTTTTTCTCCATATACATTTCCTGTAGAACCGTCTAGAGAAATCCATTCTCCTTCTGCTACTTTTCTTCCGTCTGGTAATGTAAAGTATTTTTCTTCTTCATTTACCACTATTTCTCCACATCCTGCAACACAACAAGTTCCCATACCACGAGCAACAACTGCAGCATGTGATGTCATACCTCCACGTACTGTAAGTACACCATGGCATACATTCATTCCATCTATATCTTCTGGTGATGTTTCAAGTCTTACTAAGATTAAGTCTTTTTCTCCAGCTTCATGCATTTCAACAGCTTTATCTGCTGTAAATACTACTTTACCTGTAGCAGCACCTGGTGATGCAGCTAATCCTTTTGCTACTACTTTTGCAGCTTTTAATGCAGCTTGATCAAAATTTGGATGTAATAATTGATCTAATTGATTTGGTTCAACTCTTAAAACAGCTTCTTTTTCTGTTATCATTCCTTCATTTACTAAATCAACTGCTATTTGTAATGCAGCATTTGCTGTTCTTTTTCCATTTCTTGTTTGTAAGAAGAATAATTTTCCTCTTTCAATTGTAAACTCCATGTCTTGCATATCTTTGTAATGTTTTTCTAATTTTTGTGAATACATTACAAAATCTTCATATGCTTTTGGATTTGTTTCTTTTAATTGTTCAATTGGTTGTGGTGTTCTAATACCTGCAACAACATCTTCACCTTGTGCATTCATTAGATATTCACCAAATAATTTGTTCTCTCCTGTTGCTGGATTACGAGTAAATGCAACACCAGTTCCACAGTCGTCTCCCATATTACCAAATACCATTTCTTGTACGTTAACAGCTGTTCCCCAACTTCCTGGTATGTCATTTAATCTTCTATATGTTATTGCTCTTGCATTATTCCAGCTTCTAAATACAGCTTTAACAGCTTCCATTAATTGTATTCTTGAATCTTGTGGAAAATCTTCTCCTTTTTGTTCTTTGTAAATTGCTTTAAATTGTACAACTAAGTCCTTTAAATCCTCTGCTGTTAATTCTGTATCTAATTTAACACCTTTTTCTTCTTTCTTTTTATCTATTATTTTCTCGAAGAATGGTTTTGGTATTTCCATAACAACATCACTGAACATTTGAATAAATCTTCTGTAACTGTCATATGCAAATCTCTCATTTTTTTCTGCCATTCCTTTTAAAACATTGTCATTTAATCCTAGGTTTAATATTGTATCCATCATTCCAGGCATTGATGCTCTAGCTCCTGAACGTACAGATACTAATAAAGGATTTTCTACATCTCCTAGTTTTTTTCCTGTAATTTCTTCTAATTTTTTAAGATTTTCAAAAATTTCTTCTTCTATTTCTTTTGAAATTTTTTCTCCATCTTCATAATACTTTGTACAAGCTTCTGTCGAAACAGTAAAACCTTGTGGTATAGGTAATCCTAAGTTAGTCATCTCTGCTAAGTTTGCACCTTTTCCACCTAGTAGTTCTCTCATACTAGCATTTCCTTCTTTAAATAAGTAAACATACTTGTGACTCATAAAAAACCTCCTATATATTTTTTTATTAGTAATAAAATAATAAATATTGATGCCTTAATTAAATTAAAACATCAATATTATATACATAATTTCGAAAAAAGTAAATGCTTTTTCGAAAAAAATGTTTAAAATTGTTCTTTTAATGAATGGCTAAATATTTTCATAACTCTATTATATTTTGGTATTATTCCTTCTTTTTTTTCTGCTGACAAACTTGGCTTTAATTGAAATACTCCTGGAAAGCAATTTCCTTCTACAATTACAGGTCCATTTTCAGAAATTGCAACATCCCATCCAATATATCCTATTTCAGGAACAACTTTTGCTGCCTCTTTTACCATTTCTACTGCTTCTTTAAATTTTGGTACTTTAAACCCAACAATTTTTACTTTAGATATTGGATGTTCATAAAATATATTATCTTGCTGGTCTATTGCTTCTGCAAAAACAACTCCATTTTCATCAACATACGTATACATTCCACCGCTTGAAAAATTATCTACTACACCACCATTTCCAATTTTTAATATAGCTTGTAGGAAATAAGATTGCCCGTCTTTATAAAATGTAAACATTCTTAATGTATTAACAGATTTACTGTAAAGTTTATTCATTTCTGGATGTTGTTTAATACATTCTTCAACTAATAATTGTTTTTTGTATAATAAACTGTTATAAATTGTTTTGGCATCCTCTTCATTTTTATATTCGAATTTTTCTATTCCTTTTCCGCCTTCTCCATCTAGTGGCTTAACAATAATAACTTTATTTTCTTGGAAGAATTTTAAAAATTCTTGAAAGTTTTGCTCATTTAAAATCATCCATTTTCTTTTCAAAAATTTATTGTATTTTTCATACATTTCATCTTTATTTTCAAATATATGGAACTGAGTTTTGTCATTAAACTGTTTTATTATTTCATTGTTTTTTCCTCTGGTTAAATATGTTTTTCTTTGTTCACTATTTAAATTATAAAATTCAAATTCTTGATAATCATAATATCCTGCTTGATATCTTAGTCCACAATTAACCATATCTAATAAAATAAAAATTATATTTTTATTTGTTTTTTTAGAAACCTTTTTTGCAATTTTTAACATATTTTTATAGTCCAATTTTATAATACGTTTAAATAAATATTTAATTTTCCCCATATTAAAACTACCCCTTATATATTTGAAGTGTTTTTAAGCAAACACTTCACTCTTCTATTTTTTCTACTTAGCACAATTTCATTTTTTCTAAAACTTTATAAATTTTAGTTCCAAATGGAAGCATTAAAATGTCCCCCTTGGTTAAAACATTTAATTTCAACAATGTTAATCCATAACTTAGTACTCCTATAATGATAGATATTAATGTTGATATTTTAGGATTAATAATTAGTCCTAAAATATAGTTAGTAATATAAACCAATATTCCCATGATTATACCTGATAAAATAGGCTTTAATATATTTTTATTAAAATTAATATTTAATTTAATACTTTTCCTTAAAGCAGTATACGATACACTGAATGCAATAATTTGGCATACTATAGAGCTTATTGGTGCTCCATATATATTTATTATAGGATTAGTAATTAAAATTACATTTAAAATTAGTTTTACAGTAGCACCTATTGCTAAAGCTATTGCAGGTATATGAACCTTGTTTAGACCTTGTAATCCACTATTTATTGTTTGGTTTATTGCAACAAATATCATTGCAATAGCAGCTAACCTTAAAACTCCAGCACCTTCTGATGCAGATGGATATATTAATTTTAAAATTGGTTCTGCTAATGTAATAAATCCAATAGCACAAGGAATTATTATTAAAATTGAGATAAAGACTGAAAAAGATAATCTTTTATTAGTTGTTTCATAATCTTTTTGTGCTATAGAATGTGATATTGCTGGTACTAATGCTGTAGAAAGTGCTATATTTATTGCTATTGGTAAATTAATTAAAGTATCTACTTTTGATAATATGCCAGCCTTTTGCATTGCTAATTGTTCTAATTCTTCTTTAATATTTATTATTCCGCTATATGCTATTTGTATACAATTACTTACAGTAGTAGTATCTATTACTGATGTTATAATTGATATTATAGATCCAATTGTAATTGGGATAGAAAACGCTAATATTGTTTTTAACAACTGTTTGTTTGTTTTAGTTGCTTCGGGAGATTTTTTTAAATCTTCTTTAGTAGCTTTTATCTTATGTTTTTTATAATATAGAATTATATAGATAAATGTCAAAATAACAGATATTGTTGTAGATATATTCCCTCCTGCTGCCATTATATATGCATCTTTTCCAATAAGAGCATATACAAATGTAATACTTAATATACAATTTAAAAACTGTTCCAATGTATATGAAATACTAGCAGGTTTCATATCACTTTGTGCATTAAAATATCCTCTTAAAACTGATGATGCTGCAACAAATACTATAGCTGGTGCTAGTACTCTAAGTACATAACTAACATCTGGAACATTTAATACCTTAGTAGCTATTAAATCTGCTCCTAAGAATAGTGTTATTGAGAAAAATAGTCCTATTCCTGCAAATAGCCTCATTGCTATTTTAAATATTCTGTGTGCACCAGCCTTATCATCAATTGCTAATCTTTCTGAAACCAGTTTACTTACAACTGTTGGAATTCCAATTGAACATAAAGATAGAAGCAATGAATATATCTGATACCCTGAAGCATAATAGCCTAAGCCTGTATCTCCAAATCCTTCTATATTTGTTATTACTAATTTATAAATTAGTCCCATTACTTTTACAGCCACTTCTGAAAACATAAGTATTAAAACATTTTTCATAAATGAAATTTTGGGTTTATTATTTATTTTTTGTTCTTCCAATACACTTCCTCATTTCTCTTTTGAATAATATTAAAATTCAAATTTATCCTTCATCCAGTTTTCTATTTCATTTATATTTATTCTTATTTGTTCCATAGTATCTCTATCTCTAATTGTTACTGTATTATCTTCTAATGTGTCAAAGTCAACAGTTATACAATATGGTGTTCCTATTTCATCTTGTCTTCTATATCTTTTTCCTATACTTCCTGCTTCATCATAATCACACATAAATTTCTTAGAAAGCTTTGTATATAACTCATCTGCTTTTTTGCTCAACTTTTTAGATAGTGGAAGCACCGCTATTTTATATGGCGCTATAGCTGGATGTAAATGTAATACTGTTCTTACATCTCCTTCTGCTATTTCTTCTTCGTCATAGGCTTCACAAAGTACTGCCAAAACAGTTCTATCTAGTCCATATGTAGACTCTATTATATATGGAATAAATTTTTCATTTGTATCTACGTCTAGATACTCTTGTTTAACTCCAGAAAACTCTTGATGTCTTGATAAGTCATAATTTGTTCTGTTATGTGTTCCATTTATTTCTCCCCAACCTATTGAAGGAAATAAGTATTCTATATCACATGCTGCTTTAGCATAAAATACTAATTTTTCGTGGTCGTGGAATCTTAGTTTTTCTTCTGGTAATCCTAAATCCATATAATATTTTTTTCCATATTCTTTAAAGTAATTGTATATTTCTTCATCTGTTCCTTCTTTACAAAATGTTTGAAACTCCATTTGTTCAAACTCTATTGTTCTAAAAGTAAAATTTCCTGGTGTTATTTCATTTCTAAATGCTTTGCCTATTTGTGCAATACTAAATGGCAATTTAGCTCTGGTTGTTCTTTGTACATTTAAAAAATTAACATATTCTCCTTGCGCATTTTCTGGTCTCAAATATATTATACTTTTGCTATCATTTGTTACTCCTCTATAAGTTTGAAACATTAAATTAAATTGTCTTATATCTGTAAAATTACATTTACCACACTTTGGGCATGGTATGTTATTTTCTTTTATATATTCTAACATTTCTTCTTGTGTCATGCCTTCTGCATGTGCTTCTGGATTAAAATCGCTTATTAGATTATCTGCTCTGTGTCTTGTTTTACATTCTTTGCAGTCTAATAATGGATCAGAAAAGCTTGATACATGTCCACTTGCTTCCCACACCCTAGGATGCATTAAAATATCTGCATCTATTTCATAACTATTTTTTCTTTCTTGAACAAATCTCTTTCTCCATGTATCTTTAATTGCATTTTTTAATCTAGCACCTAATGGACCATAGTCCCAAGTATTTGCTAAACCTCCATATATTTCTGAGCCTTGAAAAATAAATCCTCTATTTTTACACAAACTAACTATTTTATCCATTGTCAAATCTGCCATAATGTATTACTTCCTTCCTTTTATATAACTGCATAAATTTTATCAATTTATTAGCCAAAAGTCAACAATTATTTTACAGTCCTATTTCCATTTTATTACATTTTTTATATTATGTTACACTTTTATTACAAATAAGTTTACACAATATAACTTTTGTAATACTGTGGATAGTGTGGATAACTCTGTGAATAATTACAAATACTCACTTTATTTTCACCACTTATGCACAGTCGAATTTTGTCGTCAGTTTATGAAAACTATGGTTTTTACATTATGTACATGGTAAATTTGTTTGTTGTTTTTAGCTGTAGTGTATAATTGCAGTAGAAAAGTAAGTAAATTATAAATAGGCGACTGTTAGTCGCCCAAATACATAAAATTATTATTTATTATTTAAAAAATTTAAAATAAATTACTAATGCAATCTCAGTTATTAATATTGCAGGAAACCCTATTGTAAACCTCAGTTTCTTAGTCTTATGTCTAAAGACATACATTCCTGCTATTCCACCTATAGAACCACCTAGAATTGCTAGTCCAAGTAATGTCCCCTCTTTTATTCTCCATTCACCTCTTTTGGCTCTTCTTTTATCTATAAACATTGCCAAAAAAGTTATTATATTGATGATTATTAAATATATTATTATATTTTTTATTGTAAATATTTCCTCTAAATTCACGTTCATTTTCTCACTTTCTAAGGTCATGTTCTAACTGAATAAACTCATTTGATTGCTTTGGCTCATTCCTTTTAAACAGCCTACTTTTTCTAATAGCTCTATAACAGATTTTCCAATTTTAGAGCGTATTTTCATATCATCTATGGACATAAATTTTCCATCTTTTTTTGCTAGTTCTATTCCCTCTGCTGCAACTGTTCCAAGACCTGGTATACTATTTAGAGGTGGTCTTATTCCCTCTTCTTCTATTTGAAATTTTGTTGAATGAGATTTGTATAAGTCAATTGGTAAAAATTTTATTCCTCTTTCATACATTTCAAGTACAAGTTCTAATATAGCATACATATTCTTATCTTTTGTTGTAGCAGAATTTCCTTGTAAATCTATTTCCTTCATTTTATTTTTAACTTTTTCTTTACCATAGCACATTATATCACTATCAAATTCGTCAGCTCTAATTGTAAAGAATGCTGTATAATATGCTTTAGGTTCATGTACTTTAAACCATGCTATTCTAAATGCATTTGTTACATATGCTGCGGCATGTGCCTTTGGAAACATATATTTAATTTTTTCGCAAGATTTTATATACCAATCTGGTACATTGTTTTCCTTCATCATTGCTACATATTCTGCCCATTTTGCTGGATCTTTTAGTGCTTTTCCTTTACGCACCGTCTCCATTATTTTGAAAGCATGATTTGGTGGTACTCCTTTTTTTATTAAATATATCATTATATCATCACGGCAACATATAGCTTCATTTAATGTTACAGTACCTTCTTCTATTAAACTTTGAGCATTCCCCAACCACACATCTGTACCATGTGATAAACCTGATATACGTATTAATTCGTCAAAAGTAGTTGGTTTTGTATCTACTAACATTCCTCTTACAAATTTAGTTCCAAACTCGGGCACGCCATAACTTCCTACTTCACTATGGATTTGTTCTGGTGTAACTCCTAATGCTTTCGTAGAACTAAATATACTCATCGTTTCTTTATCATCTAAAGGAACTTTTGTAGGGTCTATTCCAGTTAAATCATAAAGCATTCTTATCATTGTAGGATCATCATGGCCTAAAATATCAAGTTTTAAAAGGTTTTGGTCTATAGAGTGATAATCGAAATGGGTAGTTATAATATCTGAGTTTGGGTCATCTGCGGGATGTTGTACTGGTGTAAACTCATATATTTCCCTTCCTTTTGGAACAACTATAATACCTCCAGGATGTTGCCCTGTAGTTCTTTTTATTCCTGTACAACCTTGTGATATCCTTAATACCTCCGCATTATTAACAGGTATACTTCTTTCTTCATAATATTTTTTTACATAGCCATATGCTGTTTTGTCAGCAACTGTACCAACTGTTCCTGCTTTAAAAGTTGTTCCTTTTCCAAATATAACCTCTGTATATTTGTGTGCTTTTGCTTGGTATTCTCCAGAAAAGTTCAAATCTATATCAGGCTCTTTATCTCCATTGAACCCTAAGAAAGTTTCAAAAGGTATATCTATTCCATCTTTTACCATTTTAGTGCCACATTTAGGACAGTCTTTATCTGGTAAATCAAATCCGCATGCATATCCATAATCTGTAAAGTCTGAAAATTTACATTTTGGGCATCTATAATGTGGAGGTAAAGAATTTACCTCTGTTATTCCTGTTGCATATGCTGCAAAAGAAGAACCAACAGAACCTCTTGAACCTACTATATAACCATCTTCATTTGATTTCCAAACCAATTTTTGTGCAATAATATACATAACTGAGAAACCATTTTTTATAATTGAATCCAATTCCTTGCTTAGTCTCTCTTCAACTATGTTAGGTAATGGGTCTCCATAAAGTTCATGAGCTTTTTTATAAGCTATATCTTTAATTGTTTGTTCGCATCCCTCTATATGTGGTGGACATTTTTCTGGTGATATTGGACTTATATTTTCGCACATATCTGCTATTTTATTTGTATTTGTTACAACAACTTCATAAGCCTTCTCTTCACCTAAATATTCAAATTCTTTAAGCATTTCTTCGGTAGTCCTTAAATATAATGGTGCTTGTTCATCTGCATCATCATATCCTTGTCCTGCCATTAAAATTCTTCTATATATTTCATCCTGTGGGTCCATAAAATGAACATCACAAGTTGCTACAACTGGCTTTTGCAATTTTTCACCTATTGCTACAATTTTCTTGTTTATTTCCTGTAAAGCCTCAACATCTGCTACTGTTCCATTTCTGACCATAAACATATTGTTTCCATTAGGCTGAATTTCCAAATAATCATAATCACTTGCTATTTCTTCTACTTCCTCATCTGTCTTACCTGCTACTATGGCTCTGTAAATTTCACCTTGTTCGCAAGCACTACCTAATATTAAACCTTCTGAGTATTTTTTATATAAAGATTTTAATATTCTTGGTTTTTTATAAAAATAGTGTAAGTGTGAATATGAAATTAATTTATATAAATTTTTTAAACCAACATAATCCTTGGCAAGTATTATAGCATGATATGTTTGTAATGACTTATAATCTGCTTTTCCTGTTTCTAGTTTATCTATATCATCTAATGTTTTTACCCCTTGTTTTTTTAACATGTCTATCATAATGTTAAAAACTTTTACAGTAGTATCTACATCATCCAATGCCCTATGTGCCACTTCTACCTTAATTCCTAAATTTTCTGCTATAATTCCTAATTTATACTTTTTATATTCAGGAAATAGATATTTTGCTAACCTTAAAGTATCTATATATGTATTATTTAATTTTAATCCTAATGCTGTTGCATTATATTTTAGAAAGCCTATATCAAAGTCTGCATTATGTGCTACCAAAACACTATCTCCAACAAATTCAAGTACTTTAGGTAATACCTTGTCTATTGTTTCTGCATCTTTTACCATATCATCTGTAATATTGGTTACTTCAACTACTTTTTGAGGTATTGGCTTTTCTGGATTAACGAAGCAAGAAAAACTGTCAATCAGTTCTCCATTTTTTATTTTCATTATTCCTATTTCTGTAATTTTTTCTGTTCTGAATGAAATTCCTGTTGTTTCCAAGTCTAATACACAATATGTAGTATCAATATCTTGATTTTTAGAAAATGATATACAAGATACTTTATCTGGTGCTAAATATGCTTCAACACCATATAATATTTTTATATCTGGATGGTCTTTTTCTAAATATTTGTGAGCTTCTGGAAATGCTTGTACAACTCCATGATCTGTTATTGCTATTGCCTTCATTCCCCACTTTACAGCCCTTTTTATTAAATCTTTTGCTGAAGTCATGCCATCCATTTGGCTCATTTGCGTATGCATATGTAATTCCACTCTTTTTACAGGTGCATTATCTTCTCTTTTCTCACGTTTTATTCCTGTACCTTCTATTATGGTATTAGCAATAATTCCAAGTTCTTTTGCAAATGGGTCAAATTGCGCAGTTCCTTCTACTTTTACTCCTTTAACACTAGTTAGTTTCCCCAAAATTTCTTTTGCCTTTTCTTTTTCCAAAAAGGCTTTACACGTAATAGTACTTGTTCCATCATATAAATCAAACATTGCTAATAATTTACCAGTTTTAAGTTCTCTGGAATCCACATTTAAAATTTCTCCATCTAATAGTACGCGTCCGCTGTCAACAGATAAGTCAGCTACTTTTACTAAAGTTTCTTTTAACTTTGCACTTCTGCCATATATTAATGGACTTTTTTCTTCTGTTTTTTCTTCCTCTTTTTCTGTTGCAACTTCCTTTGGCTCGTCTTCCTTTTTTTCTGTTTTCTTTTTTTTCTCTTCTGCTTCTTGATTCTGAATTGACAATATATATTCTTCTTCAATCTTTCTGTTTTGTTCTTGTAATCGTTCCATTACCTCTTCTAAAGGCTTTTCTTCGAATATTACCTTACATTTTTTATTATATAAGTTCATTAATGTTTCAGATAATATTTGGTCAAATTTTCTAGTCTCTAATATATCTTTTCCTTTTAATGATAATTGTACTTTTGCTATGTCATTTTCTATATTTACACTACTGTTTTTTAATAATGCCTTTGTTAGAGGATATTTATAAGCCATATATTCTATTATACTTTGCCATTCCTCTATAATAGTAAATATTGGAGTAATAGTATATTCAATTTTTATTATTATTTCTTTAAATCCAAATCTTTTTTCTATATATTTTTCAAAAATTGCTAAATCTGCTATTTTTATTTGTTTATTTGCTATTAATATTATCTCTATTTTACCTGTTTTTTTAAATAAATTCACACCTTTTATTTTAGCTTCATTTAATTCAAAACTATTTGAGTTATAATCCTTAAATACTTCTTTAACTGTTTTTTCCATTGACTCCACCTATTTCTTCAATTATAAAAGTCTAAAATATTCTTAAAATATCATTATAGGTTACAATTATGCTTAATCCTATTAAAATACAAAAGCCTATCATTTGTATTTTTATTTCTATATTTTCACTTAATGGTTTTTTTCTAATTCCTTCAACTAATAGTATTACCACTTTTCCTCCATCTAATGGTGGAAAAGGTAATAAATTAGTTACTCCTAAAGAAATTGATATTAATGCTAAGATATATACAAAGTCTCTTATTCCTTGTGTTTCTACTACAACTTCGCCTATTCCTACAGGTCCCATCAATTGATTTACCGACACGTTACCTGTAAAAAGCATTTTTAAATTTTCTACAATAGAAAATAAAAATTCACCTGTTGACCAAAAAGCATAATATATATTATTACTCAAATTATTTTCAGCAATTTTAAGATTAACTCCCAAGTAATAATTTGCTCTTTCCTCAGCTACAACTATAAAATCTTTCACATCATTATCTCTTTTTATTGTGAACTTTATTTCATTTGTTAAAGAATAACATATATTTTCTACTAATTTTTTTGTATTATTTTCCACATCTACATCATTTATTTTTAATATTATATCTCCTTCTTGTAATCCACAAACTTTTGCTGGGGTTTTGGCACCCACATTAGCAATTTCAGTAGATGTATTGTTCAAATTGGTTTTCAAGGAAATTCCTGTATATTTATATTTTTCTTCTGTTGGCACTATATTAGACTTAATTATATTGCCATCTCTTTCAATCTCAACTGATAGTTCTTTTCCATTACAATTTTGTAGGATATTATCCAAGTCATTTTTAGTTCTTATTATATGATTATTAATTTTCAAAATTTTATCTCCTGCTTGTATTCCATAAGCTTCTGCACTATAATTTGGAATAGTTGAATCAACTATATTAGATATATTGTTGCCTGTAAAAGCAGTTAAAGTAAAATATACAATAAGTGCGAAAATAATATTTACAACACCACCAGCTAACACTATCGCAATTCTCTTAGGTATAGAAGCTTTACTAAAAGAACCTTCTTTTTCAGAACGTTCTTCTTCTCCCTCCATACTTACAAACCCTCCAAGAGGAATCAATCTTAAAGCATATTTTGTTTCTTTCCCTTGCTTTTTCCATATTGTTGGTCCAAAACCTATTGCAAATTCATTTACCTTAACTTTACACAATTTTGCAACAAGAAAGTGACCACTCTCATGTATAAACACCAAGAATCCAAGGATAAAGACTATTTTAATTGCATTTATCAAAAAACTAATCAAAATTTACCTCCAATATCAAAGAAAAGATAATAAAAAGTATGCAAATGGTGCTATAAATAACACGCTATCTATTCGATCTAGCATTCCACCGTGTCCAGGTATTAAATTACTAAAGTCTTTTATTTCTGTATATCTTTTAATACTAGAAGCTGCTAAATCTCCTATTTGTCCTACTATGCTAAGGATACAACTAATAAGTGTTATATATATATAATTTATTTGCAGTCCCCATATTTTATTACAAATCAATGTATATATAATAGATAATATTATTGCACCTATTGTGCCTCCTATACATCCTTCAATTGTTTTATTTGGACTTATTTTTGTAAATTTATGTTTTCCTAATGTTTTACCTATGATATAGGCAAATATGTCGGTTCCCCATGCTGTAATAAATATAAACCAAATTAAAATTTTCCCATTATTTATATTCTCTCTTACTAATGATACAAACATAATAAATATAACTATATAACATATTCCAAAAAAAGTTACAGCAATATCAATAATATTAGTTTTCATATTAGTAATTATTATCTTTAGGAACAAAATTAATATAGAAGTTGGAATAATTGCTGCTATTATTTTTAATACAATATTCATTGGTATTATATGTATTATTGCAATCATTGCCGCTGCAATGTATCCTATTATTTCTATTGGATGCGTTTTTGTTTTTAAAGCTTTATAAAATTCATATAAACTCATTATCGCAATACCACTTAGTAATATATCTACTAAATATGTATTTCCAAAAATAAAAATAGCTGCCATTATTGGAAAAAGTATTACGCCTGATAAAATTCTTTTATAATTCATATTTATATTTTACCTTTCTTTTTTAGTTTGCTCCAAATTTTCTATGTCTTTTTTGAAAAATGTGAATGCTTTCTTCTATGTCGTTTTCATTAAAATCCGGCCAATATTTATCTATAAAAATAAACTCTGTATATGCTAGTTGCCATAACAAGAAATTACTTATTCTTATTTCTCCACTTGTTCTAATTAAAATGTCTGGGTCTGGTTGTCCCTTAGTATATAAATGATTTTCTATACATTTTTCGTCAATTTTTTCTAAATCTAGTTTTCCCTCATGTACTTCTTCTGCTATCTGCTTTGTAGCTCTTAAAATTTCGGCTCTTCCCCCATAATTAAAGGCAATATTTAATGTAAGACCTGTATTGTTTTTTGTTTTATCTATAATTTTATTTATACTGTTTTGTAAGCCTATCTCTAACCTAGAAATATCTCCCAATATATTTATTTTTATATTGTTTGCTGATGTTCTCTCTAATAATTTTTCTATATAGTTTTTTAATATCATCATTAAAGCTTTTACTTCATTTTCTGACCTTTTCCAATTTTCAGTTGAAAAAGCATATACTGTCATATATTTTATACCTATTTTATTAGCATATTGTGCTATTTTTTCTAAATTTTCTGCACCTGCATAATGTCCTTGTTTAACCTCTAAATTTTTTTCCTTTGCCCATCTTCTGTTTCCATCCATGATTATAGCAATATGTTCTGGTAAATTATTCTCCATGATATCTATACTCCTCTTAAAATCTTATATACTCATTACTTCTTTTTCTTTATTTTCCAATATTTTGTCTATTTCTTCTATTTTTTTATCTGTTAATTTTTGTATTTGGTTTTCTGCATTTTTTAATTCATCTTCTGTTATTTCAGAGTTTTTTTGTTTCACTTTTGCTAAATCAATTCCATCTCTTCTTATTGCTCTTATAGAGATTTTAGCCTCTTCTGCAAGTTTTCTTATATCTTTTACTATTTCCTTTCTTCTTTCCTCATTTAATTCTGGAAATACTAATCTTATTACTTTTCCATCATTGTTTGGATTAATTCCTATATCTGCTTTTAAAATTTCTTTTTCTATTTCTTTTAATATACTTGCATCCCAAGGTTGTATCACTATTAATCTAGCTTCTGGCACAGAAATTCCAGCAACTTGATTAATCGGTGTTGGTGTTCCATAATAATTTATTGTTATTTTATTTAATATTGCAGGATTTGCCCTTCCTGCTCTAATTTCTGATAGATTCTCCTCAAATACACTTATTGTTTTATCCATTTTTTCTTCAAATTCATTAAATTCCATAATTTTAATTTTCCTTTCTTTATTAATCTTCTATTAATGTACCGATTTTTTCGCCTTTAACAGCTCTAATAATATTTTCTGGATCTTTTAACGCAAATACTACTAAAGGTATTTTATTCTCCTTACATAATAATATTGCTGTTAAATCCATAACTTTTAAATCTTGATTTAATATGTCTGAATATGTAATGTGGTCATATTTAACTGCTGTTGGGTTAATTTTGGGATCATCTGAATATACTCCATCTATCGTTTTTCCAACTAAAATTGCATCTGCATTTATTTCAGCTGCCCTCAATGCAGCAGCCGTGTCTGTTGTAAAATATGGATTACCAGTTCCACTTCCAAATATAACTACTTTTCCTTGGTCTAAATATTCTACTGCTTTTCTTCTAGAATATTGTTCTGTAACAGGCTCCATTTTTATTGCTGTTTGCAATATCGCGCTAATTCCATTTTTCTCCAATCTACTTTGTAATGCTAATCCATTCATAGTGGTAGCTAACATTCCAATGTAGTCTGAACTAGTCCTTTCTATCTCATCTTCAGATTTTCCTCTCCAAAAATTTCCTGCACCAATTACAACTGCAACCTCTACTTTTTCTTTTAATAAAGTTTTTATTTGATTGCTTATTTGGTCTAGTACGGAAATATCTATTCCTCTTTTTTCTTGTCCTCCTAGCATTTCACCACTTAGTTTGAGTAAAACTCTTTTGTATTTAATCTCGGACATATTGCACACTCCTTTATCACCAAATTATTTGCTATATTGTATCATAGATTAATATATTTTTGCATCACTTTTTTAAAAAAAATTATTTTTCTACATAACAATAAGTAAAATTTGTTTGCAATGCACTAATTATAGCCATCAAATAACAGCAAAAAAAGAAAGCAAATGCTAAATGCTTTCTTTTTTTATACTATTTTTATTCTAAACATTATATTTTTTAATCTTTCTATATGCATATATTGCAGAACCAACACATATTATGATAAAACCTACAACTGTTATATCTTCTGTAACACCTGTTTTTGGTATATCATTTTCACTAGCTGTATTTTTGTTATCTTTATCTGTTTGTTCTACAATTGGTTTTGTACTATTTTCATTAGTAATATTATTAGTATTTTCTTCGTTTCCTTCATCATCTTCTTCAAAGTCACCTATATCTAGTGGAGAATTCTCACTAGTAGCTTTTACTCCTTTAAATAATGGTAATGCTATTGCACTTATTAACATTATTATAGTTAAAATCAATAAAGTTTTCTTAAACATCTTTAACATATCTTTTCCCTCTTCTTTCGACATATAATTTAAATTATTTTATTAATAATCTATTACATAATTAATTTTACTATCTTTTTTACATATAGTCAAGTACTTTTCGTAATTTTTATAATTTTTTATCCCAAAGCTACATCTAGAACCATCATTAATATAAACCCTAAAATTACACCTACTGTAGATAAATTTTTATGTTCTTTTACTGATTCTGGTAACAATTCTCTAGCTACTACTATTATCATTGCACCTGCTGCAAAGGCAAGTAGAAATGGCAACATGCTTCTTATATACATTACTAATATTGCTCCTATTACAGCTGCTATTGGCTCAACCAATGCAGATGCCTGACCTATCATAAAGCTTTTAAGTCTTGAATATCCTTCTCTTCTTAAAGGTAATGCTACTGCTGCGCCTTCTGGAAAGTTTTGGATTCCTATCCCTAATGCAAGCATAATAGCTCCTATTAGTGTCATGCCAGGAACTCCACTAGCAATTCCTCCGAAAGCTACACCTACTGCCATGCCTTCTGGTATATTATGAATAGTAATTGCTGATATTAAGAGTATACTTCTTTTTAGCGAATTCACACTTCTTAAATCACTTTTAACTTTTAGCATTTTATCTAAAAATCTATCTGACAATAGTACAAACATTCCTCCACAAATAAAGCCAAGTGTAGGTAATAGCCATACTATGTAGCCTAGTTCTTCAGATAAATCCAGTGAGGGAGCAAGTAAAGACCAAAATGAAGCAGCAATCATTACCCCTGCACTAAATCCTAAAATAGTATCTAAAACCTTTCCATTCATTTTTCTAAAAAAGCATACCACAAGTGCTCCTAGTGCTGTTACTCCCCATGTAAAAGTTGTTCCTACTAGTGCTTGAATTACTGGATTTAAATTTTCAAACCAATACAATTTTTTCACCTCATCTCATATTACATAATATGAGATGAGGTATTTTATGTGACGTCACATGTATATCTTTTATACATTAAATCTAAATAAAACTATATCTCCTTCTTGCATTATATAATCTTTTCCTTCTGAGCGTACTAAGCCTTTTTCCTTTGCATTTACCATTGAGCCCTCTTTTATAAGGTCATTATAAGAAACCACCTCTGCCCTAATAAAACCTCTCTCTATATCTGTATGGATTTTCCCCGCTGCCTGTGGAGCCTTTGTGCCTTTTTTTATTGTCCAAGCTCTTACTTCTGGCTCTCCTGCTGTCAGGAAGGACATTAAACCTAATAAGTTATAGCTTTTTTGTATAACCATATCTAAACCGGATTTTTTAATTCCTAGTGCTTCCATCATTTCTTGTTTATCTTGTTCCTCTAAACTTGCAAGTTCCTCTTCTATTTTAACGCAAAGAGGTACTACTTCTGCATTTTCTTGTTCTGCATATTGAATTACTTGTTTTACATATTTGTCTTCTGCCGCATTTTCTATTTGTTGTTCTGAAATATTTGCTATATATAATATTGGTTTCATTGTTAATAAAAAAGTCTCTTTTAATAATATTATCTCTTCGTCTGTAAAGTTTAAAGACCTTGCCGGTTTTCCTTGCTCTAGTGTATTTTTTATTTTTTCCAATATATTTAGTTCATCTTGAAATTTCTTGTCTGCCTTTATTTTTTTCTTAACACTTTCTATTTTTTTGTCTATTGTCTCTATATCGGCAAATATCAATTCTAAATTTATTGTCTCTATGTCTCTTATGGGATCAATGTTTCCATCTACATGAGTTATATTACTATCTTCAAAACATCTAACTACTTCACATATTGCATCTACTTCTCTTATATGAGATAAGAATTTATTACCTAATCCTTCTCCTTTACTAGCACCTTTTACTAAACCTGCAATATCAACAAATTCTACAATTGCATGTGTTATTTTTTCTGTTTTATACATTTTTGCTAATACCTCAAGTCTATCATCTGGTACTGGCACAACCCCAACATTAGGCTCTATAGTACAGAATGGATAATTTGCACATTCTGCCCCAGCATTTGTAATTGCATTAAATAATGTACTCTTCCCTACATTTGGAAGTCCAACTATTCCCATTTTCATACTTTACATTCCTCCAGTTATTTATATCTACTTTGTGTTTATGAATAGTTAAAAGTGAATAGTACATAAGTGCTCTTAGTGCTTAATTTAAATTATTCACTATTCACTATTAACCATTCACTATTAACTGCGAATTGCTAAATTCGCACTTATGGAGCTTCCAGCCGGAATCGAACCGGCGACCCCAGCCTTACCATGGCTGTGCTCTACCTACTGAGCTATAGAAGCATATTTTATGTGCATATCATATACACACATTTTATTCAGCTATTTCTTTTATTGCTTTTTTTCGTATTCTTTGTATCGCATTATCAACTGATTTTATTGGTGCATCTAATTTTGTGGCAATTTCTAAATAACTTTCACCTTGAATATATCTATTTAGTACTCTTTTTTCAAAATCACTTAACATTTTATCTATTGTAGTCTCTACTTTTGTATAATATTCTCTTTTAGTTATTGTATCTAAGGGGTCTTCTGTAGTCTTTGCATCAAATGTATCTAACAATTCAGTATCATTATCTTCTCCTTCATAAGCAACTTGGTTTAATGATAAATATGAATTCAGTGGCATATGTTTTTGCCTATTAGATGTTTTTATTGCTGTAATTAATTGTCTTTCAATACATAAATTAGCAAAAGTTTTAAAAGAATTATGCTTCTCTGAATTAAAATTTTTAATTGCTTTAAATAATCCAATTAATCCTTCTTGCATTATATCTTCTTTTTCTGCTCCTACCATATAATATTTGCCAACTTTAGCATTTACTAAGCTTTTATATTTATTAATAAGATATTCCAATGCACATTTATCTCCAGACCTAATAAGGTCTGTAAGTTTTTCATCACTCATACTACTATAATTGAAATCTGAAGAAAAAAATACATTTTCTTTACTCATATTTTTTAGTACCCTCCTAGAAGTTTTCCTTTATGGTTGTATTATAAGGCAGAATCTCCTTTAATGTCAATAGAAAGTTACAAAAAAAGAGAGAAGATTTGCATCGATGTCTTGGCTCGTTTTCATGATGATTATTTCCTTTCTGGACTATGATATTGAATTTTTCAAGTTTCTAAATTTACAAATCTATTATAATTTGTTATAATTTGTTCAAATGGGACAATTAGGGACTGTCCCTAATTGATACGGAGGAATTAAAAATGGCTTTTGATGGATTGATTACTAAGAGTGTTGTATATGAATTGAATACTTGTTTAATTGGTGGAAAAATTGATAGAATATTTTGCCCTAATAGTAATGAAGTTTTACTAGGTGTATATTCTAGTGGTATCAAATATGCTTTAAATATAAATATTTCTTCTAATAATTATAGAATAAATTTGACTACTAATGCTAGTCCCAACCCTCTTGTGGCTTCTAATTTTTGTATGGTTTTAAGAAAATATTTATTAAACACTAGAATTTCCAAAATATATAGTATCGATTTAGAAAGAATTGTAATTATTGAATTTGAGGATTTAGATTTAAAAGATAATTTAACAAATAAGAAGTTGATAATTGAACTTATGGGAAAACATAGTAATGTTATACTAACAGATGAAAATTATATTATAATAAACAGCATAAGACATTTGTCTACTGCTAACAACTCAAATAGAGACATTTTGCCTAAATATAAATATATATTTCCTACATCTAATAAATTAAATTTATTATCTATAAATGATTTTAATACTTTTTTTGATTTATTTGATAATGTTGAAAAGGATTTGCCTACTTATTTCTCTTCATTATTTACCGGAATTAGCAAAACTTTTATACAACATTGTTCCTCTTTGCTAAAAATATCAGATGAGATTAATAAAGATAATTTACTATGCTTGTATAATTGTGTTTATGGAATAATTGATAATTTAAATTCTAATAATATAGTTTGTGCTTCTTTGGATAATGACTACTCATTAGAACGTGGTGTTAAAAGTAGCAATTTAGAGGTTAATTTTTTCTTGGATGATTTTTATACTAAAAAAGAAAGAAATGAAGCTTTTTCTAATTTCAAAAATGATTTGCTTAAATTATTATTGAATAATATCAAAAAATTACAAATAAAATTAGAAAATATTGATAATAAATTAAAAGACTGCAAAGAAATGGATAAATATAAATTATATGGTGAACTAATTACAAGTAATTTATATCGTATAAAAAAATATAATGTTGAATCTATAGATTTAGAAAATTATTATGATGAAAATAAAGTTATAACAATTCCTTTGGATAACTCTATTTCACCAAACGAAAATGCAAAGAAATTTTTCAAAAAGTATAATAAACTAAAATCAACTTTTGGAGTTGCAAACAAACAAAAGAATGAAATAGAAAAAGAAATGTTATATATTGAAAGTGTTATATATGCTATAAATGAATCCTCTGCAATTGAAGAATTAAATGATATATATCAAGAAATTTCTGGAATATTCGTAAAACCTTCAAAAGTCAAATCTTCTTCTGATAAGCAAAAAACTTTTCAACCTTTTAAATATAATATAGATAATTTTACCATATTGGTTGGAAAAAACAATTTACAAAATGATTATATTACTCATAAATTAGCAAATTCTAATGACTACTGGTTTCATGTAAAAGATAGTCATGGAAGTCATGTAATATTAAAAACTGAAGGTAAAATACCTTCTCAAGAGATTATAAATAAATGTGCCTCTATAGCTGCATATTATAGCAAATCTAAATATTCTTCTAATGTTCCTGTTGACTACACTTTGGTTAAAAATGTGAAGAAAATGCCTAAAGCAAAGCCAGGTATGGTTATATACACAAATTATAAAACTGTTAATGTAAATCCTGAAAAAATAAGGACCACTTAACCTTGTACACAAGGTTAAGTGGCGGCATTTGCGTTGAGTTTGAGTATTAGGCGACACATATCTGGAGATAAAAGTATTTTTTTGTGCTGAAAGCTCTTATTACTTTATATCCACTCTTCTCTGCATTGATAGCAATTTCATTCAATTGCTTCCATGTCGCAGACCAGTCATCAGACCGCATAGTGACAGAAATCTTTATTTTTCCTTCGCCTTCATCCGTAATCTCAAACGCTTCAGCAACCTCTCGGTTGTAGACTTCAGGTGTGAAGCAGGTCTCGATTATATCGTTGATTTTCATACTGTTGTACCTCTTTTCTTTGTTTTAGTCATGTCCTCGGTATGACCTGGTTGATATAATTTTCCCACCGTTGCTATCAATCAGATTGTTTATTGTTAAATCTGTTGTAGCTTGCACCGTACATCGACATATACATGTCTTCACTTATTAAATTATAGCACATTTTACATAAAATGTCAATTTTGCTTTTAATCAGTTCATTACTTTATATTCTATATCCTCCATATGTGGAAACATTTCCTTTACTCTTTTAAATGTTAACATAGCATGTGCTGGTTGAGGATTTTTTTCTTGTTTACTTAATAATTTTTGAGTATAACAATTTTCAGCAGTTTTAAATATTAAATATCTATTTCTTACATAAGTAAAAAATATTTGATATCCACTCTCTAGATTTTCATAGAATTGTTCAAATGTATACTTACTATCCATATATTTTTCTCCTAATTTATCATTTTGTCAAATTCTATTTCTGATATAATTTTTACCCCTAATTCTTGTGCTTTTTTTAATTTACTTCCTGCATCTTCTCCAGCTAAAACATAATCTGTTTTTTTAGATACACTGCTAGAAGTCTTTCCTCCTAGTTTTTCTATTACTTGACTGGCCTCATCTCTTGAATATTTTTCTAGACTTCCTGTTAAAACAAATACTTTTCCTTCGAACCTATTGTCAGTTCCAAGCTCCTGTTTTAATGTCATATTTACTCCTGCTTGTTTTAACTTATTTATTAAGTCTATACTTTGTCCTTGTTTAAAAAAGTTGTATATACTTTCTGCTGTTATCTCTCCTACATCTTGCTTTGATTCTAGTTCTTCTAAACTTGCCTCTATTAAATTATCCATAGATTTGTATTCTTTTGCTAAACTTTTAGCTAATTTTACACCTACATGTCTTATTCCTAAAGATGTTATAACTCTATGCAATTCTCTATTCTTGCTTTCCTCTATTGAGTTTATTAAGTTTTGGGCAAATTTTTTGCCATTCTTTTTTAATGTTGCTATATCTTCTAAAGTTAAATTATATAAATCTGAGATATTAGATATTAATTTTCTCTCTATCAGTTCTTCTATAATAGCATCTCCTAAACCTTTTATATCCATTGCTTCTTTAGATGCGAAATGTATTATACTTCTATATAATTTTGCAGGGCATTCTATTCCTATGCAACGAACAACCGCTTCTCCCTCTTCTCTTACCGCTTGTGCACCACATACCGGGCAAGTTCGTGGCATTTTAAAAATTTTTTCTTCACCAGTCCTTTTGCTTTTTACTACCTCTACAATTTCTGGTATAACATCTCCCGCTTTTTGAATGACAACAGTATCTCCTATTCTTATATCTTTTTCTTTTATAAAATCTTCGTTGTGTAATGTTGTTTTAGATATATTAGAGCCAGCAACATTTACTGTATCCAATATTGCCATTGGAGTTATTGCACCAGTTCGCCCTACTTGGCATATTATATCTATAACTTTTGTTTCTTTTTTTTCTGGTGGATATTTATATGCAACTGCCCATTTAGGAGTCTTAAAGGTTGTACCTATTTTTTCTCTTAATTCTAAATTATTTACCTTTACAACAGCTCCATCTATTCCAAAACTTAGGTTTTCTCTGTCCTCTCCTATTTTTTTTATTGCTTCAAGTACTTCGTCTATATTTTTGCATAATATTCTTACTGGATTAACATTAAAACCTAATTCTTGAAGATATTTAAGTCCTTCATAATGAGTCATTATTTCTTTATTTTCTATTTCTTGAATATTAAATATATATATATCCAAAGGTCTTCCAGCTGTAATTTTACTATCTAGCTGTCTCAGCGAACCTGCTGCAGCATTCCTTGCATTGGCAAATCTTTCTTCTTCATCTGCTAATCTGCTTTCATTTAATTCATCAAACTCTTTTTTACCTATAAATATTTCTCCACGAACAGTTATATTTATAGGCTCTTTTAATTTATGTGGAATTGTTCTTACTGTTTTTAAGTTTTCTGTAACATCTTCTCCTACAGTCCCATTGCCTCTTGTTGCTCCTCTTATAAAAATACCATCTTTATATTCTAATGCTGTAGATAGTCCATCTATTTTTGTTTCTACAACATAGTCTAGTGGCAAATTATATTCACTTGCTAATTTTTGCATTCTTGTATCAAATTCTCTAACTTCTTCAAATGAAAATACATCTTGTAAACTTTGTAAAGGTACTCTGTGAGTCACTTTTTTAAAGCCCTTTTTTATTGGGCTTGTGCCTACTTTTTGTGTCGGAGAATCTGGTGTTATAAGTTCTGGATAATCTGCTTCAAGCTGTTTTAATTCTTTCATTAACATATCAAATTCAAAGTCACTTATAACCTGTTCATCTTCATAATATTTTCTTGTATAATATTCTATTTTTGGTTTTAGCTCATTAATTCTATCTTCTGCTTGTTCTAATGTCATAAATATGGCATCCTTTCTTCTTTTTCTAATCCTTTAAAAGATCTTTTCCACTTTTTATATAATCCCAACCTGAGAATACCGTTGCAATTACACATATAATCATCATCAATGTAACTATCAAATTTATTGCGAACTCCATTCCTGTTAATTGCATTGTCAATATTGCTCCAAATGGATTTTTATCAATAAATGCTAGCATAATTGCAATCATTTGTGTAACAGTTTTTAATTTTCCCCAAACACTTGCTGCTATTACCTTTCCTTTTTTTTCTACAGCTATTAATCTATATCCAGAAACAATAAATTCTCTCATTATTATTATTGCTGGTATCCATGACGGAATTTTTCCAAATTCTATCAACAGCATCATTGAAATAATAACTAATATTTTGTCAGCAATAGGATCTAAAAACTTTCCAAATGTGGTTATTTGATTTCTTGAGCGTGCTATGTATCCATCTAATTTATCTGTAATGGAAGCTATGATAAAGATTACATCAATTATAAAAAATGTTATAGGTATTCCTAATATATCTCCTTGTATATTAAAAAATGGTATTATTAATATAATAAACACTAAAATAATTCTAAAAATTGTTAACTTATTTGCTAAATTCACTTGAACTCCCTCTTTTCTTTTAAATTTGCACTAACATACAAGTCCATTATATGTGTAAATAATTTTCCTATATTATATATAAACTTTTTAAAAAAATAAATAGTATTTTATCTTTTTTTACTATTTTTAAAATAAGTAGCTCTATCTCCTCATGATATAAGTAAAAAATAATGTTCCATTTTCTACCATTTTCTATAAAAAAATATTGATAATTAGATATTATCATGTTATAATTTGAAATATACTAAAGAAAAGTAATAAGATAGATAAAAGGTCATCTTATTACTTTTTATTAAATAGATAAGGAAGTAATACAATGGAATTTATTGAAGTAAAAAATTTAACAAAAAAATATGTTTCTGGCAATATAGAAGTTACAGCTGTAGATGATATATCTTTTGAAATAAAAAAAGGAGAAATTGTTGTAATTGTTGGAGCCAGTGGAGCTGGTAAAACAACACTTTTAAATATATTAGGTGGAATGGATAATTTAACATATGGGCAAGTGATAATAGACGGAAAAGATATTTCTAATTATAATGATTCTCAATTAACTGAATATAGAAGAAACGATATTGGATTTGTTTTTCAATTTTATAATTTAATACAAAATTTAAACGCTATTGAAAATGTAGAATTAGCCACTCAAATATGTACAAATACTTTAAACCCAGAAATGGTTTTAGAACAAGTAGGTCTTTCAAATAGAATTAAGAATTTTCCTTCTCAATTATCTGGAGGAGAACAACAAAGAGTGGCTATTGCAAGAGCAATTGCTAAAAATCCTAAAATATTGTTATGTGATGAGCCAACCGGCGCTTTAGATTACAAAACAGGTAAAGAAGTTCTTAAATTATTGCAAGATACTGCCAATAAAAATAATATGACAGTAATAATAATTACTCATAATCAAGCTATAGCGCCAATGGCTAATAGAGTTATAAAGATGAAAAGTGGAAAAATAGAAGAAAACATTATAAATGAAAAACCAGTAGCAATAGAAGAGGTAGAATGGTAAGATGAAGAAAAAAGCATATTTAAAAGATTGTAGAAAAATGTTTAAAAATAATTTTACTAGATTCATATCAATAGTTCTTATTATTATTCTAGGAACAGCCTTTTTTGTGGGAATGAATGCTGTAGCACCTGCTATGGAAGATGATGCGGAAAAATATATGAAAGAAAATAATATCTTTGATATATCATTATCCTCAAATTTAGGATATAAAGAAGAAGATATTGAAAAATTCAAAGAAGATGCAGATGTAAAAGAAATTCAGGGTGTTTTTCTTTACGATGTTTTAACTTTATATGACAAAAAAGATGTTACATTAAGATTGTTTTCATCTGATAAAGAATCAGATATAAATAAGAGTAAAATATTAGATGGAAGAAATATTGAAAAAGATAATGAATGTTTAATTTGTTCAAGATTAAAAGATATGTACGGTTATAATATTGGAGATAAAATTAAAGTATACAGAACAGATGATACTAATTTAGACGATTATATAAAATATACAGAATATGAAATTGTCGGTGTTGCTCAAAATCCTGCATATATATCAAAGTTTTATGGAAATACTACTCTACTAACTGGAGAATTAAATTCATATATTATAGTTGATAAGCAAGTATTTAATATGAAAGATTATACAACAGTATATATTAAATTAGATATAGATGAAAATATCAAGAAATTTTCTGACGAATATAAAAAAGAATTAGAAGACAAGCTAGACAAAATAAAATCTATTGATAAAGAGATAGCGCAAAATAAGTTTGATAAATTATATAAAGAAAAAGAAAAGGAAGTTTTAGATTACGCATCTCAAATTGAAAAAACTGAACAATATATAGAAAAATTATATTCTAAAATAAATGCATCACAAAAAGAAATAGATGATAATATTGTTAATGTATCAAAAGCTGTATCTCAATATTATCATTCAGAAAAAATATATATAAAAATGCTAGAGAGAAAAAATACGCTATTTAATTTATATTCTGATTTAGATACAAGTAAAATTCAAAAAAGCAATTTAGAAAAAGATATAAATACATTAAAGCCTAAAGTCATAAACTTAAGAAATGAATTAGAATCTTTAAATTATAAAATTGAAAAAAACTTATATGAACTATATTCGTTAAATGATGAAGAAACAAGGTTTGTGGAAATAAATAAAGAACTAAATGAAATGTATTATGAATATAATTCTAAAAACAATGAATATAAAAATTTAAATACACAATATGAAAATAAATTGCAACAGTATGAAAATACAAAAGAAAATGTTGCAAATATTGAAAGTCAAATAAAAGAAGAACAGCTAAAATTATATAACTCCTTTACTGCATTAGAAGATTTAGTAGGTGGAATAAATAATCCAGAATTAGTAAAATCAGTTCAAATCATAAAAACATCTCAAGAAAAGCTTAATGATAAAATAGAGCAACTAGATAGTAAAAATATTAAGCCTAAAATTCAAAATGCCAAAGAAGAACTTGCTAAAGCGAGTGAAGAATTAAATCAATTTAAAATTGTGGAGACCATTACTCCCCTATATGAAAATACAGGCTTTAAGTCCTTAAAAGAAGATTTATCTAAAATTGCAATAATGGGTAAAATATTTCCAGTAATGTTTTTTGTGGTGGCTGCTTTAGTTACTATTACAACAATATCAAGAATGATAGAAAAAGATAGAAGTAGTTTAGGAACTCTAAAAGCATTAGGATATAAAAAAAGTACAATAATGACAAGATATATAATATATTCCTTAAGTGCTGCAATATTAGGTACTTTAATAGGAGCGCTTATCGGAAGTATTTTAATAGTACAAATATTATTTGTTTCATATGGAAGCTTATATGATTTACCCGATTTAGAAACCAACATAAATATTTTGTATACTAGTGTTTCTTTAATAATAGCTTTAATATCAACAGTCTTAGTTACTGTAATTTTAACTTTAAAAGCATTAAAGGAAAACGCTGCTGAGCTAATGAGACCTAAAACTGTAAAGAAAGTAAAAGGAATATTCTTAGAAAAAATACCTTTTATTTGGAAAAACTTAAGCTTTTTATTTAAAATTTGTTTTAGAAATATTTTTAGATATAAACAAAGATTATTAATGACTATAATAGGAATTGCCGGATGTACAGCACTTATTTATTCAGGGTTAGGTCTACAATCTTCTATAAATGAAATATCAGATAAACAATTTAAAGATATAAGGAAACTTTCATTAGAAGTATATTTACAAAAAGAATTAGAAGAAGAAAAAGTCAATGAAATAAAAGATTTTATAAAAGAACAAGAATATATAAAGGATTTAACTCCTATAATGCAAAAAACTTTTACTGTAGGAGCTAATGAAAATAAAAAAGATGTCTTCTATATAGTTGCTGATGCAAATGAAATTCATAAATACATAGGTTTGCAAACAAGAAATAGCCAAGAAGAGATAGAATTAAATGATGATGGAGTAATTTTAACAGAGAAATTAGCCAATATACTTGAAATAAAAGTTGGAGAGAAAATAAAAATAATAGTAGCTGATGGAATTGAATCTACTGTTAAGGTCATTGGAATTACAGAAAATTATTTATATAATTATGTTTATATGACTCCTAAAATGTATGAAAGAGTATATGGTAATAATATACAATACAATGCATTTTTTGCAAATGTTAATAAAGAATTATCAGATGATGAAGAAGTTAAATTAGCTAATAAATTGAAAGAAAATGAAAATATATCAGCCATTATCATAGAGAAAAATCTAAATAAAGAATTTCAAACAAGTTTAACAAGTTTAATGAGTATTGTAATATTATTTGTAGGTTGTGCTAGTTTACTATCATTCACCGTATTAATAAACTTAAATAATATAAACATTGAAGAAAGAACAAGAGAATTGTCAACAATCAAATTGCTAGGATTTTATAAAAAAGAACTAGAAAGCTATGTTTTTAGAGAAAATATCATTTTAACTATATTAGGTACTGTTTTAGGATTAGGATTAGGTATTGGAATTTTGGGACACATAATTCAAAGTGCAGAAGTAGAAACCATATTTTTAAGTAAAGATATTAGTATAATAAATTTAGGAATTGCATCATTGATGACACTTTTATTTACATTAATAACAAATTGGATAATGAAGAAAAAATTAAAAAATATTAATATGATAGATTCTTTAAAAAGTGTAGAATAAGAATATTATGTTTTTGATTTTACTATTTCTACTATGTCAGAAATATATTTCCCTATAACAGGAATATTAAGGGTTACTATTCTTTGTAAAATTATAATAATTATAGCAGTTAAAATTGTAAACCCTATTCCTGTTCCAATTCCTTTAATTATTCCTGACAAAAAATTTCTAAATAGAAATTTTTTACTGTTTCCTAAAAGCTCCATTAAGTCTAGAATTTCATTTTTAGATAAAATGTAATTTATTTTGTCTATTTTATTTATTAGTTCTTTTTCTCTTTTCTTTTTAAACATAAAATCCACCCATTATTAGAGTGGATTTTTTTTATTTTTTTATTCATTTATAGTATTTAATGTTTGTTTATTTTTGTTACTTTTTTCTTCTTGCTTTACTAGTTCTTCTAATGTTTTTATTAATTCTTGCAATTTTTTCATATCCTTCCCTATCATCTCCCAATCATTACTATTATTAGATTTTTCTAAATTTTCATTTGCTTTAATGATTGCTTCTATTGTTTCATTTATGGTCTCTGTACTTTCTATTTCTATATTAAAAGCTGATTGTGACAGTAAGTTGTTTATTGCTTCTTCAATATTATCTCCAATTGCAAATTTATTTCCTGAAGCCACAACTACTTTTTTTAGTAATGGCAATGAATTGTCTTCATTTGTATATTGTTGGTAAATAGATTGAACATATAATAAAGTATCTTCTATTGGAACCACTATTGTCCTCTTTGTTATCTTTGTTCCCGTTACTTTTAGTTTATCTATTTCTTTAGATATATTTGTGTCTTGTTCTGTCAAATTATTTAATTGCATTGTTCCTATAACATTACTGTCTGATGTATATTTATATATAGTTAATTTTGGAATACCATTTTCATAAGTTCCTATTGCATATGAAATTATATTTTGTTTTTTATATGGTGTATATGGTATTACTAGTCCTAATTTGGTAGTTTCTGAATCTACTGGTTTTACCATTGTATAATATGGTTCTATTTCTACTCCCGTTTTTGTAGTTGTTTTTCCGTCGATGCTTGTAGCTATATTCCATATATCGTCCCCTCTATACAGAACATCTGGCTGTATATTGTGATATCTTTTAATTATTTCTGCTTGTATATTATATAAAAACTCTGGATATATAAACTGACTGCTTATGTCCTCTGGGATTTGCTCATCTTTATCGACAAATAAATTTGGATATATATTCCTATAAGACATTATTATTGGGTCTGTCCTATCTGTAATATAAAATTTCGTTGTTCCATCATATGCGTCTATAAGAACTTTAACAGAATTTCTTATATAATTTATATCTTTTTTAGTTAATGCATCCATTTGTATTGTACTTATTTGTGAATATGGATATTCGCTTGAAGTTGTATAGGCATCAATTACCCATATCATTTTCCCATCTTTATCAATCACTAAATATGGATTTTCATCATATATTAAATATGGTATTAAGGTTTTTGCTCTTTTTATAATATTTCTATTGGTTAAAACTTTGCTTTCTTTAGTAATATTAGTTGAAAATGCTAGCTCTAAATTTCCTTCTTTAATTCCTAATATAAACCTATCTAAAAAATTAAGTTTCAAACCAGCTTTTCCATTATATGAATTCTCTACATTTTCTGCACTATTTGAATTTAATTTAGGATAATCAAATTCATTTTTATTTTTACTATTTGTTATTACAGGTTCATTAGTTTGTAATCCATAGTATATTCTTGGTTCTGATATATTTATTACTTCATTATTTTCAAAACTTTTTTGTAGATTTATTATTTCTCCATCTTCATTTACTTCTTTTGCTGATGTAACAATTACACCATATCCATGTGTATATTCGTGCATTTTATCATTATATGTTCCTACATTTTCTGATATTTCTCTAGGAGTTATATAAACCAATGACAACTTACCATTCAAATCTATTTTTGCTATACTACTATCTCTGTAAGAATAATAGCCTTTTGCCGTTTGTGATAAATTTAGGCTTTTAACAATATTTTCTTTACTGGTTATAGCTATATTATCTATTACTTCTTGGTTTTTGTTTTTTATTTTATTATCTAGTGTTACATTATTTGATATTGTTATTTCGTCTATCTCTATTCCATATGCTTTTTTAGTATATTCTATATTTTTAGTTATGTAGCTTTTTTCTTTGTCAAGCTCGTTTGGATTTACAAAAACAGTTTGAGTTATTAGTAACACTAATAACATGCCTATTAAATATGTAGGAACTACTAACAGACTTTTTATTACATTTTTAGTTTTTCCTTTTTTGAAAAATATAACTGCTAAAATTATTGATACAACCATTACTATTGTTAATATTTTATACCCCCACAATCTTATTGTAACATCTGCAAATCCTGCTCCATATATCGAATATGATGTTCCATCTTTCAAAGTTAAAAATTTGTTTACTTCCATATCCTGAATGCCTATATATGTTAAGCTTGCCAATAATATAACTATTATAATAATATGAGAAACTAATTGTTTAGTGAAATGACTATTTCTTAGTATTTCTCTACTTACCCCATCAAAGAATATGTTAAACGAAATTATATAATATATTACTGTATAAATTGTTAATCCTACTACAAGTAATAATATATATATTAGCATAAATTCAATAAAAGGTTTTTGAAATATAAAATAACTTATATCATAGCCAAAGATTGGATCTGCTATTTCAAATGATGCACTATTAAAGCATAACATGAAATTTTTTAGCATTATATTGGTTGTTAATGCACTTATTATTATTGAGCTAATGAATGCAATTGATTTATTTACTAATTTAGGCATTGGCTTTTTATCATCTTCAAAAAAAGCTTTTAATCCCTTTTTTATTTTTAAATTTGTCAAATATATTAATAAAAATAATACAATAAAATTTATGCTAAATGCTATAGCTGTATATTTAACATTTTGCCAAAATATTTCCGTATACTTTTCTCCTATTTCCAATATTTCTAAATATTGACCTCTAAAATATATGTACCCAATTAGTAATACTAGTAATATAAAGGCTAATACAATTACAATTCTTTTGTTATTTTTTTTTGTTATCTCCTTTGCCATTTTTTTCTTCCTTTCTTATTATATTAATGCATTTACAAAATCTGTACTATTAAATATCTCCATATCATCAATCTGCTCTCCCACACCTACGAATTTTACAGGTACTTTGTTTTCTGAGACAATTCCTATAACGACGCCACCTTTTGCAGTTCCATCTAGTTTTGTAAGAACTAACCCTGTAATATCTACTGTTTCCTTAAATGCTGCTACTTGTGATATTGCATTTTGTCCTGTTGTAGCATCTAAAACCATTAAAATTTCTTTTGAAGCATCTGGTAACTCTTTATCTATTACCTTTTTTATCTTTACTAATTCATCCATCAAGTACTTCTTATTGTGTAATCTTCCTGCTGTATCACATATTAGTACATCTGCTTTTTTTTCTTTTGTTATTTTTATAGCATCATAAACAACTGCAGCAGGGTCTGTCCCTTCTTCTTTTTTTACAATGTCACATCCAGCACGATTTGCCCAAATTTCTAATTGTTCTACTGCTGCCGCTCTAAAAGTATCTGCTGCTGCTACTACCACTTTTTTTCCATCCTGTTTTAATCTATTTGCTATTTTCCCTATTGAAGTAGTTTTTCCAACACCATTTACACCAACAACTAATATAACTGCTGGAGTTGTTTCCAGTTTTAAACTGTTATCTACTTCATCCAAAACTTTTTTTATTTCTTCTCTTAAAGCTTGTCTTACATCTTGTTCATCTTCTATTTTTTCTTTTTTTATCCTATCTCTTAAATTAGAAATTATTTTTGTAGATGTTTCAACTCCAACATCTGACATTATTAATGCTTCTTCTAATTCTTCCAGTAGTTCTTCATCAACTTTTCTAAAATTGCTAAAAACATTATTTATTTTCTCATCAAATGAACTTTTAGTTTTACTTAAACCTTGCTTTAACTTATCGAAAAATCCCATATATCCTCCAATACTATTATAATATTTTAAACAATACAAGTATAACATATTTAATGTAAAATGGCAACGGTTGTCAATTGGTACGGAGATTTTGACAACAAAATTGACAAAAGTATAACCAAAAGGACGGACTTTTTGCTCATAAAAGTCTGTCCTTTTGTTCACTATCTAAAAAATATATTTTTTATTTTGTTTACAAGTTTTTTTATTATTGACTCCTTATATTCAACAATAGAAAGACTTTCTTGTGTAGGTTCTTTCTTCTTAAAAATTTCATTTGGATTAAATTGAACTTGTAAATATTCTTGATATCTTTTTTCATTTTTGGCATATACTTCTTTTAATCTTTTCTTTTCGTTTTCATCTTCACACCAATATTGTAAGTTAAGTAACGCAATAATACCTAAAGTTTCTTCTTTTAATTTTTGATTTTTTATAGGCACGTTTGGATTTATTCCTTTTATATAATTTGTATCCTTTTCTTCTCTAAAGAATTCTCTTAGTTTTTTTGGTATTTTATTTCTATGTTCATTACTTATTAATCCTAGAAATTCATCTACTTCAGAATATGCTTGTCTTGTGTTTATTGATACTCCCATTTATTCAATTTCCACTCCTTTTGGTTCTCCACCTCTTTCATTTGTTATTAATAGTTTGAAATTTTCCATCTGCGCATCCATCACTCCTGTTCTAGTTTTTTCTTCCGTTGTTTTTATAGCACTGGATAAAATAATATCTTCGTTGCTATGTTTTTCTATCATCGATACTAAATCTATTTTTTTATTTTCTCTAGCTGAATTTACAATTTGTTGCGGAGTTGGCAATTTGCCTGTTTCTCTTAACTGTTCTAAAGATTTATTATATTCATCTACTAATGACTTATATTTATCTATACCAATTCTACCAATTTCGTCACATAAATCTTCCATATATTTAGAAGAGTCTGGAAAATATAATGCATATTCTTTAGTTCCATTATCTATATTCATTTTTGAAAACAAATATTCGAAAAAAGCTCTCTTGTAAAAATCTTTTACTATACACCCGTTTTCAAAATCATCTTTTACATTTTCTAATTTGTCTAATTCATCATTTTGACCTGTAATAACACTCCAATGTAGTACTTGAGCTATATTCCTTTCATTGGCAACATCACGTATTGTTCGTCTAACTTCATCACTTGTATCAGATTTTATATAACCATCATCTTCTCTTGCTAACGATAAAGTTTCAGCAGTGTATCTACCTTCTCTTATAAGTGCTTCATTTACAGCTTCTTTTAAATTACCTTGGAAAATGGTAACATTTAAATTTAATTTAGCTAGCTTATCTTTTTCTTCTAATGATAATGTTTCATATCTATCTTTATCTATTAAAATAGTAGCTTTATTAGATAAATTAACGTTTCCTTTTATTGCAGTATCAGTTGGAACTAGTGAGACCATTTCAGATTGTTCTATTTGTTCTGCTAGTCCATCAATTATGGCACATGTTTTATCTGAAAAAGTATTGTTCATATCATCTGGAACTAAACCATTTAAAGACCATAATACCATAGAATTATAGTCAGAATTATATGGCACATATTGTTCTAAAGTTTTAGTATTTTCTTTACTAATCTTATTGATTTCATCCGGTTTAGTCCAATCTACTTCTTTTAATAAACCTTTCCTTCTTAATAAATCACGCATGGAGGTAGAAAACTCTGTATCTTTTTCTTTTCTCAGATACGGAACCGCACTTATTGGACGTACTACTCCATCAACTGGAATGACATTGGTAGCCCTCACCAATGCTATATTCTTAATATCCATAAACATTCCCTCCTTTTTATTACATAATAATATTATTAAAAATATTATATATCATAATCGGGTGCAATATATTTGTCAAGTTTCTAAACAAAGGAGTGAACAAAAAGTCCGTCCTTTTGTTCACTATTCACTGCTAATTGCTAAATTTGCACTTATGGAGCGGTTAAGCTACAGCTTACGAACTACAATGCTCTCTTTCTAAAAACATTATATAGTAATTCCTATATTTTTTCAAGGAAGCATGGGAATTTTTTGTAATTTATAGTATAATGTAATTGTATTATTCGCTGTAATTTATTGAAAGGAGAATAAAATGATTTTTAACAAAGAGAATATTTTAAAAACACTAAATAAATATAATTTTGATTCACAAAATTATATAGTTATTAGTGGTGCAGCTTTAGTACTTCAAAATGTAAAAGAATATACATCTGATATAGATATAACTGTTTCTAATGAATTATATAACCAATTATTAAAAAAATATAGTTGCACGTTTGAAAAAGAAATTGAAAATTATAATGTTTGGTTTATTGATAATATAATAAATTTTAGTAATCATTATTATGAAAAAATAGAATATATAGAATTATTCGGATATAAAGTACAAACAATAAAATCTGTATTAAAATTAAAAAAGCAACTTAATCGTTCAAAAGATAAAAAAGACATTCAACACATTATGGATTTTTATAAAGATACAGACGAGGTTAAATAATAAATTAACCTTGTTTTTTTCTAGTTGCAATTTTTAAAAATTAAGGGGTTTGGGGATTTTCCCCATATAAGAATTTGTACGGGAGTATAAATTCAGTGCTGGCTAGACATTACTTTTACTCCCATATTGGTTAATATATAAAAAGAGGATTAAATTACTTTGCTAATTTTTTGCTCTTTTTTAAATTATTTATATAAAAATATACTCTTTTAATATAATTTCTTCTGCTGTAATTTTATAATTATTCATAAGTTTTGCCCATTCAATATGATTTCTTTTTTTATTTTTTTCGAATAGTCTTTCATCTGATTTTTTATAACTTTCCATCAAAGTATTTAATAAATCTTCTGAACTTTTACTTACTGAAATAAGATGATTAGTAAGTTCTTCTTTCATTAAAAGTGAAGTATATAGTGCTTTTTTATATTCTTTTAAATAGGCTAATCTCATTCTTCCATATTTGTTTATAATTCCTTTTTTAGTTTCTTTTAAAGTTAAATCTGGCAATAAATAATCTCCTTGTTTTGTATAAGTTATTTCCATAATAAAATCATTCCTTTCTTATTTTTATTAAATATTTATAATTGTTTTTGGTATTAATAGTAGGTTATCTACTATGTTATTATCTTCAATATATGGACAATTTATAATTCCATCGTGAAAAAAATGTTGTTTTATTAGTTCCATATATAAAATCAAATCTGCTTCAGAATATTTATTATCTTCATATTTTTTTGTAGAAAATATGAAGTAATCTTGTTCTAATTTTTCTAATTCTTGCTTGTTGATTTGTTCTTTATATTTAATTCCAATTTCATTATTATTTAAAATTTCATTAAGATAATTTAAATATTCTTTATTACTTTTAGATATAAATTCATCTGTGAATTTTATATTTTTAATTTCAATATTGTAATTTTTATCTCTTGTAATTTCTAAATTTGCTATTAATCTTTGTATTAATTCTTTCTTAGTTTTTCTATTTAAACTATCCCATAAAAATGAAAATCCTAGTTTATTTTGAAATAAAATATTGTTATCATCTTGATAATCACAATCTAATTTTTTAAGTAATTCTACTGTATAATCTTTAAAGTCATCATCTGGATCTAGTTTGTTTTTCTTTTGGTTTAGTTTATCTATTTCTTTTTTTATTACTTCATTTTTGTGGTTAATTACTTCAACATTTAGGGTAGAACTTAAATATAAATCTACTAACTTTTTCTCTTGTTGTTTTAATTTTTCAATAGCATTATCTATGTCTTTAATCTCTTTAGTTTTAGTAGAATTACAAACTATAATTTCATTATCTGCATCATACATATATCTAGTTAATTCATTTAAAATACGTCCTAGTTTTTGTTCTATTTTATCTGAACTATAATGAAGTCCTTTTGATTTACAATTAGCATTTTTACAAGTCAAATGATAATAAACTTTTTCTTTTTCAGTTCCACTATTTTTAAAAGAATTAGTAGAAGAAAGTATTACACCACAATCTGGACACTTAACTATTGAAGTAAATAAATGAATATGTTCTCCATAATTAGAGTGTTTATTTTTCTCTAAATTTGCTCTTGTAACATTCCAAGTTTGTTCATCAATAATAGGTTCACAATAGTTATTAACTCTTAAAACGTCTTGTGGTTTTCTTTTATATTTTCCATATTCAAATACACCTATATAAATAGAATTAGTTAATATTTTATAGACTCGGTCACTTCGCCATTTACCTTGTTTCAAGTATGAATTATTATCTTTCATAATACTTGCTATGTTTCTTGTAGAATGTCCTTTTTTACATAGTTCAAATATTTCTTTAACTACTTGTGCCTCAATAGGTTCTATCTCTAAATGTCCTGTTTCTTTGTTTCTAATATAGCCATATGGTGCTTTACTAGGGTGTATTTTAGATAATGCCATTTCTTCCATAGCTCGTTTAGTTCTTGCTCCAATTTCTTTTCTTTCTCTTTGCCCAAATACTAAATTCATTCCAAATATCATTTCACCATTAGCAGTAGATACATCATAAGGTTCTAGTATTAATTCAATTTTTACATCGTGTTGTTCACAATAATTAAGTAGCCAAAAACCATCATAATTATTTCTAGTTAATCTATCTACTTTAATTGCAACTAATTTATCTATCTTTTTAGATTTAATATCTTTTAATAATCTTTGCATTTCAGGTCTCATTAAATCTTTTCCAGAATGTCCTGCATCATTATAGACATCAACTATTAAATAGTAGTTTTTCTCACAATATTCTTTAATCATTCTTAATTGTGAATCAATAGAATAACCATTATCTCTTTGATCATCTGTGCTAACTCTTACATATACTGCACATCTATTACTCATAAAATCATCTCCTCACTTCTTTCCAAACTAAAACGGAAAATAACAACCAATTTTTGAAAATTTCTTTCAATTGTTTCCTAAATAGTTTTAATTTTTGCAACCCTAAACTAAAAATATCTCTCATTTGTTTCCTCTTTAAATAATAAAATTGCAGACACTAATTTGATAATTTTATGATAATTTGTTTGATTTCTTTGAGATTGTATTTCTCATTATGCTCTTTAATGTAGAATGGTTTATTTCTAATCTCATTAACTTTGTATTCTAGTATTGTAAGAATAGTAGGATATGTAATTATGTACTCTATAGGTTCAACAAATTGCAGATTTGTTTTCAGTAAGTGTTTAACTTTACCATTTTTAGTTATGTAAGTGTAGCTTTTGATGATTTCTAGAATTTCAGTATTTGGTTTTAATTCTTGTATTATTTTGAATTCAAGCATAAAAAATGTTCTCCTTTCTAGAAAGAAAACATTATAGTTTTATATAAAATAAAAACTTACGATACTATATTGGTTCGTAAGTTGTTTTCAAATGGAGCTACTGGGCAGAATCGAACTGCCGACCTACAGGTTACGAATCTGTTGCTCTACCAACTGAGCTACAGTAGCATAACAACTATTATTATATAGTTTATTTCATAAATATGCAAGTATTTATGAAATAAAAGGAGTTGTTTTTTCAACTCCTTTTATGATTATTTTTATATTTTAGAAATGTTTACCTTTTTTTCTTTTTGTGTCTTCTTTTTCTTCTTCTTCCTCATAATAATTATTTTCGCTATTTGTTATTTCTTCTTCTTTTCCAAAATTCTCTAAATATTCTTTTTTATTTTGTTCCTTTTCATTTCCTATAGTATTTTCTTCATTTTTTTCATCTGTAAAGTCTTGTTTATCTTTTTTTGCTTTTGCTTTATCTCTTTTTATTATTTTTAATAAAATGATTAAGCTTATTATTCCTGCTATAATATAAAATATTTCTTTAGCAGAAATTTTAGGAAATATACTTTGTTTTTCTTCTTGTGCAATTTTTTTATCTACTGTTATTTGATATGTTGTTGTTTCATTTGTTTTGCTTGATTTAACTAATATTGTTATTACATTTTCTCCATCTTTTAAATTTTTGTTTCCTAATACTTCTACTATTGCATCTTCATCATTTGTTGTAGCATTTACAATTAACTCTGTTATTTCTTTATTTTCTAATGTTGCTACATAGTCAAATATATCTGGTGAAAATGCAGGATTTAAATTAATATTTTCTATTGTTAAGGTTGCTAATCTTAAACTAGATGTAGCAGTAGCTTTTTCTTTTGTCGCTGTTATTATATATGTTCTAATAGTTCCATCTTCTGCTGTTACAGCTATTTTTATTACATTGTCTCCTTCAACCAATTTATCATTTCCTGTTATTTGGACTTTAGCTTTACTATCTTCTGCCTCTGCTTTAATTTCTAATTTTTCTATATTATTTGCAATTTTTATTGTGTAATCTGTAACATCTTTTTTAAATTCTGGAGTTAGTCCTTCTGGTTTTACTTCTAATTTAGATAAATTTTTATTTGTTGATTTTTCTTCTTTTGCTGGTGTCTCTACTGGTTTTTCTTCTACTGGTTTTGTTGTTGTCAAATATTCGCTATATATATATCCTGTTGAACCATTAAATGTTACTTTGCTCCAACCATTGTCTCCTTTACCTATACGTGTAACACTTTTTCCTTTTTCTAAAGAGCCTAATATACCACTACTCGTAGACCAACTTTTTCTAACATTTACTTCTGTAGTTGCATATACGGTTTCATTTACAGATGTAAATTTAGGCTCTGTTGGTGTAGGCATTGGTGTGCTTCCACCTGAAGATGTATTTTTAGTTTTTACTGTAACAGTTGCTGTTGCCGATGAAGATGCTACAGAACCACCATCAGCATTTTCCATATCTTTTGAAACAAATACTACTTTGTAAGTAGTATCTTTACTTACTGTTGGTGTTTTAAATTTATATGTGGCTATTCCATTTGTTATATTTTCTGCCTTCGCAAATGCTACTAATGTTCCATTTACTGTACCTCCTGTTACACTTTCTAATGTTAAGCCTCCATTAGATGTAACATCAATTGCACCATTAGCTACAGGTTCTTGGCTACTGATTGTTATTGTTGCTGTTTCCCCTGAATAAACTGTAGGATCTGTTGTAATAATTCTTGCTTGTGAAGACGTACATAACCCTATTAAAATTAAAATTCCAAAAATAAAAATAAATTTAATCTTTTTAATCATTTGTTTATCTCCTTATATTGATATATTGTTAAGGCCTACATAAGCTCTTAGAATTGTTGTTGAATCCGCAGGTGTTACTTTTCCATCATTATTTGTGTCTGCTGCTACTGTTGCTTCACCTGATAAGTTGACTAAACCTACGTATGCTCTTAAAATTATTGTTGAGTCTGCTGGTGTTACTTTTCCATCGCAATTTGAATCACCTTTAACTGCTATTATATAATCTTTTCCATCTATAGATATTTTATACCCTGTTGTTAAATTTCCTGTTGTTATGGTTGTATTGTCTTTTTTTATTACCGCATCACTATATGTAGCTTTAACTTTTTCTACTGTAGTATTTGGTATACATACAAAATTTGTATTTACTATTTTAAAATCTTTTGAAGTAGTTGGATTGCTTGGTGATACTGGCTCTATATTTTGTTCATTTCCGCCTGCTCTTGCAGCATAACCTATAATACCACTTCCAGTTACAACCTTATCCCAAGTATATCCATCTTTTGTAGAAGCCGCTTTTTGTGTTCTTGTTAATATTGTACCTTTTTCTACTATTGTTAGGCATTTCGAATTTATTCCTGGGCTTTCTCTAATTTTTAATCCATATTCACATACTACTTTAACTAACTCATTTCCAGATGTATCTGAGCCATCTGTTACAGTATTAAGATATTTGTTAGCTAAATAGCCTTGTGTTCCATCACTTAATTTTACTCTATCCCAATCATATCCATTTAACCCATTATATTTACCCTTTTCTATTACAGTTACAGCCTGTCCTTCTGTTAATGTTGTAATAATTGTAGTATCTGTTGTACCTGGGCCATTTCTTAAATTAACATCTGTATTTGCTATAGCTTTTTCGTTACAATTTGTTATATCATCTACTTGCTTTAAATAATTTGATGTTATATATCCTTTAGTTCCATTTGCTAATACAACCTTATCCCACCTATTTCCACCTTCACTCGATGCTCCTATTTCTATTCTTAATATTTTAGTTCCTACATTTAAGTTTCCTAAACTTTTAGCAGTAGATTTAGGCTCTTGTCTTACTGTAACAGTTGAATTAATTATTTCTACATTTTGTGTCACTATAGTCTTGCTTCCTGGATAACGGCATTTTTCTTTTGGCATATTTTCATATACTGGTATTAAAAAATTAAATGGTACTTCATTAGAAGAATTAACAAATCCCATTTTTTGATAAGTAGATTTCACTGTTTCTCCTTCTGTTTTAGCTGCAGATACATTTTGCATATATTGATGATAATACAGCTCTGTTTCATAATCGTCTACAACATCAAATTTTTGTAAGTATAATGTACTTTGTCCATATTTTATATATTCTTTTGCTAAAAATTCGGCTCCTCCATAAATTGCTTTTTCTGGGGTTGTCCATCCTTTGTTTTTAGCATATTGTAATCCATTTGCCATAATATCGTCGCCAGTTGCTCCAATATTAAAGAAATTATAGTAACCTCTATATGTTGAATTATAATTTCCAAAAACCATTTCTGTACCTGTCGTTCCTTGCTCTTGCACTATCCTACTAGCCAAATGATATGGGCTAATATTATATTTTTTCCCTGCCTCCATTAATACTTGAGCATATGATTTATTTATTGTTGCTTTTTTGCCTTCTGTTGTCATATATTCTATTTTATTGCCCTGTAAATATTGGCAATTAGCAAGAATTGTATTAACTCCATTTATTGTATGTAAGTCTTCATTATATCCTAATTCTTCAAATTGAAATATGTAGTCTTCGTATAGAAAGTTTCTAGGATCCATATAATATGCTACTGCTGTTTCTGAAGCACCCTTCCATCTTCCTTCATCATATGTTTTTTTATTTGCTTCACAATATGCACAAAGCCATTCTCCTGTTCTAGTCGCTGGTACTAAATTTCTAGCATGTTCTTCTGTTGTCTCGTTTTTTAAAACTTGGTTCCAATCTAGTCCTGTAAAAAATATAGTAAATGTCCATGTTGGGTGTTGTTCTTTTAGGTTATTAATTAATTCTGTATATCCAGGATAGTTTGATAATTTAGTAGTTTTGCTTTCTGGTTCTTTGTATTGTGCTGCTTTAACTTCTATTGACAAAAAATTTATAATTAAGACTAATAACATTATTATTATAATAGTAATACTTATTAATTTAGATAATTTTTTCAATTATTACACCTCATTTGTTATATTTCGACAAATAAAGTATAGCATTTTTGTTCTTTTTAGTCAATTATTATAAATAAAAAGTAATATAATTGTAATAATATTTAACATATGTAAAAAAGGTGAAGATCATATGTATAATTTTCACCTTTTCCTATTTTATTTTGAGTTATATGTTCTATCTACAGCAACATCCAAAGTTAGTAAATAATAGTAAAAATACTATTATAAAAAATAATATTGTATTATCGCACCCATTACATCCGCATCCTCCAAATATTCCGTTGTTGCAACCACAATTTCTATCGTCTTGCATTTTTTTACCTCCTTTTTAAATTTTTACTTACAATTCAAATGTATTTTTTGAACTGTAATTATTTTATAAATTTACTTATATAATATTAGTATGCAAAACTTAAAATTTGTGTTACAATAACAGCGGAGGTTTTTATATGAGTAAAATTGAATTATTATCTCCGGTTGGAGATTGGAATTGCTTATTGGCAGCTGTTCAAAACGGTGCAGATAGTGTATATTTTGGATCAACACTTTTTAATGCTAGAGCTTCTGCAAATAATTTTGATATACCCACTTTAAAAAAAGCAATTGAATATTGTAAATTAAGAAATGTTAAAACATTTCTTACATTAAATATTCTAATTAAAAACGCTGAATTTAATGATGCCATAATATTAGCTAAAAAAGCTTACGAATTTGGAATTGATGCAATAATTGTGCAGGATCTTGGTCTTGCAAGATTCTTAATAAAAAACTTTCCAGACTTACCTATTCACGCTAGTACGCAAATGTCTATTCATAATTTAGAAGGAGTTTTAAAATTACAAAATCTAGGTTTTAAAAGAGTAGTACTTGCTCGCGAATTACCAATAAACGAAATTCAGTACATATGCAAAAATACAAATATAGAAATTGAAACTTTTATTCATGGTGCTTTATGTATTTCATATTCTGGTCAATGTTTATTTTCTAGCATAATTGGTGGAAGATCTGGTAATAGAGGCAAATGTGCTGGTCCTTGTAGATTGCCTTATGAATTATTACTTCATAATGATAATTCAAATAAAGATACTCTTCTTGATAAAGGATACTTATTAAGTCCAAAGGATTTATGTAGCCTTAATTATTTGCCACAGCTTATTGAAGCAGGAGTAAAATGTTTTAAAATAGAAGGTAGACTAAAAAGTCCTGAATATGTGGCAGTAGTTACTAAAATATATAGAAAATATATAGACAAAATATTGAATAAAGAAAATTATGTGGTGGAAGATTCGGATATGCAACAATTGTTGCAAATGTTTAATAGAGGTCGGTTTCTCAGATGGGCACCTATCAGATTTACCTAATAAAGACTTAATCTTTAAAGAAAGACCTAATAATATTGGCTTGTATCTTGGAAATATTAGTAAGTTTAATAGTGCAAAAGGTCACATTACTTTAACTTTAAATGAAGATTTAGCTATTGGTGATACAATTTATACAGAAAATGAAAGTGTGAAATATACTGTTTCTGAATTAATGCAAAAAACCTTAAATCTTTCAGAAGCTCAAAGTGGCATGAAGGTAACTATTGGAAGAATGAAAGGTAATATAGCTGTTGGAGATAAAGTATACAAATTAACTAGCAAAAATTTACTAAACTCTGCTAGACTTTCTTATACTAATTGTGAAAATAGGAAAATAAACATTAATGCAAATGTAATTGTAAAAAAAGGCACACCTATTAGTATGTCTATTAACTATAATAATAAACTTATCACTTCAACCACAAATGTTATTCCATCTCCTGCTCTCACACAACCTATTACAGCCGACAGAATTATAAAACAGATTTCTAAAACATCTAATACTCCTTTTAATTTTAAAACAATCAATGTTCAACTTGATGATGGTTTATTCATCCCTAATATTAGTGTTTTAAATGAATTAAGAAGAAATATTCTTGACAAGCTGCAAAATACTATAATATCTGAAAATGTTAGAACTTCTAGCTTAAATATTGATAATATTCAACAGCCATATGATATTGCTGAAAACCGAACATTAAAAAACAAAAAAATATCTGTTTTATTACGTAATATAAATCCTAAATTTGATTATACAAATTTAGATTTTAAAAATATTAATAATTTATACATTCCATTAAAAAGTTTTATTAGCAAAAACTTAAAGGAAACTTTATCTTACTTATCTGACAATATAAACACTTATATTTACTTACCTTCTGTCATAAAAAACAATTATAAAAATATAATAAAGAACTATTTAGAAGATATAATAAAAAAATATAAAATAAAAGGATTTGTTATTTCAAATTTATCTAATTTAAAGTTTCTTGAAAAATACACAGATGATTTTGAAATTGTTGGCAATTCATCTTTAAATATCTTTAATAATTTTTCAATAAAGGAATGTGTTGAATATGGTATAAAAAGAGTAACTTTATCCCGAGAATTAAGTAAAGCAGAATTAGATGACATTCTTAAATACAATCTTAATGTAGATACAGAATTAATTGTTTATGGCACTTTGCCTATAATGTCTTGCAATTATTGTTTTTTAGGCAAATCTAATATGTGCTACCCTGAATGTAAAGCACTATGTTCGGATAATAATTCATATTATTTAAAAGATAGATTAGGATTTAAATTTAGAATAATTCCAGATAAAATACAATCAATAACATCTATATTTAATAGCAAAATATTATCTATCCCGACTAAAACTTTAAATGTTTCATCTGTCAGAATAGATATTTTAGATGAAAATATATCAGAAATAAATAAAATTGTTGCAATTGTAAAAAGCGGTAAAACTTTAGAAGGAAAGAACTATACAACAGGAAGACTAGAAGAAGAAAAATAATGCCAAAGGGGACGGGGAATTTTGGCACCCTTTGGCAACCCTATTGTGACACTGTCAATTTTATTAATAAATCCATATTGTCATCTTTTGCTGCTTTATTTCTACGTATTGCTCCGCATTTTTTACATTTGAATATTATTATATATCCTTTTTTTGAGTCTGGTTCTACTCTTATAGGTTCTAAAATCCCATGACACGTTTCTTCCCTATCTCCTGGGTTTATATCTACATGTTTAGAATGCAAACAATAATTGCAATGATTTCTGCAAGAATATCCTAGTGGTTTTATTTTCTTACCACAATTTTCACATATAAATTCTTCATCTATTTCAAAAAATTTTTTTTTCATTTTTCACCTACTCTATTTTTATTTTTAATATAGTGCGTGTTTATAATGATCTTTTAAACTTCTATTGCTCAAAGATACTTCCGCCAATAAATTCTCTTAACAATGAATTTCTAGGAACTAATTCATCAGGAATGTCCTCAAAATAATTTAAAAGATTATATAAATTTTTAGCTTCTGAAAATTCTTTTGATACATTAGTAATTTCTTTTAAGAGTGGATGTGCATGTTTTTTTAACACGCATAATTCGTAAATCAAAGATGTATTAAACATACTATCTGCTTCCTCTTGAAAAGGATAAATATACTTTTCTTCCCCTTTATTTACTGAAAGCCATGTTTGCAAAGTATGTAATGCACTATAACTTCTAAATTGATAATCTCTTACAATTCTTCTTATAAGTCTTGTATCTGTTGTTGAAATTCTATTATAATAATCTATATTTAATACAGTTAGTGCACTTATATATATTTTATACTTTTGTTCTTTTGGAATTGACTCTGTCAACTTGTCATTTAAACAATGGATTCCTTCCATTACTAATACTTCGTCATCTGCTAATTTCATTTTTTCTCCATGATATTCTTTGTTCCCAGTTTTAAAGTTAAATGTTGGAACGTCAATTTCTTCTCCATTTAACAATTTAGTTAAATGTTCATTAAATAATTTCAAATCTATTGCCTCTATACATTCAAAATCATATGTCCCATCTGAATGTTTTGGATTATCTTTTCTTTCTACAAAGTAATTATCTACAGATATTGTAACTGGTTTTAAACCATTTAATCTTAATTGTATACCTAATCTTTTAGCAAATGTTGTCTTGCCTGAAGATGATGGTCCTGCTATTAATATTGCTTTTACATTTTTTCTTTCTATTATTTTATCTGCTATATCCGAAATTTTCTTTTCATGTAAAGCTTCAGCTAAAGATATGATATCTTGTGCTTTTCCTTCTGATATAGCTTTGTTTAGTTTATATACTGTACTTATTCCCAATGTTTTATGAATATCTTCATATTCGTCTAACGTATTTAATAATTTTTTAGTTTCGTGATAATCATCTAAAGCATTTGGTGAATTTTTAGATGGATATCTTAGTAAAAATCCATCATGATATTTTATAACTTCAAATTTTTTTATATATCCTGTACTTATTGGCATTACACCATAAAAATAGTTATAATATTCCTCACAAAAGTATAATGATACTTCATCTTTTTCTTTGTTTTCTAATTGTAATATTCCTCTTAATGTTTTCTCTTTTTCATAGAATTTAATTGCTTCTTCTTTTGTCATTTCTATCTTTTTTATTTCTAAATCTTTTTTTACAATATCATTCATTTTTTCACTTAATTTTTTTATAAATTCTTCTGTTATTTCCATATTTTCTATTTCACATAACATAGAATTAGATAATTGATAATTTACAGTTAACAAAGCTTTTGGATATAGTTCATATAATGCTTTTGCCATTATATATAATAATCCTCTTATATAAACTCTTCTACCATCTCTTGTTGTTGTGTCTATTAATTCCACTTTATCTTCTGTCTCAACTTCATAATTTAAACTTTTTACCTCATTGTTACATTTACATGCAATAATATTATTCTCACTATTTTTAATTTCTTCCTTAAAAATATCTATTACTTTTTGTCTATTTTCTATCTCTAAATTTTTTTGACTTTTATATACTATTTTCATATCAACTCATTCCTTTCAGCATATTATATATCATATTTTTATTATATTATCAATATTACTTTATATTACAATTTAAATAAATATGGCTGGAGCACTGCTCCAGCTATATTTTCCATTTGCAACAGGGCAATTTGCCTCTGTCGCAATCATCATTTCCTCTCTTCTCTTCTCTGCATACAGGATAATCCTTGCAGGGATGCTTTGTCCATCTTTGCTTCCTTTTTTGAGGAAGTCCATAAGTGTCATCTCTATATGCCGGTCTTTTTTTCTTGGACTTCTTGGACATAATTCTACTCCTTATTTGTTTTTTTGCAATTCATTGATTACAAGCAATAAATATTATATCATAAATTTCATTTTTTGTAAAATTTTTTTTATTTCATCTTTTCTTTTATCTTTACTAGTGTATTTAAAGCATCAATTGGAGTTAAATTATTCAAATCTACTTTGTCTAATTCATGTGCTATTTCAGCCAATTTGTAGTTATACATATCTAATTGTCCTGCAGCTACTTTTTTATTCTCTTTTTCTTCTTTTTGATTGCCTAGTATACTCTTTCTTTCTAACGTTTTTAGTATTTCATTAGACCTTTTAGTAACTACTTGTGGAACTCCTGCAAGTTTTGCAACATGAACTCCATAACTTTCATCTGTTCCTCCTGATACTATTTTTCTCAAAAATATAATATCTTCTCCTTTTTCTTTTACTGCGATAGAATAGTTTTTTACTCCTTGTATTTTTTCCTCCAACCCTATTAGTTCATGGTAATGTGTGGCAAATAATGTTTTGGCTCCACATTTTTCTTTGTCTGACATATATTCAGCCACTGCCCATGCAATAGATAATCCATCATAAGTTGAAGTTCCTCTACCTATCTCGTCTAATATAACTAAGCTGTTTGGTGTTGCTTCTTTAAGTATTGTTGCAACTTCCATCATTTCTACCATAAATGTACTTTGTCCCATGCTTAAATCGTCTGATGCTCCTATTCTTGTAAAAATTTTATCTACTACTCCTAATCTTGCATAAGTTGCTGGAACAAAACTTCCACATTGTGCCATTAAAGATATCAATGCAACTTGCCTCATATATGTAGATTTTCCAGCCATATTGGGACCTGTTATTATGGAAAATCTATTATCTTCTTTATCTAAATATGTATCATTATCTACAAAAGCACCACTTGGAAGTATTTTTTCTATAACGGGATGTCTTCCCCCCTTTATATCTATTATTCCACTATTATCTACAATAGGCATACAATAATTCATATCTTCTGCTATAGTTGCAAAAGAGTTTAAAACATCAAGTGTTGATATTATATCTGCTGTTTTTTGTATTCTTATTATTTGTTTTTCTATTTTTTCTCTTATATCACAAAATGCATTATATTCTAAATTTATTACCTTTTCTTCTGCTCCAAGTAATTCATTCTCTAATTTTTTTAGTTCCTCTGTAACATATCTTTCTCCGTTTGTCAAAGTTTGTTTTCTTATATATCTATCTGGCACTAAAGAAATGTTAGATTTTGTTACTTCTATATAATAACCAAATACTTTGTTAAAACCTACTTTTAGTCCTTTTATTCCTGTTTTTTCTCTTTCATCTGCTTCTAATTGAATAAGCCAATTTTTTCCATCTGTAGTAGCAATTTTCAATTTATCTATTTCTTCATCATAACCTTTTTTTATTAATCCACCTTCTTTTACGCTAATTGGTGGTTCTTCTACAATTGCATTATCAATTATTGTATATATATCTTCTAATGTATCCAATTCCTCATATAATTCTTTTAATAAGGTACTATCTGCACTTACCATTATTCTTTTTAATTCTGGTAATTGTTTTATTGAATTTTTTAAAGATATTAAATCTCTACCATTTGCATTTCCATAAGAAATTTTTCCCACTAGTCTTTCAATATCATATACTTTTTTTAGTAAATCTGTTATATCTCCTCTTAATATTAATTTTTCTTTTAGCTCTTTTACTGCATTTAATCTTTTATTTATTCTCTCCACATCTAAAAGTGGATCATTTAACCATCTTCTTAATCTTCTTCCTCCCATAGATGTAGATGTTTTATCCAATACCCACAATAATGTACCCTTTTTAGACTTGTCTCTTAATTTTTCTGTTAATTCTAAGTTTCTTCTAGCATTTATATCTAAACACATATATTTTGTATTATTATATAAAGTTATTTTATTAATATGGTCTAAACTTGTTTTTTGTGTTTCTAAAATGTAAGTTAGTAATCCATTTATAGCACAAATGCAAAGTGTTTTATCATTAATGTCTTTTATTTCATTTCCATCCTCATTTACAATATTATATTTATTTAATAATTCTTCTGAATTATTAGAAAATTTTTCTTCCTCTTGTTTTGATATGTATATTTGAAATCTTTCTCTTATTTTTGCAATCTCCTCTGTTGTTGCGTACATTAACTCATTAACTACAATTTCTGCTGGGGAATATCTAGATATTTCATCTAAAGCCATAGAAAAATTATTTGTTTCTTTTATTTGTGTTGCTTTAAAATCACCTGTTGAAACATCACATATACTAATTCCAAAGTATATACCATTTTTATATATTGCCATTATATAGTTATTTTTCTTTTCATCTAACAAATTACTTTCTATTACAGTACCTGGTGTTACTACTCTTATAACCTCTCTTTTTACTATTCCCTTTGCTAATTTAGGATCTTCCATTTGTTCACAAATTGCAACTTTATATCCTTTGCCTATTAAACGTGCAATATATGTTTCTGCTGCATGAAATGGGACCCCACACATTGGTGCTCTTTCTTCTTGACCACATTCTTTACCTGTAAGTGTTAATTCCAACTCTCTAGATGCTAGAATTGCATCATCAAAGAACATTTCATAGAAATCCCCTAATCTATAAAATAAAATACAATCTTTATATTCTTCTTTCGTCTTTAGATAATGTTGCATCATTGGCGAATATTCTGCCATTTTCTTTTCCTCCATTTCGCTCTTCATTTAACTGTCTAGTCGTTTACTTCTCCCTTCAAATACCACATATGTTCTGATACTATTTTTAAATTTATTATTTGTCCTATTAAATTATCGTTTCCTTTAAATATTACTACTTTATTAGAATCTGTTCTACCTGTTAACATATCTTCATTGTTTTTGCTTTTTCCCTCTACTAATACTTTTTGTATTGTATTAATATATTTCTTATTTTTCTCTTCAATCTGCTCTTCTACTAATTTTTTTAATTTTTCAAATCTTATATGTTTTTGTTCCTCTGGGACTTGGTTTTGCATTCTATCTGCTGGTGTTCCAACCCTTCTTGAATATATAAACATATATACTTGTTCAAAATTCACTTTCTTGACTACATCTAATGTATCTTCAAAATCTTCGTCTGTTTCTCCGGGGAAACCTACTATTATATCTGTTGATAGAGTTAAATTTGGTATTTCTTTTTTCATCTTTTCTACTAATTCCAGATATTGCTGTTTTGTATATTTTCTATTCATCTCTTTTAATACTCTACTATTTCCAGATTGTAATGGCAAATGTATTAACTTACATACTTTGTCACATTTTTTTATTGCATCTATAACATCTTCTGTGAAATCTTTTGGATGAGGAGAAATAAACCTAATTCTTTCTATTCCTTTTATTTCATTAACAGCATAAAGTAATTTAGCAAAAGATGTAATTTTTTCATTTTCATTTTCTAATACTTCATTTCTCATATAAGAATTAACATTTTGTCCTAGCAAAGTTATTTCTTTATATCCCTTGTCTGCTAATTCTCTTACTTCATTAATTATATCTTCCGGTTTTCTACTTCTTTCTCTACCTCTAACATATGGTACAATACAGTAACTGCAAAAGTTATTGCATCCGTACATAATTGTAACTGATGCTTTTATATTATCATTTCTTTTTATTGGTAATCCCTCTATTATTTCCCCATCTATATCTATAATATCTTCTATTCTTTTTTTGTTTAAAATTACATTGTATAAATCTTGTGGAAATTTGTGTAATGTATGTGTTCCAAATACTATATCAAAAAATGGATAACTTTTTTGTAATTTATCTACAATGTGTTTTTCCTGCATCATACATCCACCAATAGCAATTATAGTTCCTCTTTTTTCCTTTATTTTTTTTGCCTCACCCAATTTTCCAAATAGTTTGTCTTCAGCATTTTCTCTTACACAGCAGGTGTTAAATACTATTAAATCTGCTTCTTCAATATTTTCTGTATTTGTATAACCCATTTTTTCTATCATTCCAGAAAGTTTCTCCGAATCATTTTCGTTCAACTGGCATCCCATAGTTAAAATAATATATTTTGGATTTTTATCTAAATTTATTTTATTTATTTCTTCTATATATTCTTTTTGATTTTCTCTATTAATTACTTCCATTTTTTCTTGTTCCTTTCATAATTCAAACAATATTCTACACTAAATCACATTATTTTTCAAGAATATAAATTAAAACGTTCCTTAAGGAACGTTTTAATTTATTGTAATCCATATTTCTTTTTAAATTTGTCTGCTCTACCACCAGTTGTTTCTCTTTTTAAGTTTCCTGTCCAGTATGGATGGCATTTTGAACATATATCAACCTTCATATCTGATTTTGTTGAATTTGTTTTCATCACATTTCCACATGCACATGTTATTGTTGTCTCTTCATATTTTGGATGTAATCCTTCTTTCATTTTGTCTTCACCTCTCCCTTACTTTTTTAAAAACACTATTAAATATTTTAACACATAGTTTATTTTTTTTCAAGTGTTATATTATTATTTATCTGTTTCATTATTAATTTGTTGCATATATTGTGCTGAAGATAATAATTCTCTTTCTAAAGAAGATTTATTTACTAATTTAGTTATTATATTGAATATACATGCTATTATCAATACAAAGAATAGAATTTTTTTCCATATTTTTCCTAACATTTTTCTCTCCCTCACATAATTATACTTTATATTATACTATAAAATAAAAATTTGTCAATATATGTATGTGTGTAAATATTTTTTATTGGTTATAATATATATTAAATTTTATTGAAAGGATTTTGCTATGAATAAGAAAATATATATTATTTTATTGCTATTATTTTTATCTTTATTTTTTCTTGTGGGTTGTCAAAATAGTAATACTGAAAACAATTACAGTACTAATAGAACTACTTATGAAACTCAACCAGAGCCTGTAGAAGAGGAATTGTATACTTTTTCCACTCCTATAAAATCTGAAGATCCTAATAGACTTACAAATTTAAAAATAACTTCTTCAAAAATAAATGGCACGATTGTTAAAGCAAAAAAAGAATTTTCTTTTTATGGTGTTATTGGTCAACCTAGTAGTAAAGATGGCTATAAAGAAGCTGATGCTTACGGAAAAAATAATGAAATAATTAAAGTAATTGGTGGTGGTAATTGCCAAATAAGTACTACTATATATAATGCTGTTCTTGGTGTTAAAGGATTAGAAGTAACTGAAAGGCACGAACATGATATGCCTGTTGCATATATTGAAGATGGAAAAGATTCTACTGTTTCTTATGGCACCCTAGATTTAAAGTTTAAAAATAATAATGATTTTGATATTAAATTATATTGCGAAGTTAAAGACAATAAAGTAACGGTAAAAATTTTTAAAGTTCTATAGAATAAAAAAGATACTTTCGAATATTATGTTTTAGGAGGTATCTTTTATGTTTTTTAAAAAATTACTATCTTTAGTTTTTATTTTTTCTTTATTTTCTTTTAATGTTTTTGCATATGGTGATTCTATCTTTGTGTGGAATAATAATTTAGAAACTTTAGAAACAAATTCAAATATTTCCGCTAAATTAGATTCTAATAACTTACAATTAGAATCAGAAAGTGGCATTTTAATAGAACAACATTCTGGACAAATTTTATTTGAACACAATTCTCATGAAAAATTAAGACCAGCTAGTGTTACCAAGGTAATGAGCATATTGTTGATAATGGAGGCTATAGATTCTGGCACTTTGTCTTATACTGACAAAATACCTTGTACTGAAGCAGCTGCTGCCATGGGTGGTTCTCAAATTTGGTTGGATGTCAGAGAAGAACTTACTGTTGACGAAATGCTAAAAGCCATTTGCGTTGTTTCTGCTAATGATTGTACAGTTGCTATGGCTGAATATTTATGTGGCTCTCAAGAAGCCTTTGTTGAAAAGATGAATACTAAAGCTCAAGAATTAGGAATGAAAGATACCTCTTTTAAAAATTGTCATGGATTAGATGAGGATGGACATTTAACCTCTGCATATGATATAGCATTAATGTCTAGAGAACTTTTAAATAAACATCCTAGCATAACTAAATATACTACTATTTGGATGGATACTTTAAGAGACGGAAAATCACAACTTGTAAATACTAATAAATTAATAAGAAATTATAGAGGAATGACTGGTTTAAAAACTGGTTCTACCTCTCTTGCTTTATATAATTTATCTGCAAGTGCCACTAGAGCTGGTTTATCTTTAATTGCAGTAATCATGAAAGGTCCTACTGGTGCAATAAGATTTTCCGAAGCTCAAAAACTTTTGGATTATGGCTTTAGCAATTATCAATATAAAGAATTAGCTGGAAAATACGAATGTTTAAAAAATGTAACTGTTCAGAAAGGTACAGAAGACAATTTAAACATATTATTTGATGAGGATGCTGGAGTTATAATAAAAAAAGGCGAAAACAAAAATATAGAACAAATCATATCTGTTCCAGATACCTTAATAGCACCAATTACTAAAGGTCAGAAAGTTGGTGAAGTTTCATATTGTTTAGATGGTGAAAGAATTACAACTATAAATATAATTGCAGAAAAAGAAATAAAAAAAATTAGTCTAATAAACTTTTCTAGTAAATTGTATAAAAGTTGGTTTTGCCTTTTGAGGGAAACAAAATAAAAACTATTTTAAAATTGTAGTATTCTTTTAATCTTTTGGGCAATAATAATTAATAAATAATTTTTGGAGGTTTTTATGGATAACCAAAATTTAAATATTCTAGATGAAATTAACAAAGGTGCTACAATGGGTATGGATGCTATTTCTTTTATATCTCAGAAGGTTAATGACACTAAATTTAAAGATGTTTTAAAAACAGAGTATAATAAATATAAGGATATATCTACCAGAGTAAATAATTTGTACAATCAGTTTACTACCAGCAAAGAACCGCATGAGACTAATAACATGAATAAAATGATGACTTGGTATGGTATACAAATGCGAACAATAACTGATGATACTACTTCAAAACTATCTGAATTATTAATGCAAGGTACAAATATGGGAATTATAGAAGGTAGACGTTTAATTAATCAAAATAATAATAATAATATTTCTCCTGATGTTAAACATATTTTAAATGATTTCGTTGTTATGCAAGAGGATAGTGTTGAAACATTAAAAAAGTATCTTTAATACCAAGGGTTGTCCCCAATTGAGCCAAATGGACAATTGGGGACTGTCCCTAATTGTGATTTAAAATAATGAGTACATTATAAATAATGTTGCTGCAAGAGATGATACCAGTGATACAACTGTTATTTGAGTATTTATTGATGGTCCTGCTGTGTCTTTAAATGGATCTCCTATTGTGTCTCCTATAACAGCAGCTTTATGTGCCTCTGAACCTTTACCTCCAAAGTTTCCTGCTTCAATATATTTTTTAGCATTATCCCATAGTCCTCCACTATTACTCATCAACATTGCAAGTAATAATCCTGATAATATATTTCCTGCTAAGAATCCTCCGATTGCTTGGACTCCTCCTATAAATCCAACTACTAGAGTAGCTATTATCGCAATTAGTCCTGCTGGTATTAATTCTTTTATTGCTCCGATTGTTGCTAAATTTATGCATTTTTCATACTCAGGAGGTACATTTCCTTCTTTTACTCCTTTTATTTCTTTAAACTGTCTATGTATCTCTGTTACTAATTTTTGAGAATTTTTACTTACTCCAAATATTAATATAGCTGAAAATACTGCCGGAATGGCTACACCTACTAATGCTCCAAAAAATACCGATGGATTCATCAAATCAAATGTAATTTCTAGTCCTGTAGAATTTGATACGATTTCAGCAAATGCTGCCAATAGTGCAATAACAGTAAGTCCAGCTGCTCCTATAGCGAATCCTTTTGTTATTGCTTTTGTTGTATTTCCTGCTGAATCTAATTCATCTGCTCTTTGTATTACTTCGTCTCCTAAATCTCCCATTTCTGCTAGTCCTCTCGCATTATCTACAATTGGTCCATATGCATCATTTGAAACTATCATACCAACAATTGATAACATTCCAATTGCTGACATTGAAATTCCAAGCATTTCATATCCTGGTCCTATAGGCTCACATAACTTATATGAAATTAGTGCAGCTAACCCAATTCCAACTAATGCTGGTAAACTACTTATTAGTCCATATGAAAAACCAGATAAAATCGTAAATGCTGGACCTTTTTGTGAACTTTTTGCGACACTTATGACAGGCTTTTTATCATCTCCTGTAAAGTAATTGCTTGTTATTCCTATTACAACACCTATAATCATTCCTATTATAGCTGCTCCCCAAATTCTAATATTAAAATTGCAAAAATGTGTTGCTAAATATGTTAAACCTGTAAATATTAGGCATGTTAAATATGTTCCATTGTTTAATGCTCTTCCTGGACTTCCTTTTTTTCCTATATGTGAACAAAGTACACCTATTATTGATGCCAAAAGCCCTATAGCACAAAAACAGAACATCATATTAATTTCACCAAGTGGTAGTGCAATAACTAATGTTGCTGCAATTGCTGCAATGTTAGAATCAAATAAATCTGCTCCCATTCCTGCTACATCTCCAACATTGTCACCAACATTATCTGCTATAACTGCTGGATTTCGTGGATCATCCTCGGGTATTCCTAATTCTACTTTTCCAGTTAAATCTGCTGCCATATCAGCTGTTTTTGTGAAAATTCCTCCTCCGGCTTTTGCAAATAATGCTAATAAACTTGCTCCAAAGCTAAAAGCTAACAGTATATTTGGATTATTGGTTATTAAATACAACGCTGCAGCACCTGCTAAAGAAGTTCCAACAACAGCCATTCCCATAACTGCTCCTCCTCTGAAGCCTGCCATAAAGGATTTAGATAAACTTTCTTTTGCTAAAACTGCTGTTTTTACATTTGCAATAGTTGCAATGCTAATTCCAATAATACCGGCAAATCCTGAAAAAGTTGAGCCTAAAATAAATGCTATAACCATTCCTATATTAGTCATAATATTTTCTGTTTTCCATATAGGTTCTGGGAAGAATAATAAAATTACTACTGCTAATACACACATAATAACTGCTAACATTTTATATTCTTTTTTTAAGAATGTGAAAGAACCTTCTCTAATTAATCTTCCTACATTTTCTATCTTTTCATTTTTAGCGGGCAGACTTTTCACCCATTTATAAAAGTAAAACGCTACAATGAAAGAAAGTACTGACACAAAGATTGAAACAATTGCCCAATCAATTTTCATAAATAATTCCTCCTTTTCTTTTGTTACATTAATATATATTATTTAAATTAATGTTAAAATTTAGTGTGAAATTTTTATATAATTCCATGAGTCTCTACACATATCTTCCAATGTTTTCTCAGCCACCCAATTTAACTCTTCTTTTGCCTTTGTTGCATCTGCATAGCATGTAGCTATATCTCCTGCTCTTCTTTCAGTTATTTTGTATTTTATTTTTTGTCCTGTTGTTTTTTCAAACGCATGAACCATATCTAAAACACTATAACCTTTTCCTGTTCCCAAATTATATATATATATACCACTTTTTTCTTTTTCTAATTTTTCTAATGCTTTAATATGTCCCTTAGCCAAGTCTACTACATGTATATAATCTCTAACACCCGTTCCATCTGGTGTATTGTAGTCATTTCCAAAAATTGATAATTCTTCTAACTCTCCTGATGCAACTCTTACGATATATGGCATTAAATTGTTAGGTCTACCTTGTGGTTCTTCTCCTATTATTCCAGATTCGTGTGAACCTATTGGGTTAAAATATCTTAATATACAAACATCCCATGTATTATCCGATTTATATACATCTTTTAATATTTGTTCTATAAACAATTTTGAACTTCCGTATGGATTTGTTGTTCCTCCTATCTTACACATTTCTGTTAGCGGTACTACTTCTGGATCTCCATAAACTGTTGCAGATGAACTAAAAATAATTGTTTTTACATTATGTTTTCTCATAACATCTAATAAATTTAATGTTCCCGATACATTATTTGTATAGTATTCAATTGGCTTCTCTACAGATTCGCCCACTGCTTTGTATCCTGCAAAATGTATAACAGAGTCTATTTTATTCTCCGCAAAAACTTTATCCATCTTTTCCTTATTTGAATAATCAAGTTCATAAAATTTAAAGTCCTTGTTTGTTATTTTTTTAATCTTGTCCAACATCTCTGGCTTGCTGTTTGAAAAGTTATCAACAACAATTACCTCCTTATTTTCATTTAATAACTCCACAACTGTATGACTACCAATGTATCCTGCTCCTCCTGTAACTAAAACTGACATATTATCATCTCTCCTTTATAATAATTTATATATTTATTTTTTTCTTAATTATATATTGAGGCCTTTGTTTTGCTTCATCATAAATTCTTACTAAGTATTCACCTATAATCCAAAGAGAAAGTAAGACAATACCTCCTACAAAAGTTGTTGCAAACATAATGCTTGTCCATCCCTTTACCATGTTTGTCCATCCAAATATTTTTGATAATATAAAATAAAGTAATATAACTATAGACACTATTACAAAAGTAATTCCAAAACCACCTATTACTTTTATAGGCTTAGTTGAAAATCCAATTATACCATCAGAGGCTAATTTTAACATTTTTTTTAATGGATATTTTGTCTTACCTGCATACCTTTCTTTTCTTTCATATTCATACTCATATTGTTCAAATCCAACCCAACTAAACAGTCCTCTTAAAAATTTGTTATGTTCAGGCAATGAGTTAATTACATCTACAACTTTTTTATCTACTAGTCTAAAATCTCCTGTATCTCCAGGTATATCTACATCTGATAATTTATTTAATGTTGTATAAAAGGCCTTTGCTGTAAGTAATTTAAATGCAGATTCTCCATTTCTTTTTTTTCTTTTGCCATATATTACTTCATATCCCTGCTCCCATTTTTCTATCATATCTGGTATTAACTCTGGTGGATCTTGCAAGTCCGCATCTATTATTATAATTGCATCCCCTGTCACATACTTTAGCCCTGCCGTTACTGCCGCTTGATGTCCAGAATTTCTTGAAAAAGATATTATCTTTACATTTTTATCAACTTTTGCTATGTCCTGTAATATGTCTAAAGTCTTGTCCTTTGAACCATCATTTATAAAAATAATTTCGTGTTCATACTTTTCTTTTAGTTCATCTAAGACTTTTTTTACTCTTTTATAACAAACATCTACAACCTCTTGTTCATAATACATCGGTATAACTACTGATACTTTTTTCATATAATCCTGCTCCTCTTTTATTTGTAGTACTTACACATTTTGTATAAAATCTTCAATTATGTTTATAATATGCTCTGTATTACTTTCTAATTTGTTTGGTATAAATGTATCTATTTCTCTTAAAGTTTCTTTTAATTCTGAAACATCTTTTATACCTTTTATAAACCCTTGGTTCGAAAAAGTTTCTACTATTTGAATTTGATGGTCATTAACATGTTCTCCATATTGTTTTAATCTTGGAACTGCAATCACCTTTTTGCCTAATTTAACAGCTGTTACAATTGAACCCACTCCTCCATGTGTGATTATTGTATCTGCCTGTTCCATTAATATATTAAATTTGTCCTGTTCTATCAAATTAAAAACTTCCATATCTTTTGATTCAAATTTTGTACTTCCAGCTTGTACAATAACCTTATCTTTTATTATATCTTCATCTATACATTTTTGCACTTCTTCTAATAATCTATAAAAGCTATTATTCTGAGTTCCAAGTAATACTAAAATCATTAATATATAGCACCTCCATATACAGCTTTAGGATACAGTTTTTTCATTTCTTCCCATTGTACTATAAACAAATCAGCAATTGGGTAAACCATTTTGCCAGATAATGTTTTAGTATTTTTATTTGCAAATGTCTCTATAAAAATAATTTTTGAGCCAAATATTTTACCTATATAACACATTGGTACAGCAGTATGTGTACCTGTTGTTATAATTATTTTTGGTTTAATTTTAAAATAGTAAAATAAACTTTTGAAACAATTAAACATAAATATAAATGGATACACTAAAATTCTACTTCTTGTACCATATGTAAGAAAGTTCAGCTTATCCTTATATATTTTTTTTAGATTTTCCGTTGTTTTATCTTTTTCGGTTATTATATGGTAATCATATTGTTTAAATAACGGTTTTAATTGCATAAGCTCATTAAAATGCCCACCTGTGCTCGATATAAATAATACTTTTTTCACTTGTATCTTATCTCCTTTTTAGATAAGCTTTTTTCCTTAAGTTATTATATTGTATAATAACTTTTATGTCAAAGCATATTACATGTTTTTTATTTTACTTGCTACTTTCCCTGGTATAAACAAGATAGCAATAATAATTTTATTAATCATTCCTTTTATTTGTCTTATTGGATGTTTTTCATTTGTTAATACCGCAAATAAAATATAATGTTTATATATATATATTCTTTTTCTTAGTGTTGTTCCTTTCATATTTTGTTGAAAAATTTCTTTAAAATACTTAAAATACCCATGTGGATTTTGTTTAAACATCTTAATTATATTTTTGGTATACCCATCAGGCTTATATTCACATATCATTATTGGTTTATTAATACAAATAATATCATATTGCATATCCATTTTGTGTTGCATTCTTGCTTCTGTAACAAAGTTTTCATCATTTTCCAATTCATACTGAAATTGCTTTCTGATTGAAGCATTATACAGCAATGCTTTTTCTCCAGTTATTCCTTCTTTAAAATATAAATCATACATTTTACTTCTATATCCATCTTTACTAAAATTATTACCCATGTTTTGACCTGTAGTAGTATATTTTAAAAATACCAATGCATATATTCTTTCAATATTTCCATATTTTTTTATACTTTCATCTATAATATTACATGCATTATCTGTAAGATAGTCATCTGAATCACATTCTAATATAAAATCTCCTGTCGATTTTTCTATTAAGTTATTTATGGCTTTCATCTTTCCCTGATTTCTTTGATAGAAATACTTCACCTCTAAGTTTTTTTCACCCACATATTTTTTTACTACATCTTTTGTATTATCTGTAGAGCCATCATCCATTACTAACCATTCTATTTGCATATTAGAACAATTTTCACAGTTTTTCTTTATGCTTACATATAATTTGTCTAATAAATTTGCTCTATTATAAGTCGGAGTCAATACCGATATTTTCATGTTTTTGTCCCCTTTAACAAATTTTCATTATTTTTCTTTTCTATTATTTTTACTATTTTGTTTATCGCTTCATCATTTGAATATTTATAATCATTACTCTTATTACTTTTTTCTATATTGCCTTTTATTATAGTTCTTATTGCTTTTTCTATACCATCTTCATCATTTGGAACTACCATACAATTAGGATAATTTATAAGGACCTCTCTTGCAGCAGTGTCTGTTGTTAGTATGTATTTTCTTAAGATTTTTGCTTCTTCAATTACCATTGGATATCCTTCAAAATAAGAAAACAGACTTATGGCATTGGCAATTTTCATAAATGGATAAGGATTTTGTTTTGCTCCCAATAATGTAAATGATTGTCTTACTCCATTTTCCATTATTTGTCTTTCTAATTTTCCTTTCAGTGGTCCATCACCTATTATATATATATGGTGTTCATATCCCTTTTTTATAAGCTTAGTATGAACTTTTATTAACCTTTCAATTGCTTTTTGCTCAACTAATCTTGAGATTTGAACTATATTCAATTCTCCTTTGTTTATTAGCTGATTTGCCTCTTTATTTAAATTTGCTAATTTTAAAATTCTATCTGGATCAATATAATTGTGTATTACTGTTTCATATGGTAGCTTCATATTACTGTACATACCATTAAATTTATCCAGATTATCTTTGCTCACAAAAACTAGAGTATCATATTTTTCATATATTTTCTTATCAAACTTTTTCTTTATCTTTGCTTTTAAACTTTTTCCAAATACATTCGTTATATCATTATGTATCCATGCTATTTTTTTAGTTTTACCTTTTGTACTAAATATTCTTGTAATTGCGCCTTCTAAAAAAGCTATTTGTGCTATATAATCATCTTTTTCAACATATTTTTTATAAATTCTTTTTCTAGTCATTAATACTTTTAGTGGCATAAGGATTTTTTTTATTTTTGACATTTCTGAATACTTGAAATCATATAAGCTTATTAGCTGAATATTTGATTTTAGCTCTTTTTCAAGTTCTCCTTTTGAATATATGGTAAAAATCGTTATGTCATATTTATCAACTAATGCATTAGCTGTATCTATCAGCACTCTTTCTGCTCCTCCCATGGTAAGTCCTGTTATTCCAAATATTATTTTGTCCATAAAGCCTTTTCCTTCCTTATATTTTTTATTATATAGTTTGTCGTTATGCTATCTGTTTTATCGATATTTATATTTCTAATTTTTTTTATTATAATTGTACATAATGCAACTATAACCACCATTGTTGAAGAATTAAAAAAGGTGTATCCTGCCAGAAAAGCTATTACTATTGCAAGTCCTAATCCTTCTAAAGTCATAATAAATTCAATATCTATTTTTTTAAATTCCTTAAACAGTATATAAACTCCATAAATTAATATACTAAAAAACGGCACAAAATATAGTATAAATCCAATGAATCCAAAGTTATATAAGAATGCCAATATTTCCATTTCAAGCGTCATCTCATAAAAATGTGACATATATCCATTTCCTAACATGATTGTTAGAATATTCTTTTGTTCTTTTATTAGATAACTATGATATATAATTTGTAAACGCCTTCTATCAGTATTTGAAATCTGCTTTTCATTTGCAATATTATATAATTTTAAGTATGCATCTTGCATTTCTCTTGACATATACTTAGAATCCATTTCATTATTTTTTATTTTTTTCACAATTTTTACTATATCACCTGTAACATGTGCTGTTTTAGATGTCATATCATCTTGTATCTCTTGTCTTCGTTCATTTAGTTGTTTTCTTCTTTCTAATGTTTCCGATCCAATTGTTATTACTAGAATTGCAATATTAACAAAACATATCACGCATAATATTATATTTTTTTTATTTAACTTTTTATTTTTAATCAGTTTGTACATTACTACTAGTATTAAATATGATATCATGACTATTATATATCCAAACATTCCTGTTCTGGTGCCTAACAATGCGCATAAATATATGCCAACCAATAAAACTACAATTATTTTCCACGCCTTAATTATTTTTTTTCTTTCCGTTCTAATTGTTGGTACTACAATAAACAAGGACAATACCATTATTGTTCCAATACTGTTTCCAGATTCAAACCATCCTTTGTACCCAATTTTTTCTTCTGCATATGTAAATGAAGATGTATTCGTTATTAATGTTAAATACATTGTAATAATGTATATTGTTAAAGAAGTTAGAACTGATTTTTTTAATTTACTAATACTTAAATTTTTTCCTTCGCTTTTATAGTCAAAAACATATATGTATATAAATAAATTCATTATCATGAACGTATAATTAACCAAATATTGTATTTCATTTAACATTGTTCCATATGCGCATCCATTTTTCACTATATTGAATGTATATATATGTCCCAAGGCATAAGCTAAATATATAAAGCTCACAAAAATTAATGGAATTTTGATTTTATCTTTGAAGAAAATATAAATAACTGCTATTATTGGTATAATTGGCCTTATAAATGTTGAAATAGATATATTAGTATTAAAGTATTGTCTAAATAAAAAACTTGCTATATCTAAAATAGGACAAATAATTATAAAAACACATAAAATATTTTCAATTGTAAAATATCTATAATTGTCTTTTCTATTTACCATCCTTTTCTCTGTATAATTTTCTTTCATATTTAAATATTCCCTTTTATTATATTATCTGCCAAAAAATTGTATATATGTTGTAAGTAAATTTATTTATTGTTTTCATATATATATTTTTTTTAATATGTACATCTTTCAATATTTTGTTTTCTTTCCATTCCGGAAATTCAATATTTAATTTACTCCAAGTTTGTCGAATTAATCTTTTCCTTATCTGTTTGTTACCTATTTTGCAAATTCTTTTTAATGAACTACATAATAAATATCTAGCATAATTATATTCTAATTCATTTCTATATTCTTCAAATAAATTTTTTTCTTTATAATATCTTATTACATTATCAAGTATTTCAAATATTTCTGCTGTTTTTTCGTTTTGAACATTTGCTATGGAATTTTTTCTTTGTATATAATGTATAAAGCATTGGTCAACATAGCATATTTTATTCAAGTGTGGTATTAACTTATATGTAAATTCTATGTCCTCATATCTTAACCCTTTTGGAAAACGTATATTATTTTCTTCTATTATTTCCCTTTTTATTAGTTTATTCCATGCTACTACTCTCGCAAAAGCAAGCATTTCTTTTTTATTATTATATTGATAACATTTATCTTTTCTTTTTTTATTAGGGTATTCCCATATAAAATCACATTCTACGTAATCTGCATTTTCTAGTTTTGCCTTTTCATACATTTTTTCGTAAGCATCTTTTTCAATATAGTCATCTGAGTCTAAAAAAGCTATATATTCGCCTTTAGCATATGCTAAACCATAATTTCTGGCATCAGAAAGACCACCATTTTCTTTTTCTAAGTAAATTATTTTTTCCTTATATTGTTTTGCATATTGCATTGCAATTTTCCCGGAGCTATCTTTTGTTCCATCATTAACCAATACTATTTCTATTTCATTTAATGTTTGATTTACTAATGAGTCTATACACCTTGCTAAATATTTTTCTACATTGTATATTGGTACTATAACTGTTACTTTAGGCATATATTTCTCCTTCTATCTTAATTTCAGATATAAATCTATACTTATATTTAGGATTATCCTTTTTATTAACTGTTTTAAATTTTTCACTTTTATATTTTTTTTCATTTTTCTGCTTCTAATTTGCTTTATGAAGTTTTTTCTGTCTATTCCCTGCAAATTATCTACATATATCAATATACAATTTGTAAAATATGTCTTTATATTTTGCTTTGATTTTTCTGATATGTCATATTTTTTAATTTCTTTTATCATATTATCATAATGTTTTAATAAATCCTCTGCTCTTTTGATTTTCTTTGAGTTATCTCCTCTTGTAATGCTATTTTGTGTTTGAACATAAAAATATGTTCCAATCTTCGTAGAAGCCACCTTCTTAGCCTTAAGAATTATTAATGGTATCAACCCAAAGTCTTCATGATACAATCCTTTTGCAAATTCAAACCCATTGTTTTTAAAAAACTCCGTTCTATATATGTATATCCATGCAATTTCAGTCATTTTGTCTGACTTGTATAAAATATCAAAAGCTTCCTCACCTGTCGCCTCATAAAACTCTGGACTATAGTTTTCTTCTATTTTATTTCCGTTTTCATCTACTTTTGTAGCTTTTATTTTAATTAAATCATATTTTTGATTCATAAAATCTATTAGACTCGAATACAAATTATCACTAATATAATCATCCGAATCCACAAAAGCCAAATAGGTTCCTGTAGCGTATTTAATTCCAAAGTTTCTTGCGTCAGAAAGTCCACCATTTTCTTTTTCCAAATAGATTATCTTATCCATATTCTTTTTAGCATATTCCTTAGCTATTTCTCCTGAATTGTCTTTTGTCCCGTCATTTACTAATATTATTTCAATTTGCAATTTTTCGCTCTCTTGTTCTAGCAGGCTTTCTATACATCTACTTATTTGCTTCTCTACATTATAAATTGGTACTATTATACTTATCTTCACTTATCTTTTCCCTTCTTCTATAAGTTTTATAAGTTGCTGTTTTATTTTTGCATTATATTCTTCATAATCAAATTTTTCTTTTATTTTAAATTGATTGTTTATTGCTTTTTTCATCGTTTTATAAATATCATTTACTTCTCTTGTAGTAATTATTCCATGGTTTCCCCTAAGTTGTTCTGCTCCTGCAACGTCAGTTGTTATTATTGGAACATTTAAAATCATTGCTTCTGTAAATACAACTGGAGAGCCTTCATAATCTGATGTAAGTATCACATAATTAGCCAATTTAAAATAAGGATATGGATTTTTTTTTCTTCCCATAAAACATACAACATCTTCTATGCCGTATTTCTTTACTATTTTCTTATATTGATTTGTATCTTCACCGTCTCCTATTAGAATTAGTTTAAATGACTTTTTTACCTTTGTATCTAATTTAAGCATTTTAGTTGCCTCTAATAGCCTAGTTAACCTTTTTTGTCTTTCATCATGTCTTCCAACATTTAAAAAAATTACATTGTCTCGCTCCTTAAGTTCTTGTATATTTTCCTCTAATTTCTCATTTGATTTACTTTCTATGCCTTTACCATCTATAAAGTTATTTATGTGAAGTACAGATTTTTTTAATTCTGGAAACACTTTTAGAAAAGTTTGTTTACTACGTTCTGATACAAATATTATTTTATTAAATTTATTATAATGTTTTTGTTTAAAAAATTTTCTTACTTGTTCTTCATCATTATTAAATTGTGTTAAGTAATCCATATGGCACCATAATGCAGAATTTTTTGAAGCTGTTCTAGCTACAAAGGAACCCGAATTAGAATATGTGGCGTATGATGCTGAAAAATCATATCTGTTTTTATATTTATTTTTAAATTTTATTTGTTTAAATAAATTAATAATTTTTCTAATTGGTATTATTTTATTATTGTTTGGAGTATATTCTATAATTTTTATATTAGAGTCAATATAATCTAAGAATATTCCCAATTTGTTTTCTAAAACAAGTGTTATCTCATATTTCTTTTGTTTTGCTAGATAATTTAATAATGTTACAAGTGCTGTCTCAATTCCTCCAACATCCATGCTAACCGCTGCAAATAATATTTTTTTTGTATGTTTCTCCTTTTTATCATGGTTTGCCATTCTTTTTAAACTTTCCTTTTTAAAAATATCTTTATATCCTACAGCAAAAATTGCAACCACTAATAGTGCAAATGATACAGCCTTCCATAACCCACTATCAAGTAAAATAATCGCAAACATTCCCAATGTTGCACTTAATCCATATAATATTAGAACAGCTTGCTTTTGAGTATATCCTTTTGCCATTAATCTATGATGTAAATGTCCCTTGTCTGGTTTGAACACGGCTTTTAATGACTTGCCCTTAATTATTCTTCTAAAAATGGCAAATATTGTATCAAATATAGGTAACCCCAAAACTATCAATGGAGCAATTAATACTATAACTGTATATGTTTTTGCTACTCCTAAAATTGATATTACTGCTAAGCTGAATCCTAAAAAATTAGAACCTACATCTCCTACAAATGTTTTAGCTGGATTAAAGTTAAATGGCAAAAATCCAACTATTCCACCGGCAAGAGCTGTTATTAATATTATAGATAATATTGATGAACCATTTGTTGCAAATATTATTAATAGTGATATACAAGATATAAGTGAAATTCCTGAAGATAAGCCATCAAGTCCATCTATTAGGTTAATTGCATTGGTAATACCTACTATCCATCCTATCGTAAGTATATATGAAAATACATTATTTAAAATTAGATTTTTTTCTAAAAATGAAATTTCTATCATATCTATTTTTATACCACATGCAGTTACAATTATTGCCACTACCAATTGTGCTAGCAATTTTACACCTGCTGGAATATTTTTAGAATCATCAATAAAGCATGTTATTCCCAATATTATAATTCCTAATAAAAATCCCATTAGCTTTATTCCATATTTTTCTGTTCCACCTAAGTCTATTGTTTTTTCCATATTCAGTATAAATAGTAAATATAAAACAGAAAGTAAAAAACCTGTTATTATAGCTAATCCACCTAGTCTTGGTATTGGCTTTTTATGTATTTTACGCTCCTCTGGGAGATCCATTGCTCCAACCCTATGAGCCAGTCTCATAGTGTATGGTGTTATGACAAAACTTGTGATAAATGCTAGCATAAACGCTATAGTTATATTCCCCCACATTCTTTTATCGCCCCTATTTCTTCTATTTTTTACATTTTATATTACTCCATAATATTTGTCAACATATATTACTTTTTTAATTTTTGTTATCTAAGCTAATGTTTACGCAAAAATCCTACCTATTTTAAATAGGCAGGATTTTCTATATACCAATCTATAGTCTTAATTATTCCATCTTCAAATTTTGTTTTAGGCATCCATCCTAACTCATTTGTGATTTTAGTAGGGTCAATAGCATACCTATAGTCATGCCCTTTTCTATCCTCAACGTATGATATAAGACTTTCACTTTTTCCTAATTTTTTTAAGATTAGCTTGACAATATCTATATTTCTTCTTTCATTATGTCCGCCTATATTATATCTTTCTTTGGCTCTTCCATTTGAATACACTAAATCAATTGCTTCACAATGATCTTCAACATATAACCAATCTCTTACATTTCTTCCGTTTCCATATACAGGCAGTTTTTCATCATTCATTGCAAGTTTTATCATATGTGGAATAAGTTTTTCATTATGTTGATACGGTCCATAATTATTAGAACAATTAGTCACTGTTATATTCATTTTGTAGGTCTCGGCATATGCTAATGCAATCAAATCAGAGCTAGCCTTTGATGCTGAGTATGGACTGTTTGGTTTTATTGGTGATGTTTCCGTAAAAAAGCCTTCTTCTCCAAGTGTTCCATAAACCTCGTCTGTAGATATATGTACAAATTTGTTTTTACTTTTTTCACCCCACTTTTGTTTTGCTACCTCAAGTAATGTATGTGTTCCAATTACATTTGTTTGTGTAAATATAAATGGTGCTTTTATACTATTGTCTACATGTGATTCTGCAGCAAAGTGAATTACACCATCTATATGGTATTTATCAAATATACTGCTTACTAAATCAAAATTGCATATATCTCCTTTTTCAAATTTAATTTTAGCATAAACTTTTTTTAAGTTTTCCATATTTCCAGCATATGTTAGTTTGTCTAATACAATAATATTATATTCAGGATGTTTCTTGGTTATGTATTCAACAAAATTGCTTCCAATAAATCCTGCTGCTCCTGTTACTAAGATTTGCATGGTTTTACCTCCTCTGTTAATGAAATTATATATTGACCATATTCAGTCATTTTTAATTCTTCTCCTAATTGTCTTAGTTGATCTTTTGTTATAAAACCCTTATTATATGCAATTTCTTCTATGCAAGATATGTAAAAGCCTTGTCTTGTCTGAATGGCCTCTATATATTCTGCTGCATTTAACATCCCAGTTGCTGTACCCGTATCAAACCAAGCCATTCCTCTACCAAATAAAACAACATCTAATTCATTATTTTTCAAGTACTCATTGTTTATTGCTGTTATTTCTATCTCCCCTCTTGCCGAAGGTTTTACATTTTTAGCTATTTCTATAACTTTGTTGTCATAGAAATATAAGCCAGGTACTGCGTAATTAGATTTTGGTATCTTTGGCTTTTCTTCTATTGAAATTACTTTGTTATTATCGTCAAATTCAACTACACCAAATTCACACGGATTTTTTACAGGATAGCCAAATATTTTTGCTCCTTTACATAAGCTTGCTCCCTCATTAATTAAAGTGGTAAGTGCTTGTCCGTAAAATACATTATCTCCTAATATTAAGCATACTGAATCATTTTTTATAAAGTCTTCACCTAATATAAATGCTTCTGCTAATCCTCTCGGTTTCTCCTGTACTTTATATTGTAAAGATATTCCTAACTTTGTTCCATCTCCTAATAGCTCTTCATATTGTGAAATTGCTTCTGGAGTAGAAATTATTAAAATTTCTTTAATTCCAGCTAACAACAACGTTGATAAAGGATAGTATACCATTGGTTTGTCATATAAAGGTAATAATTGTTTTGATACGACCTTTGTCATTGGATATAGTCTAGTTCCTTTACCACCTGCTAAGATAATTCCTTTCATTTTTCCCTCCTATTACTACTTTAAATTGAATATATAAATACTCCCATTAAAACAATAAATAAACCTATTAATTTTTTTTTCTTGATTTTTTCTTTTAAAAATATATAGCTAAGCGTTGCAACAAAAATATATTCTAAAGTTCCTAATACAGGCCCATATGATAATGGTAAATATTTGTATGCAAATACAGAACATAATGTTGCAACGAAGAATATAGAGTATGAGCATATTGTTTTAAAGTTCAAATATTCTTTTATTATGTTATCTTTTTTTATATCTGCTGATTTTTTTAAAAGCACTTGTGCAAATGCCGAAATCAAAACACCAGAAATATATATAAGTGCATATATAATAGTTTTATTCATCTGACATCACCACCAAACTTACACCTACAAATACAATAACTGCTCCTATTATCATATTAGTTGTAATTTGTTCTTTAAAAAACATTGCTCCCCACAATATTCCCCACACAATTGTTATTGCTTTATTTATAAAAGCTACTGTTAGCGAGAATCGTTTTAATATTTGTTGCCAAAATATAGCATATATTCCTAATATTGCTATAGATATTCCATAAAATATACAAAACTCAAACGATAAGAACTCACTTTGTCCTGCTAGCTTTGAAAATACACTACAAAAAGAAAATATTATTAATATTATATGTAAAAATATGTAGTTTTTTATCTTTTCTTTTTTCACGTTCATTTGTATTCCTTTCTAGGTTCTAGTTTGATACTAACTAGAATTTCTATAGCACAGTTTGCACAACTCAAAATCACAATTATTCTTAGAACATTTTTATTCTTTTGTAAAACGTTGTGCTTCCATTTCTTTTTTATAATCTTTAAGATATGAAATATAATCATATTCTGGCTCATATTCCAAATCTTCTTTTATATTTGATATATCCATTACAAAATCATCACAGTCTTTTTTCTCTGGACATTCAATAATTTTAGATGGATTATCTTTTGGTGAAAATACTTCTATCATTCCTTCTATTTGTTCTCTCATTGTTGTCTTAATACCTGTACCAGCATTGTATTGTCCTGTAGTTACTTTATTTGTCATCATTGCTTTATATATCATTTGACATAAATCCTTAACATAGATAATATCTTTACCTAAATCTGGGTTACCCCATAATTCTATATCATTTCCTGCAATTGCTCTTTGTATCATATATCTATATGATATAACAACTTTTTTCCCATCAACATAGTAATATTCTTCAGGTGAATACATATATATGTTAGGTAATTTAAAAATAAAGTTTTTAATTCCATATATTTGATGATAGCATTCTATTAAGTCTACAGCCGCACATTTTGTAACTGCATATACTGCATGATCTCCTTTAAATATCGGTTTTCTTGGTGCATATGGTTTTAATGGCAATTTGTCTTTTAGGTATCCATTCATCTCAGCCCATGTATGTGTATATATTATTCTATCTGCATTTACTTTTCTTGCATATTCTAATACATTTAACGTTCCTGTAACATTAATATCTACATATTTATGAGGTTCATCCTTTTCAAGATATGCTGGTAATACACCTGCAAAATCTACAATTGCATACACATTGCTTTGTGGCAATTTATCAAAATCCTTTTCATTAGTAATATCTACTTGTTCATATGTTCCATTATAAAAGTGGAATGGATATTTTAATTTTGTTCCTGTTGCAATTATTTCATATTCTTTCATGTTTAAATTTTTTAATAGGTGGTCTATATAATACATTCCTAAATTTCCTGCTGCTCCGAATACAATTACATGTTTTTTCATATTTTCACTTTTCCTTCTTTATATTAATTATTATTTAACATTATATTTTTCTTTAATTACATATTGCGGTGAATCATTTATACAAATATAGATTCTACCTATATATTCTCCTATAAGTCCAAGCATCGCCATAATCATTCCACCAATAAATAAAAATATTGCCATCAGCGAACTATAACCTGGTACTACATTTTGATAAAAAAATAATTTGCCTATTACAATATATAATCCATATAGAAATCCTGCTAAAGCTGTAACAACACCAACTACTGTTGAAATTCTTAACGGCTTTACAGAAAATGCTGTAAAACCATTAATCCACAATTTAAGCATTTTCTTAAATGTAAATGTAGTGTTTCCAACGAGTCTCTCTCTTTCTTCCATTTCCACATTTACTATATCACTTGTTGTTCTTAAAAGCAACCCTGTCATATATGGATATGGATTCTTATATTTTAATATTTCATCTACAATATACCTTTTCATCGCACAAAAGTTTGTAAAGCTTAAATCTTTTGGCTTTTCCATAACCACTTCCGTCATTTTTCTATTTATAATAGTTCCAAAACTTTTGAAAATAGATTGTTTATAAACTGGATATTTGGCAATTGAAACATCATGTCCTTCTTCCAACGGTTTAATCAGTTGCCATAGATTTTCCATTGGACATTGTCCATCATCATCCATTAATATCACATAATCGCCTATGCATACAGACATCCCCGCCATAAGTGCTCCCGGTCTATTCATGTTTTTTGCAAGTGATAAAACTTTTACTTTTTCGTTTTCGCCTGCAATCTTTTTTAATACTTGTAAGACACTATCAGGTGATTTATCATTTACTGCAACTATCTCATAGTCATAATTACTTGCTGATACAATTTTTACAATTTCGTTTATTACTGGTTCAATTGTACGTTCACTCCCATAACAGGGAATAATAAAACTTAATTTTTTGCTATTCATTTTAACTCGTTCTCCCATTATTAATTTTCTTCATTATATTTTTGTCCTTTTAGAGTAACTGATATATCTATATCAAAGTAACTTTTTATTGCATTGTCAATCCAATCTATACCTGTCATTGCTGTAAACCCGTATTTTTCATCTTTTGGAAGTAATAAAACTAATTCTTTATCTTTTTGACTTTCGATTATAGGATTTTCTTTTACAAAATTCTCTAATCTTAAGATATTTTCATTATATATTGCTTTATTTTCTTTATACCCAATATATGCTTGGAACCAATTAAACATTGCTGCCGTTCCAAATACTAGTAATATTGTAATAATTATTTTATCATTTTTTGATTTATCGATATTTAAGCTGTTAATTCCGGTATATATTACCATTAGTGCAATTCCTAAATATACATTAATCACCGTTAAAGGTATTGCAAATGCTAGTAAAATTGAATATTTATATTTTAATGAAATATAACATAAATATCCTATTGCTATTATGAAGAACATTATTGTTGTAAATGTAGTCCTCAATGGACTATATGGAGCCATTACCATAATTCCCTGTGTAAAATATCCTGCTAATAATATTATTGGTAGTAATATATTTTTTTCTTTTTGTGCAATATAAACACTTACTATTAATGACATCAACATTATTACACTTGTTATCACATATGGAATTAATAGTGATAAATACCAGCCACTTGTATAATACGCCGTATATAAATTATTAAATGTAAAGAATTTCGCTTTTATTACCTCTGTATGTGGAAGATTTAAACTTATTGCCATACATACAAATAAAAAGATTATTATACCTATATTTAAAATCTGCAATATTATTTTTTTAGTTTTATTTTCTTCTTTACTTGCTAGTTGAATACCCATTATTGAAACCATTCCGTAACATTAATAATGTATAAAATGGTAGTCCTGCTGCCTCATATGTTTTAAAATCAAATAATAATCCATATACACCATCAACTCTATATAGTATTTTTTCTATAATATTCATATTGCTATAGTCTTCAAATGTTTCCATTCTGCTTGAGTTTCCAGGTGATAAATAAAATATCATACATCCTAATATACAAAACACAATTGCAATCCAAATTATATTTTTAATTTTTTCTTTATTTTTTAATTTTGAGTATATAATTATTAATCCTGCAATAAATAGTGACATTACGCCTGTTTGTGCACTACTCCATCCTGAAAATAATCCTAAAATTGGTAAAAGTACATAATCATATTTTTTTATTTCTGTCTTCATTATTAGTTTTGAGTATATAGCATATATAAATATAAACATTTCAAAAGTTGAAAGTACATATGCAACACTGCCATCAAGCCAATATATCGTTTCCTTCGCTGTATATATTCCAAGAAAAAATATTGCAAACCACATTATTATTGCAACAATGCCCTTATTTTTCTCATTGTCTGATTTGTACGTAATCATTTTTGTGCCCAGACCTATCATTAAAGCAATTAAAAGTGTATTCAGTATTTTCCATACATTGAATCCTAGCTTTAAAATCAAAATAACTAAGATTCCTGTATATCCCCCTCCCCACGTTGTATAATGTTCTATAAAATATTGAAAAATATTTATCTGAGCATCTGGCTTAGCATATATTCCCAGTGAAAAGTCATCAGCATATAACACCACTTGGTTCATTTGTATAAATAATAGAATATATCCTATTATCATCACAATTACAAATATTTTGTTTTCAAAAATTGTTTTTTTTATTTTATCTATCATTTTTTCTCCTTAACTTAAATATATTCCAAATACACATAATTAAATTTTTTAAAGTATTGAATTTATTCCTTCTTTTTTTAATTCACCTTCTATCTTTTTTAACTTTTCATCATCTGTATTTAGTATAAAAAAGCCCTTTCTTGAAGAACTGTCTGTTATTGCAGAACTATCTATTTTTATTTCTGTTGCATAGCATATTTGGTTTGCAAAATTCTTTTTTATAATTTCATATTTTTTTATGTCCTCACTATTAAATATAAATTTAATTATTGCTGTCTGTGGTTTATTTGATTTAACAAATTCAATTTTATTGCCCAATGCTATATCTAAAACCATTTTAATAAAATCATATCCCGTAGAAATTTTTACCAAATGAGAGCCAATACAATCTCCTCCCATTCTTGCCCCAATTTCAATAATTTTTATATTACCATTCTGATCTATTTTAAATTCTGTGTGTGAAGCACTGTTTTGTATTTGTAAAGCAGATAGTGCTTTTAAAATTACTTTTGAGGCTTGTTGCTTTTGTTCTTCTGTTAAATCAGAAGGTTGAATATGACCTGTTTCAATAAAGTTAGGAGCTCCTGTTGTATATTTTTTAGTAAAAGCAAGTAAATAGTGCTTTCCATTTTGTGTTATTCCTTCGCAACTATATTCATTGCCTTCAATATATTCTTCTATAATTACTTTTTTCTCAAATGATAATTCTGAAGAAACAGGAATTGCAGCCTTTACCTCCTCAATTGTATTACATAAAAATATTCCCCTACTTCCAGATCTATCTGTTGGTTTTACTATTAATGGAAATTTAAAGTTATCTAGCTTCATTTCATCAAATGTTCCCAACTTTACAAATTTTGGAACATCAATTTTGTTTTCTGAAAATACCTTTCTCATTTCGTATTTATTTGTACATTGTAACGAATATTTAGGATTATTGCAAGGTAATCCTAATGCATCTGCAACGTAATTCACTGTTATTGATGCTAAATCAGATCCAATAGAAACTACTGCATTTGGCTTTATTTTTTTACATTCTTCCAATATTTTATCTTTCTCAACAATGCTTATTGGATAAAAATAGTCTGCTGTTTTTTCTCCTATAGAACCATCTTTCCATGCAAATACATGCGTTTCGTACCCTAATTCTTTTGCTTTTAATATAAGAGGATTTTGAAAATCATTTGCTCCAATTATGACTACTTTCTTCATATATCAGCTTTCCCTTCTCTAATTTAAACAATTTCCTGTTAAAGCAATTTCTATAACATTTTTCTTATTTTGTTTATTACATAATTGTTTTCCGCTTCTGTCATATCTGCATATAGCGGTAATCTTAGCAATCTTCCAGAGTATTCTTCAGTTACCGGTAAATCGCCCTTTTTACATCCTAATCTTGCACCCATTGGTGATGTATGTAATGGAATATAATGAAATACTGCACTTATTTCGTTTTCCTTTAATTTTTCAATTAATTCATTTCTTTTTTGTTCTGTTGGTAAAATTATATAATACATATGTGCATTATGTTTTGCATATTCTGGTATATATGGTCTTACTAATTTTCCCTGTTTTTCAAGTTCTTTAAATGCTTCATTATAGTGATTCCATATTCTCATTCTTTTTTCCATTATTTCATTTGCTCTTGTTAATTGTCCATATAATAATGCTGCTAATATGTCTGATGGTAAGTATGATGATCCAACTTCATGCCATGTGTATTTATCAACGTTTCCTCTAATAAATTGACTTCTATTTGTCCCCTTTTCTCTTATAATTTCTGCTCTTTCAAATTGCTTATCGTCTTTTACTATAATAGCTCCACCTTCACCCATAACATAATTTTTAGTTTCGTGAAAGCTATAACAACCATAATCTCCTATTGTTCCTAATGGTTTATCTTTATAGTATGCAAGCACACCTTGTGCTGCATCTTCTACAACTATTAAATTGTGTTTTTGGGCTATTTCCATTACTTTATCCATATTACACGCAACGCCTGCATAATGCACAACAAATATTGCTCTTGTTTTCTTCGTTATCTTTTTTTCAATTAAATCTTCATCAATATTTAAGGTTTTTTTATCTATATCAACAAAAACTGGCTTTGCTCCTCTAAGCAATATTGCATCTGCCGTTGAAACAAATGTATATGATGGTAAGATAACTTCATCACCTTCTTTTAATTCTGCAAGCAGCGCTGCTAATTCTAATGAGTGTGTTCCTGATGTTGTTAGCAAAAAGTTGCTTATATTGCAATTTTCTTTAAACCATTCATTACATTTTTTTGTAAATACGCCATCTCCACATATTTTATTATTTATTAATGCTTCATTTATATATTTTTTTTCAACATCTGTTATTGATATCTTTGTAAATGGTATCATTTTTTATACTCTCCTTTTTATTACAACTGTTCTGCAAATCCTTTTTGTAGTTTATTAAATATTACATATCCTATTGCACACGCTACAAGTGAACATACAATTAGTATTAATAATGGTTTTAACTCTATCATAGTTTGATTATAAAATATGTTTCTATACCCACTTATTATATATGTCATCGGATTACATTTCAATATCCATTTAAACTGTTCCGGAATTGACTCTGGAGTATATACTATTGGTGCAGCATAAAATAATAACTGTAAAGCTACTCCAATTAAATGTTGCAAGTCCCTAATATATATTGATATACTTGATACTATAAGTGATATTGCAATTAATAATAAGTATTGTGCAAGTAATACTATAGGATAAAGCATTATATATTTAGAAAGTCCTATTCCACCAAATATCACAAATACAATAATAATAATTGTTGATATTAAAAAATTTACTGTTTCACTAGTTACTACTGATATTGGTAATATTTCCCTCGGAAAATATACCTTTTTTATTATGTTTCCATTTTCCACCATTGTAAATGCTGATCGAGATATTGTGGTGGAAAAAAATGCCCAAGGAATTAGTCCACAACATAGAAATATCACATAGTTATCTTGTGTATTTTTTAGTATAAATGGAAACACTAATGCATACACAGCTATTTGTAATAGTGGATTTAAAAATGACCATAATACACCTAAAAATGAGTTTTTATATTTTCCTCTAATTTCTTTTTTTATATTCGTTTTTAGCAATTCTCTATATTTATATAAATTTTTAAACACACTTATCATTTTTTCTCCTTTAGCCTTTTCTTATTATTTCTAGTATTTTCTTGATTTTTTCATACACGTGTATTTTTTTTGTTATTTTAATTATTTTTAATCTAAGTTTTCCTCTAAACGTTTTAAAATAATCATATTCCGTAGATGTGTTTGGGTTATCACTATTTACTGCTAATTTAGAATATTCGATATTCACTTGTTCGCATAGCCAATGGTAATCTGCTTTTGTCGCAACAAAGTTTTCCGTTATTAGTTCTCTACAGATAGGTTGCATTTTTTGTAGCATATTTCCACAAGCAACCTTATCAGTATTGGGTTGAATTGCAACTTCTTGTAATATTTTTTCCATATTTTCTACCATTTGGTCTATTGTAAAACCATCCAAAATTCTCTTTCTGCAGTTTGCTCTGTATTTGTTTAAGTCTTTTAATACTTTTTCTATTCCTTCAACATAGCTTATATATTCTTCTTTTTCATATTCGAATTTATGAATTTCTTCTTCTTTTTGTAGACATGGAACAATAATTCCCACCTCTTCATTTATAAGTTCTGCTTGTCCACCTACATTTGCAGAAACAACAGGAACTCCCATGGCTAAAGACTCATATGAAGTTAGCGCTAATCCTTCTTTTATAGAACAGTTTATTGTCAAGTCACTAATTTTATATAATTTAGCTGTTTCCTTTATATTGCCTAAAAATTTTACATTGCTTGTTAATCCATACTTCTTTAGTTTTGTTTCTAACATGTTTTTCATTGGTCCATCGCCTGCTATAACACATAAAAAGTCCTGCCTCCTTTGTTTTAGTTCTTTTAAAATTTCTGCTAATAGCATTGGTCTTTTCTGTAAATCAATTCTACAAATATAACCTAATATATATCTTGTGTCATTTTCTTCTATTCCAAATTCTTTTTTTATTTGTGTTTTATTATATTTATTTGGATCATATTTTTTTTCGTCTACACCTATATATACAGTTTTTATTTCCTGTTCGTTTCTTTTAAAATAGTTTACAAGAATTTTTCTACTGTTTTCGTTGCAAACCAACGTTTTATCTATACATGGTGCTACCGCACTTGAGTCTCTTGAATATCCACCACACCTATTATACCACTCTTCCATATGTACATAATCTACAATTGGAATATCCGGATATTGAGATTTTAAATATGGTATCATTGAATATCCTGTGAGACTATTTGTGTTTAATATTAAATTTATTTTGTATTGCCTAATTAAGTTATTTATAAATGCTGCCCAATATTTTTGATTTATAAATGTAGTTAGGTCATATACTATTACATGTTCCTCAAAATCTTGTCTCCAAGAATTCACTTTTGGATTTGTGTTTACAATAATAAAATTAAATTTATTTTTATTTGTTCTTGTTACAAGATCTAAGTTAAATTTATCCGCTCCACCTGTTGTCATCCATGGAATAATCATTAATATATTTATTTTACCATTATCTGATATTTGATACTTAATATTTTCGGAAACCTCGTCTGTTATCTCTTCCCATACGTAGTCTTGTTTTGGATATTGTATTGCTACAACCTTCTGTTTCACTCCTTTTGCAGTCTCATTTATAATACTTAATGCCCTTTCTTTGTTGTGTATAGAGCGTTCAAGTTCACTATTCTGACATTTTCTTCTATACCAAAAGCCAAAAAAATTCATTCTTACAGGTTTTTTGCCTTTTGATAAAAGTTTAAGCCATAAATTCCAATCTTCATTAACCGCTTTTTCTCTTAATTCATAGCCATTTACTGACCAAAAATCGTCTTTTCTAATCAACGCTGTTGATACCAAAAGATTTTCCTTTTTTTCTACTTCTGAATTGAAATATTTTATCCATGCATATTCTTGACTTTGAAAGTTAAGTAAATCCGTATATGCCCATGTGGCATCCTTATTTGTTTGTAATGTCCAATATGCACATTCCAAATATGTTTTATTTATTACATCATCATCATCTAAAAAGAATAAGTATTTTGAATTATCATTTGATAATTTTGCTCCATAATCTCTCGTTGCTGCTAATCCAGAATTTTCTTTGTATACTATTTTTATTCTCTTATCAATTTTTTCTATTTCCTTTAGTTTTTCTATACTTTCTTCATCTGTCGAGCCATCATTAACTATTATCCATTCCCATGCTGGGAAAGTTTGATTTAAAACTGAATTTATAGTTTCATCAATATATTTATGTCCATTATAGTATGCTGTAACAATTGTTATTTCTGGTTTTTCAATATCTGTTTTTTCAAAGTCAATTACTTCTCTATTTTTCCCTGGATATAGGCTGTAATCAATTTTCATTTATTTTCTTCCTTCCTCTACGAATTTTCTTTTATATATTCATCAACAACTTTCTCTGTATCCCCATCCATTTTTATCAATCCATCTTTTAACCAAATTGCTCTATTGCATAGTTTTTTTACCGTTCCCATGCTATGTGTTACAAATACCATCGTTTTACCTTGTTTTTTTAATTCAAGCATTTTCTCAAAACATTTATTTTGAAAATGTTCATCTCCTACTGATAAAATTTCATCTATTAATAATATATCAGCATCCACATTTATTGCCACTGAAAATGCCAATCTCATATACATTCCAGAAGAATATGTTCTTACAGGGCTATCAATAAAGTCTTTTAATTCGGAAAATTCAATTATGTCTTCAAGTCTTGAATCTATCTCCTTTTTGGTTAATCCAAAAATTGAAGCATTAAAATATATATTTTCCCTTCCTGAAAAGTCCGGATGAAATCCAGCTCCTAATTCTAATAAAGAAGTTAATTTACCATTAGTCTCTATTCTTCCTTTGTTAGGGTATATTATTTTTGTTAAAAGTTTTAATAGCGTAGATTTTCCGCTACCATTTGTACCTATTAATGCTACTACCTCGCCTTTTTTTATTTTTAGGCTTATCCCTTTTAAAACTTCTCTTTTTTGTTTTTTATTTCTAGAAAAAAGAAATAAAATTTTTTCTTTAATCGTATTTGCTTTGTCTAAATATACATTAAATGTTTTATATACATTTTCGACTATTATGCTATATTCTTCTGTTCTCTCCTTCATTTCTTTGCAATAATTCCTTTCCTACCCTCATCCATATTACCTTGAGTTTATTTATTCGCAATTTTATGCATGTTTATATTTATTTGAGCTCATTATATCATAAATTCGTTTTTTGTCAAATCTAACTTTTCCCTTCTAAACATCATAAATTTCCCTATAAATCTCATAATCTCTTAATATCTTCCTTACATAATTATTTGTTTCTTTAAATGGAATATTTTCTATGTCGGAACCATCAGCCTTTATAATGCCTTTTTTTACCCAGTCTGTTACATTTCCTATTCCCGCATTATATGCTGCTAAAGTCATATTAAGATTATTGTCATATCTTTCTAAAAGTTCAGATAAATATTTTGCTCCTAATTTAATATTAATCTCTGGATTGTATAATTCTTCTTTTGAATTTATTTTTTCGTCAATATTGTCTGAAACCTCTAATGCTGTGTTTTCCATAAGTTGCATTAATCCTATGGCATTGCTAGATGAAGTGGCATCTACTTTAAAATTACTTTCTGTTTTTATAACAGCAAAAACAAGCAACGGGTCCAAATTATAATCTGTAGCATATTTATAAACATATTCCGAATAATCTTTTACATATATTTTTTTCAAAATTATATCTTGTATATTAATCAGTTTTAAAAAAATTATTAGTGCTAAAAATATAAATAAATATATAAAACTTTTTCTCACTATTTTTTCCTTCTGTGGTTCATTCATAAATATCAAAATCTCCTATCGTTCCAGTCTTATTTTTGTTTTCTTTAACATAGTTAATAACTTGCAACGGTGTTTGCCAATTTTTATGATATTTATCTTGTAATATCAAATATTTAACATCTTTTGAACTTTCTATCTCTGCTATTATCTTTTCTTCCCCATCTTCTCCTAGATTACCTTTTAATAATAAATCATAATTTTTATTATATTTATCAATTGGTATCATATATAAAGCTGCAGAAGCATCTAATATTTTTACATCATCTTTTGATGTTAATATAAAAGTATCCACTTTTTCTATATTCTCTTCTAATTTTTCGTCTACTATAATATATTGATAGTGTGCTAAATCAGAATAGTTGTGCTTATTAACTAGGTAAGTTCCTGAATTGATAATAACATATGCTAACAAAGAAACATATATTGTAGCTTTCACATAATAAAAACAAAATCTATACATTTTGTTTTCTATTATATTTGTTATCTTACTTGATAATAAATACGACATAAGTACTATTGTCGGTATTGCTCCTATATAAAAATGTATTTTGTCTGAAATTGGAAATGCAACTACAAACATAGCTAATCCATATATTAATAAAAAATATAGTGCCTTATCTTTATCTCTTTTTATTATAATTTTATATATTACTATACCAAAAGTTATTGGAACCAATAATGCGAATAATCCCGTTATATCTAATTTTAATAACTTTTTATATGGTATATAGTTACTAAATTCTGATACTCCTTTGATAGAATAATTAACAAAATCATTAAAGCAATTATTATAGATTAAATATATTATCATAAGACTTATTAATATTAGAATTGGCATTAGCCTAAATAAAAAGCTTTTCAAATATTCTTTTAAATCTTGTTTATTTTTTATGAAAAATATTTTATTTGCTAACATAGCAATAATCACCAGTATTCCTGTGTTTTGCTTCAGCAATATAGCAATTCCCGCCATAATTCCTAAAAGTATATCTTGCTTAATATTGGCTTTTATTATATTTTTGTCTTTTTTATAAAATTTAATCTCATTATATATTATTAGTAATACTATTAGTAAAGTAGCAAAGTTATAATCTAAGCAATAATATTCTAACATCAGTAAGGTTATTATACCAGTAATAAGAACTGCTAATTCTTTTTTAACATCCAATATTTTTAATATTTTATAAACCAATACCATTATTGTTGCACACAAAAATCCTGCTAGAATTCTGGTTATTATTATTTCATTAAATGTATATTTTAATATGATCCCAGAAATAATTGGTAATAGTGGCATCTGTAACATGTTAAAGTCTTTATATGGTATTAATCCATCTGCAATATTTCTAGCGAAATTGTAATTCCATATTTCATCTAAATTATTTATTGGCTTAGCTAAAATACTAAAAAATATTATTATAAATGCTATTATAAACAATATCAATTCATCTTTTTTCTTCATTTTTAATCTCATTACTTTCTCTTTAATCTATTTGGCTTCATACCAATTCTTTGCTTCTGATATTTCTACTTTTAGAGGTATACTTAATTTAGCCGCATTTTCCATACTTTCTTGTAGTATTTGCTTTACTTGTTCCTTTTGTTCTTTTTTACATTCTATTATTAATTCATCATGTACTTGCAAAATCAATTTTGCATCTGCTTTTGTTTGCTTTAATTTATCATCTAAATTTATCATTGCTATTTTCATAATATCTGCTGCTGTTCCTTGTATTGGAGTATTCATTGCAGCTCTTGCCCCAAACTGTCTTACCATGTAATTATTTGAAGATAATTCTGGAATTTGTCTTCTCCTATGGAATAAAGTCTCAACATATCCCTTTTCTTTTGCCTCTTCAACTATATTTTCCATAAAATTTTTAATTCCTATATATTTTTCTTTGTATTGTTCTATATATTGTTTTGCTTTTTTCCTGCCTATTCCTAATTGTTCTGCTAATCCAAAGTCACTTATTCCATATACTATTCCAAAGTTTACTGCCTTTGCTGCACTCCTTTGTTCTTTTGTAACCTCTTCCATAGGTACTCCAAATACTTGCGAGGCTACTTGTCTGTGTATATCTTCGTCATTTTTAAATGCATTTATCATATTTTCGTCTTGCGATATATGAGCTAATACTCTCAATTCTATTTGTGAATAATCAGCATCTATATATATATATCCCTCTTCTGGTTTAAATGCTTTTCTTAATTGTTTTCCCAATTCTATTCTAGTTGGAATATTTTGTAAATTTGGTTCTGTACTGCTTATTCTCCCTGTTGCTGTTATTGTTTGGTGAAAGTATGAGTGTATTCTTTTTGTTTTTTTATTTACATATGGAAGTAATCCCTCTACATAAGTTGAATTTAGTTTAACTAATGTTCTATATTCTAGTATTTTTTCTATAACTGGATGTTCTCCTTTTAATTTTTCAAGGACATCAACATCTGTTGAATATCCACTTTTTGTCTTTTTATATACAGGAAGCTTTAGGTCTTCGAACAATACTTTTCCTAATTGCTGAGTTGAATTTATATTAAATTCTTGTCCACACATTTCATATATTTTATTTTTTAATTCTTCTATACTTTGTTTTATTTTATTTCCAAATTCAACTAATTCTTGCTTATCTAAATGAATTCCATTATATTGCATTTTACCTAATACCTTAATTAATGGCATTTCTATATTATTAAATAATTCCCAAGAATTTATTTCTTTCAACTTTTCTGATGTTATATCTATTAATTTTTTTAATAAATGTGTTTTCACCGCATTTTTGTATTTTTCTATATCTGTTTGTTCATTTGTTTCAAATAAAGTTATTTGTTGATTCTTCTTTTCATCTACACCCATTTTTTCTAAATAATCATTTACATCTATATTCAAATATTGATTTGCCAATGTAGTTATATCATATTTTGAGTTGGTTGGATTTATTAAATATGCTGCTACTTCTAAATCATATTTTATATTCTTAAAGTCAATGTTATTTTGTTTTAATATTACGTAGTCTTCTATTTGATTGTGTCCATATTTTTCTATCTTTTCATCCTCAAATATTTCTTTCAATTCTTTTGCATTTGCTTTTAAATGATATACAATATTTTTTTCTTCATTATATATACTTATACTTGTTATTTCTTTTTTTATTATGTTTTCACCATTTTCGCATTGTCTTTTGCCTAGAATATATATTATTTTATTTTTATTTTTTGCATATTCTATTATTGTAGAAATGTCTGTTTCTTGTATATCAATTACTGTTTCTAACTCTTTGTCTGTTTCTGCACTTTTTAGTCCAAATCTTTCTATGAATCTATTGAATCTTAAATTTTTAAAAATTTCTAAAACTTTTTCATTATCCCACCCAACAATTTTGTATTCTTCTAAGTTCTCTTCTATGGGTACTTGTATATTAATAGTACCCAACTCTTTAGATAAATATGCCATTTCTTTGTTTTGCTTTATCTTTTCTCTTGTTTTTCCTTTTAGTTCATCAGTTCCATTGTCGACTTCTTTATATAGATTTTCTATCGAACCATATTTTTTTACAAGGTCTAATGCTGTTTTTTCGCCTATTCCCGGAACTCCAGGAATGTTGTCCGAGCTATCTCCCATTAACCCTTTAACTTCTATTAATTGTTTTGGTATTACTCCATATTTTTCTATAATGGCTTGCTCATCAAAATTTTCTGTCTCTGTTTTTCCTACTTTAGTATGTGGAATTCTTATTACTATATTTTTTGTGGCAAGCTGAAAAGTATCTCTATCGCCTGATAATATTGTCACATGCAATCCTTGTTTTTCTCCAAACTTTGAGAGAGTACCCAAAATATCATCCGCTTCATATCCTTCTTTTTCTATTATTGTTATATTCATCGCTTTAAGAATGTCCTTTATTATTGGCATTTGCTCTGCAAGTTCATTTGGCATGCCTTTTCTTGTGGCTTTATATCCATCATACAGTTTATGTCTTGCTGTTGGAGCTTTTAAATCAAATGCAACTACCATATATTCTGGATTTAAGTCATCAATTATTTTAAACATTATTGATAGAAAACCATACACTGCATTTGTATATTTTCCGTCTGGAGTTGTAAGCATTTTTGAACCCATTATTCCATAAAACGCTCTGTTCATAATACTATTTCCATCAATTAAAACTAATTCTCTCAAAATTCAACCTCCTAATTTATTTTAAACAATTTTTTTAATACATAGTTTTATTTTCAGTTTTATTTTTATAATTATCAAAAGTTTTTATAGTTTCTTCTCTATCTATTTCAATAATTTTTAATAATTCTTTACTATCTTTTGGTGTTTTTTCCATTTCTAGATATTTATAAATGATGTTATCTCTAAATCCAATTTCGTCTGCATCTTCTTTTGTATTACCATAATATACTACTTTAATATTTGACCAAATAATAGCTGATAAACACATTGGGCAAGGATAACAATTAGTATAAATTTCGCAACCAGTTAAGTTAAACGTATTTAAGGTTTTACACGCAGCTCTAATTGCTACTATTTCTGCATGAGCAGTTGGATCATTTTTTAATACTACTTGATTATTCCCTTTTCCAACTATTACTCCATCTTTTACAATAACAGCGCCAAAAGGCCCTCCATGATTTGTTAAAATGTTTTGTTGGGCTAATTCATTCGCTATTTTCATATATTTATTCATAATTACTTAGTCTCCTTTATATTTAAATTTTCAATCTATAATCATAGCTATTTTATCATATATTAAAAGAAAAGAATAGTTCTTTATGACTATTCTTTAAAAAAATTAATTTTCCATTTATTATTTTTATTTCTTTCTAATTCATATATCACATCAACTTTATCACAAACATTTTGCGAATGAGTTACAATACATAATAATTCCTTGCAAAGTATTGAAAACTGATTGTTCTTATACAATAAGCAGTTGTCAAGTTTTCCTTGACAACTGAATTTTCATTTAATTCATTTTCATCAAATATATTTTTTATATGTAAACTTATATTTTGCTTTGTTGTATCAAATAGTTCTGCCATTGAGTTTTGAGTAAGCCAAACATTTTCATCTTCTAATCTTACTTCAATTTCAACTTGTCCATCTTCTGTTGTATAAATTATTAATTTATTATTATTCTCTATTAATTCATTACTCAAACCAAGTTCATCTCCTTTAAAATAATAACTTGTAATTTGTCTATTTCCTTTTACTAACTCCAAGTAATAATTTATTTACTATTGGTATTCTTTTTAAGATTTCTGTAACTATTGGTAATATAATTATTGTACCTATAAATAAAATTATATAATTAAACAAGAAATGACTAAATTTAAAATATTCTACTAAAACAAATGCTATAATAATTTGTATAGTATAATGTAACACATAAAAACTAAAGTTGTTTTTATTCATATACTTTGTAAATTTATTTTCAAAATCCAAAAATTTCTTTGCAAGTCCAAATGCTGAAAGAATTACAAACCATATATAAATATTAGTAAATATGTTAGTTAGAAACTCATTTGAGCCAAAATTAGCACCATAATTTACAATTGTAAATGTAATTCCAATAATAAATGTAATAATTCCCATTTGTATTGAAATTTTTTCTAATTTTTCTATAATCTCATCATCTGAAAATATGTAATATCCTAATAAAAACATAAGCAAATATATTCCAAATCTATATACAGTTACGACTGGAGTATTTAGTATAAATGATGATCCCCATACTAATAATACCAATGAAAACAATAAAGGTAAATTAATTTTACTAAACAAAATATCTAGTTTTTTATTTTTATCAATTTTTCTAACTAAAACAATAAGCAAAGATGCTATAAACAATACATGTGCATACCAAAGTGGACCAATACCAATTAAAGAGAATATTATGTATTTAATTGGAACTGGAATCATACTTCCATTTCCTGCAAATATATCGCCATAGTAATTTGTTGTCCATCCACTTATCCACCCATAAACAAATATTCCTATTAAACTTGGAACTAATATTCTTTTTGCTCTATCTTTTATAAATTCTTTATTTGTTTTGCTTTTTAACGAATAATTAGTAGATACTCCTGATACAACAAATAATAAACACATAATCCAGGGGTAGATAAAAACACATATACTATCTAATTCTTTAATGCCTGTTACACCTATATTTGAAACTACACCACTTGAATTAAATATATAAAATATATGATATATAATTACAAAACATAATGTAATCCATCTTATATTGTCTAAATAATGCTTTCTTTTCTCCATTTTTACTTATCCCCTTTTTGAAATACTTTATCTGATAAATCTTCTATTATATCAGATTTAATAAGTGCAATTCCTTGCTTTTTATCACAAAGTACAATAATAGAATCTCCAGATTTTATATCAAACATATCTCTTGCTTCTTTTGGAATTACTATTTGTCCTTTTTCTCCTACTTTGCTTATTCCTACAAACTTATCTCTATCCATTTTTATCCTCCTTAATTTATACTTGTTATACTTTTCATACTTATTATACTTTGTTGGAATAAAAAAAACAATAGAATTCTTAAAATTTCTATCACTTTTTATTTATTACCTCGTTCAGAAAATTACTTATGTTACGAACATCTTGCTAAATGACAAATTACTATTAATCTCACACATTTATTGTAATTTTTTACTTACTTAAAGTCTTTCTTTGCCAACTTTTCTTGTTACATTTTGG